>FRDC01004701.1_pt1 | contig 15096 bp, 8 predicted proteins | sample 1106171 | NCBI WGS metagenome assembly FRDC01 (sample SAMEA3930566, study PRJEB13176) | freshwater metagenome | biome: Drinking water system; feature: drinking water; material: water | place: Singapore | collected 2014-12-20 | reverse complement strand
AGAAATCAAGCCGCCCGAGCGCCGGGAACTCGTCCAGCATCATGAGAAGCTTGTCGCGCTTTGCTGATGCGGCGCTCTCCAGCTCCTCCGTCAGGCGTCGGCCGATTTGATTGAGAACAAGACGGATGAGCGGCTTCGTCCGTGAGATGTCCGACGGCGGCACGACGAGATAGAGCGAAACCGGGTGTTCGCCTTCAATCAAATCGGCGATGCGCCAGTCGCAATCGCTCGTCACCTGCGCGATGGTCGGATCGCGATAAAGGCTCAGATAGCTCATCGCGGTCGAGAGGACGCCGGACCGCTCATTCTCCGATTTATTGAGGAGCTCGCGCGCGACCTGCGCGACCACGGGATGCACTTTCGGCGCGCGCTTCGTCCCCAAATGATTGGTCGCCTTCATGAGCCCCAACGTCTTCTCGAAGGTCCGGCTCGGGTCCGAGAGGAAAGACGCGACACGCGCGAGCGTCTTGGCTTCCTCGGCGTAAAGGACATGGAGGATGACGCCGACGAGAAGCGCGTGGCCGGTCTTCTCCCAATGGGAGCGGCGTTCAAGCGAGCCTTCAGGATCGACGAGGATGTCGGCGATATTCTGGACGTCGCGAACCTCGCCGGCGCCCTTGCGCACTTCCAAGAGCGGATTGTAGCGCGCCGACGCCGCATTGGTCGGATCGAACAAGAGGCAATGGGAGAATCTCGACCGCCAGCCGGAGGTCAGCGTCCAGTTCTCTCCCTTGATGTCGTGAATGACCGCGCTGCCGGTCCAGGAAAGGAGCGTCGGCACGACGAGCCCGACGCCCTTCCCCGAGCGCGTCGGCGCAAAGGCCATCACATGTTCCGGCCCTGCATGGCGGAGATAATTCCCGCGCCAACGCCCCAAAAAGACGCCCTCGGAATCGAAAAGCCCGGCGCGATCAATGTCGCGCCGCCGCGCCCAGCGCGCCGATCCATAGGTCGTGACATTCCGCTGCTGACGGGCGCGCCAGAGCGAGCCCGCGACCGCCGCGATCGCGCCGACCATCCCGCCAGCGGCGGCGATCGCGCCGCCTTGCATGAAGACGTCCGGCGCATACGCCTCATAGGCGTACCACCACTCGAAAAGCCGCCACGGGTAATAGATCGGCGTCTCGCCGATGTGAGAGAACGGCGCGCCCAGCGCCGGATCGAACCCGAAGGCGCTGGCGACATATTGCGTCGCCGCCTGCATCGCGCCGACGATGATCAGCATCACGATGAAGGCCTGGCCGATGAGGATCTTGGTCGGGGTCATGATCGACTTTGGTCTCGCGAAAACTCGCTTCTTCCAAAGTCGATGATCGGATCACCGGCGCGGCGAAGTCACTGGCGGAAATTTGGGGTTATTTGGGGTGATTTGGGGCTGGTTGTGAATACGCGAATGTGCGTTAGGAAAACTGGGAGGAGTACGTGAATGGGAGTTGTCGGTGACGAGTGTTAGGATTCCGACCTTCGCAGAGGAATGAATTTGCAGGGCTCACTTGACCTTGATTAGCGACTCCCAAGGAATGATGCAGCTGCGCGCGCTGGCCTGCCGGAAATACTACTCACCACATTCATTGCATTTGCCGAGAATGAGGCAAGCAGTAGGCACAAGCACTTCTTTGAAAAGCCTGTGCGACCGCGCTGTCGTAAACACGTTGGAGGCGCGCGGCAATTCTTGCAACTGAACCCACTTCAAACCGTCGAACTGAAATACGACGAGGGGCCATTCCCGACAGGCTTTTTCAGCTTGTCATGCCAATTATCTGCCAAGCGGCCCTTATCCTCCCTTAAGTCCTTTGGTCTCCGGGATTCAAAATCGGGTTTGTTGAGATGACGGTGAGTGATCGCGCCCCGCGCGTAAGCGCCACATACAGCTCTTTTCGTGAAAGCGATGTCGCGTCTAGGACGATGGCGTGGTCGAATTCCAGCCCTTTGACCAGCAGAGTGGTCCCGATCAACTTGCGCCGACCTACTGGGCGGCCCTTGTGGCGGAACTCCCCCTGGTATGTCTCGGCAGCCTCCGCCAACGAAAGTTCGGGGTGCAGAACGTGCTTTGCGATCACACCCAAAGCCCGGTTGAACAGGTCGGCGCGGACGACCTCGACGCCGGCGGTCTCTTTCATTGCGACTAAAAATCCGGCCAGTGCGCCGCTCGTGGGCGCGGCAAGATAGTTATTCGCTTTAAGGGCCACGCCGGGATTGCGGGTATTGGCCCGGATATCGACATGCTCTGCGCGCATGGTGCCGGCGGGAAGGTTCGCCTCCACGGCGGTCATGCAGGTTTTCGCAAAAGCGATTGCGGTCTTGAGGCCGGCGGCATTCGTCCGTGCACGTTCAATTTTTCTGATGAATGAGAAGAGGTCCTTTCCCTCCACCTCCTCGATGGACGAGAACCTTCCGGAAAGTCCGCGCGAAAGCCTGTGGCACTTGGCTTTGTATTCCCGGCGGCCCGCGTGAATGGCTATGACGGTGTGGGCGCGGTCGCAGTTGAAGTAGCGGCAGGTGTTGCCCTGCGCTTGAAAAAGTGTCTGAGGGTCGGCATTGGACTGTACGAACCGTACGGCGGCAGGGCGGTTGGCATTGAGATCGACAGGCTGGCCCTGCTCAAGCCGCGCCCGGACATTTGTGAGCCACGTGCCCAGATCGCCCGCGCCGGCCTGAATCCAGCGATGCGGCACATTCAGCGCGCCAAGCCGCTCGAAACCGCCTTCAACGTCTCGCGCCCAGTCTATGGGGTTCTGCCCCTCGAAATCGAAGATGCCCTGCAGCGGATCGCCGAGTATCCGGCATGGCAGGTCGCGCGCCAGCTTGAGCACCATGGCGTGCTGCGCGGCCGAACAGTCTTGGTACTCATCCACGTAAAGGCCTTTGTACGAGGCCCGCGCGATCCGCCGGATATATTCGCAATCAAGAAGGCCTGCGCACGCCGCGTAAAGGGCATTCCACTGCGCGTTATCGGCCGGACGCTGCTCGCGCCAACCGGATGTGGCCGCATAGGAAAGCGAAAGCCGCAACGACCAGCTCGCGATGGTGTCGATGTGATAGAGCCTGTCGCTCACGCCGAGCGTGCGCATTTTGCGGCGGAGCGCGTTCACGCCGGCGTAGGTGTGAGTCAGGATAAGCTGCCGCCCGGCGCTCCGGGCTGTGGACTCCGCTATCAGATGTGTCTTGCCGTATCCGGCAGGCGCGACGACATAGCCGGAGCCTTCGTGCGCAGCGAGGATCGCGGACAGCTCACACATTATCGATCCAGCCCCGCAAGCTGGTGAGCTGCCGGACCAGGTCGCTTTCACGGATGGCGTTGTCGTCCAGATGGCCGGAAATCGCGTCAGCCCACGCGCGGCCCCAGCTTTGCCGCTTGAACCACCCGCTGGCTTTCGCCGCCCGCCCGAGCGCCGTGCGCACTTGCGGCGTGTCGGCCCACGCCGTAAAATTGCGGTCAAAGCCCTGACCGAAGTGCGTCTGCACCTGATCCAGCAGGCGGGCATCATCACCCCAGATGACGCGCGCGGCCTCGAACGATCTCATGACGCCCGCCCATGGAATATCCGAAAACACGCGTTCTTCTATCGAAAACGCGCCGCCCCATTTGGCGACGGTAATGCCGGCATTGCGCAGCTCTTGCGCATGTGCATCCGAAAACTGGACGGGTTCATCGGAGTCGGCGAGAACCGCGACATCATAGCCTAGCGCCTTCAGGTTCTCGGCAATCTCCTTGATCTTGCTCGCGCCATCCGCATCAAACAGCGCGACCCCGCGATAGGCGAAGGAGTCCTTGTTCCCGGTCCAGTGATCGTCGAGCCCGCGCAGGAAACCGACTTCGGTGGCGCCTTCGCAAACGATGATCATGGGCGCGAGAAACGCCTCGGCGCCGGAGCGTATCTTGCCCTGAATGGAATCGGCGATGGCCGGTTTATTGGCGGCGACGACGTCAATACGCCCGCCGCCGCAATGGACGATATGCAGTTCGGCCACCGTCAACTCGCGCAGCACGACAGGCGAATGGGTGGTCAGGAAATACTGACCGGTCGCATCAGCCTTGAGGTGCTGCAAAAGACGGGCGATGCGATGCGGCTCCAGCCCGATCTCGACTTCGTCGAACAGCGTTACATGAGGCGCGCGAAGGGTTTGCTTTTGCAAGCCTGTCGTCAACATGCGCTTCGAGCCGAGTCCGAGCTGGCGCAGCGGCATGTCGCCGTCATGCAGGGCAAGGCCGGCCATGCGCACATTGATGGCATCGGCATCAAGATGTGCCTTGTAGGACGCTGCAACATTGACCCCCAGCGCACGGGCCGTCGTCTCGGCGGCTCCCGCCACCTGATCGAAACGCGTCAGGTCCTGCGCGCGGCGGGCTTCGAGGGCGGCCTTGGCCGCGCGCGCCGCGCCGGCAAGGGAAGACGTGATGTTCTCGGTTTCGGTGAGCTGGCTCAGGATCGAACCGCGCGACCAGGTAAGATGCCGGTCCGACAGGGCGCCGATCAGGCTGACAGCGACCCTGGCCCTGTCCGTGGCCTTGAACTGTACGCCTGCATCGTTATCGTTCTTGATAACGGACCATGCCGGCTCAAGGTCGTCCCCGACCGAAAGCCGGACTCGCAGTGCGTCTTCCCGGTCGTCGCCGGGATCGTCGGTGCGCGCATGCCTGTTCGCGTCCCAGCCGCAAAGCCAGTGGCCGTAGCTTGCGAGGTCTTTAAACTCATCCGGCAGCGCGCCCAGCACCACTTCGATACTGATCGCATTCGCCGGGTTGCACAGGTGGAAGTCGGCATCGTCGAACACGAGGTTCCACTGCGGGAAGAATACCCGCCTCAGCGCTTCAAGAATTGTCGATTTTGTAGAGTCGCCACGCCCGACCAGGCAGAAGAGCGTCTGATCGGGGACGGCCCAGTCCAGCTCGCGGATGCCGCGGAAGTTCCTTATTCTCAGGTGCCGTATCCGCATGGCGGTTCCAGTATCCTCAAATCAAAAGTACCGCTCCCCAAGTGACGCAAGGCGACATAACGGAAAGCCCGTGTCAGACCTCTGCTCAATCAGTACCCGCCGGGTCGGGGGATTCCTTGTCCCCGGCGTCCTCGTCGATCTCGATAACCCCCTCCAGGTATTTGCTGTGCCGTTCCTGCAAATAACGGACAGAGGCGCTTTCGTCCGCCGAATGCTGGAGATGCTCTTGGAAAAACTGGAGGCGCGCGCGGTTCTCCTCGATCAGCTCACCCCACGTTTTTATGCCAACCGAGATGTTGTCCTTGCGGTGAATAAGTTGCCGGGCCGGGTCCGGGCCGCCTTCGATGTCCGCTGCCGCAAATTCGTCGTAGGTGTTGGAGACGATCCAAAAGTGCCAGCGCACACCCTTTACTGTGTGGAAGCGCTCATCCTTCGATACGGCCATCGCATAGCGCTTAGCTTGTGTGATCTCTTCGGCGCCGATCTTCACTTTCGGCGCCTTCAATTCGACGACCAGGTGCTCGATATCGTTGGCGCGGTGACGACGAGTTGCGCGGGAGAGCATCAAATCGACGATACCACGCTTCTTACCTATCACCTTCACGGGATTGTCGATGACGATATCGGGATCGAGATGATTTCGATGCTTCTCAAGAACCCGCCGTAGATCCTTGTCGCTGGCCCACAGATTATATTCTTCGCCGAAGGTCCAGGTATTCTCGGCAAGGATTTTGTGGAGCTGAGAACGCTCCTTGAGACGACCCTTTGTCTCGGGGTCGAAAACGATGCTTTCAAGCGCCGATATAAATTTGAGACGGTCGGCGACAGTCTTCGCGGCGGTGATGATCGCCGAAAGCGTCGTTTCCTGAAGAAGAGATGCGAGTTCCTTCTGCTTGCGTTCGGGCAGTTCAAGGACCTCACGCAGGATAAACTGTAGATCGTCTGGGCCGCGTTCGATGGCGTGGCGAAGCATGCGAAGATGCAGAGCGCGTGTTCTCGGCGTACCCTCGGCCAGTTCGGGCGCGAACTCCTGCACATTGACGGCGACGATGTCGAACACCTGCCTTTCCGCTTTTTCCACGGGCGTCGCCGGCTCACCCTCAAAGGGGTAAATGTCCTCGCTTTTCCACTCATCGACCAGATTACGCGCCCGTTGCGCCGCCCGATTGCGGAAGTGAGTCTTGATCGCCTCGCGCGCCGTCTCGACTGCATTGCGTAGGGAGGGAACCATCTCGGCAACGCCAAGGCGTCCATCATTGTGAAGCGTGGCGATAAACGGTGATTTCAGATAGGCAGAGAAACTGAAGCCGGGAACGTGGAAACGGGTTTCGACCTGATCAAGCGGGAATCCGTTTTCGGAACACAGGTAGAGGGTCCGCTTCGTATCGGCTCGCCACTCAATTAGGTGAAGCTCGGCGGGGTACTCCGTGTCGTCGGCATCCCTGATTGGCGGCAGAGCAACTTTTTCCTGACCGGCAATCGCCGTCTGCGGATCAAGGCGATTCCCAGCAATGTGAATCGCGACTTCTTTGTAGTTGATTAGATAGAGGGCAAAGATTTCGGCAAGTTCCTGTAGACCCTCGTCGGACTCCAGGACTCTGAAATCGCGTTTGATGTCCGTGAGCTCGACAATAACGCCGGTGGCCTGTCCGGGGGCGTCACGCTCCTCGGTTATGGCTACGTCCTTGAGGTCGGATTCCAGCAGGGTTATCTCAAAGGCTTTCGGCTTGCCGCCGTCCAGATAGCAGACTTTCCACTCGATCGAACGGCCCAACGCGAACGCCTTATACCGCCCGCGCCCCTCCTGTCCGTGAACCATCCGGCCCTTGTTCTTGGTACGGCGGGATACCCGCTTCCACGATCCGCCCAGATTGCCAAAAAGCCTTGCAGCTTCGGACCGCGGAAAGCCCTCGCCGTTGTCATAAACGACGATCTTCGACAGTCCTCCCGCGAGGTCCTTGCGCTCAAACTCGACATCAACGCGGGTTGCTTCGCCGTCGAGACTGTTCCAGATCAGCTCGGCCAGCGCAGCGACCGGAAGCGCCCGCGTCTGCCGGGCAATGAAATCGTCCTGAATCGCGACCGGGACGTGTTCGATTTTGCTCATCCTGCGCCTCCCTTGGCCCCGGCCAGCGCCTTTGGTATCGCGGTCGCGGGCATCCGGATGAAGTCGTCAGTCACGAACTTGTCTTTGACTTTGACGACCGGAGGCAAGCCCGGCCCAACCACTGACTCGCCTGCATCTTCTTTGTTCGCGACCGTCTGATTGAGATCAAGGAGAAATGCGAGCGGGTCATCCGACTTACTCATGCCGTAGGTTTCGCGCACTGCACGGTCGAGTTTGTCCTGCGCATCCTTCATTGGTGATGCACCTGGCAGATCAAGTGTCCGGTACAATTCCCGGAGCGACATGTCATGTTTCAGCTTAAGGTCGCGGCGAAGCCTGCGAAGCTCCGTAGCCGCCGTGACGACCTTTCTGACCGCGTTTAGCGATGGATTCTGGGGCCAAGGAAATGAATCGAATACCGTATTGGACGTGTATCGGAAACGTCCGGTTAGCGTCGAACATCGGTTCGTGAACCAGACCCAGTGAATTCCTGACTGAAGAATCCCGAAGGAATAGTCGTCCTCAAAGGGAAACACGATAAGGGCGGCATTCGGGCGGATGTCTGGTCCTATGAACTCGAATATCGGGCGCAGAGTTACCTGCCCGCAAACGATGTACCGCGACAGCCCCTGAATATGCTGCACCATATCCTCTCTAGCCCAGGAGAGGAGCCACCACTGCTTCAGAAAATTGGCGTGGTGCTGATTGACGTGAGCCGAAGGGTTGTTCGCGAGGGCCTCCTTGTTGCGCTCTTTCTCTTCCTCGGCGGCGGCCTCGCGCGCGGGTAAGACATTATTTTTCACATGCGCAAAAGGTAATTTGTAAGCTTGGGCTTCGAGAAGGCTGCGCGGATGAAAATCGATGACATAACGTGTTGGCAGAGAATCTTTCCGCCCGATCAGCTCATTCGCGATGAGATAGGGGAAGAGTATCTCGGCATTACGCTTATCGGCTTTCAGCGCCGCCTGGGCCTCTTCGGGCGCCAGCAGAAATCCTTCATGTCCGTGGGTCTGGCCCTGATAACAGCCGCCGCGTGCTGCATTGGCCCGGATCGTGCGGGCCTGAGTCACATCAACAGAAGACGACAAGGCGGGGCCTATGGTGTCGAGATCGCGATAACTCCACCCTTGAGTCGGGTCGTTGCCCTTCTGAGCGTAAAGGCGCTTCTTTCCCGCGGTCTTTCCCTTAATCCAATTGACGATGGATACATCGACGGCGGCCTCGCCAGACCACTTCATGGTGGAGACCGCCTCCATGATAGTCCCGCCGTTGCCGACGATGTAATCCAGACCGCCTGTCCGCGAGTAGTTCTGACGAATCGTATTAGTGCCGACGAGGCCCGCACGCTGGCCTTTCTTCAGATGGTCATGCGCCTTGCGAAACCAATAAACGCAGTAGTCGGCACGCCCGTCCACACCGGTAAACAGCTCCCTCACCCTGTTCACATAGGCGCGCCCAAGTTCCTGCTGCATTTTGTTTTTGCTTTGGTACGGTGGATTACCGACAATGGCATCAACTTGCGGCCAGTCGGCGAACAAGGCGTCGTCGCAAACGATGTTGGCATCGAGGTTATCGAGCGGCAGCGCGTCATCGCCGTGCAGCGGCAGCTCAATCTGCTCGCGTTCCAGCACTTCGATCGCTTCATCAAGGGCCAGCTTCTTGGCGAGCATCAAGGTGACCTTCGCCAGTTCTACGCCGAAGGAATCCCGGTCTATTCCATAGAATTGCCGGGGGCTGATAAGTGAGATCGTCTTGGCTTGTTCCTGAAAGTTTTTCTCACTTACTGTTTCCTTGAGCTTGGCCATGAGCGCGATTTCAACGCGGACCAGCTCGCGGTAGGACAGATAAAGGAAGTTGCCGCTGCCGCAGGCTGGGTCGAGCACCCTGAAATTCATCAGGTCAGTGCGCAGCGCGAGCAGGTCCTTCATCGTGGATGCCTTGGCGATCCGTTCGTTCCACGGCCGGGAGATTGTCGGTGTGATGATCCGCATGATGTCGGCTTCGGACGTGAAGTGAGCGCCGTAGGCATGGCGCTCATCCGCGTCCATGCTCTGCTGGAAGATCGTGCCGAATATCGCCGGATTGACTTTTGACCAGTCCTTCGTCGCTGCGCCCACGTCCGGCTGGCAGATGAGTTCAAGTTCGGCCGGACTCAGGTCGATCGGATCAATCGTCTGGAAAACGCCGCCGTTGAAATACGGCACGTTTTTGAACCGGCCCCCCGTTGCCGGCTTATTCGTGTTCATCTGCGTAAAGAGAGCGCCGAACAGGTCGTAGGCGCTCTGACCCTTACGCAGACAGTCGTCGGCCAGACTGTAGACCGTGCCCGCAGGCAAGAGACCAATATCCTCTGCGAACATGCCCACGACAGTCTGGAGAACGAAGCGCTGCGCCCGCGCGCGATCAATGCCACGCGCCACGAGCGCTTTGAAGAGCTGGGAAACCTTGTCCGCCGCATCGCGTGATACAGCTTCCAAGTCGTTGCCGAAGATCGGCTGCGGGTCATGCGGGAAAAGAAAATTGAGAGCCGTATAGCGCTTCGGCAAATCCGTAAGGGAGACGATATCGACCGGCTCGTCGATCTGCTTGTCGAAATCGTAAATCCAGAACTCGTCGAAATTGCACAGAACCACGTAGCGGGGCCGGTTTGGAACCGCGTGAATCCAGTAATCGAAGGCCTGCTTGTAGTGGAGAAACAGGTTGGTGCCCCGCTTCTTCATTTCGAGAAGAAGGCGCGGCTTCCATATCAGGTCGGCAAAGCTGGTACCGCCAGTCGAATTCTTCTTAATGCGGTACTCAAGCTCGGCACCCGCTTCTTTGTAGCCCTTGTGGCTGAAGGCTTGAAACAGGCGGTCGCAATATACCTGCGCTTCGCCTTTCTCATCACCTTTGAGCATACCGACGTATGCAAGGAAGGCGTCGAGGTTCTCGGTGATGTCGCTCAACGGCGCACCCTCCTGCGGGTTTTCGGTGGTGACGCTTCTGGGTGTGAGCCGAGCGTCTGGCTCCGGGTTACGTACTCCCGCATGAACTCGCGCAACACCTGCGCTGCCGGCCTATCCTGCGCCCGGCATGCTCTAAGGAACTGGTCGCGCAGTTCCCGCTGAACCCTTATCCGAAGACCGACATCCTTCATGACGCAAGAGTGTAGCCATCGGATACACGTTTGTGTAGCCTGAAGTTGCACGGGCCGGGTGCGGCTCTGGTTAAGCGGGCGGCCGGTTGGACCGGCGGCAGTACTGACAACGGACCGGCGGCTAAAGATATGGCGGAGAGAGACTGTGTATATGTGATCGGCGCGGGGTTTTCAGCGGGGCTCGGGTATCCGCTGACCAGCGATTTGCTCGTCCGCCTTTGGGAGCGGATCGATAACGATCTAAAGGACCGGCTTGAGCGGGTGATTCGTTTTCACCATCCGGGGTTCGACCCAATCCGGTTCACATCCTTCCCCAATGTAGAACAGCTCCTGTCCGAGATGCAGGTAAACGAACAGCTCTTCAATGCGAGCCAGCAATACGAAGGAAAGTTCACGAAGCCGCAATTGCAGAACCTGCAAACCGATCTTCTGCTGGAGATTGCGGGTTGGTTCCATGAGATATCCGACAGCGTCACGCCAAAGACGCCCAAGGCAGGCTGGTTGCGGCAATTCCGGGACCGCGTGATCGAAGAGAACGCGGCGATCATATCGTTCAATTGGGACCTGATTCTCGATGAGCTGCTTTTCGATGACGAAATCGAGGACGTTAGCTACGGGTTTGCGAAGAGCAAGAGTGCAAGCCCGCTTCTTCTAAAACCGCACGGCTCGCTCAACTGGTTCGAGAAGGAGCTCGGTAGCCACATCAAAGCCCCGAAACGGACCGAGATTTTTGATCCGAACGGCTCGGAGACGGTTTATGCCTTCCGCGAATTTCGCGGCCCGATCTCCAAGAAGGGACGGGTATACACGCCGCTGATCGTGCCGCCGGTCTATCTCAAGAATTTCGAGAGGCCGGTGTTCAAGGCTCTGTGGCGAAATTGCGTGACGGCGCTGAGTGCAGCCAGGAAGGTCGTGTTCCTCGGCTATTCGATGCCGCTCGCCGATCTCCATGCGCAGTTCATCATGCGCTGCGGCTTCCACAACCAACTCGAAGGTGAACCGGCAAAAGCAAAGCGGCGGACAAAACCTGTCGGGGCGGCAGAAGTCGTCATAGTGAACCCGGACTGGAACGCCGCACAGCGGGTTTCGGCAATCGTCGGTCCAAAACACAAGTGCAAGTGGGTTTCGACTCCGGTCAGCGAGTGGGTGGAGGGACGGCTGGCATGACCGACACCGACGATGACACAGATGTCCAGGACTACCGTCTTTGTACTGATTGTATTGGCGAGGCGTTTCTCAAAGCCCAGATAGAAAAGAACGGACAGGACGGCACCTGCAACTATTGTGGCGAAGCCGGAAAAACAACGTCGATCGGCGAAATGGCCGATGAGATCGAGACGGCTTTCGAACATCACTATCGGCGAACGCCAACAGAGCCTTCATCGCTCGAATACACGATGATGAAAGAAGGTGATTGCCAATGGGAACGCGAAGGTGAGCCGGTCGTCTACGCCATCGGTGAAGCGGCGGAAATTGACGAAGAACCGGCGGAGGACATAAGGCGGGTTCTCGAAGAACGCCATTGGGACATGGAAGCGGCGCAAGTGGGCGAGGAAGGCCCATTTGACGAAGAGGCGCACTACACCGCCAAGGAGGTAGATGATATCGAGTACCGGGAAAACTGGCGCTATTTCGAGAACAGCCTAAAAACTGAAGCGCGGTTCTTTAGTAGCGCCTCCGAAGCTACGCTGGACGGGATCTTCGAGGAACTGACCGGGCACTCGGACCCGGACGGAAATCCGGTCATTGTGGAGGTCGGCCCCAAAACGAAAATCGTTTCTCTATATCGCGCGCGGGTGTTTCAGTCAGTTGCGGAACTGGAAGAGGCCCTCAAGCGTCCGGACCTGCACATAGGTCCGCCGCCCGCTGCTCTGGCCCGTGCGGGGCGAATGAACGCACACGGCATATCAGTGTTCTATGGCGCCACAGACGCCAATGTCGCGATTGGCGAAGTGCGGCCGCCTGTGGGGAGTCGGGTTGTCGTCGGACGATTTACGCTGCTGCGTAAAGTCAAGTTGCTCGATGTCACCGCGCTGCGTTCGGTTTACGTCGAGGGAAGCGTCTTCGATCCTGCTTACATCCGCCGGCTGGAACGCGCAAAATTTCTGGAACGACTAAGTGAGCGTATCACCAGACCGGTGATGCCTGATGATGAGCCTCTCGAATATCTCATTACGCAGGTCATTGCGGACTACTTGGCAGGTCGAGCCGATCCCGAGCTGGACGGCATTCTCTATCCATCCGTCCAGGACGGCACGGGCGGCTCTAACGTGATGCTGTTTCACAAATCGTCGCGCGTCGCGCTTATGGATATCCCGGACGGCACGATGATCGACACCGACTCCGCTCATCAGACAGAAGACGGTTGGGAAACAGACTATCGGGTGTGGGAGGAACCGCTGCCGTCTGGGCCGGAAGAACCGGCGAAAAACTCTGATTTCGGTCCTGATTTCGCGGCGATCCTCACGTATTCGGTGCTAATGACACACGACTACGATCCTCGTGAGGGAACGCTTGAGCTGGATTTGGCGGTGCTGAAGGTCCATCACGTACAAGCGGCCACATACACGACGGTTCCTCATTCTGTCAGACGCCATCGCTCCGCGAATTTAAGAAGGTCGAATTGAATACGCTCTTTTGCTTCGGCTTTCGTTCTTAATCGCGGTCGCGGGCGTTCACGGTAGTCCTTATCTTACGAGAGCTTTCGATCTTAGGACAGCGAAACAAGCCTCCACACTTCCTTGCTCGTCTCATCCCGGATGAGGTCGATGCGTTCGCCGTCAAAGTGATAGGCGAGCGCCCTGCCCAGCACCGGGATTGAGACGACATCCGGCCAGAAGGCGGCGACGCACTGGCCTTCGCCGTCGCGGACGCTCGGATAGACGATTCCGTTCGAGGCCTCGGCGCGGAGCTCGCGCGCCAGCGCCTGCGAGGCGGCATAGCTGTCCGGCGCGAGGCATGCGTCGAATTCCCCTCGCCCCCTGATGTCGTGAACGCGGGCGTCGATCGATCCGACGAGCTCGCGGAACTGGCTGAACCAGCCCGGGCGTTCGTCGGTGTCGGCGTAGATGCGCGCGCGATGAAAGGTCGTCTCCGCGACCGCGGTCTCGAACCGGTTCGCGGCGTAATAGGCGCCAAAACTCCCGTCATGGAACCGCCCCTGAAAGCGCGGGCTGATGTGAACGAATGGCGCCATGACATAGCTCGAGCCGGCGCCGCCAACGCGGCGTTCGGGCGGCACCAGTTCCAGGCGTCCGATGCTCGCCGCGACCCGCGCGTTCGATTTCGACTCGCCTGAGGCGATCGCATCCCATTTCGCGGGGTCGGCGATGTCTTCGAATAGATCGATCGGCGGATGACGCGTTGAAATAATCCGGTGTGTCTTGCGCCAGCGAAGGCGCGTTAGCGGCGGCGCCATTAGCCGCGGGCCGCATCGAGATAGAAGCGCACGTCAAAGAGATCCATGATCTGGCCCTTCAGCATGATCTCCAGGGCCGAGCGGCCGCCGAAGGCCTTGTTCGGTTTTTTGACCCAGGCGTAGACGCGCTCATTCTCGGTGAAGAGAATGCGCAAGGCCTTGTGGATGCCCATCAGGATCGAAAGCCGCGTCTTCTGGTCGACATTGAGGCGACCGATCTCGCCACGCTTCCAGCGATTATAGGTCGCCGTCGAAATCCCGCCCAATAGCGTGCAGGCTTCCGCGTCGGTGAGGCCCCAGAAGCGGAAGAGATTGACCGCGGCCTCCGCCATGGCGAGGCCTTCCGCGTCGGTGATCCCGTAATCGCCCGACGCCAGCGGAAAGGGCGCCGACGCTTCCTTGGGCGGCAAACGGTCTACGGCTTCGAGTTTCATCAGGGTCATCCTCCAGCCTCCATATAGGGCGTATTCATGCATTTGGCAAGATTTCTGATAATACGATCAATTGATAATTCCACAGGATTCCGCCATTTCCGCGCCTAAAGCGCCGGCCCGCCGCGCGTCCTGCCGAACTCCCAGGCGATCCCGCCCCGCTTGACGACCCCGGCAATCTCGAGCCCGCGCCGCGCCTCCAGCGCCTCCCGCCAGGGAACGAGCGAGAACTCCTTGGACCGCTCGACGATCGCGAAACGCCCTGCCGGCAAATCAACGGATTGCCGGTAAATGCCGGTCAAGCGTTCGCCCTCAACCGGCTGGTCAAAAGCCTTGCCCAATTGCTTCGAAAGCCGCGCGCCGGTCGTGGCGACGGCCTCATGCTCCATCAGCGCCAGACGCTTGCGATCAATGACCAGCCGCGCGTCTTCTTCTGTCGCGAGGCCTTGCTCGATCAGCCAGCGCCGGCGCGCAACGAGCGCGCCGCGCAATTCGCCGCCGAAACCGGCAGGTACAGTTTCGAGCTTCTCGTGACTTTCCAGCGCATCGTCGAGCAGCGTGCGCGCGCGGGCTTGCGGCAGCTCTTCGAGCGACACAAAGGCCAGCACGCGGGTATTCGCCGCCGCCTTGCCGCGCTCGAAGTCGGCGGCGCGCTGCACATAATCATCGGGCACGCGCCAGCTTCCGTCAGCCTCGCGCTCGACGATCCCGGCTCGTCGCAGCGCCTCAAGGCGGCGCTTGTGCGTCAGGCGATAGTCGGCGGTCGATCGCGGATCGGCGATCTCGTGCAGCTCGTTCGAATAGACGCCGCCGTTTCTCTCCGCGATCGCCGCGATGGTGAGATCGGATTTGCGGGGCGCTCCCGCGCCTCTCGAAACCTCAATGATCGCGCCTTGCGGCGGCATGGCGCCGGGCTTCAGATCGATCTCGACATGCCACTGGTTCCCATCGGCGCCGTCGAGCGCGAGGAACCGCCGGTCATGCGCGTCGTCCACTGCGCCCGATCCGATCACCCGCCCGACGAGCCTCAAAGGCGCCGTCTCGCCCGCGAAGTCGCGCAAGTGAT
>FRDC01003889.1_pt1 | contig 15103 bp, 2 predicted proteins | sample 1106171 | NCBI WGS metagenome assembly FRDC01 (sample SAMEA3930566, study PRJEB13176) | freshwater metagenome | biome: Drinking water system; feature: drinking water; material: water | place: Singapore | collected 2014-12-20 | reverse complement strand
ATTTTGCCAATGATGAATCATAATAATTGGGTTGGTACGTAACCATGTTCACCTTACCACTTACTAAGTCATAATTGTAGGCAATTTTCTTGAAGCGATTGTAGGAATTTGCCCGATTCATTACATTAGAAACAACTGCACTCGAACCAAAATCTTGTACTAGAGTGTCCACATTTCCGTGAACATCATAAGTGTAGATCGTTGCATTGGTAACGGCTGGAATATATACACCACCTATCAATGTCACAGTATCAGATACTTCCACATAACTAACCCGGTTCCGAAGGTTCCTTTGTTGTACAATAAACTTGCTTAAAGTGGGAGATGCGAAGTCATAGGTTGTTCTCGTTATTTGACTTCTCTTTGAAGTAGCCGCATTCTGCCATAAAGCCAACTGTGTTGTGTCTTTAGATATCAAATCTGAAAGATCTGAAGTGTTGGTTAATTGCCCTACTTCTACAATTCTTCCCAAATAATCGTATTGTGTATAGCTGTAAATCTTTCCAGTCGCCTTTTGCTTAGCGTTTTGGCTAACTACTAAACGACCTAGAGCATCGTACCAAAATTCACTCATACCACCATCTGGTGATTTTTGCAACACAACTTGATTCAAACTGTTGTAGGAGTAACGTGTGACAAGAGTATGGATGGGAACTAAATAGGTATTATTCGCCCTCGCCGATCGAACACTATCTAAAAATGTTCTCCTATAAATTGGATTCACACCTTTAGGAGGCACAGTTTTGATTAGATTTCCCGCTTGATCGTAATAGTAAAGTGTATAATGGTATTCTTTCAGTGTATCTGTAACCACAAACTTCTCGATAGCTGACAAAGCCTTTTGCTGCAGAAGAGATTTAACACCATTCAGTAAATTATCGTACCTACTTTCAAATAAAACACTCGCAGCACTTAATGCTAAGCTCTTTACGTTTCCACAAGCATCAACTGAATCGAAGGAGCTTCCTATATAGGCTGCCGGTGTATTATCTAGACATATTTTAGGGAATTTAGCACCAATGCCGAATGAAACGTTCAATGCCGTATCCCCAATAGGACATCCACCTGAATTAGCTTTTCTTGCCAATTCAGGCCATGTAAGATCCAGACCTGTTTTAAACTTAATATATTTAGCAAACAAGTCATTATAAGCTGCCTGTTCATCAGAGATATCTATTGACTTAAAGTTCGGCCAATGCTGGAATTTAGCATAAAAAGCTCCTTGCAAGCTACCAAGTGTTTCACAACTCACGCAGGTATCCGCTGATTTATAATATCCGCACTCCAAAAAATATGGAATTGACACAGCGGTATCTAACATAATACTATAAGAAACATTGCAATTGGGAGGGTTTGGACAAGAATTAATGTAATAATTGCCACAAAGTTGAAGTTTTTGATACAGGTATAAGGAAATCGTATCCTTTCCTTTGAAAGTCAAATACGCATTAATCCCACTCAAACTTGTTGTATCTGAATAAGGAGAAACATCCGACTTCATAAGTAACTTCAAATCTCTAAATTCACCACAATTGCAAGAATCAATGGACATAGCAACAGTGTTCGTTACCCGTCTATTCGTTCCATAACGTTGTGGGAAATCAATTTGATAAGAATTACATTTCAAACTTGGAGATATACCCCATGCGGCAAAAACATCATCGACAACCCTTTCAAAAGTCGAATCTGCTAAACTGCTATATGCAGGTGCAACAGTTGAAGATCCAAATGTATTGTAATTATCTGTTCCCCGTTGGCATACTAGAAGCATCCGATCAGTAATTTGCTGAACAATCTGATTCACTTGAGTGGGAGTGAAATTTGTATTCAATTGTTCACACTGCAAGAGTGTATTTCTCCAAAAATCAATATAACTAGAGCATTTATCTTTCTGACTAACAATCTCTGAATTCAATGATGCGGGAAGTGCATCAGGATTGGTTGCTGTGAACCAATCTCCTTTTTGCTCAAGATCAAAAAGGTTCTGTGTATTGTTGTAAAAATGTACAAAAAAACCGTTACCTCTAAGTGCAGCTTGATCAGCTAGCGGCCTATTTGTATTAATGTGATTTAATAAAAAATTTAGACGTTCTTGAGTATAAAATAATTTAAACTGATCCCAAGCTTTTGCTTGTGCACTTGCAGTCAATACAACAATACCAGAACCTGTATTAATATTCGAATTTGTAGCAGTATACACTTTGGGCATATTAGTAAAGCAGGTATTTCTAGCCGAAGGATCATTCTTAATTGAGCAACCTAAGGCTTTACCATAAGCAATTTGCCACATACTGTAACCATTCTTCCAAGTTTGCCGTGCATAATTAGTAATTGAGGTTAATTCTCCTGAGGCAGCAATACCATTAAAATAAGGATCAGTGGCAATTGGATCAAATCCAACTGCGATACTCAATAAACTATCATGATAATTAAAGGAACTCTTTAAAAAATCTTCCGCATACTTCAATTTGGGATACTCCGGATGATATTCCAATAATGACTGTGACCAATTCGCTTCAAAACTTGCGGCAAAATCTTCATTTGTAAGTGTACTTAGCAATGTACTATCGAATTTCAAGTTAACCTGCCCTTTATAGTCGTAATACTTAAAATCAACAGAACCATTGTTCTTAGGATATTTATAATAAGGTTTTCGGTTTGTGGGGGTTCCACCGCTAGCATAGAATATGTTGTATTTCTGGGATATTGCAACATTAGCCGTGTCATAAGCATATTGCCCAGCAAATGGCATCATATCAGATAACATTTGCTCCCTGATTTGTCCAAGATAATCTGACCGATAAGGATTCAATAGCAGACACATATTGTAATCTTGGATATAATTTTTCTTTAACTCCTCTTTCTGAGAAGCAGAATAACTTAGGGTATCTGAGTAACCATACTCAGCAAGTTTCTTAATTAAGTAAGCTTGGAAGTTAGCACCTAAATTCGAGATACATGAAGCACTTGTTAAATCTATCTTAGGAACAGCACAAGCACTCGAAATAGAATCTGAAGCAACAATTGAATCGGCAATTGATTGGTATGTAAAACATCTGCCATTGCCAATTGCAACATAATTATTCAAATAACTTGATAAAGTATCTTCATTAATAGCGAGGGTCTTTCTCACAATATAAGAACCTGGCTGTAAGGCAATATTAAAATTCAAGTTAATGGAGTCATTACCAATACTTTTGTAAACATAGGCAGTATCATTGCCGGTCTCTTCGAATATTCGAATCTCTAAATCGTATTTGATTGGGTAATTCAGCGTTCCGCCACCACATTTAGGTAGACTTAAAGTGGTTTTACCAGAATTGTAGTTAAAATTATAACTTCCCAACGCAGGTACTAATAGAGTACTAACAGACTCAATAGAATTGCCTTTTAATACATTAGAATTTGAATCAAGTAAATTAAATGCAATTGAGTTGTCTCTAACTGAAGAATATCCTCCAGTAGGATTTACTGTCAAAGGTTGAAGATTTGAAGGACTTCCTCCAGCTAAAGCCGTAGCAATTGTTCTTCCATGCATGTCTACATAACTAACGCTCATTTGGCCATTGGCATCACGAACCATATTTTTAAAATAGTGCGACGCGGCTCCAACCTCTGTTCCAAACAAAGCATCAATTTCGTCTTGCTTTACTGAACCATAGTAATATCGAGTTTCATGCCCTGCTCCCATTCTTGAAGTGTCACCAACGCCGCTTTGACGCATAATTCTTCCAGTGCCATCCGGCATATAACGTGTTACGGCATATGCATAACCATTTGATTCAGGAATATTTTTATGCAATCCAATATTAGCAAGGGGATTGCTACTACTATAATAATTTCCGGCGCCACTCGTAGATGACAGTGCTTTTGTGTAATAATAATAATTGGTACTATCGTAATCAAAAAAATCAGTTAAATCACTAGCAATTGAACTCTGTCCAACAAAACTATTTAAGCCTTGATAATACTTAATAACGTTTTGCATTGTTGGGGTAGGTAAAATCTGAACCGCCGGTCTGCCGGCGCCATCGTACAAAGTTTCAGCGACTACAGAAGTATTAGTAGAATTATCCTTAGTCACTGTTTGGCGTGGACGTAATGAGCCATCAAAATATTGCACTACCGTTTTGCGCTTTCCTTCTTCAGCAAATGTAGTCGTAGATTGCCAATTCAGACTTGTTGCATGACCTGCATATGAAAAACTAGCAATATTGGACCAGGGACCGTCACTTCGAGAACCGGAACGTAAGATATTAATCGCCCTTACTCTACTAAATAATACACCTCCTCCATCATATAACAAAGGAATTGAATATGTACTATCATTCCTTGAAATTGGCAAATCAATTCGAGTCGAATTCTCTTTAAAAGTACTCTCCAAAAAGCTACTACTTGAACTCAATAATGAGCTATCAACCCACATCCATTCTAGTTGAACTCCATTCCCATTGGTATTAGCCGGAATAGACCATTTCACTTTTACAGAATCAATCTCTAATGATGTAGGATTGTCTAATACTTGAAGACTCAAAATCTTGTTATCCCCAAGTTCATAATAACGAGAGACATCCATTAAATTTTCCAATCGCAATACCTGCTTAGAATCAAAAGACACACCACCAACTGTCGTAGGCGCAGTTAGTGCCAAGAGGGTTACCTTCACGTATTCGGCGTTCCGCAAATTCAAATAGTTACGCGCGCTGTATTTTTGAGTTCCATTTTTTGTATAACTTACCTGAAGTGTAGTAGTATCGATTGTTATAATGTCAGTCGAAGTATGACCATATTCGACCTTCAACTTTGCAGCAGCAGAAAAATCGCCTGGTATAAACAAGTTCGTTTCCTCAATAACACTGAATGAAACAACGTTATTGATCAAATGCATCTTAGAGTTCGCCCCATCGTGTTCATAATTCCTAATACTGGTAGCACCGTTAACAAGTGGAATAATTTCAGAACTAGTATTATCAAAAATGGGATTACCCAAATTCTGCTCCACTTGACTAAGCGGCACAACATCAATTGTCATTTGACTTGAGTTAGAACCACAGGCATTACTCACCATGTAGGTAATCACAGAAGAACCCAGATTCTTGCCCGTCAAAACCCCATTCGAGTTAACAGTTAAAATATTAGTTAGACTACTCGTCCAAACACCCCCTAATGAAGTGCTTGTAAGTTGGTTAGTGTTTCCTATAACTACAAAAGAAGCTCCGTTTAAAACAGGTGCAGTTGGAGTAGACAAAACAGCTAATGACACTTGATTACTATTTGCCGATTTTCCATACGTAGAAGAAGCAATTGCATAGTAAGAACCAGCTACTCCGGTTGAATAACTAGCTCCAGTTGAAAGTAAAGATCCCCCCGAATTAAACCATTGAATCGTGCCTGAACTGCCAGTAGCCGATAAAGTTGCTATCGCTCCATTACAGAGTAATGTGCTACTTGCACTCACAGTAGGGGCAACTGGAATATCTAATGACACGATATTTGAATTAGAAGAACTCCCGTTGCTTGTAACTACTACATAATATGAAGTTGTTACTGTAATTAATGGAGTTGTGTACGAACTTGCCGTATTCGATAGAACCTGATACGCTCCTCCATTGACTGAATAGTACCATGTATAAGAAAAAGTGCCATTACCGCCACTTGCAGCACAATTCAAGGTATTATACGACCCATTTCCACTAAGTGTGGTGTTAGTTACAGACAAACTTCCTACAGGAGCAGATTGCACAGTTACTACCGCAGTATTGGATGTAACAGTGTTTCCATTACTTGTAACATTTAATCTAAACGATGCAGTACTCGTCAAGATCCCAGGGGAATAATTGGCTGTTGTTGCAACATTAACCCAAGAACTACCATTGTATTGCTGCCACTGATAACTATATACTCCACTACCGCCGGAAACTGTCGAAACGATTTGAGAGGCACTGCTCCCACTTGAAATAGTTTGACTAGAAGGAGAAACTGCAACAGTGAGGGCAGGATAAACATTAACATAAGCGGTAGATGAAAACTTCGACCCACCAGAAATTGACTCAGTAGCAAGTCTTTTATAGTACATACTGGTTGATAATGCACTGGGCTGATAATTTAAACCAGTTGCCCCACTAATTATAGAAAAACTAATATTGTCACTTGAGGAATACCATTGATATGTATAATTGCTAGATAATCCACCAGTTGCCGCAGGCGCCGTCAATTGACTAGGTGAAGTATTATAATTTATATTTTGACTTGAAGGGCTTACTATTTTCCCATCAACAGCATCGTAACCTGTTATAGTAATTGTTTTGGATCCAAGACTACAAGTGAATTGAATCGATGCAGATGATGAAGTAATTGTAATATTCTGTTTGCAGTTAAATAGCACGCTACTAGAAACAGAGCCAGAGAACGTCGAACTTCCCGTTGAAGTAATGTAGCCTCCAGATATAGTGTAGGAGTAAGTTCCCGAATATGAATAATACTGATTTCCATTATAAGAAGGAATATAGGTATTAGACACACCCTTTTGAACGGTAGTTGGTCCTGTTAGATTTAATTGGGACATCCCAATATTATATAATAAAACACTACAAATAGTCAACACCCATCTACTCTTAACAGATATCAATAGCAAATTTTTCATATATCTTATTGACGAATTTAAAATCTATGTTTCTCAATAGCTCTAACCCATTAGCTACTCTGCTAGTATAATGAGCATAGCTATATTAGATGAACCGAATGTTTTTGATTTAACTTCAAGAGCATTCCGCCTCAGATAGATCGTGCTTTTGACAACACTAGCATCAAGAAGTAAATTCTGCCCTTGTCCATTTTGAATATTCGTCCAAACTACACCATCAAATGATTGTTGCCATTGATAAGTAAAAACAGGATCACAATGTGCCCCTTTGGCTTCAGAGCAATGAAACAAATAAGTAGTTTTGTCTTTCTGGATCGTCTGTTGAATATCATTATCCAATACATAGCCAGGATCTAAATTTTCGGCAACAAATATCAGCTTCCGAACTGTGTCCGAATTACTTAATAATTTTATTACTCCGACTCCAATACTATCCCATGTTACTTTAATCAATGTCGACTTAGAAATAGACAACATGTGTATATTAGAGGAATCGAAATGCCCACCAACAATACTAATTTGATACGATGCACTGTCATTCGCATCAGTCTGTAAGAAATAATAAAACTCTTTACCTTTGATAGCACAGTCATCCCCTTTAACTACGACCTGTGCAGCTATTTCAAAGGAGAAAGAGACTAAAAGACTTAAAATTATTAGAACACTCTTCATTTTAAAACATTTTTTCATCCAATAGAACATAATCTTTGTATTTTTCGGTTNNTTTTTATTTTTCGGTTAATACCATCTTCCCCATATTATTAAAGATCACATCAGAAATGTCAATCCCCTTCATTTTACCAAAATCAGTTTCCAATAACTTCCATACAAACCGCTCCTCCTTCTTAAAATAAAACAGACCTTCTTTTAAAATATAGTCCTCCCCTTCCCTGAGTTCAACTATAAATGAATTTGGCACATCATCTTTAGACTGAGGAACTGCCGAACGTCGAATTACTTCTACTTCAACCTTCTCTTTGGTCTCTGGATTCAACAAATAGTGCAATTCAACTATCGGAAGACCAAAACTACCCTTCGACTTACTTGCAAGTAAAATATCGGAATACCCTTTAATATTATTTGAGTTAACAGAAAGATCATAGGTTTTCAAAATTGTATTAATCAATGAATCTTTATTCAATCCTCGAATTACAGCGAATGGACTACTTTCCTCAAAGCCTGCTTCTTTATAAAATACAGAGACAGACTTTGTTTTATGATTAATACTTAACACAAGAGAGTCATTCTCAATTTGAAAATTTATACTATCCCCAAAACCATAACCACCAGCAAAAAATGAATAAGTCAATCTCCTATTTTCAAGTGTATCAACCGACCTTGCTATCTTTACTATCTGATGAACTTGATATGATAAAGACTTTCCGGAACTTGGAACAACATTGATTACATTTTCCAACGCTCCCGCACGCTCTCTGTTTTTTCTCTTTTGAGCATTCGAATGAATTACAATTATCATAAACAGTAAAATAAATAGTACTCGCATGTTATCTATTTTATCTTCTTTTGAAGTGCACTTCTTGATTCAGAGATTGTTTTTATACCATCTTTAGTCTCTACTTTAGTTCTTACAAGAACCCCTTCGGGATCATACTCATAAAAACTCGCAAAATTGTTTGCGTCCAATTCAGCTAACACACGTAGATTAATTGGATCGTAGACAAAGCTTTTAATATTTGAGTTAAAAGGATGGATTCTAAAATCATCAAAGTATAGCGTACTGCCAGAGGTGTTGACAAAATTGACCTCCCCACTCACAGTTCCGTTCGGAACAGTAAATACACATTCATACTTCTGCCATCCATCGATTATAGAGCCGCTCGGCTTAAATACTGTCTCTTCCAATCCAAAGCTTCCATTGAATCGAAGTTTTATTTGGTTCTTGTTATAGCTTGATTCCTTACACGGAATTCCTCCAGAAGCATTACCGCAGTTTTCTCGCACCCATACACTTAAGAGCATTTTTTTGCCAGGAATCAAACTAAACGTCGCTTTCCTCATACTGTCTGTTGCAGGGAAAGGAGTAGTATAGTTACAATTATTAATCAAGCTATAGCTTCTGAAAAACTGAATAGAATTGCTTGACGGGTATTTGGTATCGTAAACAGCAAACTTATCCTGCATCAGATAAACCCCGGCATTAGAATAATAATTACAAGCACCATTCGGAGTACAAGAGTAGTTAAATCTCTGGACAAGAAAATCAGCTTTTACAACATATAAGCCTCTTGGCAAACAAAACTGTCGTGATTTAATATAACTCGTACCGCTTGTTGTTGAAGACAATGCCGTTCCCGTATAGACAATATTATTCACAGTATCAGTAATAGTCAAGCTATTAAATAGTGGGAATGGCGCGTTTCCTGAGGGCGAATAAAATGAATTTGAAGACGAACTATTGAATGTATAATAGCCATCCTCCTTGATTTCCATATACTGCTTTGTTCTTATATAATAACTATAGTTGTATGTAGTAACTGTACTTGGGGTTACAGTATAATAGGAATTGGGGATATATGGTCCAACTGTATATTCAACTCCACCAAATGTACTACCGGTATTAAAGACAGTGCTTGCATCACTAAAAGATAATTTAGGGGTATTAGGAGCTGAAGTTTGACCAGAAAAACTAGCACTCGACCAGGTCGAATCAATTGTGCCGCCGAGTGTGCCTTTTACCAATGCAGAACTAACAACATTAGAATTGTTCAAAGAAAAGTTATCATATGTCGGTTGAACCGGTAAAGCTAATACGGATGTGCCCTCAACCCCCACCACATACTTACCCGTATGTGACTTGAAAGAGAGAGTATCGGTATTTACTAATCTTAAATTCGTGGCCTTTAAAATATCTATCGGCCTCACAACATTATTGAATTTCGTCCTATTTATTGATTCACCGTATTCATAGTCCTCGAATCCATCATAAGTAAATTCGTAATAGCGAGAATTACTCGCAAGAGCTAGAGGAAGGGTTTTGTTAAACCCATAAATCGCTGAACTGTAAATGCCCAATGCATCCATCGTTTCAATTTCCAACCCTTTTGAATTAATATGATTTAACTTACTATTCCAGACCCATTTTGAATTTGAAGTAATGGGGTATAAATTACTATTAACATCGAATGCCCAGTATAAATTAAAACTATCTAAATACCCGTATAACAAAGTATTTGTAAGTGATAAGGTGTCTTTTTCTTTTCTTTTATTATAAAAAACCAGCGACCTGAAAGGCTTAAAATTCCCCAAAAGCCCCTTGACATAGGGATTAATACTCGGCTCTAGATTACCCGATTCATTTTCTGTATACATCAATCGACACTCTGTTTCATCGAATACTACTTTAACCTTAGGCAAGATATCTTTTTCGGACAACCATTTTTCCTTATACTCAACTGCGCCTGAGTTTATAACTTTACTTGCATCATTGATAACTAAATAACCGGTTTGAATAGGATTCCCAGCACTGAGAACAGTCGCAACTTTTTCTCCTAATAAGTTACGTTTGCCGCTACGGATAATCCGGACAACAGCCTTTCCAATATTTGCGAGTTTTCCTTGATCATCCATAAAATATAAGACCCTGTTCATATTTGTAAGCGATGTCGCATTTTTATTCTTATCAACCACCCATAAACGCTTAACAAATGGAGACATAGCCAAATTTGAATTACAAGTAATCAAGGCATTATCTGCCGACTCAATATATAATTCATCACCACTCTCCAAATGAACAGAATTCAAAGTACCTCCTACTAGTTGCCCATCCACAAACGAAGCGGAAGCATAGGTGCCAATATTTTTGTAAGCTGGCGCCATGCCACTATATGCCCAATGAGCAGGATAAGATGTCGAGTATAAAGCTTTATCAAATTCATTATTTGTTCTATTCACCAAGACATCACCTGTATAAAAATCATAAGCAATATTTTTTGTAGAAACCACGCTTCCTTTATCATTAACTACAACACTGTCCAATATCGCGTGATAATTGACCACCTTTGTAGTTGTCACAGCTCGATATAAGCTTTCAGAATTCCCAGATACCGGCCAATAAAAAGGCAGTGGTATTGGCGCACCGAATAAAGTAATAAAATCAATGTTTGCCTGTCCCTCGTAAGCTTTACTTTTTACAAAATTCTCACGAGTATCGGTCATTAGTTCAATATCCACTCCCAAATTTCCGTTTATTACCTTTCCACTACTATCATTTGAAATAAACGAGAAAGTATCAGCTAGTCCATTTTTACCCGTATTCTTGTAGTAATTTTCAGTATATCCAATTATTGTTGAAGAATCTAAATCGGAATATGAAATCTGATTTTTCATTTTTTCATGCATATCATTAAGTACAACCAAAAATCCCTGAGAAACGGCTTTATAATCAAACGAGTGCTTTCTAAAAAAAGTAGAATGTTCTGCCTGATGAAACTCCTTCATAGAACTAGGTTCAAGCTTAGTAATCTGTGTAAGAGTTGGAAAATCTTTCGCAGTATAAAAAGAAGTAACCTGTCTACCTGTTTTGGATCTTGATTTTTGACTATTGGTTTTATCCTTTTTCATTGAAGAAACAGAAACCTTACTGTATCCAACAATTGGAGCTTGAAAAAAAGCATCAAGAACTGGTAGTTCAACTGCGCCAAAATCAGTCGGTCCTAAAGGTGTTCTGTTGGAATATTTAACCATTTTTTGAAAAGGATTCTCTTCATTACCGATTGATGGCTCGTAAGACGCAACGCCGCTGCTGACAACGGAAGCTTTCCCATTTCGAACCTCAGTGGTTGTATATTGATAGTCTAACCCGTATGTGCTTCTAAACTGTGCAGTAAGTGTATCCCATGCGTCTGAGATTCTAATTGATTTCACCCTAAGTCCACCACCATATTTGGCATTATATGGTACGTTTAGCCGAGCAAACGAGCTAATTGTATCAATCGTCTTTGCTTTATTCAAAGTCATCATAACATATTTTGGAGGTTTCCCATTCATTTGAATGTTCAACGTCCAAGATGCCATGATATCGGCAATCTTTTTCAGTTGAGTTTGACCACTCAGATCATAACCAGGAAAAGCCTGCCCCGGAAGTTCCTCAAGCAAATACTCAAGAACTTGGGACGTAATGACACTTTGACCACCATATTCTTCAAGTTTAATCCATATGATATTACTACTAGATGACGAAACACCGTACTCTCCTTCATTAATTGTCGAATAACACCTAACCAACTCTTTACCTTTTGGCATATTTACCATAAGATTAAAGGCTATTTGGTCCATATCATCAATGTACTTCTCCTTTATTTCTGCTACACTGGAAACTCCTACAGGAACACGAATAAATACATAACTTTTAGCCTTAGAAGCATTCCAGTCATAAATAGAACTACTCAGATTGTCACCAGACGAGCTAGATGCAAATCCAACAACTCTCATAAACATAGCCGCTTTCTTATTTTGGACATAGGCATAATCATCTGATTCATACTGCACTGAAATTTCGCCACCAGAGGGAAGAACAACTCGTTTTAAACTCCAAGCACCTGCATTGTTATCTAGTATTGGTTTTGAATTTCTGTCTTGAGGAACATAAGGAAAATCTGCATTCCTCATTTGGTTCGGGTTTAGCTGAGAAGGTTTGTAGGTCTTCCATCGATCAGAGGTCTCTGACTTGTAGTCTGGATTCGATGAAATGTCTGAATCATTATAATTGTACTTAAAGATGTATTTATTGATCACCTTTTTTCTAATTCTTGAGTATGTAAAATACAGCGAATCCAATGTTAGTTTTCCTCTTTGTCCATTTGTTGCTACTGGATGGTCTGGTGTATTATTTGCAAGTTTATAAGAATATCGAAAATGAACTGTCTTGATTGGTTTTGCTCCATTAATGCCATTTTTCTTAAGATCTGCCTTATTAAACAGATCAATGCTATCAAGCTTTTTTGATGTGGTATCACTCGCATCTATACCTCCATAAACGCTTGCTGCACCTTTTGAGTCATCCCGATTAGACAAATAAAAAACCGCAATCATGTTCTTGGACTCTATTGAGTTCAAGTACCAACTCTCCCTTTCACCATATGCAACAAAACCCTTATCGTCTTTTACCTCTGTCTTCTGCCCCGCGATAAAATTGACAGAGTCGCCATTTGTTAGTGGCGTCCTCCATTTTTTAAATACAGGAATAGCATCTCCTATACGAGAGTAATTAAACTTCACAGCTTCTCCCAGATCATCTTCAGTCACGCCATTATTGGTTAAATCAACATAATCTGGTGACAATAAAGCACTTAGTAAAAAACTGTTAGAATAGCCTGGAGTAGAAGTAATTTGAACATAGCCATCTTTGCTCGAATTTGTCCCAAGAAGCGGTGATCCAGTTGTCATAAATTGCTGATCACCTAAAGACACTTTTTCAGGAACTGTTGTATAGACATTGTTTACAGAGAAAGTAAAGTCTTGTTGAATGTTGTTGTAAACCGGTATCCCATAAACATATCGTTTCCCATCGGTCTCAGTAACTGTAATTTCGGAAATATGATGCTCTTTTCGCAGGTTATCAATCCTACTGAATTCAACAAACTTCAGCGTGTTATCTATAGAGTTCATTCTTTCAGTCACACTATAAGATCGCAATTTTTTTTCCAACCCGACCAGTGAAGCCTCTTTTGCCGTCAAAACCGTAATTACCTGACTACGTTTATTCCTCTTTGTAAACAATCGTTGACTTTTTATCGTATCGTTTCCTATGTAATTAAGATAGCTATCATATTTTCTAAGAATTGGCCTAACTTCGGGTTTCTCATTGGTTCCTTCTAATTGAAACCTAACAAGTTTATCGTACCCATAGGTTTTTAAGCGTTCATTGTCTACTATGCTCACTTCACCAGGATTTCTAAAGTATACATTTTCAAATGTCGGGTATAAAGTATCTCTACCTGTAAAGTCAAGTGAATTTCTCAAGAAGTTACCATCTTCCCAATCTCCAGAAACAGTTGGAGTTTTAACCTTTTGTAAATTAAACCCATAGTGCCCCCAAGGACCAATATCAACCCCAGCAGACAAACTCTTGTCTTTTGATTCAGTTCGATTATCATGCATATATCCAACATCGTTGCGATAAGCTCTAAATGTTCCACCAGTGCCTTCTCCTTGAATGTTGAAAATATCATAATTATATTGAGGAGCAGATAAAATGGGAGTACTTGGGGTGACTACTCGATCATTCAACCTATTAAAATCCATCACTGCATTTTTATCCCCCCTTGCTATCTCTGAGTATAAAAAACCATATAACGGCTTTTTTTGAACAATATCCTCTCCGTTAATTCCAGAACTTTGTGAGTAAATCTCTAGCTCAATATCGGCCGTGATTCCACTTCCCGGGTTCACTCCCAGTTGAAACCGACCTGCCCATCCCGTATTTGTTATTCGAGATTGCAACATTGGTATAAAACTAGGTTTTACAAAAGTAATCGAAGTACCATACAAACTTGCGCCTTCAGATACCCCTTTGGAGTTCATCCAGAATCTTTTTCCTGATTGCAAATTCGCAGAGGCATTTCCACTAATCTGGATTGCCTTTATCCCGATCCTACTATTATATGATGTTGATGCGTTTAAACCTATTGACCCTAATTTGCCTAACCTAAAGTTAATAGATGAACTAAATGAATTCACTAATCCAGTCCTCGAGCTGTTTTTGAAACTATAGCCCGCTCCAAGTGTCAAGCTTTTGGGAACAAAAATTGTATCAAGAATTTGTACAATTTTTCCTCCAAAAAAACAATATACAGGAAATTGAACTGCCTTTTGAAAGTTATAGCTGAGATTAAACTTTCCACCAAACTCCCATGCGGGTCCGAGTTGATTGTTGTAACTCATCCCAATCGAAGTTCCAATACCAAAACTTAATCCTTGGTTTATTAGATTTGGGCCACTTTTAATTAACTTAGATCCCAATATTTCTATATCTCCACCCATTTGAATACCAAAAGTTTTGTTTACCCTAACATTTTGTTCTTGCTTTAATGTATCCAATCCGTTAAAATCATCAGGAACGCCTCTCGCATTCCTGTTAATATTACCGGGGTTGATATTCCATCCTAAACCAACCCAACTAGCTTCTTGTTCAGGTTCAATACCCGCTGAATAGTGAATATTCACTGGATAACCTCCAACATCTAACAGTGGGATATTGTAACTAAAATCTCCGGTAAATAAGTCAACCATATTATCTACACCAACAGATTTGAATGAACTCATCTCGGGTTGAGAAGGTCCTCCGATATATACCTTGTTTTCTGCTTCTGGGGCTACATCGATCTTTGGATATTCCCCAACTTTCTCAGGTGTTATCACAAGTCCTTTCTTCGCAATACTATCAGCCTTATTATTTCTAAAACCGTAACTACTTTTAATGAAAGTAGCAGGCTCAGATCG
>FRDC01001873.1_pt1 | contig 15105 bp, 15 predicted proteins | sample 1106171 | NCBI WGS metagenome assembly FRDC01 (sample SAMEA3930566, study PRJEB13176) | freshwater metagenome | biome: Drinking water system; feature: drinking water; material: water | place: Singapore | collected 2014-12-20 | reverse complement strand
CCGTCGCCGTCGCCGAAAGCCTAGTAGCAGCAAATTTCGATTTGAGAACCCAGATTATATGGAGAAAAAGCCAATTTGTCATTAGTCGCGGCGACTATCATTCGCAGCATGAACCTTGCTTTTATGCCGTGCGGAAGGGGCGCGTCGGCCACTGGTCCGGCGACCGCAAACAGTCGACCGTCTGGGATATCGACAAGCCGCAGAAATCCGAGACCGGACATTCGACGCAGAAGCCTGTCGAGTGCATGGCGCGGCCGATTCGCAACAATTCCTCGCCGGGACAGGCGATTTACGAGCCGTTCTGCGGTTCCGGCACGACGCTGATCGCCGCCGAGCTCGAGGGCCGCGTCTGTCACGCCATCGAGATCGAGCCGAAATACTGCGACGTCATCATCCAGCGCTTTCAGAAGACCTTCGCCGCGCGCGCGATCCGCGAAGCCGACGGCGCCGCGTATGACGATATCGCGTTTGAGAAATCGCCAGGCGCGACGAAAGACGAGACGCGCTCAGGCGCGCGTAAAGAATCGGCGAAATCCGGTCGCAAAGCGCAAAAGTCGCATAAGGGCGCAGGCAAAACGCATAAAAGTGCCCCTGCGCCGCATAAAAATGTCCCTGCGCCGCATAAGCCGGACGAAGACGACGATTCCGCGCCAGGCAAGGTGCATTGATCGATGCCGGCGAAGCGCGGGCGCCCGCCCAAGCCCACGGCGGTCAAGAAGCTGCATAACGCGGGACGCCGTCCGCTCAACGAGCTGGAGCCGGAGCCGCCGCCGATCGCCGCCGCGCCGGCCCCCACAGGCAATGTCGTCGCCTTGCGCGGCGCCGTCGTGCATGTCGAGCCGCCCGCCCATCTCGCCGGAGTCGCGCTCGCCAAGTGGAACGAGCTCGCGCCGCAGCTTGCGAACGCACGCGTTCTGACCGCCTGGGATCGCGACGCGCTGGCGCGCTACTGCGTCGCGCACAAAACCGAGGTCGAGACCGAGATCGAACTGCAGAAGCTGCAGCAATCGCATGTCCTCAACGGATTGCTCACCAAAACGCCGAACAAGATGCTCGTGATGTCAGCGCTCCTCATCACACGTAACGCCGCGATGCGCGACGCTTCGAAGTTCGGCGCGTTGCTCGGGCTCGACCCGTCGAGCCGCTCCTCGATCAAAACAGACAAGCCGGAAGAATCGAGCGGCTGGGAAGAGTTCGCGTGACGCGTGCGGAGCGTGTCGAACGCTCAATTCTATCGGCGCGCGATGGGCTACGCGCGCGACGTCCTCAGCGGGCGGATCGTCGCCGGCAAATACGTCAAAAAGGCCTGCAGACGGTTTGTTGACGATCGGAAACGATCGAAATCCGCCAATTTTGCCTTTCGATTCGACGCCGCCGCCGCCGGCAAGGCCTGCCGCTTCATCGAGCGCATGCCGCTCACGAAGGGCGCGAAGGCCAAGGCGAAACAGCGGCTGATCCTGGAAGGCTGGCAGGCCTTTCTGATCTGCAACATCTTCGGATGGCGCAGCAAGGAAACCGGATTCCGCCGTTTCACCGAAGCCTATGTGAAGGTCGCGCGGAAGAACGGGAAGTCTGAGCTCGCCGCCGCGATCGGCCTCTACATGCTTGCCGCCGACGGCGAGTACGGCGCCGAGGTCTATTGCGGCGCGACCACCGAAAAACAGGCGATGAAGGTGTTCAAACCGGCCGCCGAGATGGTCCGGCGTGAGCCCAGCCTTAAGAAATTCCTTGGCATCGAGATTGCCGGCCGGCGCACGCCTGAAGCGCTTCTCATCCTCGACAAGAACGCGTCTTTCCATCCGCTGGTCGGCAAGCCAGGCGATGGCGACAACCCGTCCTGCTACGTCTGCGACGAGTATCACGAGCACGACTCGAACGACCAGTTCGACGCCATGCAGTTCGGCATGGGCGCCCGCAATCAGCCGCTGACTTTCATCATCACGACGGCCGGCCGCTATATCGGCGGCGCCTGCCATGTCTACGAGGATTCCTGCAAAAAGATCCTCGACGGCGTCGTTACAGACGCCGAACACGTCTTTGCCGCCATCTATGAGGCAGACCCGGACGATGATTGGCGCTCGGACGATGCGCTCCGGAAAGCCAACCCCAATCTTGGCGTCACGGTTGATCTTGCAACGCTGCGCAAGGATCGCGCCGATGCGGTGCGCCTCAACAAGGCGGGCGGCTTCAAGGCCAAGCGCCTCTGCATCTGGGTCGGCGCGGAGGACGGCTATTTCTCGATGGAGGACTGGCTCGCACCGCAAGTCTCGCGCGCGCATGCCGACGGCCCGGCGCGGCTTTCCGATTTCATCGGCCGCCGGGTCTGGATGGGCCTCGATCTTGCCCACAAGACCGACTTCTGCGCGCTGGCGCTCTGGGCGCCGCGTCCGGGCGGCGGTTTTGATCTCTGGACCCGGTTCTGGCTGCCGGAGGCGACGGTCGACGCGCAGCCCGAAGGCCACAGCTACCGTCGTTGGGCGGGCGTCGGCCTCGATGCGCCGCCGGCGTCCGATCCGATCGACTATGACGCCGGTTTCCCGATTACGCTGACAGACGGGGCGATGGTCGATTTCGACCAGGTCGAGCAGGAGGTTTTCGACATCTGGAGCCGCGTCGACGGCGTCGAGCTCGCTTTCGACCCGGCGCACGCCGCAGGGATCATCCCGCGACTGATGAAACGCGGCGTCGCCTGCGTCGAATTCGCCAATACGGCGAAGAACATGTCGGACCCGCTGATGCTGCTCGACGGCTACATCCGGGAGCGCCGCGTCCGCCATTCGGCGAACCCGGTCATGGACTGGATGGTGTCCAACACGGTCCGCCGCAAATCACGCCGGGTCGACCTTGATTACCCTGACCGCTCAATGCCGGCGAACAAGATCGACGGCGTGACCGCCGCGATCTTCGCCTTGGGGCGGCAGGTCTACGCAGACGACGAGCCGCAAAGCTTCGAGGTCATCCGGGTGAACTGATGAGCGCCGCGACGCAACTTCTCCTCGAGGCCAACGCCAGGATGCGCGAGCAGTTCTCGGGCACGTCTGCGGCCGCCGCTGGCGCGGCGACGCAGCCGCCGCCTATCGGCTCGTTCATGCCCTGGACCTTTTATGGGACCGACGAACAGATCGACGAACATATCGCGTTGACGCTGAGCGTCGTCTGGGCGTGCGTCATGGCGATCGCTGAAGGCATCGCCGCATCGGACTGGCAAACCTATAGCGAAAATGCCGAGGGCGAGCGCACGCAGGTGCGCGGCCCGTTGCATCGCGTCCTCAATGAACGGCCGAACCCAGAGCAGTCGGCGTTTGATTTCTATGTCACGCTGTACGCCAACGCGCTGTTGTCGCGCGGCGGCTTCGCCGAACTCGTCCGAGACCGCCGCGATTATGTGCACTCGCTTTGGCCGATCCGGTCGAACCGCGTGCGCCGCGAGCGCCGGGAGGGCGAGCTCGGATTTCTTGTCCACAATTATAGCTCAGCGGACGTCTGGGTCCATCATACCGACATGGTTGCGATCCGCACTCTGTCGCTCGACGGCGAGAATGCAGCGCCCCTGATCGACTTTGCGCGTTCCGTGCTGTCGCGCGCAAAAGCGACGCGCGACTTCGGATCGAGCTTCTACGCCAACGGCACGACATTCGGCGGCATGTTCATTCCGAAAGACGGGGTCAAGATCGACGGAAAGGCCCGCGAAGAGTTTCTGAAAAGCCTGCGCCAGACCTATGGCGGCGCGCGCAACGCCCACGGCAATCTGCTGCTGCCGGCGGCCATGGACTACAAGTCTTTCGGCATCGATCCGGACAAGGCGCAATTCATTCAAACCGAGCAGCATCTCGTCGAAGAGGTCTGCCGCTACTTCCGCGTCCCGCCGCACAAGGTGCAGCATCTGTTGCGCGCGACCTTCAACAACATCGAGCATCTCGGCATCGAGTTCGTGCGCGACGCGGTGACGCCTTGGGCCCATCGGCTGCGCGACGAATACAACTGGAAGGTCTGCGCCTTCGAGAACCTTAAATGCCGCGCCGATCTCGACTGGCTTCGTGAGGGAGACGCAGAATCGGTCGCGAAAGCAGAGTCGACCCGCATCTCCTCAGCGCAATCGTCGCCCGACGAGGCGCGGCGCCGCCGCGGCGACAACCCGATTCCAGGCGGGGCTGGCGCGCAGTTCTACATGCAAGGCGCGATGAAGACGCTCGACGCTATTGCAGACGCGCCAAATCAAGACGCGCCCTCGGTGCTCGATCAAGACCGAACAGGATCGGACGCTGTCGTCGAGATGCCTGTCCGCCGGCGACGCGCGCCAAAGGACTGAAAGGACCGCACATGAGGAAGCCTCTTCTGAAGGCGCCCAAGCAGATGCGTGGCGGGGCCGCAGATCCCGCGGTTGAGCGGCAGGCGCGTATCACGCAAAGCGGCAAGACCGCGATCGTCCACGTCTTCGACTATATCGACTGGCTTGGCTTTGACGTCGCGTTCTATGGGCCGCAGCTCGACGCGATGCGCGATCTCACCGAGATCGTCGTCAAGATCAATTCGCCAGGCGGGTCCGCCTATGACGGCGTCGCTTTCTACAATCTTCTCGTGCAACACCCGGCAAAGAAGATCCGCACAGAGGTGCACGGGCTCGCCGGCTCGGCGGCGTCCGTCATCGCCATGGCCGGCGACGAAATCCTGATGGGCACCGGCGCGCGCTTTTTCATTCACAAGCCTTGGGGCGTCATTGCCGGAAACGACACGATTTTGCGCCAGGCGGCCGATGATCTGGCGTCGATGAACGAAGACTTCGTCGATCTTTATCGTCAGCAAGCCAAGAAACTGTCGCGCGACGAAATCCTCGCCATCATGGCGGCGGAAACAGAGCTGTCTGCGGCAGACGCCGTGGCAAAGGGCTTTGCCACAGGCCGACTCAACAAGGCCGATGAAATCAAGGCGGCCGTTGATTACGGGCCCATCGCTTCGTCGGCCGATGTCCGTCAGAGCCTCGAGCAACGTCACGCTCGATTGATCCGGCCGCATGATGACGAAAGGCCGGCGATCTCCGCCCTGAAACGCCGCGCCGACCTCTTGAAGCTCGGCCGTCGCGCCTCAGCCGCGCGCGAACCCCGAGAAAATCAAGCCTGACCGGCCGCCCTTACTCCTGCCGCATCACGTTCGGCAGCGTCAAGGAGCGACGTTCTATGAAATACCGTACACTGAGCGCCTTTCCCTCGCTCGCCGCCATGCTTGCGACCGCGGGCTTCGTGCGCATGGATGACCGCCGTACAGCCGTCGGCGAAGAGGCGCAGATCGAGCAGCACGAGACGCGCATCCGCGAGATGAGCGCCAAAGTCGATCAGCTTGAGGCGGACAATGAAGCCATTTTTGCCGCCGCCGATGAGAAGCGCGAAGAGCTCTCCGCTGAAGATCAAAAGACTGTCGATAGCAATCTGCACGAAATCGAGGCGCTGACTGGCGACGTCAAGCGTCGCCAGGCGCAGCTCGATCGTCTCCGCACAAAAACCAAGGCTGCGGCGCGTCTTTCCGATCCGGAGCCGTCGGAAGATGACGAAGATCAGGAAGAAACGCGCACGACGCGCTCGGCGACCCGCGGCGATCCGCGCGCCGCAAGGCCGCGTCGCGGCGGCGATACGGCGACGCCGTCCGGGCCGACGCTGCGCGACGGCCGCGAACTTATGGGCTTCAAGTCCGGCGCGCACTTCCTCGAAGACGTGAAACTCGCCGCCAACGGCCACATGTCGCAGGATCTGCGCAGCTGCATGGTCCAGATGCAGCGGCGCATGGACGCCAACGTCACGTTCGGCGAGGACGGCGCCTTTCCGGTGCCGCCCGATGTCGCAAACGACGTCAAGAAGAAGATCGACAGCTCCGCTGACCTTGTCGGTCTTTGCGACCGTTGGACGACGTCGGCCGATCGCTACACCTGGTTCCTCGACGAACAGGAACCCTGGTCGAACGCCAACGGCATCTCTGGCCAATGGCTCGACGAGGGGCAGACGATCGCAACGTCTTCGAACAAGCTTACCAAAGTTCAGACGGATCTGCACAAATACGCGGTCGCGGTGCCGGCGACGCATGAGATCATGCGCTCCGCCTCGCAGATGGAACAACTGATTCGCCAGGCCTGCCCGGCGCATATCGCCGAAACACTGAACAGCGTCATCCTGCGCGGCGACGGCGTCGGCAAACCATTCGGCATCTTCAATTCCGGCGTGCTCGCCGTTCAAGCCAAGGAGCCCGGCCAAGCGGCGGCGACGATCCAGCGCAAAAACGTCACCGGCGTGCACAACAAGGTGCATCCGTCGTGCCGCAATTCGCCGGCCTTTCGCTGGGTCGCCAACATCGATGCCGAACTGCAGCTCGAGGAGCTCAAGGGCGATGACAACCGCGCGCTGTATCTGCCAGGCGGCGGGTATCCGAATCTTGCAGACAAGCCGTTCGACACGCTGCGCGGCCGGCCGCTGACCTATTCTCCGCACGCGTCAGCGCTTGGCGACGTCGGCGATCTCGCGGCGATCGACTTTGCCAAGTATCTCGTCATCTTCGGCGAGAACCTTCGCCAGGACTTCTCTCTACATGTCCGCTTCCTGTCGGATGAGGGCGTTTTCCGCTTCATCATTCATGTCGGCGGCCGTCCGAAGTGGGGCCGCAAGATCATCGAGCCCAACAGCGTCGTGCAGCGTTCATTCGCTGCCGCGATCGAACAACGCGCCTAAACCCCGCGCGCCGGGTCGGCGCGCAGTCGGAACACGCGCCGTCGGCGCAGCCTGAGGAGAACTGCTATGTCGTTCATGCCGTCCGAAAACATCGGGCTCATCGGCGTCATTCATCCCGCCTCCGGCGCCGGCGGCAACACCGGCTGGATCGCGGTGCGCGACTTCGCCAAAATTCTGGCGGTCGGGATCATTGGCGCGACAGACCACAACATCAATGCCAAGCTTGAAGGCGCGACCAGCGCCGGCGGCGCTGGCGCGGCCGACCTTACGGGCTACGCCATCACGCAGATCGGCAACGCGACCGCCGACAACAAGCAGTTCATGATTCAGCTCAAATGCGCCGTGCTGGCGCAACAGGGCTTTACCCATGTTCGCTTTTCCATCACGGGCTCAGGCGGCGCCGCGGCGCTTGTCGCCGGCGTAATCTTCGGCGTCGAGCCGTGGGCGGCGGGCTCCGGCATCAACCTCAATGCAGCGTCTGTCGCCGAGGTCGTGTCCGTCCGTCCGTAAAGAGAGCATCTTACCGGCGCCGCGCCTGAAAGGTCGAAACCATGGCGAAGATTAGGGCTTACTTTGTCGAAGAAGCCATTGTCGAAGACGCGGCGCGCCAGCCGTCGTTCATCTTCGCCAAGGGATCGACGCATGTGCTCGAGGAACCGAGCTTCAATTTCTGGAACGCGCGCGGGAAGTGCGTGACTGTCGCGGAAGCCCAGAAGGCAGGCGTGTTGAGCCCGGAAGCCAAGGCGCCGGCGTCGTCGCCTGCGGCAAAGGTCGAGACCAAGGCCCCGGCTGAGACGGGCGCACCAACATCGCCCACCAACCCAGGCGTCGAGGACGGCGCGCCCGCTGATCCGTCTCAAGCAGACGCCGCCCAAGACGCGAGCAGGCTCCCTGCGCCGGCCGCGCCTTCCGGCGCCAAGAAGGCTGGGAAAAAGGAGACCGGCGATGCTGCTGCCGACCAGAACGCTGACGCAGGCCGGGGATCCGCCTAACCGCCGTCTGGTCGCGGCTTCAGCGGCCAAGGCCGCGCCCGCTCTTGCTTCTCTTAGCAATGCCGATGCGGACACCCTGTTTCTGCAGGCGTCAGACGCCGTCGCCCGATTCTGCGGCGTCGCTTCCGTCGCCGGCGCGCCGCCGACGCTGGCGCGACAAAGCGTGATCGAGACGATTTACTTTGCGTCTGATCCATTTCCGCCGCAGCCCCGAGAGCTGTTTTTGTCGCTGGCGCAGCCTGCGCTGACAACGCTGATGTTCGACTCGGACATCATTGATCCGGCGCATCTCAGAGTGAGCGGGCGCACCGTCGCCGGTCGGCCGGCTGCGTCGTTCCGCTACTTCCCTGCAGAGCGCGACATCATTGCGATCTACGAGGCGGGCTATGTGTCCGGCCCGCAAAAAGCTCTGAGCACGCCGCCCGCCGGCCCCGACCTTCCCGCCGATATCGAGCGCGCGGTCATTCTTGTCACCCAGCACTTCTACGGGCTGCAGCAGCGGGCGCAGTTCGACATCTCGGCGCGCGTCGAGGAAGATGCCGACGTCGGCCGCATCGAGACGCGCTACTTCTCCATCGATCGCGGCGGCGGCATCCCGGCCGATGCGCAGGCGCTTCTTGCGCCCTATTGCGAGATCCTCTGATGCGCATCGGGTTTGCGCCGTGGCAGGATGATGTTCTTGGCGATACCGCGGCGGCGCTCGCCATGGTCTCGACGGCGCCCGCGCCGGCCGACGGCTATGACTTCGAATGGTGGCGCATGGTCGAAGACCGCGTCGCCGAGAATGGCGGCCGGCTCTGCACCTATAATCTGTCGCTGCCCTCCGGCTTTTATTCGACGATCGTCTCGACGCCGCTCATCGTCGCGCTGATCGACTTCAAAGCTGAGACAGAACACGGCGCGGTGCGCGTCATCGACAAGGTCGGCGTTCTCGCCGCCCGCCAATGGCGCCGTCGCGGCTGCACGACGCGCCCGCAGCGCGGCGACGAGATGTGGTCGGGCGCCGAGTATTTGTATGTCGAGGACGTGCAAGTGATCGAAAGGCGGGCGCCGGACGATGTCGTGCGCGACATCAAATACAAGCTGATGCTGACCGGCGCGTCGCATCGGAGGGCGTGATGGCGAACCGGCTTCCCATCGCCCGCCAGGTCGCGCTTGCCGGCGAAGCGCTGCGCGGGCCGTTCCGCAAGGAAATCCTGCGCGAGGCGGCAGACACGCTGTTCGGCGAGGTGCGAGCCAGCAACCGCGCGATCGCGGGATCGAATTTGCAGGAGACGGTTACGACCGACGGCGTGCAGGGCCGCGCGCCGGAAGACATGCGGGTCGGCGGCCAGTCCGTTTTGCGCATGGGCCGCCCGTCCGACTTCCTGCCGAAGGTCATGGAGATCCTGGAAGCGGTGTCGCCGCGCGGCCGCTCCAACAGCAAGCCGGAACAGGACCGCTACGTCCGCAGCCATGTCGTGCTGGTCGACGGCCAGGAGATCGGACCGCCGTTTCTCTTGCCGCCGGCGTGGCGGCGCATCGTCGTCGTTTCGCTGTCGCCCTATACCCGCAAGATCGAACGCGGGCTTTCGGCGCAGCGCCCCGACGGCGTCTATGAAGCCGTCGTCTTTCCGCGCGTCGAAAAGCTGCTCGCCGAGACGTCCTTTGACGTTTCCTTCGCCTGGGTCGCCGACGTCACCTTGCCTTTCGGGCGCCGCCGCCGATCGCGCCAGGCCAAGACGCCGCACCGCAAGATCTACAATCCGAGCCGCAAACGCATTCCGGCCGTCATCATTCAGCGGGCGCTCTGATGGCCATTGATCCGAACCGCGTCGCCGCCATCGTGCAGACTATGATGACAACGTCGAAGCCGCCGTCGGTCGCGGCCTGGCGCGTCCTCGACGACCCCCGCGCCGATTCGCAATGGCCGGGCCCGTTTCCGCTCGTCGAGTTTGAATTTCCCGAAGGCGAGCGCGAGCGCGCCGAATATGGCGATCCGGGCAACAACATCTGGACCGACCGCAGCGCGTTGATGATCCATATCCATGTCCGGCGCGCCGGCGACGGCTTGGGCCAGGCGCGCACCGTCATGGCCGCCGTCGAGGCGCTCTTTCTCGGCAAGACCATCGACGGCGTCACCTTCTTCCGATCGTACCCGGAGTATCCGGAAACGGACGGCAAGGGCGTGACGCGCGGCGTCTCAAGGGGCATCGCGTACCGGGCAGAGTGGCGCGGCCCGTAAGCTGACGATCCGCCGCGCAATTCAACGGTCCCGGGCGCCGGTGACGCGCGTTGAGGGAGCGCCCGATGCCCGCCACCGACGGTTCCGTATACTCCTGGGGCCTTGAAGCCTCGCGCAAGACGCTCGGCGCCGAAACGGCGATGACAATCGCGCCGTTCCAGTCGGTGTCGCCCGAAGCGCAGCGCACTTTTTCGCCGTCTGGCGAGGCGCGCGACGATTTCTTCGACACCGCTGACGACTTCGTCGCCAAGGAAGGGCGGCTCACGCAGACCCGCAAATTCCGCCCGCAGGTCTTCGACCACAATCTCGAACAGGCGTTCTGGAACAATTTCACGCGCAAGACCGGCCGCGTCAACGGCTACGGCGGCGCGACCGCCCAGATCACCGATGTCAATGGCGGCTCCTCAACCATCACCGTGACGACGGGAGCCGCTTTTGCGCCGCTGCAGCTCGTGCGGCTCAGCGGCTTCGCCAATCCGGCGAACAACGGCGTCCGTGCGCTGACGACCGGTTCCAACGCCACGACGCTGGTCATCGCCGGCGGCGGCCTCGTCAGCGAGACGCCGGGCCGCGGCGCCCGTATCGAGGTCGTCGGCGTCGCGCTGGCGGCCAATGATTGTTCGATCTCCGGCGACACGATCGTGTCGGCGGCCGGCGTCGATTTTGCGGCGCTTGTCGGGGCCGCCAAGGGCCACTGGCTGAAGGTCGGCGCGGCCGCGTCACGCAGCGGCGGCGCCAACCGCTTCGCGACCGACGTCGTCAACGACGCCGTACGCATCGCGTCGCTGTCGCCGACCGGCACGATCACGGTCGACCGCAAGCCTGCCGGCTGGGCGAATGACGCCGGGACCGGCAAGTCGATCTGGCTGTTCTTCGCGGAGCCGCTGCGGCCGGGCGCGACCGAAATTACGGTCACGGAGCAAATTTCGATCCGGCTCGCCGACAACAGTTTCGACCGCAAACACATGCTTGGCGGCTATGTCGAATCCTTCGAGATCGGCGGCCAGGCGCGCGGCGATTTCGGCGTTACCGTCACCAAACGATTCCTGAACTTCAACGACGACAACCCGGCGGATCTCAACACGCGGGCCAACGGGCCGATCCGCGAAGCCGAAGAGTTCAACGCCATGGTCGCGGGTCTTGCCGGCCAGCGGATCTATCTCGACGGCGTCTATGCGACGCAGCAGGCCGCGGTGCGGTCTTCGACGATCACCATTGCGCCGACGCTGGTGCCGATCGACGCAGAAGGCTGTTTTGGCTATCTCCGCATGGCGCGGTCGACGCAAACGATGCGCGTGTCCGGCGACGCGCATTTCGAGACAAATGTGCTGGCGGCGCCGTTCCGCCAGGGCCGCCGCGCCGACTTCGTCCGCATCATGCAGTCCGGCGCCTGGGGCTATGTCATCGAGGCGCCGAAGCTGCAGTTCCTGAACTTCGTCGAAAGCCTTCCGGGCCAGGGCGAGGCCGTGACCGCGCAGTTCGAAGCGAAGGCCACGGCGGATGACGCCGGCATCGCTGCGGGCAACTTCACGAACTTCGGCGCGATCCATCGCTTCCGCGCCGCCGAGGGCTGGCCGGACCTCTGCTAAGGCATGCGGCGGCGAAAGACGCCGCCGCAGGCAATTCAAGACAGGCGCCGAAGAGCGAGGGTCAGGGCTCCCGATTCAAGGAGCCGCCATGAACGACGCTGACGTTTCCAACGCCGCGCCCGAATTCCTGTTCGATCTCGCCGATGTCTCGACCGATATTGAGCGGCGCGACATCGAGGGCGTCTGGTGCGGTCAAACCAAGGACAATCCATATCTGCCGGCCGGCTTTGAGGTCTGCGTCATCGGCTTCATGTCGCCGACCATCAAGGCTCTGCAGATCGCGCTGTCCAATGGGCGCAACAAGGAAACCTACGACCGCGATCCGCTGAAGACTGAAGAGCGCAACGTCTTTGAAAATGAGCAGATCGCGATGGCGGCGCTGAAGAACTGGGGCTCGACCACAGCCGATGGGCGCAAGCTGCCGGTCGCGCCCTTCCTCGGCGAAATCTACACGTTCTCGCGCCCGAACAAGGAAAAGCTGCTCCGGGATCCGCGGCTCTGGAAGCTGCGCGTCGGGATCATCCGCGCCATGAACGACGCCGATGAAGCCGCCATCGCTTTTGTCCGGAGCGCGGAAAAAAACTCCGGGGCTGGCTCCGCGGCGTCCTCGACGGTCGCGGCGTAAAGGACAGCGACGCACCGCGTCCGGGGCTTTCCCGAGACGCCTTTCAGGACGCCTTGCGCGCCACCGGCGTCTGGAAAGCAGGCCCGGGTCCAGGCGCCCGCGCCGCGCCGGCGCCGGAACATCTGCGCCAGGATCTCGTCTGGATCGCCCAGGCCTTCCTCGATCTGTCGAGCAAGCGCCGTTATCTCGGCGGCGGCTTCGCCATTTTTCCGGAGCCGATCGAGACCTCAAAGATTCGCGAGCACTATCACCAGGAGCTCGGGCTCCGGGGCGCGGCCGGCTATGCGCAGTTCCGCACACTGATCGACACACTCGACGCGGACTGGCGCGACGACTGGATGCGCAGGCAGGAAGAACGCCGCCGCGAGGAAGAGGCGCGCCAGACGCGCGACGCGTGAAATCACGGGCAGGCGCGCTCGCGGCATGATCGCCGCCGCACGGCGGCGCGCATGGACACCAGATTTACCTCAGAGGCAACGCTTAAGGACGCGACGAAACCCGGCGCGGACTCGGCGATCGCCAATTTCAAGCGCCTCGGCGCCGCCATGGAAGGCGTCGAGGTCAAACAGACCGAGAGCGCCGTTGCGGCGCAAGGCCTGCGCCGCGAATTCGAACAGCTGCAGCGGCGCACGGATCCTTTGGGCGCGGCGCAGCGGCGCTACGCAAAGGATCTGTCGCTTGCCCGCGACGCGCTGCGGGAAGGATCGGCCTCGGCGCGGGAATTCGCGGCGGTCCAGGCCAGTCTTGACCAGCGGCTCGCCCGCACCGAACAGCGCCTCAACGGCCAGACCGGCGCCGCGCTCAAACTTGAAAGCGCCTTCGCCCGGGTCCGCGACGTCGCCGCGACGCTCGGGGTCTCGCTTGCCGGCGGCGCGATCGCGACCAGCGCGGTCAGGACCGCCGCCGACTACCAGCGACAGATCAACGAACTCGGCGCGGTCTCCTCCGCGACCGCCGTCGAATTGCGGGCGCTGTCCGACGAAGCCAAGAGGCTTGGCGCCGAGACGCCGTTTTCCGCGCGCGAGAGCGCGGCGGCGATGACCGAGCTCGCCAAGGCGGGCTTCGACGTCAAGGAGACGATGGCGGCGGCGTCAGGGGCGGTGAACCTCGCCGCGGCCGGGTCGGTGCGGCTCGAGGAAGCGGCGTCGATCGCGAGCAGCGCGGTGCGCGGGTTCGGTCTTGCCGCCGCGGAATCGACGCGCGTCGCGGATGCGCTCGCCAAGACGTCGGTCGCGTCGAACGCTGGCGTCCGCGATCTCGGCGAAGCGCTAGGCAGCGCGGCGCCGAACGCGCGTCTCTTCGGCATCTCTCTCGAAGAGACGCTCGCCTCGCTCGGCAAGCTCGGCGACGCCGGCGTCCAGGGTGGTCTTGCCGGCCGCGGTTTCTCCGCCGTGCTCATCGGGCTCGAAAAGAACCGCGACAAGGTCGAGGCCCTGATCGGCGACTTCGATCTGCAGGCGGAGGGTCTCACCAAGGTCCTGCAGCGTCTTGCCGGCGCCGGCGTCTCGCGCTTCGACGCCATCAAGATCTTCGGCGCGGAGAACCTCGACGTCTTCGGCATCCTGAAAGCTGCAGCGGTCGACGCCGCATCCGGCACGGACGCGCTGACCAAGAGCCTGCAGAACGCCCGCGGCGAGGCCGAGCGCCTCGGCCAAGCGAAGATGCAGGGGCTCGCCGGCCAGGTCGACCAGCTCAAAGGCGCCTTTGAAAACCTGCAGATCGAGTTCGGCGACGCCGGCGCGCTCGACGCGCTCGAGGACGCCGCCAAGCGCACGACCGAAGCCTTGTCGTCGCCCGAAGCGGTGCAGGCGGCGCAGCGCCTCGGCAAGGATGTCGGCGGCGCCATCAAGACGCTGGCGGATAACTGGCATCTTGTCGCGCGCGCGACGGAAGGCGCAGCGGCAGCGCTGGTCGTTTATAAAACCGCCGGGGCCGCGAACGCGTTCCTGGCCGAGGTCGCCGCTCTTCGCGCGCGCGCCGCCTCGCAAGCGGAAGCAATCGCGGTCGAAAGGGCGGCCCTCGCCGCTGCGCTTTCGACCGCCAAAGCGCAAGCCGACGCCGCGGCGGCGCGCGTTCTCGACACGCAGGCGACCCGCGCACAGATCGCGACGACGCTGCAGCTCGCCACGGCGCAACGCGCGCAAGCCGTCGCCGCTCTTGAGGTTGTTCGCGCATCGCAAGTCGGGCTGCGCGACCCGGCGGCGATCGTCGCGGCGCAGGCGCAAGCGAACGCAGCGACGCGCACGCAAATTGCGGTGCGCCGCGCTTTGGCCGTCGCCGAGACCGAACTTGCAGCAGCGCAGAGCGCTGCCGCTGCCGCCGCGACAGGCGCCGCCGCGGCGCAGACGACCTACGTCGCCGCCGCAAGCCGAAACACGACGGCGACTGTCGCCGCGACGGCGGCGAGCGGCCGCTTGGCCGCCGCGTATACAGGCCTTGCTTCCGCTGCGTCTGCCGCCGGAACTGCAATGGCTTTTGCCTCGACCGGAGGAATCGCCGGCCTGGCACGCGCCGCACCGCAGGTCGCCAGGTTCACAGCGGCGGCAGCGGGCCTCGCGACGCTCAATTTCGCGCGATCCATTGCGCAAGTGACCGGTCTTGCCGCCGCCGCCGCGCTACTCGGCACGCCCGCCGGCGCGATCCTCGCGACAGCGGCGGCGGTTGTCGTGTTCCGAAAGGAAATCGCCCAGGCGGTCGCCGGCACGCGCGACGTCGATGTCGCGCTGAAGGCGGTCGCGAAGACCATTTCCGAAAGCTTTGTCGGCGACATTTTTGGCGGGCTCGCCGGCGGCCTCCGCAAGGCCGTCGCGTATGCCGAAGCGCTGCGTCGCACGCTGCAGGGGCTTGTCCCCAAGGAAGTGCAGGACATCCTGGCGCGCTCCGCCGAAGTCGAGCGCATCGGCCGCGAGGTCTCGCCGTTCGCCGCCATTCGCCGCAACGCTGAGGCGATCGAACGAAGCAAGGC
>FRDC01004044.1_pt2 | contig 15114 bp, 16 predicted proteins | sample 1106171 | NCBI WGS metagenome assembly FRDC01 (sample SAMEA3930566, study PRJEB13176) | freshwater metagenome | biome: Drinking water system; feature: drinking water; material: water | place: Singapore | collected 2014-12-20 | reverse complement strand
TCCAGGGGCCCAACCTGGCCATCGTGACGGCCTGTACCACGGGCCTGCATTGCATCGGCGAGGCGGGCCGCATGATCGAATATGGCGATGCTGACGTGATGGTGGCGGGTGGTGCCGAAGCCACGGTGTCGCCATTGGGTGTCGGTGGGTTTGCTGCGGCACGGGCGTTGTCCACCCGCAATGAGGATCCCGCCACCGCGTCGCGCCCCTGGGATCGCGACCGCGATGGTTTCGTGCTCGGCGAGGGCGCGGGTGCGATGGTCCTTGAAGAGTACGAACACGCCAAGCGCCGCGGTGCGAAGATTTACGCCGAGCTCGCAGGCTTTGGTATGGGTGCCGACGCGTATCACATGACCGCGCCCAGCGTCGATGGCCCGAAGCGCTCGATGCGCGCGGCCTTGCGCAACGCGGGCGTGTCTGCCGATCAGGTTCAGTACCTGAACGCCCACGGCACATCGACGCCTCTGGGCGATGTGAACGAGACCAACGCGATCAAGTTGGCCTTTGGCGATCACGCCTACAAGCTTGCCGTCAGCTCCACCAAGTCGATGACCGGCCACCTGCTGGGCGGGGCCGGGGGTATCGAATCGCTGTTCACCGTGCTGGCCGTGCGCGACCAGGTGGCGCCGCCCACCATCAATATCTTCAACCAGGATCCCGACTGCGATCTCGATTACTGCGCGAACACCGCACGCGAGATGCGGATCGAGATGGCCGTGAAGAACAACTTCGGATTTGGCGGGACCAACGGCACGCTTGTTTTCAAGCGCGTCTGAGGGTCGACGGCGGCGTCATGCAATCGGCGTCGGCCTTGCAGGTGACGATCCGGTGTTTCGGTGTCTGGAACGCGGCGCTTGCATTGCTGGGCCTGTTGGTGGTGGCCGTTGCCGCCTGCTGGTTGCTCACCTGGCATGAAACTCCCATGGCTTGGGCTGGCGCCGCATGCACCGCGCTGGCCTTGGCGGGGCTGGGAGGTGTCTTCAGTCTGGCTCGCTGGCGACCGACCGTGCTGCGCTGGGACGGTCAGCGCTGGCTGCTCACCGACGTCGACCGCGGCTTGCATGACTCGGAAGTATCCAGCCTTCGCATCACGCTGGACCTGGGTGGCTGGATCCTGTTGAAGTACCAAACCAAGGCCTTGTCGCTGTGTCCTTGGCGCAGTGGTTGGCTTCCCGTGCAGCGGCGTGGCATCGAAGCCCCATGGCACTTGCTTCGCTGCGCGTTGCACGCCCGGGGGGCCGCAGAGATGGCGCCGAACGCATTGAATCGGCCAGAGCATGGTTGATCGCATGGCCGTGCCTGACGCCGACGCGCCGCTGGTCGATCGTGTCAAGCAGGGAGACGTCAGGGCGTTCGAGATGCTGGTGGTCAAGTACCAGCGCCGCATCGAGCGACTGATCGGGCGCATGGTTCGGGATGTCGATCTGGTACCCGACATCGCACAGGAAACCTTCATTCGTGCCTACCGGGCCATCCCGCAGTTTCGCGGTGAAAGTGCCTTCTACACCTGGCTGTACCGGATTGCGGTCAATACGGCGAAGAAGGCCCTCGGCGAGCTCAAGCGCGATCCGTTGGTGACGGAGTCTGCGCGGGCCTCCCCTGATGACGAGGATGAAACTTCCCGCACCGAGAACGAACTAACCGACGGCGAAACGCCGGAATCTCTGCTGGCGAGCAAGGAAGTGGCCATGACGGTGAACGCCGCCATCGACGCGTTGTCCGAAGATCTGCGCCAGGCGATCACGCTGCGCGAGATCGAGGGGTTGAGCTATGAAGAGATTGCAGAATTGATGAATTGCCCAATCGGCACCGTTCGATCGCGAATTTTTCGCGCACGGGAGTCGATTGCACAGCGTTTGCGACCTTTATTGGACACTCGGGTCGGCGAACGATGGTGATCATGAACGGGTGCTGAGTTCGGTTGGCGCCGCGTTCGACATGTGTCGGGGTGGGATGGGAGGTAGTCATGGCAGATCATTCGGGTTCTGGATCCGACCCGGTGCGCGTACGCGGCGAGGAGCTGTCGGCATTGCTCGACGGCGAGTTGCAGGGCGCCGCGGTCGAGCGCATCTGCTCGGAATGGCGGGCCGATGCGCAGAGCCGCGACACGTGGCACGCCTACAGCCTGATTGGCGACGTTTTGCGCTGTGAGGATCTTTCTCGCTCCTGTGCCAGTGATGAGCAGTTCCTACGCGACTTCCGCAAGCGCATGGCCGCGGAGCCGGTCGTCCTGGCGCCCCGACCTGTGATCTACCCCGTGGTGGATGCGCCGGAGACTGCACCTGCCGCCCCGGTAAGGCCGGCTCGTGCCTGGGCGTGGCCCGTGGCTTTGGCTGCCACCTTCGTGGTGGTGGTCGGTGCCGTTGTTGGCATCCAGAACCCCGCAACGTCCACGGATGCCGGGCCGGCGGTGGCCGCAGCGCCGGCAGGCAATGCGTCGGACGCGATGCTCAAGGTCAGCCGGACAGAGGACATCGCACCGCCCTCCGATGTGTACCCGGCTGGGACGGAGCTGGTCTTCGATGGGCAGGTCATCCGTGATCCACGCCTGGATCGGTACCTGCTCGCGCACAAGCAGTTTGCCGGCACCTCGGTGCTCGGTCCGACCTCGGGTCTGTTGCGCAATGCGGCGGTCGAAGTTCCCGAGCGGTGATCCCTTGAGTGCCAGCGCCGCGGATCGGCGTCGGGCCCGGATCGCCTCGGTGGGGCCGAGGATGATGCTGTCGCTGGCACTTGTTCTGGCCGCGTGGCAGGTGCATGCAATCCCTGGAGTGGCTGTCGAGCCAGCGGAAGTCAAGGAGTGGCTCATGCGCATTCATAACGCGGCCAATCAGCGGAACTTCCAGGGGACCTTCGTCGTCAGCTCGTCAGGTGCGATGACCAGTGCGCGTATTTCACACTTCTACGACGGAACGGATCAGTTCGAACGCATCGAGCCTCTGGATGGTCAGGCTCGACAGGTGCTGCGGCACAACGGTGTGGTGCACACCGTGTGGCCTTTCGACAAGGTTGCTCTCGTCGAGCAGCGCGACGTCCTGAAATCCTTCCCGTCCTTGCTTCAGGATGCCGACGACCATGTTGCCGATTTCTACGATGTGAGTCTGCAGCCTCCCGAGCGCGTTGCGGGTCACGATGCCAACGTGCTGATGCTCAAGCCGCGCGACGAGTTTCGGTACGGGTATCGCCTCTGGACCGACAAGCAAAGCGGTTTGCTGCTGCGCGCCGAAATCCTCAACGCCCTGGGTGAAACGCTGGAAACCTCCTCGTTTTCCAATGTGGACATCGGCGTGCGCGCCCAACCGGACATGGTGCTGCTGCCAATGCGCAAGCTGGCCGGCTACCGTGTCGTGAAGCCTCAATTGACGCCGACCCGCCTCGAGGCCGAAGGCTGGAGGCTGCGCAAGACGGTGGCCGGGTTCCGGCAATTGAGCTGCATCCGTCGGCCGCTCGACGTGATGGCGCCTGCTGGCCGCAAATCAGCCACCGGTCCACTGATCCAGACGGTGTTTTCCGATGGCATCACGAACGTGTCGTTGTTCATCGAGCCCTATGACGCGGATCGCCATCCGCGGCCGGCGATCACGGTCGTCGGGGCCACCCAGACACTGATGAGTCGCCAGGGAGATTTCTGGATCACCGTGGTCGGCGATGTGCCCAGGGTGACTTTGCGGGCCTTCTACGACGCGGTGGACCGGACCCGCTAGGCTTGTCGCCCTGGGTCGATCCGCCGCCCCTTACCTTTTTCGAGACTAGAGAACCGAACATGCAGATGCCATCTTCCTGGGACCGCGCGCGTTGTTCCCCTGTATTTGCTCTGGGCGCCGGGACGTGGCGCCATTGGGTCGGAGCCCTGGCCGCATTGCTGGCGATCACCACCGGCGGCGTATCCACCGCTGTGCATGCGCAGGGCTTGCCTGACTTCACCGTGCTGGTCGAGAACGTGGGTGGATCGGTGGTGAATATCCGCACGACGGAGCGGCAGCGCGCCGGGCGTGGCAGCGGCGCACCCGAAATGGACGAAGACATGCTGGAGTTCTTCAAGCGCTTCGGCGTCCCGATTCCTGGCCAGCAAAATCCGCGGCGCGCACCTCAGCAACCCACGCCCCAGGAAAGTGAGCCGCAACAGCGCGGCGTGGGGTCCGGGTTCATCCTGAACTCCGACGGTTACGTGATGACCAACGCGCACGTGGTCGAGGGTGCCGAAGAAGTGTTCGTCACGCTTGCCGACAAGCGCGAATTCAAGGCCCGGGTCATTGGTGCAGACAAGCGCACCGACGTTGCCGTCGTGAAGATCGAGGCGACGGGCTTGCAGGCGGTTCGCGTGGGCGATGTCGGTCGACTGAAGGTCGGCGAGTGGGTCATCGCCATCGGTTCGCCGTTCGGACTGGAGAACACCGTGACCGCAGGCATCGTCAGCGCCAAGGCACGGGACACCGGCGACTTTCTGCCCTTCATCCAGACCGACGTGGCGATCAATCCTGGCAACTCCGGCGGCCCACTGATCAACATGCGGGGTGAGGTGGTCGGCATCAATTCGCAGATCTACAGCCGATCGGGCAGCTTCATCGGCATCTCCTTTGCTATCCCCATCGACGAGGCGATCCGGGTGGCAGACCAACTGCGCGCGAGCGGGCGCGTGATCCGTGGACGCATCGGGGTGCAAATCGACCAGGTGACCAAGGAGGTCGCGGAATCCATCGGCCTGGGCAAGCCCGCCGGCGCCATGGTTCGCAGCGTCGAGTCCGGAGGACCCGCCGACAAGGCGGGCGTGGAGGCCGGCGACATCATCACCAAGTTCGATGGCCGCGTGATCGAGAAGTCCGGCGACTTGCCGCGCATCGTCGGCGGGACCAAACCAGGCACCAAGGCGACCCTTGAGGTCTTCCGCCGGGGAGCGTTCAAGGAGCTGGGCGTGACGGTGGTCGAACTGGAAGCCGAGCGACCCCGCACTGCGCCGGTCGAGCGAAACACGCCCAAGCTACCGTCGGTGATCGGGTTGCTGGGGCTGGCCGTGTCGGACTTGAGCGAGGCCCAGAAATCAGAGCTCAAGGTCAAGAACGGCGTTCGCGTGGAGGCCATCGAGGGCCCGGCAGCGAGGGCCGGCATCCGCGAGGGGGACATCGTCCTGTCGCTCGACAAGACCGAAATCACCAATGTCAAGCAGTTCGAGGCCGCCATCGGCAAGCTCGACAAGCCTAAATCGGTGACTCTGCTGGTCAAGCGCGGCGAATGGGTCAACTACATCGTGATCCGTCCAGCGAAGTGAATGGCGATCATAAAATGTTTGTGTGCGCTCACATCCTTCGATTTGGTCGCCATTCCCAACTGGCGCCCAGGTGGCCGATGCCCGGGCCCCGAGGTGTGAGGCATTGGCGTTGCACTGCGCGGCCGCAAGGCATGAAAACTGCTAATTCAGCCTGTGCATAAAATGTGTACAAGTTTTCTGTTGGCGACGCGCAACGAACGGAAAACAAGCACTGGCGCGGTTCTACGGGCAGGCTTTTGGCTACAATGAAATCCCAACAAGCAGTTGCCAAACATTTTTGTTGGAAGGCGCGTCAATCGTTCGACGTGCCTTTTTTTTGACTGCGACATGCCGCTTTGCGGCTTCACATCGCTTCGCGATATGAGTCTTCGTCGCAACGGCTTCGCCGTTGTGCCTTCGAACCGAGGCTCGCGAAAACTACACCGCAGTACGTACGCATGGATCACATCCGCAACTTTTCGATCATTGCCCACATCGACCATGGCAAGTCCACGCTTGCCGATCGCTTGATTCAACGTTGCGGCGGTTTGAGTGATCGGGAGATGGAGGCGCAGGTGCTCGATTCGATGGACATCGAACGCGAGCGCGGCATCACGATCAAGGCCCAGACGGCAGCGCTTGAATACACGGCGCGCGACGGCAAGGTCTACAACCTGAACCTGATCGACACGCCGGGGCACGTCGACTTCTCCTACGAAGTGAGCCGCTCGCTGTCGGCCTGCGAAGGTGCGTTGCTCGTGGTCGATGCCAGCCAGGGCGTGGAAGCCCAGACGGTGGCCAACTGCTACACCGCGCTCGACCTCGGCGTCGAGGTCATTCCGGTACTCAACAAGATGGACCTGCCGAACGCGGACCCCGAGAACGCGAAGGCCGAGATCGAGGACGTGATCGGTATCGACGCCGACCAGGCCATCCCCTGCAGTGCCAAGACCGGCATGGGCATCGACGACATCCTCGAGGCCGTGATCACCCGCATGCCGCCGCCCCGCGGCAACCCCGACGCGCCGCTGCGCGCGATGATCATCGACTCGTGGTTCGACAACTACGTCGGTGTCGTGATGCTGGTGCGCGTGGTCGATGGCACGCTGATCAAGGGCGAGCGCATCCGCATGATGGCCAGCGATGCGGTCTATGGCGCCGACAACCTGGGCGTGTTCACGCCCAAGTCGGTGCCGCGCGATCGCCTGAATGCCGGCGAGGTCGGCTTCATCGTGGCCGGCATCAAGGAACTGCAGGCGGCCAAGGTGGGCGACACCATCACGCTGGAGAAGAAGCTGCCGAACAACCTGGGTCCGGCATCGGAGGCCTTGCCGGGCTTCAAGGAGATCCAGCCGCAGGTGTTTGCCGGTCTGTACCCCACAGAGGCCAGCGAATACGACCAGCTGCGCGACGCGCTGGAAAAGCTCAAGCTCAACGACTCGTCGCTGCGCTACGAGCCCGAAGTCAGCCAGGCGCTGGGATTCGGCTTCCGCTGCGGCTTCCTCGGCCTGCTGCACATGGAGATCGTGCAGGAGCGTCTGGAGCGCGAGTTCGATCAGGACCTGATCACCACCGCGCCCAGCGTGGTCTACGAGGTTCAGCTCGGAAACGGCGACGTGATCCAGGTCGACAACCCTTCGAAGATGCCCGACCTGGGCCGCATCGACGAAATCCGCGAGCCCATCGTCACCGTTCATCTCTACATGCCGCAGGACTATGTCGGCCCGGTGATGACGCTCGCGAATTTGAAGCGCGGCCAGCAGATCAACATGGCCTACCACGGGCGCCAGGTCATGCTGACCTACGAGATGCCGCTGGCCGAGATCGTGCTGGACTTCTTCGACAAGCTGAAAAGCGTGTCGCGGGGCTATGCGTCGATGGACTACGAGTTCAAGGAGTACCGCGCCGCCGACGTCGTGAAGGTCGACATCCTGCTCAACGGCGACAAGGTCGATGCGCTGTCGATCATCGTGCACCGCAGCCAGAGCCAGTTCCGCAGCCGGGCGGTGGTTGCCAAGATGCGCGAGCTGATTTCGCGTCAGCAATACGACGTCGCGGTGCAGGCGGCGATCGGGGCCAACATCATCGCGCGTGAGACAATCAAGGCCCTGCGAAAGAACGTGATCGCCAAGTGCTACGGCGGCGATATCTCGCGCAAGCGCAAGCTGCTCGACAAGCAGAAGGCGGGCAAGAAGCGCATGAAGCAGATCGGCTCGGTAGAGGTGCCTCAAGAGGCGTTCCTGGCCATACTCCAGGTGGAAGATTGATGAGTACGTTGACCGGTCTGCTCTACGGTTGCCTGGTGGTTTTCCTGGGTGGCTGGTATGTCGGCAAATGGAGCGGCAACTTCTCGCTGCTGTTGCTGGTGCTGACGGTGGTGACGATGGCGTACTGGCTGGTCGAGCGCTTTTATTTCGCGCCGCGCCGCCTGGCCGCAGCCAACGCGCTCGAAGCTGAGTTCGAATCCCGCCGCGCTCAGCTTGCCGCGAAAGGCATCACCCAGGTCGATGGCGATGGCGGTGTGAACCAGGCGCGCCAGTCGCTGCTGGCCCAACCCTGGTGGCTGGACTGGACCGCCGGGCTGTTTCCGGTGATCCTGGTCGTGTTCCTGCTCCGCTCGTTCCTGTTCGAGCCGTTCAAGATCCCGTCGGGCTCGATGATTCCGACGCTGCTGGTGGGCGACCTGATCCTGGTCAACAAGTTCTACTACGGCATCCGGCTGCCGGTGATCAACAAGAAGATCGTTCCGAACCACGATCCCGCGCGCGGTGACGTGATGGTGTTCCGCTATCCGCGCAACCCCAGCGTCGACTACATCAAGCGCGTCGTCGGCGTGCCGGGCGACGAGATCTCCTACCGCAACCAGCTGCTCTACCTCAACGGGCAACTGGTGCCCTCACAGCCGCTGCCGGACTTCTACAACGAAGACTCGCTGCGCTATGACAAGCAGTACGTCGAGAACCTGGGCACCCAGCCCCATCGCATCCTCGTCGATCGGTCACTGCCAAGCTATGCGCGTGCCATCGACGACTATGCCTTCCGAGACAACTGCACCTACACCGCCGAGGGGGTGACCTGCAAGGTGCCGGCGGGCCACTATTTCATGATGGGCGACAACCGCGATCACTCCGAAGATTCCCGCTACTGGGGCTTCGTCCCTGATGAAAACATCGTCGGCCGCGCGTTTCTGGTCTGGATGAATTTCGGCAATGTGAGCCGAATCGGGTTCTTTCATTGAGCGTGACTTCGCCGAAAATAGCCGATGAAGCGGGGTGTGCGACGCACCCGGATCACCTGGAGCATCAACGCATGATGAGCAAGCCGCATCGGGTAGGGCAGGCACAGCGCGGCATCACGCTGCTGGGTCTGCTGTTCTGGGCCATCGTCGTCGGGTTCATCGCGCTGGTGGCGGTGCGCGTGCTGCCCACGCTCAACGAGTTCTTCACGATCCAGAAAGCGGTCAACAAGGTGGCGCTGGAAGGGGGCAGCACGGTGCCCGAGATTCGCGCTGCATTCGAGAAGCAAAAAGACATCGAATATTCGATCCAGGCCATCTCCTCCAAGGACCTGGACATCACCAAAGAGAACGACCGCGTCGTGATCCGCTTCGCCTACAACAAGGAAATCGAGTTGATGGCGCCTGTGTTCCTGCTGATCAAGTACGAAGGTCGATCCCGTTAGGCCGGCCCGACGCCTCGTTCCGACCCGATGGATCCTCGCCTCGACGCGCTGCAGCGCCGCCTCGGTCACCGCTTCTCCGACCCGGGCCTGTTGGCCCTGGCGCTCACCCACCGCAGTTTCAGCGCCGATCACAACGAGCGGCTCGAGTTTCTCGGCGATGCGGTGCTCAGCCTGGCGATTTCCAGCCTGCTCTACGAGCGGTTCGCCGGCTCCGACGAGGGTGACCTGACCCGCGTGCGTGCGCACCTGGTGCGTGAAGACAGCCTGCACAAGGTGGCAGTGCTCCAAGGCTTGCCCGAGGTTCTGCGGCTGAGCGACGGCGAAGCGCGTGGCGGCGGTGCGCAGCGCGCCTCGATCCTGGCTGACGCGCTGGAGGCGATCATCGGCGCCACCTTCGTCGATGGCGGCTTCGCCTCGGCCCGTGCGCTGGTGCAGCGGCTGTTCGGTGATGTCATCAACACCACCGACATCGGCGGCTGGGCCAAAGACGCAAAGACCGAGCTGCAGGAGTGGCTGCAGGCCCGGCGCCTGCCCGTTCCCGGTTACCGCATCAGTGCGACCCGCGGACAAGCCCATGCGCAGACGTTCGAGGTCGAATGCGAAGTACCGACGCTCAATCTGAAACACACCGGGGAAGGCCGTTCGCGTCGCCTGGCCGAACAGGAGGCCGCGCGCCGTATGCTCGATGCCTTGAAGGCGACCGATCAGCCGGGCAGTCCGCTGCGCTCCTGAGCTGTCCGGCGTCTGCCGTGTTGCGCCGAGACTTTCCATGACTGCCTGTCCATGACCGAACCCGTCGAAACGTCCGCTGCCGTCGATCCCGAGAACCAGCGCTGCGGCCTGGTGGCCATCGTCGGCCGGCCGAATGTGGGCAAGAGCACGCTGCTCAATGCGCTGGTCGGTCAGAAGGTCAGCATCACGTCGGCCAAGGCGCAGACCACACGACACCGCATCACCGGCATCCGCACCGTCGGCGCGTCGCAGTTCGTGTTCGTGGACACTCCCGGGTTTCAAACCCGCTATGCCGCCGCCATGAACCGCACGCTGAACAAGACGGTGCACAGCGTGCTGGCCGATGTCGACGTGGTCTTGTTCGTGGTCGAGGCGGGCCGGTTCGGCCTGGACGATGCCAAGGTGCTGTCGCTGATGCCCGCGGGCGAGTTCGCGAAACCGGTGTTCCTGATCGCCAACAAGCTCGATGCGGTGCACCGTCGTGCCGATCTCGTGCCGTGGCTCAAGGGCATGCAGGACCGCCATGCCTTCGCCGAGTTCGTGCCGCTCTCGGCCAAGAAGGAGGTGGACGTGCAGCGGCTGCTCGCGATCGTCGAACCCTACCTGCCGAAGCAGCCCTGGTTCTACGAAGAAGACGCGCTGACCGATCGCACCGACAAGTTCCTGGCCAGCGAGATCATTCGCGAGAAGCTGTTCCGATTGATGGGCGATGAACTGCCCTACACCTCGACCGTGGTGATCGACAAGTTCGAGGAAGACGGCAACCTGCGCCGCATTGCCGCCAGCATCGTGGTCGAGCGCGAGGCGCACAAGGGCATGGTCATCGGCGGTGGCGGCGAGCGCCTGAAGCGCATCGGCAGCGAGGCGCGGCAGGAACTCGAAAAGCTGATGGACGCCACGGTGTTCCTCGAGCTGTGGGTCAAGGTGCGTTCCGGCTGGGCCGATGACGAGGAACATCTGCGCTCTTACGGTTACGAGTGACCGGGTGGCGACCCGCCGATTGGCCAAAGCGCCATCGCTGCTGACGGGCTATGTCCTGCACCGCTACGACTGGAGCGAGTCCAGCCTGATCCTCGATGTCTTCACGCGCGAGCAGGGCCGGCTGGTGCTGGCAGCCAAAGGCGCCAAGCGGCCCTATTCGCAGCTGCGCTCGGTGCTGCTGCCATTTCAGCGGGTGCACCTGTCGCTGGGCCGCCCTCCCAAACCCGACACCGCAGATGCGCGATCGGGCGACTCTGCCAGCCGCGAGGTCCAGACCCTGCGCGGCGCCGAATGGGCCGCGGGTGCAGCGATGTTGACCGGTGCCGCGTTGTTCAGTGGTTTCTACCTGAACGAGTTGCTGATGAAGCTGCTGGCCCGACAGGACGCTCATCCGCTGCTGTTCGACACCTACGCGCACACCTTGCCGGTACTCGGCAGTGGAGACGACGTGGGCGTGCAGTCGGCCCTGCGCGCGTTCGAGATCTCGCTGCTCCAGCAGATCGGTGTGCTGCCGGACCTGAGCCTCGTCACGCTGACGCTGGAGGCTGTCGATCCCGAGGCTCGCTATGTCCTGCGGCCCGAGGCAGGCGTGGTGCAGGCCCGGGCCGATGACGCCTCGGTGTCGGGTGCCACGCTCGTCGGCATGCAGGCCGCGCTGCTGCACGGCAGCCTGCCGGCGATCCAGCAGGCCTGTGCCAGCGCCTTGCCAGAATGGCGAGGGCTGCTGCGCGGTCTGCTTCACTATCATCTCGGCTCGTCGGCGTTGCGCACGCGGCAGGTGATGCTGGGCCTGCAAAGCCTGGCGCTGCCGTCGTCAGCGCCTGCCGTTGCGGCACACCTCGGCTCGGATCCCCGCCCGTCATGAACCCCTTGCTCACCACCGGACTCGACGCGCACCGTGGCCACACCGCGCTGTCGATCAATCTGAACAAGGTGGCCTTGCTGCGCAACCAGCGCGAGCTCGGCATCCCCAGTGTGACCCGCGCCGCCACACTGGCGTTGCAGGCGGGTGCTCATGGCATCACCGTGCACCCGCGCCCCGACCAGCGCCACATCCGCCGCCACGATGTGTTCGATCTGGCCGCGTTGATGCAGGACTGGCCGCAGGCCGAATACAACATCGAAGGCAACCCGCTGCACAACCTGATGGATGTGATCCGCGAGGTCCGCCGGCGTGGCTTGCCGCTGCACCAGTGCACCTTCGTGCCCGATGCGATGGACCAGGCCACCTCCGACCACGGCTGGCAGTTTCCGCAGGACGCAGCCGTGCTGGCGCCGCTGATCAAAGAGGCGCAGTCGCTGGGCGTGCGGGTCAGCCTGTTCATGGACCCGGTGCCGCAGGCGATGCGAGCCGTGCGCGAACTGGGCGCCGAGCGCGTCGAGCTTTACACCGAGAGTTACGCCCGCGCGCATGGAACGCCTGGCCAGACCGTCGTGCTGGCGGGCTTCACCGCCGCGGCCGACGCGGCGCAGATCGAAGGCCTGCAGCTGAACGCCGGCCACGACCTGAACCGCGAGAACCTGAGCGATTTCCTGCGCGCCGTGCCTGGCGTTCAGGAGGTGTCGATCGGTCATGCACTGATCGCCGACGCGCTCGAGCTGGGCCTGGCCGAGACCGTGCGCGACTACCTGCGCTGCATCCACCGGGCGCGCCCAGCCTCATGATCTACGGCATCGGCACCGACCTGTGTGATTTGCGGCGCATGGGCGCGACGCTGGCGCGTCGCGGCGAGCGATTCGCCGAGAAGGTGCTGGGCCCGCAGGAGTTGCAGGTGTTCCGTGCCCGGCGCGCCCGGGTCGAGGCGCGCGGCATCAGCTACCTCGGCACCCGCTTTTCGGCGAAGGAGGCCTTCTCCAAGGCGATCGGCCTGGGCCTGCACATGCCGATGACTTGGCGCTCGTGCGAGATCCTGAACCTTCCCAGCGGCCAGCCGCACATCGTGCTGCACGGCGAACTCGCCGCCTGGTTCGAGGTCCGTGGCCTGAAGGCGCACGTCAGCATCACCGATGAAACCGATTACGCGACCAGCTTCGTGGTCGTCGAGACCCAGACATGAAGAAGAACCGCATTGCCCAGGCGAGCCCGCGCGCGGCTTCCGTACCCAAGCTGCCCAGCGTTCACGCGCCGGTCGTGCTCGACATCGAAGGGCTGCAGCTCAATGCCGACGACCGGCGGCGCCTGCGGCATCCGCTCACCGGCGGCCTGATCCTGTTCGGCCGCAACTGGCAGGACCGCCGTCAGCTCACCGAGCTGACCGCCGAGATCAAGTCCATCCGCCCCGATGTGCTGATTTGCGTCGACCACGAAGGCGGCCGTGTGCAGCGCTTTCGCACCGATGGCTTCACGCACCTGCCTCCGATGAGCGTGCTTGGCGAGCAGTGGATGCACGATCCGCTGGGCGCCACCGATGCCGCCACGGCCAGCGGCTTCGTGCTGGCGGCCGAGTTGCGCGCCTGCGGCGTCGATCTCAGCTTCACGCCGGTGCTCGACCTCGATTTCGGTTCCAGCGGCGTGATCGGCAACCGGGCATTCCACCGTGATCCGCGCGTGGTGACGCTGCTCGCCAAGAGCCTGATGCAGGGCCTGCTGCAGGCCGGCATGGCGCATTGCGGCAAGCACTTTCCCGGGCATGGCCACGTGAAGGCCGACAGCCACACCGAGATCCCGATCGACCCGCGCTCGCTGAAGGCGATCCTGGCCGATGACGCGCGGCCTTACGAGTGGCTGAGCACCAGCCTCGCCAGCGTGATGCCCGCGCACGTCGTCTACCCGAAGGTCGATGCGAACCCGGCCGGCTTCTCGCCGCGCTGGCTCAAGGAAATCCTGCGACAGCAACTGGGCTTCACCGGCGCGGTGTTCAGCGACGACCTGAGCATGGCCGGGGCACGCCGCATCGCGGGCGTCGAGGTCGGCTACACCGACGCGGCCGAGGTCGCCTTGAATGCCGGCTGCGACCTGGTGCTGCTGTGCAACCAGTCGGCGGATGGCGGCGAGGCGGTCGATGCCTTGCTCGACGGCTTGCTGGCGTCGCAAGCCCAGGGGCACTGGCAGGCCGATCTGGACAGCGAGCAGCGCCGGCTGGCGTTGCTGCCCCAGACCGCACCACGCACCTGGGACGAGCTGATGCACGAACCGGTCTACCAGCGGGCGCTGGAGCGGCTGCCTTGAGGATGTCGTGGCCTGAATGAGAAACGGCGCACCTCGCGGTGCGCCGTTTTCACATCGACTGCGGGATCAGGCGTTGGGCGGCGTGCCGCCCTGGGTCTCGAACGGCAGCTTCACCTGCGACAGGTCTCGGCGTGTTTCGACCAGCACCAGCGGCCCTTCGTCGACGGCGACCACCGGCTTCGGTTCCCGCGGCACATGCACCGGTGGGGGTTCCTGGGCCATCGCTTCCTGCGCGGCACGGATCTTCTCGGCGTCGGAGTTGACCCACTGCAGGCCTGCACTCTCGGCCACGGCCTGCAAGGCGTCGGTTTCGAGCACGAACGGGGTCACCGATGCTGGCGGCGGCGTCACAGGCGCCGGTGCTGCCACCACGGCGGGGGCCGGCACGGCGGCCGGCTCGCTGGGGATCGTCATCGCCACCGCGGGTTCCGGTGCCGCATCGGCGGTCCAGGAGCGGGCAGCAGCCGGTTCCACCTCGGGTGCAAGTTCCGGTGCCGCGTCGTAGAACGCGGCCACAGGGGCCATCGGCACCGTGGACTCGCTGACCGGCGTCTCGACCCCGTCATGCGCGCTGGCGTCGGCCCCGGCAGCATCCTCCGAACCGGCTTCGCCATCGGCCCGAGCCTCGTCGCGCTCGCCCCGGTCGCGGCGGTTGCGCCCGCCGCGGCTGCGGCGACGGCCTTCACGCGGCGCGCTGTCGGGTGCGTCGCCGGTTGTGGCAACCGATGCCGAAGCATCACCGTCGGTCAGAGGGGCTTCGGCGTCCGTCGACGCGACGGGTTCGGTCGCGGCGGCGCCTTCGGCCTGTTCGGCACGTGCTGCATCGCGATCACGTCCACCGCGTCCACCACGGCGGCGGCGGCGTCCACCTTCGCGAACTTCACCACCTTCGGTGCCGTCGGCCCCGGGTGCAGCCGCGCCAGGTTGCGAATCGACGAAGGCCGCGGCGGCCAAGGGCGATTCATCCGAGCTGGCGTCGTTGTCGACGGGGGTGGCGCGCGCATCACGCTCCTGGCGATCTCCACGACCGCCTCGGCCCCGGCGGCCACCCTCGCGTGCCTCGCCGGATGATTCGGCGCGCGGTTCAGCGCGTGCATCGCTGCGTTCTGGCCGCTCGGCACGGCCCTCGGCGCGTGGAGCGCGGGCCTCGCGCGTGGTGCCGGCATCTGCGGCGTCGTCAGGGCGCTCGCTGCGCCCACCCCGTCCGCCGCGACCCTCGCCACGACCTTCCGGGCGCCCGTCGGCGCTGCGCTCTCCGCGTCGGCCACCACGGCCACCGCGTCCGCCGCGATCACCCCGCTCTGCG
>FRDC01004117.1_pt1 | contig 15126 bp, 22 predicted proteins | sample 1106171 | NCBI WGS metagenome assembly FRDC01 (sample SAMEA3930566, study PRJEB13176) | freshwater metagenome | biome: Drinking water system; feature: drinking water; material: water | place: Singapore | collected 2014-12-20 | reverse complement strand
GCCATCCGGATCTGGGAGCGGGTCAAGCGCGAGTGCTGGAGACAGCCGTGATCGCGCTCCTTGGGTTTCTAATGCTGGTGACTGGGCTGCTGTGGATCCATCCAGGGCTTGCACTGGCGGTGCTTGGCGCGCTGATTCTCTGCGGTGAATACATGCTCGAACGCAACGATTGAGGAGACAGCCGTGACAGTCACACGCTGTATCGGGCAAGGCCTTGTGTTCCTCGTCCTGTGGTCCCTGGCTACGGTCGCCGTGGACGCCTCTCACACCAACGAGCGAGCCGATCCAAGTGTGTGGATCGATCCCACGCCCGACGATGGCTATGGCTATCGCGAAGATCCCTGTGTGCGGGCGCTCTTGGGGGCGATGGCGGCGGTGCAGCCGTTTCTCCCGACCTCGTTCGACAAGGAGGATGGCCTGTGGCATACCCAGCTGTTGCTCACGGACGACGGCATGGCCGACTACGAGACGGCGCATCGCACGTGGGAGGAAACGAAAGTGATGTGCATGCGCTGATGGCCTTCAAGATTCGCAAAAAACACGGAGCGTACCGAGCGTATCTCCGCCTCATGGAAGGAGGACCGATGGACGAGCAGGACGGCAAGCCACCCGAACAGGCCTTCGATCAAGTCACCATGACGTTTCTCTGTCCCCCCGGGTTCAAGCCCGCGGCGTTCATCATCACGGCGATGGATGCGAACGGACAGAGTTTCACCAACGCGCCGACGACGCAACCGCACCTCGCGCTGCGCTTGGGGCAACTGGCGATGGACTACGCGGCCCAGGTGGCGATTCTGCACATGCAGACCGAACTCAAAAAGAAGTCGCCGATTATTGCGGCACCCTCGGGCAGCCTGCCGCCCTGGCCGGGACCGGCGGGACAGGGATGAGGTGGGAGACCTGGAGGAGGCCATTCGCTACGCCTTGGAGCCGATGACCCAACAGGGACGCTTCGAGCTCTGTGCCTATTGCGGGGCGACCCGGCATAGTTTGGACGATCACGTCTGCCGCACGACGACCCTCGAAGTGCCGGGACTGGAGCCGGATGCCAAGCGGAGGGCCCGTTCTTACACCGTGGGTTAAGTGGTTCCAGGAGGGGATTGTCACATGCTGAAGCACCACGAGATCGACTACCTGTTTGAGATGGCCCAGGCCTTCGCGCCACACGAAATGTGCGGGCTGTTGTTCGACGATGGCTTTCATCTCACCAGGAACGTGGCCGAGGACCCGACGCACGCGTTCAAGATCGACCATCAAGACTATGTCATGGCCTGCATGATCCATGATGGGAAGCCGTGGGCGATTGTCCATTCGCATCCAAACCGCGGGGCCGGGGCCTCCCCGAAGGACTGCGCCCTCATGGATGCCTTAGACGTCTGCCGGCAGGATCTCGCGATGGTGATTGTGGGACTCCATCCGAGGGAGATCCGGTGCTTTCGCAAGCGCGGGGACCTGTACCGGTGCGAATGGGGGCACCAAGCTATCGGGACCGGAGTGCCGGTCGGATGAGATGCCCACACTGTCACGCGTTGACGATTCCCGGTGACCACTTTCTGTGGGAATGCGTGAACTGCGGCCGGCATGGAGAGCCGGTGAGAACTCAAGCGGAGATCGATCACGATCAGGTGTTGGATCAGCTCCTGGGGATGGTCGCGGTCGAGCGGAAACGGAAAGGGGTGCGATGAGCAGACGCTGCGAATGTGGGAACCGAAAAGACTTCTACGCGAAGCAGTGCCGTATCTGTCGGTTCGGATACGCCGTGCTGCCTGAGCACATGAGCGGACTGTCTTCGCTTGAGCAGCGGATTGCAGCACGTATCGCAGTCAAGGGTGAATGTCGCGAATGGACGGGACATTGCGCGGTCAGTTCTGGTCGTCCGCAAATTGGGCTCGGTCAAAAGGTGGCATATCTCCATCGGACGCTCTGGGAGATGACGGTAGGGCCGATTCCTGAAGGGCAGCATGTCTATATGGCCTGTAGCAATGAGCGATGTATTCGAACATCGCATCTGTATCTCGATGAACGCTATGCCTCTCCGCTTGAAAGGATGGCGGAGCGGATTGCGGTCAACGGCGAGTGTCGAGAATGGACTGGAACTATTACGACGACGCAGGAAGGAGATAGACGGCCGGTTATTTCAATCAAGCACGAGCCGATCCTTGTCTATCGCCTCGCCTGGGAGATGTGTTTCGGTCCCATCCCAGACGGCATGATGATTTGTCATACCTGCGATAACGGTATCTGCATTCGCACGTCTCATCTGTTTGTGGGCACTCATCTCGACAACATGCGTGACAAGGCAGCCAAGGGGCGATGCCGTAACGGTTATACCGGGAGGCTCCTATGTCAGTGAGTGCTAAAGCGCCGAACGGAGAAGTGTGGTTTTTGTACGCTTCTTCAGAAGATCCCACGCTCACGCCGATCCAGAATCCGCCTCCAGGCCGCATCATCGATACGACCTACGACGACGTGATCTTCCTCTCCACGAACAAGACGATTGCGCGGCGCTGGGTGGTGGACAATAACGGAGTGTTCTCGCTGAAGGTCGAAGAGGTGCCGTATGGACGGACGGAGTACATCGAGTTTCTGACTCCGGCCGGCGTGTCGTGGGTCATCGGCTTGAACGATGACGGGACGCTCTACACTGAACTATTCTCGTCGGGAAGCCCGAAGCAACGGAGACTGGTGACCACGGTGATGCACAAAGGCACGCTGCTGTGGGTCGCGGACAATCGCATGGATCGGCCGAGGAGGGGATTCTGACCGTTCAGCAACTCATCGATCGTCTGAAGGAGTACCCGCCCCATGCGTTGGTGTATGTACCCTGTTCGATGGAGGGAAAGAACGGCACGGTGCAGTTCATCGCCCGCATCCCGCATACCAATCTGCCATTTTCTGGAATCAAGATTGAGGATGACGTGGCGTTGCTCCCTGGAGCGATGGAAGGCTTTGTGCTCGATGCCGATGCGACGGATGAGGATCGGCAAGGAGAGTCGTGACCCTCACCATCCCGAAAGACATGCGGGCTCGCATTGAGGCCGAACTGGCGTCGATCCCGGCCATTCATGGCAAGGTGGTGTTGACATTTGAATTCAATTGCACTATGAGCAAGGCTGTTGGATCGTTGAAAGTCATGAAAAGTACGCAAGAGGAGATCAGGCCGTGCTAATGACGATCTAGCATAGAACAGCCTGATCCGCACTATCGGAACGGCGATTCGCTTCCTTCGGGGAGTGGGTCGCCGTTTTTTTTTGGCCTTCAACCTGGTGGAGAAAGGAGCGTGGACATGGACGGCGACAGCGAGATTCAGGAAGGTGCCGAAGTCCCGAGCGGTGGTGACGCGGCGGGCGAAGCAGTTCAGGAACAGCCGCAGGTGCATAGCGATCCAGATACCGATACCACGAGAGCACCGGACGGGCAGATGCCGCCGCCGAACGATCCGCCGCCTCCGCCATCCCACGAGCCATCTCCGACACCTCCCGGTCGTCGGATTGCTCGCTATGTGTTGGCGAGCGGCCCGAACATGGGCGCGACGGTCGCGGTGTTCCCGATGGGCACCCTGTCGTTCAACGAAGAGACGGGCGACAAGTTCTCCGACCTTGCCTTGGTGGATGCGCCCGAGATCCCGTACCAGTCGCAGGCCCGGTACTCCGAGGGCAACGAACCTGGGACCTGGCAGTGGGCATGACGCCCCTGTTGTTGTGTCGGCGAGCGTTTTTCAAGGTGTCCATCGGCACGGTGGACGCCATGGGAGATCGGTTCACGGTGCTGGGGCTGCTGTGGCCAATATCCGTAAAGAACTAGGCCGGCACAAGTGGATCGAGGGGTACCGCGAAGTCCGGGCCCTCGGACAGAAGCGGGAATCCTTGAAGTGCCGCAACTGCGGCACGGTCTGGTACGCGAGCCAGGGCGATCCTCCGGTTGTGGGCTGTATCAGCGATATCGACCTGGGGAAGCTAGGCCCGTCGATGCAGAAGGACCAGTTGGAGCGCGATCTCCGAGGAGGGTTGTACCGGGAGGGCTGATGAAGCAGGTCCCACGGTATAGCGTCACGCGCATGCAGAGGGCCCGCAAACAAGCCGCCGCGAAAGGCCGCGCCGTGATCGCGGCGAAGCGGCTCCTCAAGAGGAAGGTCTAATGCCCGCCTTTGGCGTCACCGATGCCGAACTCCTGGCGCAGCTCGAAGAACTGCGCGACCTCCCTGAAGAGGAGTTGGCGGCGCTCTTCGAAGAAGAGACCCAGGAACTTTCCGACGGCCATCTCGTGGAGTACGTCGAAGAGTGCGTGAAGCACACCGAGCGCACCGAGCACGACCGGATGAAGCTCGACGAACAGCTCTGGGATGCCCATGAATCCCTGATGAAAGAACTGTCGTTGAAAGACGACTGGCAAGCCAAGATCACCACGAACGAACCCTTCCAGACGGTCATTCAAGCCAAGATGCTGGTCCGGAAAGCCGTCGTCGATAAGCCCGAGTGGTTCGACGTGGAGACGGACTTGAAGGACAACCCCATCGCTATGGCGAAGGTGCAGTTCTGGCAGGACGCGCTCCGCTGGTGGGCGAAGCGGACGCACATGAGCCAGATCTACCCGGACATGACCGAGATGGGCTTTGCCATCGGGACTAGCCTCGCAGTGAAAGCCGGCTGGACGGTGCATGAGGACGGGACCGAAGGCCTGCACCTCTATCGCGTGTTGCCCTGGCAGTTGCGCCGCGATCCGGATGCCATGTCCCGCGAGCCGCAGAGCGGGCTCTACTGCATTCATCAGGATTGGGTGGACTATCACGTGCTCGTCGAAGGGGAGAAGCAGGGCTATTACGACAACGTGCGGGACTGTCTCCGGGACCGGGGGGATGAAGGGACGTGGGATAAGCGCAACGAACGGAAGCGCCGCGGCTTGGTGGATTATTCCCATCGCTTCAGACCGCAAGTGTTCGTCCGCGAGTTCTGGGGCGGCGTGCTGGACCACAACGGCGAAATGGTCTATCCGAAGGTCCGCTTCACCGTGGCGAATCGCACGATCATCAAGCGGCCGGTGCCGGTGAAATTCCCCCGCCTCCGCTGGCCGATCCATCAATTCTCGTGTCTCCCCCACATGCGGAACTTCCACGGCTATTCCCTCATCGAGGGCATGCTGAAGATGTGGAAGTTCCGGAACAACATGCTGTCGATGACGGCCGATCGGTTGTCGTTCGTCCTCAACGGGGCCTGGGAAGTGGACGACTCGAAACTGATGAATCCCGCCGACAAAGAGCTGTTCCCCGGGTGTACCAAGGCGGTGAAAAACGGCCAGAAAGGCGCCTTCACCCCCATCAAGCAGGACACGGAATTTCTGCCGGTCGTCGAACAACTCATGGCCATGACGGGGAACCTCTTCCAGAACGGCGTGTTCGTCACAGAACTCTTGAAGGGCGAGGTGGGCGAACGGAAGGACATCACGAAAGGCGAAGTGGAAATCAAGACCCAACAGGCGATGGGGGTCTTCGAAGGCATCGCCCATGACGTCGAGTACGGGGGGGAGCAGTTCGTCGAGATGATTCAGGACGTGCTCACGACCTATTGGGACCCGTGGGATTCCCCCAGCTACTTGAACGTCCTGGGGGAAAAGCACCTGGGCCTTTTGAGCCGGATCGAACTCCTCTCCCCCGACGAGCGCATCGAGGCGGTGAAGCAGGAGACGGACATCCGCATCCGCGGCGTGTCGATCCTGTTCCAGAAGTCGGCCTTGGTGGACCGGCTCATCAACATGGTGAAGCTCACCGAGAGCCCGCGCTTCCATCCGTTCGCGAAGGACGACGTGTTGATTCGCAAGACGGCCGATGCGCTCGACGCGAGCGAGACGATCAAGACCGAGGACGAAATGCAGTTGGAGTTGGAGATGCAACAGGCCCAAGCCGCCGCGCTCGCCAGGGCCGGTACGTCGACTGCGCCGTTGCCGGGCGGGCAACCGGGCCAGACGTCACCGATCGGCCTCGGCGATCAGTTGGCTGCGAAAGCAGGAGGTGTATGACCGACGTCCAAGCGAAAAAAGACGGCCTGGATCTCTTGCAGGCCTTGGCCGACGACACGCTCCGCAAGGTCCTGCTCCGGGCGTTCGAAACCGAGCTGACCGAGTTGGGGGTGAGTCTCTTGAATCCCGAATTGACCGATGCCGAGGCGCTCTGGGTGCGCGCCAAAGCCGTGGGCATCGTGGAAGTGCTGAACAAACTGGGCGCCACCGTGCAGAACGTCGCCGATCTGTCGATCCGGCGGGCCGCGGGGCGCACGGTGCGGCAGGCGTTCGGCCAAGACCTTACCGGATAGGCCGGTAGGAGAAAGGAGTCCTATGGACGAGTACGGCGGACAAACCGGCCCTGGCAGCATGGCCGGGGCCAAGATGCCGAAGGGCAAGATGCACACGCAGGGCGGCAAGGACCCGGCAGTGCCTCGGCTCGAAAAGCATCCGATCAAGAGCGGGTTCTGGCTGAAGAAAGACAAAAAAGGGGTCTGCTAACGGATTGCTGACTGTCCAGACAGTCAGCCGCTTCCGTGGAAGGAGCCATGATGTTTCGACTGCTGCACGACATAGGGTGGGCCGCTGGCCGCGTCCACGGCCATGCTCACCTGCTGACCATCGATCGGGACGATCTTGACGGGTCCGCTGCCGACGATGACGAGGACGGCAAGAAAGACGAGCACCGAGAGGACATAGCCGACCAGGACGAGCGGTTGGACGACGACGACCTGGACGACCAGCCAAGAGGCAGACATTCGGACAAATCGGCCAAGGCGTATGACGAGCTCAAGTCCGAGCGCGACAAACTCAAGGCCGACAACGAGAAGAAGGATCGGCTCCTTCAGGAGGTCAACGAGCGGTTGGCTCGGCTCGATGAGGGCCGGGAGACGCGGGAGGAAGTCAACGCCAGGACCAACGCCGCCAAAGAACGGGCGCGGGAGCGAGCCCGGCAAGTCGTCGAGGAACTGAAGAAGATTCCCGACAACGACCCCGCCAAGTCCGTCAAGGTCTACGAGCGCATCTTTGAAACGGTGTTCGAGGACCAGGAACGGACCGCGGAGGAAATCAGCCGGCGCACCTCGGCGGAAGTCGTCGAGGAAACCCGGTCGGTCGAACAACGCCGGGAGGATGCCCGCAAGGAAACCCTCGCGGCGCTGGAAGAGGCGGGGCTGGACGAACAGGACTTCGAACTCGTGCAGGGATTGGCGGTGCTCAAACGCACCACCGACCCCGGCTGGTTCAAGCGCACGGCCCCCGAAGACCAGATTCCCGAGCTCGTGCAGGCCGTGAAGGAGCGCATCGTGAAACGGACACGCGACAGCGAGGAGCATCGCGAAGACAAACGGCGCCATCGGGCGGCGATGGACGGCGTGATTGGGGACGGCTCACGCGGCAGACGGGGGCAGGACGAGGACCGGGACGAAGGCCCCGGCTCCATCCTGGCGGATCTCTCCCGCCTGAAGCAGACGCAACGGCGCAATACCCAAGTCATGTTGCGGCAGCGGTAAACCGTCACGCGCCCATGGCTTAAGCAAGGAGATCAGCCATGTCAGGAAATTTTCAATGGACCCCCGATATTACGGCGGGTGTCTCGCGCAACCATGCGCTGAGCAATGAGCTGCGGTTCGCCAGCATCGCGGAAACGCTGGTGGTGCAGTTCGCCCGGCCGGAACCCGGCTTCGGGGCCCACATGGGCGATACCGTGACGATTCAGCGCATCCGCAACATCGCCGAACCGACCTCGGCCGTGTTGACCCAATCCGGCAAGGTGCCGATCGACCAAATGGCGATGTCCACCCGGTCGATCACGGTCACCGAGTTCGGCCGCGGGGTGGGCTACACCCGCCTCGTGCAACTGCTGAACAAGTTCGATCCGGAGAACGCGATCCAAAAGAGCCTCAAGAAACAGATGAAGCTCACCGTCGATACCGTCGCCGGTACGGCGATCAAGAACGGGCAGATCCGCTTCGGGCCCACGAGCGCGAACGGCGGCACGTTCACGACCGACGCGGGCGCCACGAGCGTCACCGGGACGAACAACATGACGGTGGCGCACATCAAGATCATCCGGGACTACATGCGGAAAACCCTGCATGTCGATCCCTACCAGGGCCAGGTCTACATGGTCTTGGCCTCCACGAAGGCCTGCCGGGGCGTCAAGGACGATCCCGAGTTCCATGCCTGGCGGCAGTATCTCCGGCCGGGCGACGTCTTCTACAACGCCGAAATCGGTGAAGTGGAGAAGTGCCGGTTCATCGAAGTGGACCACGACAACGTGCTGACCGAGCGCGGCACGGGCAGCGCGGTCGGGGAAGCCGTCTTTTTCGGCGACGACATTCTGGCCTTGGCGGAAGTCGAAGCGCCGGAACTGTTGGCGAACATCCCGGGCGACTTCGGCCGGCAGCGGTCGGTGGCCTGGTACGGCGTGTTGGGCTTCGCCAACACGTGGGGCGATTCGGCGAACGACGGGGAAGCGCGCAGCGTCTACTTCACCTCGTCGTAGGGCTGACTGACCGGACAGACAGTCAGCGACGTTCACTTAACGGAGGACCGACCATGTACAACCTGAATCGCATTTGGAACACGGTGAAGCGCACCGTGGTGGGCCAGCGGGTCGAGCGGGCGTGCGATCTGCCCCTCGCCCTGGACTTGCTCAGTCTCCCTCGCGAGGCGCAAGCCCGCCTCGCCCAGCTCTTCTTGCAGGACCAGTTGCCGGTCTTGCAGGGGGGGCTCTACGGACAGGAAAGCCGGCGCTTTCTGGTGCCGGTAAACCAAGCCGCCATCGCCACGACCGGCGCGAACACGGTGAACTTCAACGTGTTCGACTGGATGCTGGTGACGACCATCGGTTTCGTGTGGACCGTCGCCGGGACGGTGACCGCCCTGGTCATGGACTTCGACCTGCACGACCAGTTGGCCGGCGGCAATCTCCTGACCGACAAGCTCGACGGCACGAACGGGGTGATTACCTCCCCGGCCGTCGCCGATCAAGCCATCGGGGATGTGCTCTACAAAGACCTGGACGCGACCGGCCCCGTGCTGATTCAGCCGGGCCATTCGATCCAGGCCATCGTCACCACGACCACGACCGCCGGCAACGGCAATCCGTTCGTGATCGCGGTGCCGAAACCGGAGACGTTCGCCAATCTGGCCTCCGCCCGCAAGGTCGCGAGCGCCTAACCTCGTTGACGCACACAACTGAGGGGGCCCGCGCCCCTCAGCGCGTAACGAAAGGAGTCTTCTATGTTCACGATTCGAGAACGGTTCAACTGGTCCCGGTTGCGGGATGACCGCGCCTGGGGCCCGAAAGCGAGCGTCCCAGGTCGGACGCATTTCGTCGTGCCGACCACGGCCTACGATGCGGACTACACGGTCGCCATGGCCGGTTCCTGGGCACGGGAGTACAACGGGCTGGTCTACGATTCGTTCAAGCTGGCGCATGACGCCTGCGTGGACGGGCGCGGCGATGCGATCGTGTTCCTCCCCGGGACACACACCGTCGCCACGGCTTCGATCGCCATGAACAAAACCGGCGTGAAGCTGTACGGACCGGAAGCCTGGATGGGCCGGCAAGTCCACAAGCCGAGCGCGACTCTGACCACCAACATCGCCGCAGATGAAATCGCCAACGTCACGGCGCCCGATATCGGGCTCTATGGCCTGACGATCCGTCCGATTACGGCGGGGGTGGGCATTGATCTGTCGGCGGTGGCGGCGAATTTCCACGCCGTCGGCTGCCATCTCGATCTGTATACGCCGGCCGTCAACGTGGCCACCGTGGGTCTCAAGGCGCTGGGCGCCGCCACGGGCGTGGTCATCGAAAACTGCTATGCCCTGTCCGACGGGGCGCAGGGCAATGCCATCGATGCGACGGCGTTGCTCGACAGCGCCATCCGGGGGTGCGTGATCGTCAACAACGCCGGGACTTGGGCGTCGGCGGTGCTCACGGGCGCGGCCACCCAAGGCCTCCTGATCGAGCACTGCCGGTTCGATTGCACCGGGACCGCCATGACCGTCGGCATCAACGGCACGGGCGCAACCATCGCCCGGGGCGTGTTTGTCCGGTACTGCGATTTCGGCAATCTGGTCACCGTCCCGGTCGATAACTACGACGCGAACGAGTGCCAGTTGGTCGAGTGCTACAAGGCGGGCGTCGGTGCCACGGACGGCGGCACCAAGATCGTCGCGATCACCTAAGCCGTCCTTTGACACGGGGACCCTCGGGAGGGCGATGGCTCTCCCGAGGCCTCGGAAAGGATCCCATGCAGCGACAAGCCGGCGAGTTTTTGTGCAAGCGGAGTTTCACGCTGTACGGCCAGGGTGGGGCCGTCGTCGAACTCTACGAGTTACCCAATGGGCAATGGCAGTTCGGCAAAGGCCGCGATGCCACGGTGGTGCAGTCCATGAGCGAAGTCTCCATGGTCACGGATCAGAAGGTCCTCGCCGATATCGCGGCGTGGCTTGAGCGCACGAAGGATCTCCCCAAGGTCCCGGTGCAGCAAGGCCAGACCCCGCTCTTGGCCGGCGAGTCGGTCAAGGACCGACTGGGACGGGCGATCAATCTGATGTCGGAGGAAGTCGCCGCCCGCATGTTGAATGCGATCGAGCAGACGCTCGGCCCGGTCGCCGATTCGTTGACCCAACCGGCTCCCGTCAATCATCACAGCGACGGTTTCGGCCAAGACCAACAGGTCCACGCCCCCGGGTCGGTCGAGCCGCAGCGGTGGCAGTTGCCAGACGGGGCGGAATGGGCCGATCCGTCCAATCCCGCCGCCGGCTATCTCACACCGATTCCCGGATTGATGGATGACCATGGCGTGCCGATGAAGGCCTGGCATCCCACGCCGGCCTTCAATCAGTTCGTTGAGAGCGCGACGGACGAGAAGTCGGAGATCGAGCGCGAAATGGAAGCCGAGCGGCAAAAGCATGCCGACCCGGAGCTGGTCGGCGCGGGCAGCGGACGACGGGCCGCAAAGCCCTCGCGCCGCCGATAACCGTCCGGACAGTCAGCGAAAGGAGCCCCGATGTACGCCTATCAACCAGAAAGCAAATCCTGGGCGTCCAAATTTCTCGCCAGTCAGTCGAATGCGCTGGTGCTGGCGACCCGGCCCTCGAACAGCCAGGGGACGCGTTTCGTCATCGGGGAATTTTCCGTCCATAACCGCTCGGGCGGGGCGGCGGTCGTCGGCATCGGCGGACGGTTACCCGTGTCTCTCTGGTCGTTCGGCTTCTGGGACGACTCCGAATATGCGGCCGGGACGGTCTACGCCAACGACACGACCGACGCGCAAGATGCCGATACCGGGGACGTCAATCTCGATACGGTCGGGACCAACAATGACGGGTTCGTCATCGGTTGTGACGTGCCGTTCAATATCGCCTCGTTGCACATTTCCCAAGCGAGCGCCAACGGCACGATCTGGGCGGCGTATTACTCGATCGCCTCCGCGGGCACCGGCTTCGGCAGCAACTTCACCCAACTCAGCAATCTGTATGTCGCCCCTTCTTTCGGCTCAACCGGCGAGCAGTTGCTCTGGTTCGAACCGCCGGTGGATTGGCATAAGGTCGGCACCTCGACGGCCATCGTCAATCGGCACGGGCTGACCGTCCCCTCGCAGTATCTCCTCGTCGTCAAAGCCACCACGGCACCGGATACGACTCGCGGACAGATGAGCCTCGCGGTCCTGGGCCGGATGTTTGGGTCCACCGAGAACGTGGCGGACAACGGCATCCTCAACAACATCGGCGGGAAGGAAATCTATCTACCTCCGCAGTGTGATGCCATCTGCGCGGCCATCAGCACGGCCAACAGTCAGAACCGCGCCGACGTGAAGTGGTGCTACGCCGGCTAAGGAGGCTGCCCATGCGACTCGGACTTGCGCTCCTCATGGTCCTCGCGGTGAGCCTTCCGGCGTGGGCGCAGAACGTCGGATCCGGCGGCGGGGGCGGCGGCACGCCGCTCACGGTCAAGGAAAACGACAATAGCCCCACCGTCTCCAACGTCAATTCGATTTCCTTCACGAATGGCAGCGTCACGGACAACGGCTCAGGCTCGGTAACCGTCACGATCAGCGGGACCGGGGCCCCGACGGATGCGACCTACATCACGCAGACCGACAATGCCACGCTGACCAACGAACAAGCGCTGGGTACCCTCGCGACGGGCTGTATGGCCTCGACCACCACGACCGGCGTGGTCGCGACCAGGATCATCACCGGCACCGCGAATCAAATCACGGTCACGAACGGGAACTGCACTGCGAATCCGACCATTTCGATTCCGACCAATCCGACGCTTCCAGGGACGACGACCGGCACCTTCTCGGGCAATTTGACCGGCGATGTGACCGGCAATGCGAGTGGGAATGCCGGCACCGCGACCGCCTTGGCCGCTGATCCGGCCGACTGCTCGGCGGGCTCCGCGACGACCGGCATCAATGCGGCGGGCGCGGCGCAGGGCTGCACGAACTACATGGAAGAACCCGCCGGCAATGGCCTCGTGGCGCGGACTGCGGCCAATACCTCGGCCAACCGGACTATTACGGGGACGTCGAACGAGATCAGCGTCACGAACGGGGACGGAGCGGCCGGGAACCCGACGCTGTCCCTCCCGTCCTCGCTCGTCTTGACCGGAAAGACGCTGCTGATTCCGAACGCGACGACCAATCCAGGGACCTGCACGGTCGGGCAGATTCATTTCGACACCGATGCGACCGCCGGCCAGAATATGTACGGCTGCACGGCCACGAACACGTGGACGCTGCTGGGCGACGGCGGCGGGGGCGGCAGCATCGGCGGCTCGACCGGCGCGACGGACAACGCGATCTTACGAGCCGATGGAGTGGGCGGCGCGACCGTGCAATCCAGCGGCTGCACGATCAGCGATGCGAATCTGCTCACGTGTCCAGGAGGCTTCTCGGCTGGATCCGGAACGACGGGGTATATTGCGCTGCTCGAAGGCACGGCGGCCGGAGCCGGCACCAACGCCGGCGAGCACAACCTGTATTTCAATTCGACCAATTCGCTCCTGCAATCCCACGAAAACGGCGGGTCGGTCGTCACCTATCACTCGACGGCGAACTTGCCGGCGTCCCTCGCGGCCAATGGCGCCAACTGTTCCTCCGGACAATTTCCTCTCGGGGTCGATGCTTCCGGTGCGTCCGAATCCTGCACGGCGCTCCCGACCTCCATTGCCGGGACGGCGAACGAAATTGCGGCCTCGGCCGCGACGGGGGCGGTCACGCTGAGCCTGCCCTCCACCCTGAATCTATCCAGTAAGACGGTCCGCATCCCGAACAGCACGACCCTGCCCGCGACCTGTACGGTCGGCGATATGTACCAGGACACGGACGCGACCACGGGATTGCGCTTCTATCTCTGCGAGGCCACGAACAGCTGGGTCGCCCAAGGCTCGGGCGGCGGGACGGGCTTGACCTCGCTCGCCAGCCAGACCGGCAACGTGCAAACCATCACCCGCGGGACTGGCATCGGCGGGTCGTCCGCGACCAACGATCATAGTTTTACGGTGGATGCGACGGAACTCCACGCCCTCACCTGGGGCGATGGGACCACCAGCGCTTCCTGGACCTGGACCTATAATCTCAACGCCGGGACTGATCCTGTCATCACGTTCAACAACGGGGTCGTCAATGTCAGCACCGGCGCCCTCCAAGAAGCCGGCAACGACGTCTTCACCACTGGCTCAGGGGAAATCAACGCCGTCACGGCCAAGACGACTCCCACGACGAGCGACTTGTTGCTGATCGAAGACGCCGCCGCGACGAACGCGAAAAAGAAAAGCACGGTCGGCGAAGTCTTAGCGGCGGGCGATGCGCGGACGGCGACGCTCACCAACAAGACGTTGGATGCTGAAGGCACCGGCAACGTCCTCACGATCCCGCGCCGGATCTGGTTCCCGGCCGCCGGCTGCAACAACGCCACCGCCGGGAGCGTCTGGGATCTGCCGACGTCTGGCGCGGCCGTCGCGGCCTGCGTGACGGGCACGAACACCCAGAAAGGCGTGCTCGACTTCGCGGACGCCTCCAACCTCTCGGCCCAAGTCACCTACAAGCTCCCGTCCACCTGGACCGGGAATATCGGCGCGAATATCAAGTGGTTCAGTTCGACCACAACCGGTGATGTGGTCTGGCAGGTCGCCACGGTCTGTGTGGCCGATGCGGAGACCGACGACCCGGCTTTCAACACCGCCTCGACTGTCACCGACACGACCAAAGGCACGACGAACCAAACCAACGACGCGGTGATCACGAACGTCACGGCAACCGGCTGCGCCGCGGGTGAGCTCCTCCATCTGAAGGTCTTTCGTGACAGCGCCCATGCGTCGGACACGATGGCCGGGACTGCCAGGTTGATCGGCGTGGAGCTCGTCGTCCGGGAGGCGCTCTAATGCGGCGGCTGAGTCTCTTCCTCGCGTGCCTTCTGTGGCCGGCGCTCAGCTGGGGGGCGGTGGCGCACCAAACCACCACCGGCTACACGCAATCGACGCTGGCGAACTCCAAGACGCAATCCTTCACGGTCTCCAGCGGCTCGAACCTCTGCTTGATTGTGACGGTCGGGATCGAAACCGCCTCACGCACGGTGAGCGGGATTACGTTCAACGGGGTGGCGCTGACCAAGAAATCCGATCACTCGTATCTGACGCCGACGCCGCCGATTCGCTCGGAGATCTGGTACCTGGTGAATCCCGCCGTCACCTCGGCCAACGTCGTCATTACGATTGCCAGCAGCCAGACCGCCATCTTCTCGGGCGGTATTACTTCTGTGACCGGTTGCCATCAAACCACGCCGCTTGGGACCGCTGTGGAGAGTGGCGCGACAGCGGCCAATCCGTCCGTCACCGTGACCGACGGCGCGACGGGCGATCTGGTCCTCGACTTTCTGGTGGAAAATTGGGGAGCCGCCACGGTCGGTGCGGGACAAACCGTGCGCTTCGATAACGGGTGCTTGACGGCGTTCTGCTATCACGGCTCCACCGAACCGGGAGCGGCGAGCGTCACGATGAGTTGGACGCATAGTTCAGCCGATCGGCTTTTGGTCGGCATCAACATTTTTCAAGCCACTGGCACCACCGACGAAACCTTTGGCTTTCGCAAGAGGCTCCCCCAATGA
>FRDC01003176.1_pt1 | contig 15191 bp, 12 predicted proteins | sample 1106171 | NCBI WGS metagenome assembly FRDC01 (sample SAMEA3930566, study PRJEB13176) | freshwater metagenome | biome: Drinking water system; feature: drinking water; material: water | place: Singapore | collected 2014-12-20 | reverse complement strand
ATCGCCCATCGCGCAAACACCCTCAGCCGATGCCGCGCCCGCGTCCGGCGCGAGCGCGGTCGGTGTCGCGGCGCTCGACGGCCTCGGGCGCGTGCTCATCGCCGCGTCCGAAGCGGTCCCGGCCGCGCCGCCCCCCGCCGATCGCCGCACCACCACGTCGGCCCTCCCCCCCGCACCGCCGCCCCCCGGCACCACACGCGTTCGTGTCCGCGAAGTCTCGATCTGGTCCGGCGCAGAGGTCTACGCGGGCACCGCCAAGCGCGAGGGGGTCCTCACGCCGCGCGATTTTCAGGTCCTCACCTTCGTCGTCGGCGGACTCATGCTCGCCGTCATGGCCTTCGTTCTCCGCAGCGATGCCAGCCAAACCCTCAGCCTCCCCACCGGCGTCTCGCTCGCCCGCCCCGCGGGCCGCGTCCTCGCCGCCGCAGTCGATCTCGCCGCGGCCATCATCATCGCGTCGCTCTCCATGGGCCTCTCCCCCGCGTCAGTCTTCGGCTGGCACCTGCTCGTGGGCGCATCCCTCACCGGCTGGATGCCCCTCCTCATCGCCTGGGGGCTGGCCATCGTCCTCGCCGCGGCACAGGAATGGCTCACCGGCCGCACCCTCGGCAAGCGCCTCGTTGGCTGCGAGGTCCTCGGCCTGCACAAAGACCCCGGCCCCGCCATCGAGGGTGCCCGCTTCGGCTCAGTGGTGATCGGGCGACCCACGCTCTGGCAGGCGATCCTGCGCAACCTCATCCGCTGGGGCGTGCCGCCGCTCGGCCTGCTCATGGTCTTCGATGCCAACTGGCGGCACGCCGGCGACCTGCTCGCTGGCACCGTGGTCGTGAACCCGGCCGAAGAAGAGGCCTGAGGCACCAGATATCAGGTTGCTCTCCTGACGCGAGCTTCTTCAGCCCGACGGGCTGAACGCAAATAGCCGGGGGTAGATGAGGTCGCCGCGGCGACCGACGACACCCCCGGTATTCGCCCGTTCAATCTCAGCACCCCGAAAGGGTGCGCCCATTCCAGTTGCACGGTTCTCCACGCGCCTCAACCGCGAAGCACCGTGCTTGAGCCTTGCCTGCAGCAGCTCGCCCAGCCGGTCCGATAAGAAGGAGCCGACGACCAGCAGCGCGGTCGTGCTGCGCGCGGGCCGATACACCTGTGCGGGGCAATCCCTCGTTCGCCCCATCCTCACGCCTCAAGCCTCAAGCCTCAAGCCTCAAGCCTCACGCCTCACGCCTCAAGCCTCACGCCTCAAGCCCCAAGCCCCATGTCCGACCCCGCCAAGCAACCCGTGGCCAAGCCGGCCTCCGCACCCGCCGCCAGTGGCGGTGGGGGCCGCATCGACTGGAAGTCCGTCCTTCCGCTGCCGCTCCTCGCGCTCGGCATCACGCTCCTCGTCGCGGGCGCGCTCGCGGGTGTTCTTCGCGCGCCCAAGGTGAGCCCCGCCGTCCCGCTCGAGGCCGCCAAGATCGCCTTCGATGAACGCAAGTTTGACGCGGCCCTGGACGTGCTCAACAACAAGGTCCGTCCCGCCATCGAGCAGGGCCGCCTGCGCGGCCCGGGAGAGACGGAGTTCTTCCTGCTCCGCGCACGCACGCTGGCGGCCATTCAGAACTCGCGCGGCAGCGTGCGCAAGGCCGCCAACGACAAGGAGATCGTCTCCGACTACGAACAGGCCAAGAAACTCGGCGCCCCGTGGACGGATGAAGACCACGCCGCCGTCGCCGAATCGCTGGTGGGCGCGGGGCGCGTCGCCGATGCGGTCGCCCTCGCCAAAGACCTCCCCGCCGATCACGCGCCCCGTCGTCGGGCACTCTTCAAGCGCATCGTCGAGGCCAACCTCCGCTCGCGCTCCGTGAACTTCGATGAAACCCTCACCCTCCTCGGAGAGTTGATCGAAGACCCGTCCGTCTCCGCCGACGATCGCGCCTGGGCCATGGGCAAACAGGCGGAACTCCGCCTGGTCGCGGGCTTCCCCGAAGAGGCCGCAACCAAGCTCCTCCGCGCGCTCCCCAAGGCCGAGGGGCTCAGCCCCGAGCGGCAGGGTGAACTCGTGTTCCTCCTCGGCCGCTCGTACGAGCGCATGAACGACCTGCCCGCCGCGTCGCGCCAGCTCGAAACCGCAGAAACACTCCTCCCGTCCGATTCGCCCGTGCGCGCCCGCGTGCTCGTGCTCTCCGGCAAGGTCAAGCAGGCGCAGGGAAGCCTTGACGAAGCACGCGAGCGATTCCTCACCGTGGCCGAAGGCGGCGGCGAGCCCGATGCGAAGGCCGAAGCGCTGCTGGGCTTGGCCGAAACGCTCGCCGGCCTCGGCGATGACGACGCGTCAATCGAACGCTACCGCGAACTCATCGACAAGCTCGAACAAGGCCAGGGCGGCGCGGCGGTCTCCGGGCCAGAAGCCGGCCAAAGCCTCGTCGACCGCGCCTCCGATCGTCGGGCCGCGGGGGCGCTGACCATCGCCCTGCGCTACGCCGCGCTCGCCGAGCGTGCGTATCGCGGTGGCGGCAGCATCGAGGCATCACACAACGATTCCCACGCGCCCGCGGAGGCCGACGAGAAACATGCCGGGCACGGCAATGCCGCCAAGCCCGAAGGCGAGCACGCCGCGGCAGAGCCCGCGCACGCGGCACCCACCAAGCCCGCAGCCCAGGACCGCGTGCTCGATCCGGTGCCCCCGCCCGTCTTCCTGCTGCTCGGGTCCCTCCACCGCGCAATCGCGCAGCAGCAACTCGCCGAAGCCCAGGCCACGCCCAACGGGCGCATCACCATCGCCGACGTCAGCCCCGTCACACAGGCCGAGGTGAAGCGCCACCTGCTCGACGCGGGCGCCGCGTACCGCGAGCACGCCCGTCTCGTGCTCGTCACCGACGACGCGGCCCACGCCGATTCGCTCTGGGCCGCCGCCGAGTGTCTTGATGCCGCGGGCGACCGCGACGGCGCGCAGAGCTGCTTCGCGCTTTACGCCCGGCGCGGCGACGAAGACCCGCGCAAGCCCGAGGCCGTCTTCCGCCTCGCCGAAGGCTTCGAGGCCCGGCGCGACTTCGCCACCGCCGCGTCGCGCTACCGCGAGCTGGTCGATCTCGCCACCGGACCGGTCAGCCTCCGGGCCGTCGTGCCCCTGGCCCGCTGCTACTTCGCCGATGACAAGCCCGACAACGACGCCCAGGGCGAGGAGCTGCTCGAACGCCTCCTGAGCTCGGGCACGGTGGGGCCGGAGTCCGAGGTGTACCGCGACGCGGTCATCGAACTGGGCGAGCGGGCCCATCGCGTGGGCGGCGGCCACTACCCGATGGCCATCGAAAAGCTCGCCGAGGCCGTGGCCCGTTACCCCGAGCACGAACGCATCGGTGTGCTCACGTTCAAGCTGGCCGATGCGCGCCGCCTTTCCGTCGCGAAGATCGACGCCGAGCTGCGCGATGCGCTGCCGCAGGGTCGCCGCGAGGAACTCGAGCAGCTCAGGCGCGAGCGGCTCGATGAGGCGGGGGCGGGCTTCGCACGTGCCGCCGAGATCATCACCGCCAAAGACCCGCGCATGACCACGCCCATGGATGCCCTGGCGGTCCGCAACAGCACCTTCTACCGGGGCGATGTGGCCTTCGAGCAGCGCGACTACGAGAAGGCGATCGTGCTCTACGACAACGCCCGCCAGAAGTACTCGGGCGACCCCGCCGCGCTGGTGGCCATGGTGCAGATCGTGAACGCCTATGTGGCCCAGAAGCGCTGGGCCGAGGCTCAAACCGCCAACGAGCGTGCCCGCCAGCAACTCGCCTCGCTGCCCGACGGCACCTGGGATGACCCCAACCTGCCGATGGAGCGCAAGCACTGGGAACGCTGGCTCGACTCGGGCAGGTTGCTCGACCGCCAGCAGGCGGGCGGAGGCGGAACGGCCCCCTCGGGCAGCAATGTGAGTAACGCCGCGGCGGGCGGCGAGCGGTAGACTCGATCGGTCGAACAACGGTCTTGGGCTCGGTTCACCACGGCGGCAGGAGGCTTGCCATGAGCTCGATGAATGGACGGGATGTCCGCAACGATTCGCACCTTGAACTCGCGCGCTGGTACCCGCGTCTGCTGCGGCTGCTGGATGAGCAGCTCGCCCTCGCGGGCCGGCTCGAGGCCCTCGCCACCCGCCAGCGTGAGCACGTGCTGCGCGGCGAGCTCTCCGAGGTGATCGATGTGCTCGCCCGGCGCGAGCCCATCGTGAGCGACCTCACGCAACGGGCCGAGGAGATCGAGCCCTTCGTGCGCGATGCCCGCAACCCCGCCAGCGCGCTCGACGCGACCCAGCGCCACGAGGTGCAGGAACGCCTCACCGGCATCGAAGAACGTCTCGAAGCGGTGAACCGGCTGGATGCGCACGACGAACGCGCCCTGGTGGCCATGAAGGATGCGCTCGCCGCCGAGATCGCCAGCCTGCGCGTGAGCCGCGCGGCGGTGGGGGCGTATGTCTCCGCCGGCGACCGTTCGCCGATGATGCAGGACCGCGTGGCATGAACGCGGGCGCGGCGAGCGTGGGCAGCACGGCGACCGAAGGCCCGCCCGCGGCCGGGCTTTCGCCCGCCGACCTGGCCGACCTGCTCGCGTCGTTCAACGCCGCCGCGGCACGCTTGCAGGCCACGCACGAAACCCTCGCGGCCGAAGTGGCCCGCCTCAAGGGCGAACTGAGCGAGGCCCGCGAGCAGGCGGCACGATCGAAGCGGCTGGCCGCGCTGGGCGAGATGGCGGCGGGCATTTCGCACGAGGTGCGGAACCCATTGGGCTCGATCAGGCTGTACGCGCGGATGCTGGAGCAGGACCTGGCCGACCGGCCCGAGCAGCGGCGCGTGGCGGAGAAGATCGCGCTGGCGGTGGCGGGGCTGGATGGCGTCGTGAGCGATGTGCTGAGCTTTGCCCGCGAGGTGCGCGTGCGGAGCGAGGCGGTGGAAGCCGAGGAGTTGCTGCGCGGCGCGTGCGACGCGGCACGCGCTGATTCGCCCGCCTGGCGCGGCGTGGAGGTGCGGATATCGGCACGCGGCCAGAATGTGAACTGTGATGCCGCGCTGATGCAGCAGGCGTTGGTGAACCTGATTCGTAACGGCGTGGAGGCGATGGCCGACAGCGTGCCAGATGCGCTGCCAACCGGCGTGCGTCGCCCGCGCGTGTTGCGGCTCGAAGCGCGGGCGACCAAGGCGGCCGATGCCGCGGGCGGGCCCGCGCGGCCCATGCACGCGCTGGTGGTGGCCGACACCGGCCCGGGCCTGAGCGCCGAGACGATCGAGCGGATGTTCAACCCGTTTTTCACCACGCGTGCGACCGGCACGGGCCTGGGGCTGGCGATCGTGCACCGCATTGTGGACGCCCACGGCGGGCGCGTGGCGGTGAGCAACGCGCCGGGCGGCGGCGCGGTGATCGAGGTGTTGCTGCCGCGCGAGTGAGGGGTGAGGGTCACGGCGGTGCGCGGTTGTGACGTGCGAGTGGGGAAAGTGCGCCGGCGGCGGAGAGGAGGGTGCGGGGATGGGGAAGTGACGAAGTGACGGAGTCACGGAGTGAGACGGTGGGGCGCGGGTGATCCGCCGCGGCGAAGCCGCGGAGGTGAGTAGCCGTGGGTCGTCGCGAAGCGACACCCACGGAAAAGGTGCCCTGTGTAGGCTTGCACCGCGCAGCGGTGCAAGCGTCAAGCACGGACCCGCCAGTTGACGCCACCTCACTGACAGCGTGTTGTCAGTGGGCGACCGCGTTTGCGCGCTCTTTGCCGGTTCTCGCCATTTTCCCCCTTGATCTCCACCCTGTCACGCTGCACACTCTGTTCGTGGACCACGACCACACCAACTCCCTCGCGCCACACACCACCGTCCGGTCCCCACCGGCCGTGCTTCCCATCCCCCTCCGCTCCGTGTCTCACATCCCCCTCCGCAACGCGGAGGGGGTGGCCGCGTCCTCGCGGCCGGGGGAGGTGCTTTCGCCCGTGGACTCGCACGGGCCTTCGTCTTCCGCTTCCCCTCCGCAGCCCGCAGGGCCGACGATCGTTGCCGGGGGCACGGCGAGTTCGCGACAGCGAACGAGCCAGCCCCCGGAAAGCCCAGCTGATCTCCCGCCCGGAGGGCGAACGACCAGCCCGCAAGCACCCGTGCCGCCGCTTCATGACCCCCTCCCAGAGGGAGGGGGCAGGGGGTGGGCGACTTCCGTATCCGATCTTGAATCAACCGCAACGTCCCCCTTCTCCCCTTCCCCCAACTCCATCCCCCTCCTCCTCGAACACCTCTCCTGTTCCTCCCTCTCCCTCCTCCAAGTCGCACACGCCCACAACACTTCACTCGATGCCCTCACCACCTGGATGACCCGTCCCGACATCGCCGAGCGGCTCGACGAACTCCACCACATCGCCGCCCAGCGCGCCCGCCTCGTCGCCGCGCAGCACCTCGCCGCCGCCACCGAAGCCCTCGCATCCATCGTCCACACCGGCATGTCCCGCGCCGAGAGCGCACCACTCGATCCCACCAACCCCCGCCAGCTCGCGCTGCGCCTGCGCCAGCGCGAATCCATCCGCCGCGCCGCCACCACCATCCTCCGCATCAGCACCTATTGCCCGCGCCGCTGGCTCGCCCGCGTGCCAACGCCCGACCCCGCGCCCACTGCGCACGCCGCAGGCGTGCAAGTGAATAGCCGGGGGTCGCCGCGTAGCGGCACCCCCGGAACACCCGTTCCCTTGAATGACTCTCTCGCCCGAGGGGCTCAACGCCCCGTGAGCGAACCAGATGGCCCCACGTCCCCTCCCGCCACCAGCACCGCGGCGCGGTGCGGCGTAACACCGGACACCCTTTCCGTGGGTGTCGCTTCGCGACGACCCACGGCTACTCACCTCCGCGGCTTCGCCGCGCCTTCCGTGCCACGGCTTTCCGGCTTTGCGGAGAGCCGTGTTCCCCAGGCACGCGCCCTCTTCTCCGCCGCCGGCGCGCCATCCCCCCTCCCCCGCCACAACCGGGCGCCGCCGTGACACCAGGGTGCCACCGTTACACGCCTGATCATGCTCGCACCCAAGTCGTCGGCTGAGTCCTCCGACTTCTGTGCCACGACGCAGCACGGCCCCGAATGGTCGCGGCATATGTAGCTACAGGTGCGCGGCGAGGTCGCCACAGGCAACCCGGCGCAGATCAAGTGGAAACGAGATACCCACAACGGTGATTCCGCCCCGGCGGGGCGGAGGAGATGTTGTGTACGCCGCCTCCTCTGCCCCTTTCGGCGCAGGAGGGCGGGGAACACCCGTCCACGGGTTCGGGTCGCTGGCGCGACCTGCACCCGTGGCTACATCCCTTGGCCCCTCCGGGGCCAAACCCACAAGCGGCTCGGAACGCACGGCTTTCCTCAAAGGCCGAAAGCCACGGCACAGAACGCCGCCCCACACGAAAAACTTGCGCGATTCCGTGCGCATGTCCGATATCCACTCGGCGTCAAGGAGGACGCTCCATATGCACACCGTTCTGGTGGTTGACGACAAGGAAATGCTCCGGGACAGCGTGGGGACCACGCTGCAACGGGCCGGGCTGGACGTGATGATGGCCGACGGGGCCGGGGCCGCGATGGCCGCCGCGGCCAAGCGACGGCCGGACGCGGTCATCACCGACCTGAAAATGCCCGGCGGCAGCGGCATCGACCTGCTGAAGCAACTGCGCGAGCTGGACAACGACCTGCCCGTGGTGCTCATGACGGCGTTCGGCACGGTGCAGACGGCCGTCGAGGCGCTCAAGCTGGGCGCGTTCGACTACATCACCAAGCCCTTTGAGGGTGATGAACTGGTGATCGCCGTGAAGCGGGCGATTGAGCACGGCAGGCTCATCCGCGAGAACGCGTTGTTGCGCTCGGGCGCGAACGGTGGTTCCGGCGGCAACGGCGGTGTGGCGTCGCCCCTGGGCCTGGCGCGGCTGGTGGGCGATTCGGCGGCCATGCGGCGCGTGAAGGAGCAGGCCGCGGCGGTGGCGGAGAGCCAGGGCAACGTGCTGATCTGCGGCGAGAGCGGAACGGGCAAGGAAGTGGTGGCGCGGGCGATTCATGAGTTGTCGCCGCGCGGCAAGCATGGGGCGTTTTTGGGCGTGAACTGTGCCGCGCTGTCGGAGTCGCTGCTCGAGAGCGAGTTGTTCGGTCATGAGCGTGGGAGCTTTACGGGTGCGGAGAAGCAGCGGAAGGGTCGGTTTGAGCTTGCGGACGGGGGCACGCTGCTCTTGGATGAGATCAGCGAGGTGCCGACGCGGGTGCAGGCCAAGCTGCTGCGGGTGTTGCAGGAGCGGAGCTTTGAGCGGGTGGGGTCGAGCACGAGCGTGAGCGTGGATGTGCGGGTTGTGGCGACGAGCAATCTGGATTTGCCGCGTGCGGTGGCCAAGGGGCAGTTCCGGCAAGACCTGTTCTTCAGGTTGAACGTGCTGCCGATCCACGTGCCGCCGCTGCGCGATCGGGCGGAAGATGTGCCCGCGCTGGCGGCGCACTTTGTGGGGCAACTGGCGCGCCGGGAGGGCAAGGGCCCGATGAAGTTCAGCGACGAGGCGATGGGCCTGTTGATGGGCTATGCGTGGCCGGGGAACGTGCGCGAGCTGCAGAACGTGTGCGAGCGCGCCGTGGTGCTGACCAAGGCTGGGAGCGGGGCGATGGGCGCCGAGATGATCGGGAGTTGGCTGCTGCCCGCGGTGGGCGCGGCGGAGGGCGCATCGGCTGGGCACGCCGTGAACCTGAACGGGCACCACCATGGCAATGGCACGTCGAACGGAGCGGTGGGGGGCATCGAGGTGAAGACGGGCGGCTTCGGCTCGCCGCCATCGGGTGGCGGGGGCGCGATGCCCGTGCCGCACGGCACATCGGTGGTGGTGATGAACCGGCTGCTGGAGGACATTGAGCGCGATGCGATCATCGGCACGCTGCAACGCTTCAGCGGGCACCGGCAGAAGACGGCCCAGTCGCTGGGGATCGGCGTGCGGACGCTTGGGCTGAAGCTGAAGAAGTGGAAGAGCCTGGCGCTGGTGGAACAGAGTTTGTGAGAGAAGGCAGGCGGCAAGAGGCAAGTGGTTGTTGACGAACGCAACGTGCCGCCGATTGCCGATTGCCCAGTGCCCAGTGCCCAGTGCCCTCTATGTCTCCACTCGATCTGACCAGTTCGGGAGCGATACCGGCCCTGGAGATGGCGGTGCGGTTTGCCGCGCAGAGGCAGGCGGTGATCGCGGGGAACATCGCGAACATCTCAACGCCCGACTATCGGCCGCTGGACCTGAGCGTGGATGAGTTCCGCAAGGTGCTGGGGGAGGCGGTTCAGAAGCGGCGGGTGCAGGTGGGCGGGCAGGATGGGCCGCTGCCGTGGGAGGAGACGGCGGAACTCAAGCGCGGCGGGGATGGCGGGCTGGTGGTGAACCCGACCACGGTTGGCAAGGGCATTTTGCAGCACGACCGCAACAACGGCGACCTGGAGCGGATGATGCAGGCGCAGGCGGAGAACGCGCTGGCGTTTCGCGTGGCAGCGGAGTTGCTGAGAGGCCGGTTTGATCAGCTGCGCGCGGCCATTGCCGAGCGGCCGTGAGGCTGAGCGGCGCGGCCCCTGAAGGAGACGGCGGATGTACGGTGCCCTTGATATCTCGACCAGCGGGTTGATCGCCCAGCGCACGCGGCTGGAGGTGATCTCGGCGAACGTGGCGAACCAGAACACGCTGCTCGACTCGTCGGGAAACCTCAACCCCTACAAGCGGCGCGTGGCGATGTTTGCTCCGGGTGCGCCGGGGGCGAGCGACCCGGCGGCGCGGACGCTGGGTGTGCATGTGCAGACGATCGAACTGGATGCGACGCCGGCTCAGCCGGGCAAGTATGACCCCGACGACCCGTATGCGTACAAGAGCGGGCCGTTGAAGGGGTATGTGGCGACGACGAACGTGAACCCGGTGGTGGAGGAGATCAACGCCTTGGAGGCGCGCCGGGCGTATGAGGCGAATATCTCTGCCGCGGAGACGACCAAGGCGATGTTCACGCAGGCGTTGCGGCTGATTGCGTAGGCCGGTTCGGCATCGGGTTTGCTTCGTTTGGCCGTTCGCGGCACGGATCGCCGCTAGACTCTCATGCAGCGGCCAATCGGGCACGGATGCCCTTTGGCCGGACGTCGGAGGTGTGCGATGGCCGATCCGCTGGGCTTGGTGAACGGTGGCGGGCAGTTGTTTCCGCGGGTAACGCCCGGTGGCATCGGTGCGCCGGGGGGCGGGGTGGGCGGGCAGCCTGCGGTTCCGGGCGAAGCCTTCAAGGACGTGCTGCTCAAGAACATTGACCAGACCAACCAGATGCAGGCGGAGGCGACCACGGCCACCGAAGACCTGATCACCGGCAAGCGGACGGATGTGGAGGGTGTGCTGCTGGCGACGCAGAAGGCCGACACGGCGTTTCGCATGCTGCTGAGCGTGCGGAACAAGGTGCAGGCGGCGTACGACGAGCTCAAGCAGGTGCGGATCTGACGCGCAAGGGTTGAGGGGTGTGCGCAGCAAGGCTTGCGCGTGGGCGGCAGGGTGTGCGCCCCTCTTTCAAGCCTGCGCAGGGGATGGACCGAACAACTGAACTCGCTGGTTCCTCTGGCGCGTTCGCGTCTGGGGGAATGGACGCTCGCGTGGAACGCGGCGGATGTGCGTCGGGCTCGTGCCTCGGGGCGGGGCATGGGCACGCGATCAGGAGGATCGCCGGATGGGCCGTCTCGGTCAGGCATTCAGCACGATTCAGAAGAGCCTGGGCGGCCTTGCGCTGTCGCAGAAGCTGCTCATCGCGCTGGGCGCGGTGGTCATCATCATGACGCTGCTGCTGGTGAGCGTGTGGGCGGCGCGGCCGACGATGGTGGAGTTGGCGGGGTTCACGCCGGAGCGATTGAGAGAAGCCCAGCCGCTGCTGGATTCGATGGGCATTGCCAACACCGTAAAGGGCGGCAGGCTGATGGTGCCGGCGGAGAAGTACCAGTCGGCGTTGGGGCTGCTGGCGCAGAACGGCAAGCTGCCGGATGACACGACGGTGCTGTTTTCCAATCTGGCGAGCAAGCAGCACTGGATGAACAGCCGGACGGAGAATGACCGGCAGTTCAACCTCGCGCTGCAGAATGAGCTCGCGCAGGTCATCAAGGCGTTCAAGGGCGTGCGCAGCGCCTCGGTGATGATCGATGCGCCCGAGCCGATGGGCTTCGGCATGACCTTTCGCAAGCCCACGGCGGCGGTGACCGTACACACCGAGCCGGCGCGGCCGGTGGATCAGGCCATGGTGGAGGCGATCGCCGGGCTGGTGAGCGGCGCGAAGGCGGGGCTGGCGGCTGGCGATGTGCGCGTGGTTGACGGCACCACACGCCGACAGTTCCGGGCGCGCGGCGACGACGGGATGGGCGCGAGCGACTATCTGGAGCACGCGGCGAAGGTGGAAACCAGGGTGCAGGAGAAGATCACGACGGCGCTGGGGTACATCCACGGAGTGATCGTGGCGGTGAACGCGCAGGTGGATATCCGCAAGAGCACCACGAGCGAGACGAGCATGCTGCCGGTGACGCCGGAGGGCGGGAGCGTGTCGATCGTGAGCGATGAGATCACGACCAGCAGCAGCACGCAGACGGGCGGGGCGGGGGCCGCGCCGGGTTTGCAGTCGAACGTGACGGAGGACATCACGCGCAGTGGTGCTGGCGGCGGCTCAGCGCCGAAGACGAGCGATGAGAAGACGGACACGAAGTTTCGCGTGGAGGTGGGGAAGCGGACCAAGTCGGTGGTGGATCCGCGGGGGATGCCGACGAAGGTGAACGTGACGATCAATGTGCCGCGCGAGTATGTGGCGGCCTTGGTGCGTGCGAGCAAGGGTGAGAAGGCCGACGCGAAGGCGGAGATCGCGGCGGCGGACATCGATGCCGCGTTTGCGACGGAGAAGGACCGGATCACGAAGGACATTCAGCCGTTGGTGGAGACGATGGCGGCGGAGGGGGCGGCCAGCGCGACGGGAGCAACGCAGGCGGGCGTGGTGACCGTGAGCATGATGCCCGTGCCGTACGGCGGTGTGGGGGGCGGGGGCGTGCCGATGGCCGCAGCGGGCCTGTTCGGCGTTGGCGGCGGGCCGGACGGCGGCGGGGGCATCGGAGCGATGCTGGGCGGTGGCCTGATGAAGCAGTTGGCGCTGGGCGCCTTGGCGTTGGTGGCGCTGGGCATGATGCTGATGCTGGTGAAGAAGGGGTCGGCGCCGATCACGCTGCCGACCGCGCAGGAGCTGGTGGGCGTGCCGCCGGCGATGGAGACGGGCAGTGATCTGGTGGGCGAAGCGGATGAGACGCAGACGGCGATGCTGGGTATCGAGCTTGGCGACGACCAGCTCAAGAGCAAGAAGATGCTGGAGCAGGTGGCGGAGATGGTGAAGAAGAACCCCGGCGACGCGGCCGGTCTGATGAACCGCTGGATCGCCACGGAGAACTGAGGTCATGCCCCGCAAGCCCGGCGACAAACTCCCGACCGACGCCAAGGAACTCGACGGCATCACCAAGGCCGCGATTCTGCTGCTCACGCTTGAGGCGGGCACGGCGAGCGACCTGCTGAAGCAGATGGCGCCCGAGGCGGTGGAGGAGGTGACGCGCGAGCTGGCGGGGCTTGGGCGCGTGCCGGACAACCTGCGGCAGGCGGTGATCGAGGAGTTCTACAACATCTCGATCGCCAGCCAGTACGCCAACGAGGGGGGCCTGGAGTACGCCAAGGTGCTGCTCAAAGAGAGCATGGACCCGAAGCAGGCCGAGAAGGTCTTGGCGCAGATCCAGACGCAGGTGCAGAAGACGCCGTTCTCCTTCTTGCAGAAGGCCGAGAGCGAGAACGTGCTGACGTTCATTCAGGAAGAGCACCCGCAGACGATCGCGTTGATCGTGTGCCACCTGCCGCACCACAAGGCCGCGGAGATTCTGGGCGGCCTGCCCATGCAGAAGCAGATCGAGGTGATCAAGCGGGTGGCGAACATGGAGCAGACCAACCCGGAGGTGATCCGTGAGGTGGAGAAGGGGCTGGAGAGCCGCCTGTCGAGCATGTTGATGCAGAGCATGGAGAAGGCCGGCGGCGTGCCCACGGTGGCGGAGATTCTGAACCTCGCCGACCGCTCGACTGAGAAGAGCATCATGGAGGGGCTGGAGGCGGACGACCCCGACCTGGTGGAGCAGATCCGGCGGCTCATGTTCGTGTTCGAGGACATCCGGCTGATCGACCAGAAGGGCATTCAGGCGATGCTCAAGGAAGTGGAGAACGACGAGCTGGCGCTGGCGCTCAAGACGGCGAGCGACGAACTGAAGGAGAAGATCTTCTCGAACATGTCGGAGCGTGCCGCGGCGTTGATCCGTGAGGACATGCAGTACATGGGGCCGGTGCGTGTGAGCGATGTGGAGGCGGCGCAGCAGCGGATTGTGGACATCGTGCGGCGGCTGGAGGACGCGGGCGAGATCATCATCTCGGGCCGCGGCGGCGAGTCGGAAATGCTCGTGTGAGAAGGGACTGGGCACCAGGCACTGGGCATTGGTGAGAACCCGAAGACCCAGTGACCAGCGGGCCAGCCTCTTCGCCGTGTGTTACGCACGCTTTGCGTCACGTTTGTTTTTTCACCAGTGCCCAGTGTCCAGTGTCCTCTGTATGGCCCTCATCAAATCCACCAACTTGACGAGCATGGACAAGCAGGTGGTGGTGCTTGACCTTGGCGATCTTGGGCGGCAGGGCGAGTTGCTGGCGGCGCAGGCGCGCGAGCGGGCGGAGGCGATCCTTGCCGAGGCGCGTGCGGAGCGCGATGAGATCATCGTGGGGGCTTCGGTGGATGGGAAGGCGATGGGGATGGAGCGCGGCTTGCAGGAGGGGCGGGCGCAGGGCGTTGCGGACGGGCAGGCCGCGGCGTATGCGGAGCGCAAGGAAGAGTTGGAGAAGGTTGCCGCGGCGTGGGGCGGCGCGTTGGCGGCGTTTGAGGCTCGGCGCGAGCGGTTGCTGGCGGATGCGCGTACGGATGTGCTGACACTGGTGGCGGCGATCGCGACCAAGGTGGTGAAGCGGCGCGTGGAACTCGCGCCGGACGTGGTGGTTGATCAACTCGCGGCGGTGCTTGGGATGGTGGTGCGACGCACGCGGCTGGTGCTGCGGGTGAACCCCGCCGATCTGGCGTTGGTGGCGGAGGCGATGCCGGGGCTGACGGCGCGGTTCCAGAGCGCGGCCCACGCGGAAGTGGTTGAGGATGCGGGGCTGTCGCGTGGCTCGGTGATGGCGACGATCGCGGAGCCGGGCGGGGGGGAGATTGACGCGGCGATCGAGACGCAGTTGATGCGGCTGGTTGAGGCGATTCTGCCATCGCCGGGCGTGGCCGCTGTTGCCGCGCCGATTCCGGTTGCGGTGTCGCCCCCAAGGGCGGAACCGTGAGCGTCTTTGCGGCTCAGGCACGCACGATCGACACGCTGGAGCCCATGCGGGTGACCGGCAGCGTGGTGGCGCTGCGCGGCCTGACGGTGCAGGTGCGCGACCTGCCCTTGCCGGTGGGGTCGCTGGTGGGCCTGCCGGGAACGGACGGAACCGGCGAGGTGGTGGGGTTCAATGGCGAGCACGCGGTGGTGATGATGCTGGGGTCGATGACGGGTATTCGCTCGGGCGATCGGGTGGTGGGCCTGCGGTCGGCCCCGACGGTGGGCGTGGGGAGCGAGTTGCTGGGGCGGGTGATTGATGGGCTGGGGAGGCCGATTGATGGCGGGGCTGCGCTGCTGGATACGCGGCCGCGGGAGATTGATCCGCCGCCGATCGGCGCGCTGAGCCGGAGCCGGATCAAGCGGGCGTTGCACACGGGCGTGCGGGCGATTGACCTGATGACCACGCTGGGGCGGGGGCAGCGGATCGGCATTTTCTCGGGGCCGGGCGTGGGCAAGAGCACGCTGTTGGGGAGCATCGCGCGCCATGCCCGCAGCGATGTGAACGTGGTGGCGCTGATCGGCGAGCGCGGGCGCGAGGTGCGCGACTTTATCGAGGGGTCGCTGGGCAAGGAGGGGCTGGCACGCTCGGTGGTGGTGGCGAGCACGAGCGATGAATCGCCGCTGCTGCGTTTGAGGGCGGCGAGCGTGGCGTGTACGGTGGCGGAGCACTTCCGCGAGGAGGGCAAGCACGTGCTGCTGATGCTCGACTCGGCCACGCGCTTTGCGCAGGCGCAGCGGCAGGTGGGGCTGAGCGTGGGCGAGCCGCCGGCGAGCAAGGGGTACACGC
>FRDC01000363.1_pt1 | contig 15200 bp, 14 predicted proteins | sample 1106171 | NCBI WGS metagenome assembly FRDC01 (sample SAMEA3930566, study PRJEB13176) | freshwater metagenome | biome: Drinking water system; feature: drinking water; material: water | place: Singapore | collected 2014-12-20 | reverse complement strand
GCATAAACTGCGCTTTTTCGCCTGTTTTTGCCTTGTATCGGCTGCCCCGAAAACGTTTTTCAACGGCCTGTTAAACCATGCTTGCAATCAGTTATTACCGTCACGCCTGGCATTGAGAATTCCGGGAATCTATCATTACTTTCTGCAGCGCATGCTGATTAACTCCACATCTGTTGCACAAATTAATTCACACCGGTTATTCATAAATCTTTAAAATCTCGTGTTTTGGCTAAGGCCAATTTGGCAACTGAAGCGTGCATGATGAATTGCACGCTGATTCTATCAATCCACGAAAGGTTACTTTATGAACAAACATCTTCTATCAACAATATTCGCCGCATCATTAGGCTTAGCAGGAATGCAACTGGCACTGGCAGAACCGGTTGCAGTGGATGGCAATAGCATTTTTATCCTCGATAATAGTGCAGTTGGCTCCCAAATAGTCGTCAGAAATCTTAATAATGGCCAGTTAAACGCCTGTTTAGTGAATGCCGGTCAAAATCAGCTCGAATTGAGTGCCAATACCATCGCAACTGATATTCTGATCAAAAATGGAACTGCGGTTGTGACGACTTATAATGATGCCAGCTTGGTTACCGACGTTAAATTAGTCGATGTCACGAGCTGCCCGATTGCCAGCGCCATTGATATGAGCGAATGCTACGCCTTTATCGACGATGACCGGTTAACCATACCCTGTCTCAAATATGGCTCTAATGTGATTTCGGTTATTATGAAACAGCGCGGTCATTCAATGAACTTCGAATTTGATTCTTATAAACCCAATAAAGGTAAAGATCGGAAACACGACGATTAATGTTATGAGACGCCGGAAAAATTTAGTCGGCATTGTCATTCAAATGGTAGTCCGATTCTGCTCATAGCAACTCGCATCTGACTACCATCTTCTCTTGTATTCCTGCGCTTCAGCTCGTTAGTTACACCATCAAAATTAACATTCGTTGTTAAAATTTTCACTTGACAAATAAAATAATCCACAGACTTAAATAGTGACAAATGTCATCATCAAATCTTCACATAGAAATCAAGAATATATTATAAGACATTGATAATAAACATATAATTATAGTGTTAAATTATTAATCAATCTAAGGAAAACCCTTAGAATATCGAGACATAACGGATTTGAATCAATAACTATTCACAAAGTTATCCACAGAAATTGTGGATAATGAAAAAAATCTTATGTGAAATAATGCAATAACGCAATTTGAAAAGAAACTGATGTTGGATAAGTAAATATTTTCCGGAATCATGAAGCATCGTTCTACGATACCTGACCATGCGTATTATGAATTTATAATCAGATAAGTACCGCAATCAGTATCAGCAAATTTTCTTGCTGACTCTAAAATTTAAACTCGTTCTGCTTGTATTTTTTGAGCATGAGTGAGGTTTTAAATACCTCATCCCAAAAAATTTAAGGAAGTCATTCTTATTTTCAATAGCATAACGAAGTGCTCCCCTTGAACTGAACATCCTGAGAGAAAGTTAAGTTCTGTCACGTGATGTTATCAAGTTCAGGCGGCTTGCTGACGCGATAGCTTCGGATAATAAACTTCATCGGGTGTCTGATCGTTGAATCCCTGATGAAAGCGTTCTTGATTGTACCAGTCAAACCAGCGGGCTAAACTGTTTCTTACCTCGTCTAAGTCGTTGAATGCTTGGACATAGAAATGTTCGTGCTTGACAGTGCGCTATAGCCGTTCGACAAAGATGTTGTCATAGTAACAGCCCTTACCGTCCATGCGGATTTGGGTTTAATGCCGCTGCAACACTTCGATAAATGCAGTGCTGGTAAATTGAGCGCCTTAGCCGGCATTCATGATTCCGGGCAACCGTGAATTTGAATCGCCGCATCCAGCGCTTGGACACAGAGATCCGCACCCATGGCGCTGGATAAACGCCAGCTCAGCGCCTTGCGGGAATGCCAATCAAGCGAGACAACCGAACCTTTTTCCATCGGCACATACATGATATCGGCAATCCAGGCTTGGTTAGGCCGATTGATGGCTAACCCTTTGAGCAGATAGGGATAGAGCATGCTACTTTCCTGGAATGTTGGCTCCGGGTTTGGGGGCTATGCTGACTTTGATTATTCAGGAATCTCAACGCAGTAATGGGGGCAGTTAAAACTAAGTGCATCCTTCTGAACTGATGCACTTTGACTCAAACTAAAAAATCCCCGGAATAGCCGGAACCATCTTTAAAATTCATTACCCCGGCTGATATCGACATCTTCCGGGCTTACCAGGCTGCCGAGATTGCCCCATGCATTCCTGATGTAAGACACTACCTGAGCAATCTCATGATCGCGAATGAAATGTTGATAGGGCGGCATGCCATAGGGTCTCGGATTACCAGCCGTGGCGGGCGGATACCCGCCATACAGCACGCTGCGGATTGTATTCAGCGGGGGATTCATAGTGACATTCCGGTTTCCGGCCAGCGGGGGATATATTTTTGGCTTGCCTTCCCCGGATTGGCCGTGACAATCCTGACAGTGTTTTTCATAGACCGCTTGCCCGAGCGCTAGATATTGGCGCACCTGTTCCGGCATTTTCCGGGCCTTTTTAGGTGCTTTGGCTGGATCTTGCTTTTCGCCTAGGGATTGAAGGTAAACCGCTATCGAGCGGATATCATCGTCCGACAGATATTGCAGACTTTGCCGGACGATCGTTGCCATCGATCCGGAAGTGACAGCATGGCCGTTTATCCCGGTGGACAGCAGCTCGACAATATCCTCGATCGACCATTCACCGACTCCGGCTTCCAGCGGGGAAATCAAAGAGGGTGCATACCAGTAGCTGCCCATGATTTTACCGCCGGTCAACTGCTCGTCTTGGCTGGCTCCCCATACATTACGAGGCGTATGGCAAGCGTTACAGTGCCCGAGTCCCTGGACCAGATAATTGCCGCGGTTCCACTCGCCGCTTTTCGATTTATCCGGTTGATAGGCGCCTTCCTTGAAATACCATTTCCGCCAAAGATACAGAAGCGCCTGACTATCGTAAGGTGAACGTATTTTATGGGGTGGATTGGTCTGTACCACAGGCGGCAGCGAACGCAAATAGGCGAAAATGGCGTCGGCGTCTGGCCTGGTAACCTTGGTATATTCGGTATACGGGAATACCGGGTACAAATAGCGGCCATCCTTCGATTTTCCGTGATGCAGCGCCTGCCAAAAATCTTCGCTGTTCCAGCGTCCGATCCCGGTTTCGTTATCCGGTGTGAGATTCGATGTGATGAATTCACCGAAAGGCGTATTCAGCTTGCGTCCGCCCGCATAAAGTTCTCCTCCTCGCGTGGTATGACATCCCATGCAGTTGCCCGCCCGAGCAAGATACTCACCGCGCCGGACTTGCTCCGCATCGGAACCGGCCAGCGTCTGAGCCGATGCTATTTGCGCCAGAAACAGCAAACCACCTGCAACAACGATGGTTCGCCATTTGCCCGTAAACCCTGCTGCGCTTGAATTTCTCATCGTGATACCTCCTTCCCGGCCAAAATGGTTTGGCAACGCTGCGCCAGTTCCGGGGCAAGCGCGCCCGCTTCGGCCGGTTGTCCCGATACCGGCAGCCCGGGCAGCCACAGCGCCAGCGCATTGACTTCTTCCTGAGCCAGTTTTTTTGCGATTTCCGACATGCAGTCGGGGATCTGGCCACGCATGATCCCGCCATTGCGCCAGCCGCCGAACTGTGCGGCCAGATAGGCATGCGGCAAGCCCAGCAGACCGGGAATAGCGGGTTGCATGCCCATCAGCGCTTCGCCATGACAAGCGCTGCATGCCGGCAGATCGCGCTCGGGATCGCCGGAATACAACAGCGTTTCCACGGATTCTGTTTCGGTTGATGACAGAGCGGGCGCTACCGGCTCTGGATAAGTGTAGGGCTGGGAGGCAAAATACTCTGCAATTTCGCGCATGTACTCATCCGACAGGTTTTCGAGCAAAATGGCCATCGGCTGATAAAAGCGTCGCCCATCGCGGAAATTACGCAACTGATTATAGAGATAACCGGCCGGCTTGCCCGCAATACGTGGGAAATAAGCATCCCGGTCTATCCGGTCGGCGTCTCGATGGCAGATAATGCAGGGTTTCACCCGCTCATCCAGGGTATCGGATATTCCGGGCGATGCCGGTTCGACAGCGCTTGCCAGGCCGGTAATCATCGTTAACAAGAGGGAAACAAAGAACTTCATTGGTACGTGGATCCATGAAAAATAATTAAAATACCGGTAATTTTTCGCCAGTAGCTGGCGCGCAGAATTGCAAAGCGGCAGTTTATATCACTCGCTGTCATCCAAACAACCGGATGATAAACCTGGTTAATTACATCTCAATCCGCTGCCAGTGCCCGGACATGCGCCGCTGCGCAGCGTCCCAGCGATTCCAACTCGTATCCGCCTTCCAACGCCGAGACGATACGGTCTTGTGAGTATTTCGCGGCAATGCCCCGGATTTGCTGGGTGATCCAACCATAATCACTGTCTTCCAGATTCAGTTGCGCCATGTCATCGTCCTTGTGCGCGTCGAAACCGGCTGAGACAAAGATCATCTCAGGTTGAAAGCGGTCGAGCGCCGGCAGCCAGTGGTCGATTACCGCCTGGCGGAAAATTGCGCCGTTGCTGCCGCGTGGCAGCGGCACGTTGATCATGCGTTCGGTGGTGCCGTTTGCGCCGCTGTAGGGGTAAAAGGGATGCTGGAACGTCGAACACAGCATGACCTGCGGGTTGTTGCGGAAAATTTCCTCGCTGCCGTTACCGTGGTGCACGTCGAAATCCAGAATCGCAACGCGTTGCAGATGATGCTGGGCGAGGGCGTGCGCTACGCCGGCTGCGATATTGTTGAACAGACAAAAGCCCATGGCGCGGTCCGATTCAGCGTGATGGCCGGGCGGGCGGATGGCGCAAAAAGCGTTTTTAACTTGACCGTTCAGCACCAGATCGGTCGCTAAAATGACGGCTCCCGCAGCGCGCAACGCAGCGTTCAATGAGAACGGATTCATCGCGGTGTCGGCATCCAGTGCGACTAATCCGGCAGCAGGCGAGGCTTGCCGGATGCTTTCGATATAATCCGGAGTATGCACGCGCGCCAATTGTTCGTCCGTAGCCAGCGGCGCCTCGTAGCATTGCAATTGCGCCAGCAATCCGGTGGTTTTCAGTTCATTTTCGATGGCGATCAAGCGCTGCGGGCATTCCGGATGGAACGATCCCATGTTGTGCTTGAGGCAATCCGGATGAGAAATATAAGCTGTCGGCATGCTGTTTTCCGATTTCAAGTAAATTCAAAGTCAGGTAGCGATCATACCCGCGTTTGCGTGCTGTCTCAAAATGCAAAGTTTATTCAATTAACCGGGTATACCGTGATAAATTATCAGCCATCCGGTTTTTTTGTGTAATGGTATATTTTCGTCATATCAAATGGGGAGTCATTGATGAACGAGTTTATTGGCAACATGTTGAAATTTCTATCGATTGAATCGCTGATGGAAAAAGGCTGGCTGGAGCTGGCGCAAATCATCATGCCGCTTTTTCTGTTATTTTTAGTGTTTTTCGGACTGAGTTTCTATATTCAGCACAAAAGATGGAAGGCTGTCGCTTCGGTAATTTGCGCGCTGGTCGTGTTTGTCTATTTGCCGTATGAGTTTTACCGCCAGTCGATGGTATCCGCCCGGGCGCATACCAATGTGGGTGAGATTCAAGGAAATTTGCAGGAATTTCTGGATTCCGCCAGTTTGACGCACGCCAAAGGTATCGTGGATAAAGAAGCGGCCGCGAGCGTATTGGATGAGATGATTCATGGCATCAAGCCGGATAAGAAGAAGGAGTTGATATTGATTTCCTGGCTGGTGGCGGAAAATGAGAAAAATGCGCTGGCGCAAATTGACGGCAAACAAAAAACGCTGGCTGACGATCTCAAATCCGACCTGGCGGCGGCAAAAACAGAAATCATTGATTCGCGTCCGCCGGTCGATAAGATTTCCGAGACCATCGTGAGAAAACTGGACGACGATGTCAAAGTGCTGGTTGAAAAGAAAATGCAAGCTTTCAAGGAAGAACTCGACGGTTCCCTGGATAACTTTAAAGATAGCATCAACACCTTTGTGCAAGCGGAACTTAATAACTACCAGACCAAATTGGCAGGCATTACGCAGCAGAATGTCGAAGAATTGAGGAACGTTTCCAATCGGGTCAACCAGGCGCTCACCGAGCAAGTCAGAAAAGTCAATCAAGAATCATTGAAAAAACTGGATGACACCAAAGAAAGCATCGAGGGACTCGGTGCGGCTTCGGATAGCGGCTTGCGGAACATAACGCAACAAATGAAGCAATTGTCGGCAGCTGTAGAAGCTGCTCAAAAGGTTGCGCAAAAAAGAAATGAAATCCTGTTTGAGTATAATGAATGTATGCGAACGGCAGAGGTGCTGGATCTCGGCGGTAAGGGCGAACAGTGTAAGTCCAAATATCAGCAAGATCTGTCCGGATTGAAATAACCGGTCACACTCAATCCAATGGCTGGTTGCCTTGCAACCGGCCATTGGATTGCATTAATCCTCCGAATTCCGTTTCGATTGCGATAACAAATGCGGCCATAGCCGTTGCATTGCCAAAAAGGTAAAAGACGCCGACCAGGTAATGAGCGCGAGGCCGGCCAAACCTTCCGCCGCGCTCAATATGCGGATGGCACCGACAGGCAGTAAGTCGCCGAATCCAACGGTGGTGAAAACGACCGAGGAGAAATAGAAAAAATCGAAGAAGTTTCCTTCATCCATACCGGTGATATGACCCAATCCGACACCATACTGCATCAGCATGTAACCCATCGCAAAAATCATAATTTCCAATACATGCGCCATTAAGAGACTGAGCATCACAACCAGTACGCCGATACGTTTGTGCACATGGATGCCTACTGCGCGGCTCAGAAAACGGAGTGTTTCATAGTGCAGTATCACACAAACAGTCACGACTGTTGCTGAGATTGCCAATGCGAATAGGTGGGAAGCGTGTTCGATCATCGTTCACGAAGATAGATTATTGTCACACAAAGAATGGTGAATACATATAATAGAATTTTATCGGGATTTTGTATTCGAAATTTGACGCCGCATAAAGGAATGGCATGGGGCAAGTGACAGAATTCGTAGGAAGCCGTCTTGCACGGTTTTTAACCAAACCGGTCCGGCAGAGCGTTCAGGTAGCGACGGTCAACCAGGAACAATTGGCGGCAACGCTTCAACCGGGCGATGTACTGCTGGTCGAAGGCGATACCCGCATCAGTGTTGCCATTAAATATTTGACCCAATCGACCTGGTCGCATGCCGCGCTGTATATCGGTAATGTTTTGCCGCACGGTGCGCCGTGGGAATTGCCAAAAGTACTGATTGAAGCGGATTTGAAAGAAGGCGTGCGCGCCATTACCTTGGCGCATTATGCGCAAATGCACACGCGCATTTGCCGACCGGTCGGACTCAGCAATGACGATCGCAAGCGGGTCGTTGATTTTGCGATTTCACGCATGGGCCACCAATACGATCTGAAACATATTTTCGACCTGCTGCGCTACCTTCTGCCAACAGCGCCGGTGCCGACCAGATTCCGCAGACGCCTGCTGGCGCTCGGTAGTGGCGATCCGACGCGTGCGATTTGTTCAACGTTGATTGCACAAGCATTCGAATCGGTACGTTATCCGATCCTGCCGGAGATTAAGCGTGCTTGGTCAAAGGATCCCAAGCATTCCGATTGTTATGCGGAAATCTATCATATCCGTCACCATAGTTTGTTTACACCGCGCGACTTCGACATCTCACCATATTTCGATATCATCAAACCCGTGCTGGAAAACGGTTTCGATTACCGCAAGCTGGCCTGGAGCGATGCGGATCGGGAAGACGATCCTTGCGGATGCGATTGATCCGGGTGAAAATTACGCTCAGCTTTACTGACGAAAAGAATCACAATTATCCGGTTGCTCACAAATCTTCAAGCGTTACGAAAGCGCGAATGCTTCACGATCAGAATCGTAACGAGCGGCAAAACAAAACCGATGATGGTGACGGTAATCAATAAATGCCCGAGTTCGCTGTAATCGGCGGGGACGGTAATTTGACCGGTTGCCATATCTTTAACTTCCCTTTTGACTTCGTAGATCTGATTCAGATATTTCGTGCCCAGTTGCGAAGCCGATAACGCCAGATTGGTAAATGAGGCCATGACGGCGAAGAAAGTAGCTTTGAGTTTTTCCGGCGCAGAATTGGCGATCCATGCCAGCATCGGAATCATCGCGATTTGTCCCAGCGGCGATTCCAACGCAGTATCGATCAACACGATAAACCGGGCATCGACCACACCGCCGGTCATCGCTGCGGTCCATTCGTGCAAACCAAAATACATGCCGATGATCGGCAGCGACAGAAATGTACCCACAATAGTCAGGAAACCGATGATGTAGGCGATCGATCGCTCCGCCATGAAACGACGGAAAATAAACATGCCGAACAAAGTCAGCGTTGCGCCGACGAGCGACAAGACGGCCAGAAACTGCTGATCAAATCCCAATTCGTCGATCATCCACCAGGTAGAGCCGGCGCCGGGGCCTGGAATGGCGCGGAAAATAAAAATCATGACTGCGGTGCCGACCAGCACATTGCGGGCTTCTGGTTCAAGTTCCCCGGTCAGACGCCACATCAGAAACAGGATGATCGCTAGGGAAATGACGAAAATAATTTCCTCTCCAGCGGGGATGCGGCTTAAACCGACGCTCAGCGAAATGATAGTAAAAGCCAGCCCGCCGCCGAGAATCCACCAATTGACTGACGGTGATTCGGAATGAATGCTGAGCAGCTTATCAACCTCCTGCCGGCTATGGCCGAGTGCCAAAAGGCGTTTACGCTCGCGCCGGTGCAGCCAGGATGCGAACACGACACCCAAAATGGAGATCAGCGGAATGATCAACGCCAGTTCGTAAACAAGCAAATACACTGCTTCTTTTTCGGCTTCCGGTAATGTTCCAGCATCGCGCAGCAAAAAGACATTGGCGACAGAGACCAGCACGCCGCCGCCGATGATAGCGACGCGTCCTAAAGTTTGCATGGTGACATGCATCAATTTGCGTTTTTCCAGATCCAGCTTATTGCCATTTTCATCGACTCGCGGCACTGCTTCCACGGTCATGGCATCGGCGACGACATCCTGTAACACATAACCGATGGGCGCCAGCAGCGCGGAGGTGACATACCAGGTTTCGACGGAAGCGATGGCCGCCATGGCTTCTGTGTGCCCCAGCAAGCCGATCATGATCAGCAGACTGAGCATGATCAAACTGGCGCCGAGATATACCAGCAAGCCTTTCCAACGCCATATCAAGTCGACCAGATGTCCCATCGGCATTTTGAGCGCCCAGGGCAGCATCATCCAGAATCCGAGCATGGCCAGAAATTCTGCGGATAATCCCAGCTTTTCCTTGACGTAGAAGGTACCGACGATACCGGTCAGACCGGAAATACCCGCGGCGACATACACCATCAAGGGCGGTAAATAAGACCATCGCATCTCTCGGCCAAGCGCCAGAATATTGGCGCTGAACCATTGCGCGATGACAGACAGAAAGCCGGTTGCCGGTAGTAGATTTTTCATAGCGTTGTGAGGTTTCTTGTTTTGATTTTTTGGATAGCGTTATTTTTGCTTAGGCCGGATACCCACTTTGATCGGGATGGATTTTTCCTGTTTGTTGCGGATAACCGTGACCGTGACCGTTTCACCGGGGGCCAGGGCGGCAACGATTTTGAGCAGTTCCGATGCGTTATTCACCGGTTTTCCTTCGACTGCGATCAGGATATCGCCAGCTTTGAGTCCGGCATTATCGGCCGGACCATCTTTGAGGATGCTGGCGATCAGTGATCCAACCGGCTGCGCCAGACCGAAAGACTCCGCCAGCTCTTGCGTCATGTCTTGCATGCTGACGCCGAGCCAGCCGCGCGTGACGCTACCGGATTGAATGATTTGATCCATGATCTGCTTGGCGTTATGGACCGGGATCGCAAAGCCGATGCCGAGGGATCCGCCGCTGCGGGAATAAATGGCGGTGTTGATGCCGATCAAGTTGCCCGATGTATCGGTCAGCGCGCCGCCGGAATTACCCGGGTTGATGGCGGCATCGGTTTGGATAAAGTCTTCAAACGTATTGATGCCGACCCGGCTTCTGCTTAAAGCGCTGACAATGCCCATGGTAACGCTCTGGCCGACGCCGAAAGGATTGCCGACGGCCAGTACGACGTCTCCCACTTTGACGCGCTGCGATTGCCCGAATGTGATTGCCGGCAGATTTTGTAAATCGGTTTTTAGAACTGCCAGATCGGTTTCCGGATCCGAACCGATTAATTTCGCTTTGGCTTTGCGGCCATCGAACAATGCAATTTCGACTTCATCGGAGGCTTCGATGACGTGGTGATTGGTCAAAATATAACCATTATCGCTGACGATGACACCGGAACCCAGACTGGAGGTGCGGCGTGTCCGTGATTCGAACTGATCGCCAAAGTACCGGCGGAACAGCGGATCGTTCAACAGGGGATGAGACGGTTCTTTAATTTCCTTGCTGGTAAAAATATTGACGACTGACGGCATGGCGGCTTCTGCAGCATTGGAATAACTATCCGGTCTTGGTGTTTCCAGAGCGGGCACCGTTTCCGTTATCGTTACGATTTCTCCGCGCGGTCGCCATGACAGCAAATCAGGCCGCAGCGTCGATACGACAAAGAAAATAGCCAGAAAAATTGTTGCAGTTTGTGCAAAAATTAACCAAAGTCTGTACATCAGTGTGGTTACTCCAAAATTAATTTACTGCAAAGTAGTTTATGCGCCAAGGAGAGCGTCAATGCATCGGGATGAATTGGAAAATCATTTGAATCAATTGCTGGATATTACCCGCTTTCATGATTATTGCCCAAATGGCTTGCAAGTGGAAGGGCGCGGCGACATTCAAACGATCATCAGCGGCGTAACGGCTTCGCTGGATCTGCTGCAAGCCGCGATTGCAGCCAAGGCGGATGCGATTCTGGTGCATCACGGTTATTTCTGGCGTGGCGAAGACATGCGCATTACCGGAATGAAAAGCCGCCGCATCGCATTGCTGCTGAATCAGCAAATCAATTTATTCGCTTATCATTTGCCGCTGGATGCACATCCGCATTTAGGCAATAACGCGCTGTTGGGAAAAAAATTAGGTCTGATAGAGACTGGACGTTTCGGTGAACAGGAAGTCGGGATTATCGGGGAATTGCCGCAACCTGTTACGCTGAATGTATTCAGCCATAAAATTTCCCGGACTTTATTGCGTAAACCGATGATTATCGGGAATCCGGAAAAACCGGTACGGCAGATTGCGTGGTGCACCGGTGCAGCACAGAGCTATTTCGAATTGGCGATTCAGCAAGGAATTGATGCCTTCTTGACTGGTGAAATTTCCGAGCAATATGTGCACATCGCCCGCGAATCCGGCGTCGCCTTCATCGCCGCTGGCCATCATGCAACCGAGCGCTACGGTGTGCAAGCGGTGGGGGATCATATCGCGCAAAAATTCGGTATCCGCCATCAGTTTATTGATATCGAGAATCCGGTGTAGTTTAATGGCTGGCGAGAGATATTTGCTTCAAGTGTTGTGCTGGCGGATTTGAGCGCTGTTATTTATACGTTGCGGTCATCATCCTTTTTCTTTTTTTTGCCGGAGAACATGGTCCACCAGATAATGAAAAGAAAAAGACCCAATGCAACCGCCGCTTCAACGATGAGTAACCACATTTTTTAACTTTGTTATCAAAATTCAAGAGATTTCTACTTTAACCAAAAACCGATGAAAAACCAATTAAGTTTTGTTATTTTGCTGTGTTTGCTGTTGGCCGGTTGTGCGACTGAGTCCGTGAGTCCTGTAGTAGCGCCCGGTAAACCGGCGGAAACGGCGATACCCGCGTTGCCTCCGGATAAGCCGTTTACAAAATCCATTCAAAAGAAAGTGGCTTGGTCCGCGCTAAGCGGCTGGCAGGAAGACGATCTGTTGCCGGCTTGGCAAGCCTTTCAGAAAAGCTGCCTGGCTTTGAGTAAGCAATCGGCATGGAAAGCGTCATGCCAACAGGCATCGTTGCTTAAGCAACCCGATAACGCAGCGGTGAGAAAATTTTTTGAAACCCATTTTACGCCTTTTCAAATTATCAATATCGATAATACTCAGGAAGGATTGATAACCGGATATTACGAACCCTTGCTCAAAGGCAGTCGCAAACCTTCCAGCCGTTATCGCTTTCCTATTTATGCCGCACCGGATGATCTCTTGACGATTGACCTGGGCGCCGCCTATCCGGAGTTGAAGGATTTGCGCTTGCGTGGCCGTTTGGATGGACGCAAGGTAGTTCCTTTTTATTCCCGCGCCGACATCATGAATAACCCGAAGCTGCTGGATGGTTACGAATTGTTATGGGTCGAAGACGAGGTTGAGTTATTTTTTCTGCATGTGCAAGGCTCGGGCCGAATCGTATTCGATAATGGCGAAGTCATGAAAGTCGGCTTTGCCGATCAAAATGGCTATCCTTACAATTCAATCGGCAAGTTGTTGGTGGAGCGGGGTGAATTGCCGCTCGAGAAAGCCTCGATGCAAGGTATTAAACAGTGGGGGCAGCAAAATCCGAAAAAACTGCCGGAGCTGCTGCAGCAAAATGCGCGTTATGTATTTTTCCGGGAGCTGCCGTCCGATTTGTTGGGGCCGATCGGCGCGCTGGGTGTTCCTTTGACTGCCGGCCGCAGCATCGCGATTGATCCGCAATCCATTCCGCAAGGAGCACCGGTATTTTTGTCGACAACCTGGCCAAATACCAACAGGCCGCTCAATCGGCTCATGGTCGCTCAGGACGTGGGGGGTGCGATCAAGGGTGGCGTGCGTGCGGATTTTTTCTGGGGTTTCGGGCATGAAGCCGGCAATCAGGCAGGCAAAATGAAGCAATCGGGAAAGATGTGGGTGTTGCTGCCGCGTGACTATCAGTTTCCGCTAATGTCACGGCAATAAAAAGGCTTGCCGGAATAATCGATAAGCCTTTAAGCTTCTGTTTGTATAATTATTTGTTCTTAGCAGTATTATTCAATTTTTCTTCAATCGCCGCTGCCGGGATCATGCCGCCGACAATCGAGCCATCTGCAAAAATAAGGGTCGGTGTGCCGGATACTTTATTTTCACGACCTGACTGGACCAGAGTTTCCAGCGGTGTTTCACAATCTTTCGACGATGGCGCGACGCTTTTTAACATGAAATCTTCCCACGCTTTGAGTTGATTGTTGGAACACCAGATTTTTGCTGATAATTCCATCGAACCTCGCAGCACCGGGTATAGCAAGTTATAGACGGTTACATTGGTGATGTTCAGCAATTCTTTTTCCAATTGCTTGCAATAAGGGCAATTGGGGTCGGTATAGACTGCTAATTTCCGGCTGCCGTCGCCTTTGACCGCTTTGATCGCGTATTGCAGCGGTAAGCTGTCGAATGGAACGCGTCGAGCGGCTTTGATTTCCTGGATGCGTTCATTCGTCATGCTGACTCGGGTTTTAGTGTCAATGACGTGACCAAAGAAAAAGTAATCGGCTTTATCGTCGGTATAGAAAACTTCATCGCCTACCACGACTTCGTATAAGCCCATGAAAGGAGTTTTCTTGATACTGTCTATTTTTTGACCGGCAAAATGCGGTTCAATCGCTTTTCTCAAAGCTTCTTCATCGGCACAAGCGATTGTCGAAAAAGCACCTAAAATCAGTAAAGAAATGAAAAGCCTCAAGCGCGTTGCCATAATAACTCCAGTTATAAAATAATGATTAGTTCAGGGCGTGTTGCATCAGTCGATTTTTAATCAGTGGAAGCCGGTCGGTGATTTCGAGTCCAAGATTGCGCAGGCGCGCTATGGTCGGATTGGCATTGTTAAACAGCTTTTGTAAACCATCGGTGACTAATTCCAATGCCAGAATATCTTCTTTTCGCGCTAGTTCGTAACGTCTTAATAGCATCAAATTTCCGCAATCGTTATGGCTATGTGCTTTGAGTAGTGTGGCCAGTTCTCGTGTGTCACGCAGACCCAAATTAACACCTTGTCCGGCTAATGGATGGATGCCATGAGCCGCATCGCCAATCAATACCAATCGAGGTTTGGTCAATTTCTCCACGTGCACGAAATTTAATGGAAATCCGATGGGGGGTGTAATCAGTTGCAGCTTTCCCAGTATGTGCGAGGATGCTTCTTCTACACGCCGGCACAGTTCTTCCGCTGATAAATGGATCAGAAAATCGGCATGATCTTCGCCGGTTGACCAAACCATTGATACCCGTTTGTCGGGAAGCGGCAGCAAGGCGAGTATTCCATCCCGGCGAAACCATTGATGTGCGATTTGACGATGTGCTTGTTCGGTGCTGAAATTGGCGACCACGCCGATTTGATGATAGGTATGTTTCTTTACATCAATTTCAGCTTGCCGGCGCACCCATGAATTTACCCCGTCGGCTCCTACCAACAGTGCCGCTTCCAGCAGTTTGCCATTTTCCAGCTGAACTTCGACATGCGATTCCAGCCATTTGATCGCGGTACATTTTGCAGGGCAAAAGATTTGAATATTGTCGTTAGCAGATTGCAGCACTTCCCATACTGCTGTTTGCAGTTGGCGGTTTTCAACAATGAAAGCCAATTCCGGAATGCCGATTTCATAGGCGCTGAAATTAATGCGGGCCGTGCTATCGTCTCCGAAAACTGACATTTCATGGACGGGTGCGATGCGATCGTTTTCCATAAGCGACCAAGTACCCAATGAGCGCAAAAAAGCTGCACTGCCCGGGCTGATTGCGTAAACCCGGCTATCCCAGCTCTCATCCCGAGGTATCGCTATGGTAGGGTGCGGTTCAATAACAGCAATTTTAAGATTGCAATCTTTTAATGCTGCCGCCAATCCGGCTCCAACAAGTCCACCGCCAATGATTATCAGATCGAATTTCATGAGTCGGATTATACAACCGCTTTGCGGTTGAAGGTTTAAAACAAACAATAACTTTGCTAGGTAGCTCCGATTAATTGACTATATGAGGGTATTACATAGTTGCAGTTGCGCGGTATTGGCTCTCTCGCTGGTAGTGTCTCAGTTTGAAATTTGCCTATCTT
>FRDC01004488.1_pt2 | contig 15214 bp, 12 predicted proteins | sample 1106171 | NCBI WGS metagenome assembly FRDC01 (sample SAMEA3930566, study PRJEB13176) | freshwater metagenome | biome: Drinking water system; feature: drinking water; material: water | place: Singapore | collected 2014-12-20 | reverse complement strand
CGGCCGCGCTGGACGGCCTTTTTGAACATCCTGCGAGCAGCTCAGAGACTGCCCCATGATAGGCTGAAAACTTTGCCATCTCGAACGCGCAAGACTTTTCAATGCCCGCAACGAATCATTCTGCAGACCGATAGCCCAAAGCCCTGGCGGCAAACAAGTTGAATCGTCGCTTTCAGGTCGCTCGGGTCACTTCTTCCATGCCGAACCGGATGATTTCCCATAGAAAAACGAGTATCCTTCGGCGGCAGACGATCTGGAAAGACTATTGAATGAGCCAGACAGTCATCGAAAATCCCGTCATCAATTCCCCATTCACGGAACCCGGTCGCCATTTTCGATTTTCGGATGAAGGCATTACCGACGAAATCATCGAAGAGCGTCGCAGCAGTTCGTACTTTATTCCTATTGCCCGGCCCAAGAAGAAGGGCAAACAACTCGCCTTTGACACCGACTGGACTCAGGATCGAATTGAGGAGAATAAGTTCGTCAATCGAGTTCGGGAGCGGGTCAAGCAATGGCGAGCAGGTGGGTATGTCGGGACCACAGCAACGACTCGCCATCTGCTCGATTACTGGAACAATGATCAGCGAGAGCGACGGCTGTTCTTTTGCCAGATCGAGGCACTCGAAACCGCCATCTATGTGACGGAAGTAGCGGCTAAGTATGGCGATGCATGGATTGATAATACGCTGCGCGAGGCGAATGAGTCCTCGAACCCTGGACTGCCACGGGTGGCCTTCAAGATGGCAACAGGATCAGGCAAGACCGTGGTCATGGCCATGCTCATTGCCTGGCAAGCGCTCAACAAGCTGGCGAACCCACAGGATGCCCGGTTTACCGATGCCTTTTTGCTGATTACTCCAGGCATCACGATTCGCGACCGGTTGCGCGTCTTATGGCCCAACGATCCTGAAAATTACTACCGTCAGCGGGACATCGTGTCATTGGATCTTCTTGATCGCCTCCAGCAAGCCAAGATTCTCATCACCAATTTCCATGCGTTTCAGCTTCGGGAAAAAATCTCAGCGGGAAAACTTACAAAATCCATCTTGGCCGACGGCAATGCTAGTGCCTTTACCGAGACGCCGGATGAAATGGTGCGTCGTGTCCTCCGCGAACTGGGAAATAAAAAGAACATGATCGTCATCAACGACGAGGCCCATCATTGTTACCGCCGCAAGCCGGATGGTAACGAGGAAAAACTTGTTGGCGACGAACGCCGCGAGGCTGAGAAGCGGGAGGAAGAAGCGCGAGTATGGATTTCCGGCATTGAAGCGGTGAAGGCCAAGATCGGCGTCAAAGCCATCTACGATTTGTCGGCTACACCGTTCTTTCTGAAAGGCTCAGGCTGGCCTGAAGCCACGCTTTTCCCGTGGGTCGTATCTGACTTCTCTCTGATCGATGCCATCGAATCCGGGATTGTGAAGGTCCCGCGTGTGCCGGTTGCCGATGATTCGATGCAGGGCGAACAACCGACGTATCGCGATCTATGGCTGCGCATTCGTGAGGACCTCCCCAAGAAGGGCCGGGGCACGGACGCCGTTGACGGTGAGCCGAAGCTTCCTGCCGAATTACAGGGCGCATTACTCAGCTTATACGGTAACTATGAGAAGTCTCATCGGCTGTGGGAGCAGAATGCCGAGACTCGTGCCAAGGGGATTACTCCCCCGGTGTTTATCGTGGTTTGCAATAACACCAACGTATCCAAGCTCGTGTTCGACTTCATCGCCGGATGGGAGAAGCAGATCGGCGAACGCGCCATCGTTCAGGCCGGCGCATTGCACCTCTTCCGGAACGACGACGGGCACGGAGGCTGGCTACACCGTCCCAAGACCATTCTCGTCGATAGCGAGCAGCTCGAATCAGGCTAGGGAATGAGCGATGACTTTAAGAAGATCGCTGCCCGCGAGATCGAAGAATTCAAGGCTGAATACCGAGCCCGTTTCCCTGGTCGTGATGCCGAGGATCTCACCGACGAAGATCTGCTTCGGGAGGTCATGAACACAGTGGGCAAAGCAGGCCGGTTAGGCGAACAGGTCAAATGTGTGGTCAGTGTGTCCATGCTCACCGAGGGATGGGATGCCAACACCGTCACCCATGTTCTCGGCGTCCGCGCGTTTGGCACGCAGTTGCTGTGCGAGCAGGTCGTAGGGCGGGCGCTGCGACGTATGAGTTATGCGGTCAATGCAGAAGGACGTTTCAATGCCGAATATGCAGAGGTCTACGGCGTACCCTTCTCGTTTATCCCGACAAGCGGCAGTACGGCCGATCCCAAGCCCGGGCCGATCCCGACTCGTGTGCGGGCACTGGATGATCGTATGGCCTGCGAAATGACCTTTCCCCGTCTCGTCGGCTATCGCTACGATCTGCCAGACGAACGTCTCAACGTGAGATTCACAAAAGATTCGATGCTGGCGCTTTCGACCGCCGACATCCCCACCAAGGTCGATAACGCCCCGATTGTGGGCGAGACCAGCGTCCATACCCTGGACGACCTCAAGCGCCGCCGCCCAAACGAAGTCGCGTTTCTGTTGGCCAAGCTCACGCTGGAAAAGTACTTCCGCCAGGACGGAGAGGCACGAACCGATCGTCCCTCAAAACACCGCTTCGACGCAGACGTCAAAACCTGGCTGTTTCCACAATTGCTGGTCATCGCAAAACGTTGGCTCAACGAATGCGTCACGCTCAAAGATAATACGTTCCCACAACTACTTCTGCTTATCGAGTTTGCGCACGATGCCGCCGACCGTATCTACAAAGCCATCGTAGGGGCAGAGGCAGGAAGCCCGACGTTGAAACCGATCCTTCGCCCCTACGACACCGTTGGATCTACTCGCTACGTGGACTTCGATACCATACGCTCGGTTTATCCCACGCGCGCAGATCGATGTCACGTTTCCCATGTGGTAGCCGACACCGGCTCGTGGGAGCAGAAGATGGCGCAGGCATTGGAAGATATGGACGAAGTGTTGCGCTACGTGAAGAACCATAGCCTGGGTTTCACGATTCCCTACACGCTCAGCGGCGAAGAGTATCAATACACGCCGGACTTCATCGTAGTGTTGAAGAATGGAGGCGATGAACAGCATCCGCTCAACCTAATCGTTGAGGTCACAGGAGAAAAAAAGAAGGACAAGGAAGCCAAGGTCAGCACCGCGCGCACGTTATGGGTGCCGGCTGTGAATAATCATGGAGGTTTCGGGCGCTGGGCCTTCATCGAGATCACCGATCCGTGGGATGCGCAGAACACCATTCGCGGATTCCTGGCATCTGCGGCGGCCGTTCCGCAGCCGGTTGACGATATGTCACATATGACATATACTCCCCGGCAAGAGCGGACGGCCTAGAGTGGGAAAATCCGAGACAGGCAAGCCGCTCGTCTGGCTGAAGGGCGAGGTCAAGACTCCGCCGTTTTCCGCGGAAGCTCGAATAGAAGCCGGGTACTTGCTTCGGCTGGTTCAGCGGGGCGACATGTTGACGCTGCCACATTCCCGGCCGATGCCGGCCATCGGACCTCGGTGCCATGAACTGCGGATCAACGATGCAGCCGGGACGTTCCGCATCTTGTATCGGATCGATCCCGATGCCGTCGTCATTCTGGAGGTGTTCAGCAAGAAAACGCCACGCACGCCGGGGACAGTCATCGAGGCATGCAAGCGGCGGCTCCGAGACTACGACCGGGTGACGAGCGAAGAGGAGAACGAGCGATGAAACAGAGCAAACGCAAGAAACTCGAAGCGGCCGGCTGGGCCGTCGGGTCGGCGCAGGAGTTTCTGGGCCTGTCGGACGCCGACGCCGCGCTCATCGAATTGAAACTCGCCCTAAGCCGCAGCCTCCGCGATCGGCGGCAACGGCGCGGGGTGTCGCAAGTCGAACTCGCCAAGCGCCTTCAGTCCAGCCAGTCCCGCGTTGCCAAAATGGAGGCAGGCGACCCATCCGTCTCGATGGATCTGTTAGTCAGTTCCCTGCTTGTGCTCGGCGCCAGCGAGGCCGACCTGGCCAAGGCCATTCGGGGCGAAGGCAGGAAAGGCCGCCATGCCGCAGCGTAAGCAGGCGAAGACCTCCACACCCGTCCAGTCCATCAAACATAAGGACAAGCGCGCCAACATTCCCACCGAGGAACTGCGCGACTTCGTGGCCGACGAGGAGGCCACGCCCAAGACCATGCTCTATCCGCGCGATCCCTCGCTTGATCCGCAACTGGTCTGGAAGGGGAAAGATGAGCAGGATCGGCAGGATCTCGCCGTGCCGGTGGTGCCGATCTATATTCAGGAAAAGATTCAGCCGCAAGCCATCATCGAAGACCTCCGCACTCATGCCCCGGCAAAGAATGAACGAGTTGCCGAAGAACTCGCAGCCTATCAAACGCAACTCTTCGCTGACTTCAATGGCTTGCCCGAAGATTTCGACGACCGGGTGGACTTTTATCACCACCAAGGCCACTGGTCGAATCGCATGATCCTCGGCGATTCCCTACTCGTGATGACCTCACTGGCTGAAAAGGAAGGGCTCAAGGACAAAGTGCAGTGCATCTACCTCGACCCGCCGTACGGGATTAAGTTCGGCTCAAATTGGCAAGTAAGCACGCGCAAACGGGATGTGAAAGACGGCAAGGCTGAAGATGCTACTCGTCAACCGGAACAAATCCGTGCCTTCCGCGATACCTGGAAGCTGGGCATTCATTCCTACCTGGCCTATCTGCGTGACCGACTCACAGTGGCACGGGAATTGTTGACGGAGACCTGTAGTATCTTTGTACAGATCGGAGATGAGAATGTGCATCTCGTGCGCTCCGTCCTCGACGAAGTGTTTGGTAGCAGTAATGCAGTGGTAACCATCGTCCTAAAGAAGAAAGGAAGTCAGAAGAGCGATCTGCTTGATCCGGTTAATGATTACATCCTGTGGTACTCAAAAACACCGAGGCACGAATCTCTCAAAGGACCAAAATTTAGACCACTGCTTGAGCCGAGAGAACTTGACAATGATACGATTTCAGAGTTCAGAAGCGTTGAGCTTCCAGATGGTTCACAGCATAAGCTCGCCGCTGTTCCAGTTGACTCTGAAGTCCGGGATTACCGTAGGCAACCGAGCGCGCTCTTTCATGACATACCAGGAGCGAGACTTTTCCGCGCATGGCCAATCACCAATGGAGGTGAACGCACGAATCAGAATGGCCCACTATCGTGGAATGGAGTAACACATGATCCACCAAAGGGCCGTTGCTGGAGCCATACTATTAAAACGACCGATGATTCTATACCTGGAATGATCCGAGTGGCGGTAGCTGGCCGTCTCATTAGTAGTGGTGCTTGTTGGGACTTTAAGCGATACCTTGACGATTTCCCATTCAAGGAAATTTCTAACTTATGGGATGGTTTGGGTGGAGCTTCTGATCAGGTTTATGTGGTGCAGACGAATCCAGAAGTTGTTAAGCGTTGTATTCTCATGACGACGGACCCCGGAGATCTCGTTCTTGATCCAACCTGTGGCAGTGGCACAACCGCATATGTCGCCGAGCAGTGGGGTAGACGCTGGATCACCTGCGACACTTCCCGTGTCGCGCTGGCGCTCGCCCGCACCAGGCTGATTTCGGCGAAGTTCCCCTACTATCTCCTCGCTGATTCTCCTGAAGGTCTGAAGAAAGAGGCAGAGATTACGGGAAAGATTCCATCAGAGTATAAGACGGACGGTGACATCAAGAAGGGCTTTGTGCTCAAGCGCGTGCCACACATTACTTCTGGAAGCATTGCCAAGATTCAAGAAATCAAAGAGGGAACGCTCTACGATCAACCCTATATAGTCATCGTGAACGTGGACAATGGCCTCTGCCTGCCGAAGAGCCGTGGCGATTCGTTTCTTTCCAAGGGAACGGTCGAGGAAAAAGACGGGAGACTCAGGCAGCTTCGAGGGGGAGTTCGCACCTGATGGCTTCTTCGATTTCGAACCGCTGGCGTCCATAATCCTCTGCGAGTGCATCCATTGATTCGCCTGCCTTGTAGCGTTCCGCAATGACAGATGTCGGAATGCCGGTTCCTGCCAATACGGGCCGACCGAAGGAAACCAGCGGGTCGATGACAACGGCTCTTGGCTCTTCTTGGAGGTCGCGTTTCCGCGTAAAGGGATACAACCGGACAGGGATCCCCTTGATGTCTCGTTCGATTCGATGAAGGTGCGCTTGGAGGATCTCCTGGATGGCCAATTGTCCTTCCTGGGAGATGTTGATCAATTGACTAAATTTCTTGATAAAGAGGTTGAGCCCATCGGTGACGAATTCCTGATCGGCCAAGGGATGTCTCGACGGAAATTGCTTTGAGAGGTAGTTCATCGCGGTTCTGACTTTTTCTAGAGGAATGTCGTGCTGGCGACGAATGGCATCCAGGACATGGATCTCCACCAGATTCATGAAGGAGAGCTGTTTTAATGCTGGATCGGGCACCTGGATGATTGGCCTGGAGAAGCGGGCACCAGCGATGCTGCGGTAATGCCGCCCGGAAACCCAATCCCGGATGGTCGTGCGAGGAATGCGCAGGTAATGCGCGGCCTCCATGACGCCATAGGAAGCAACTTCTCGCGCATCAAAGTGTTTGTCGAACGATGCTGCCTTTTGTTTCATGGTCTGGGAGGCACTGTAGCCTTGTCGTGATTACCGGTCAAGTGGTGCGGGGGAGCCCGAGAGACGGACTGCAGGATGCCCCACCGAGTGGCGATCAGTTTCCTATAGCTGGTTACTTCAACGACGCCAGATCGATGACGAACCGAAACCGCACGTCGCCCTTGATGACCCGTTCGTAAGCCTCATTCACTTGCTGGATCGGAATCACTTCGACATCGGATTCGATTTTGTGCTCGGCGCAGAAATCGAGCATCTCTTGGGTCTCACGGATGCCGCCGATGACTGAGCCAGCGATGCGCCGTCGGTTAAGGATGAGCGGGAATGGGGCAAGCGGGGTGGGCTGATCCGGAGCTCCAACGAGAATCATGGTGCCGTCGGTTTTGAGCAGATTCAGATAGGCGTTGTAGTCGTGCGGCGCTGAGACTGTATCGAGAACGTAGTCAAAATGTCGCTGCCGCTTCGCAAACGATTCCGGATTCGACGTCACGGCGAAATCGTCTGCTCCCAGGCGTACCGCATCCTGTCTCTTTCGTTCAGAGGTGCTCAACACGGTCACCTCTGTGCCCATGGCGTTTGCAATCTTTACCGCCATGTGGCCCAGCCCGCCCAATCCAACCACGGCCAACTTGTGATACTTGCCGACGCCCCAATGGCGAAGGGGAGAGTAGGTAGTGATGCCGGCGCAGAGTAACGGAGCTGCACCGGCTGGCGAGAGCGCCTGGGGGATCCGCAAGACATAGTTCTCATCCACCACAATCGGTGTCGAGTAGCCGCCTTGGGTCGTCTGGCCGTTTTTGTCGCGCCCGCTATAGGTGAGGAGCATGCCGGCTTCACAATACTGCTCCGATCCCTCACGGCAGGCAGGGCAGGCTCGACAAGAATCCACAAAGCAGCCGACGCCGGCACGTTCGCCCACTTTGAATTTCTTGGCCGCCGATCCGATCTGGGCGATGGTTCCGACGATTTCGTGGCCCGGCACCATCGGGAATATCGATCCGCCCCATTCGTCCCGAGCCTGGTGGATATCCGAGTGGCAAATACCACAGTGGGTGATCTTGATGAGGACATCGTGAGCACCTACGTCTCGTCGTTGAAATGAAAAGGGTTGCAGAGCGGCCTTGGCCGTCATCGCCGCATAACCTTTGGTCGAAATCATGGTCGTGCTCCAGGTTGAGGGTAGATGGGAGAAGAACCGTATCAAGAAGCAGTGAGTTTGCCAACTAGGAAAAACAGGGAAGGTACAGCGCGTCAACCACATCCTGCGACATTCGTTGTATCATGCAACCAAGCACGGCAGTCCGAGGGAGAGCTTGATATGGCGATGACCTTTCAGGATGCGCGACACTTGCTCGCACGAACGGGATTCGGTGGGACGCCAGCAGAGATTCGCCAGCTTGCAAAGCTCAACCGGGACGACGCTGTCGATACCATCCTGAACAGCACCAACAAGGACGCGAAGACTAGCCCACCCCATGACGTGATGACCGCCTTGCCGCCAGCCGAGGGTATGAAAGGGATGACCTTTGAGCAGAAGAAGGCTTTCAAACAGGAGCGGCGTGAGGAGGCGTTTGAGCTCAAAGGCTGGTGGTATCAGGAACTGCTGACGACCCCGTCGCCGCTCACCGAGCGGATGACGCTCTTCTGGCACAACCACTTCACCTCGAGTTTCCAGAAAGTGAAATGGCCGGCGCTGCTCTATCGCCAGAACGTGCTGCTCCGGCACTATGCAATCGGTTCCTTCCGTGAGCTGCTGTTTCAGATTGCCAAAGACCCAGCCATGGTCCTCTATCTCGACACCCAGACGAACCACAAGAACCATCCGAATGAAAACTTCGCGCGGGAGCTGTTCGAGCTCTTCACGCTGGGCGAGGGACACTATACAGAAGCGGACATCAAAGAAGCGGCCCGCGCGTTCACCGGCTGGCATGTAGCGAAACATCGGGGAGCGGGGTTTGCGTTTAACCGCCATCAGCATGACTCAGGCGTCAAGCACGTGTTGGGCAAAACCGGTGCGTTCAGCGGCGATGACATCTTGGCGATCGCGCTGGATCAACCGGCTTGTGCGAGCTACGTGACGAAAAAGCTCTGGCGGGAATTCATCTCAGATACACCAGATCAGTACGAGGCCGAACGACTGGCTATGGCGTTTCGCAACGGAGGTTACCGGATCAAGCCCCTGCTGCGTGGGCTGTTGACCACGCCGCAGTTTTGGGCACCTGAGCATCGTGGCGTACTCGTGAAGTCACCGGTAGAGTTGCTGGTCGGCACGGGTCGCCTTTTGAACCTGTCGATGAATGATACGGTCGTATTGGCAAAGTACGGCAAGCGGCTCGGACAGGACCTCTTTGATCCGCCGAACGTGAAAGGCTGGCCGGGCGGCACGCGTTGGATTACGGCGACGACGTTGCTCAATCGCTGGCAGCTTTTGCAACGAGGTCTCCGCGGGGCCGACATGGGCGGGCAGATGCATCACCACGCGAACATGGATGAGCAGCATGGGGCGCCGTGGGTCGGCGAAGAAAGTCTTGAGACGATCCAGGCGGTCTTGACCCCGATTCCGCCTGTCACTCCAATCGCGGAGGCTGCGGATCACTGGGCGGTGGCGCAACAGTTGATCATGGATCCGGTCTACCAATTGAAGTAGGGGGCGTGATGACGCGACGAGAACTCTTGAAAATGGCTGCGACATTGCCGCTCGTGATGCTGGTGCGGCCGCGACCGTTCGATCTGTTCGCCGCACAGCCAGGGATCTCCGGTGTCAGCCGTGGTCGATATGATCGGGTGCTGGTCCTTGTCGAGTTGAATGGTGGAAACGACGGCTTGAATATGCTGATTCCCTATGCCGATGACCGCTATTATCAAGCCCGGCCGCGCCTGGCCATCCCACGCGAACGAGTACTACAGCTCTCCCCGAAACTCGGGCTCCACTATGCGCTGGAACCTTTGATGCCATTATGGCAGGGGCACGAGTTGGCATTTGTGCAGGGCGTCGGATATGCCAAGCCGAATCGCTCGCACTTCCGCTCGATCGAGATTTGGGAGACGGCGTCGGACAGCGATCAGATCCTCGACGAGGGTTGGTTGTCCAGGTTGTTTGAGACGTTTCCGCTGCCGCCTGAGTTTACGGTCGACGGGATCGTGTTGGGCCGTCGCGAGGCCGGTCCGCTGAACGGCAAGACGGTGCGCACGATTGCCTTGGAAGACCCTCAGCAGTTTCTCCAGCAGGCCAGCCGGGTGCGAGTCGTCGAGCAAGCCACGAGCAACGCGGCACTGGCCCACATTCTTCAGGTCCAGCGAGAGCTGTCGCATGCGTCATCGGATTTGCAAATTCGATTACAGCAGGCGCCGACGCTCTCGGCCACATTCCCCACGACGCCGATAGGGCGGCAGCTGTACACTGCGACGCAGCTCTTGGCGGCCAAGGTTCCGGTTGCGGTGATCAAGGTGTCGATCGGCAGTTTCGATACCCATGCGAACCAGCTTGGCCATCACGAGCGGTTGCTCACGGAGCTGGCGGAGGGGCTGGCGGCCTTCCGACAAGCGGTTCAGCAGGCTGGACAATGGGGCCGTGTCTTGGTCATGACCTATTCGGAATTCGGCCGACGTGTGGGTGAGAATGCGAGTAACGGTACCGACCATGGCACGGCGGCGCCGCATCTCTTGTTGGGCGGAAAGGTGAAGGGTGGCCTGTACGGAATCCCTCCGGTGCTGACCGATCTCCAAGAGGGTGATCTGAAACATCAGATCGACTACCGCAGTCTTTATTCGACGGTGATCACAAACTGGTGGGGATTGCCGGCGACGATGTTTGGAAAGCAGGACTATGCGGTGATCGACTGTCTAGCCTAGCCCCTGTCTTTCTCCTCATCTCCATTGTCCGATTCTGGAATCAACGCCTCAGTCATGAGGGACGGGCCCGGGATTCGATACTGTTCTGCCGCCCATGTTCCGAGATCCGTGAGTTGACACCGTTCTGAGCAGAACGGTCGCCACGGATTGTTCTCCCACGATGTCGGTTGGCGACAGATGGGACAGGTCATGAACCTAGTGTAGCGCCGTTGGGAGATGAAGAAAAGCCCATGCTGGGATGAGGGTCAGCTAGTTCTGTGGAGCGGACCGTGGTGTGGCGACGTGGAGAAAGCGTTGGAGGCGGCTGCGGTCTAATTCGGTCAGGTTCAGGAATTCCACTCCAAATTCGCCGTGACTTGCCCACCGGACGGCGGCGGAATGGACGGTGATCGGTGAACCTAGGTCGGTCGCCCTGATGAGGAGCTTGACGCCGGTGCCTGGATTGACAGGGGCAGTACTCGTCACCGCGCACCCGCCGGCGGAAATGTCGAACATCGTGCCTTCACGAATGTCGGTGTTTCCGATTGTCGAAAAAAGAACCTGGAGCTCAACAGGAATTCTGGGATGTTCTCGGCATTCGATCATGGTTGCCTCAGGGGCTGTGTTAGTGGGTAACTGTCTCTATTAGGACTTTGACCGCAGTGGCACCAGCGCAGCCTCGATTGCTGCCGATCGGCACGAGCTGTCGAAGACCCTGCTGTGCCGAGTTCGGGCTGACATCCAAGGGATAGTTGTCGTACAGACCAGCATGATCGCCCACACGGTTCGATGTGAAGGGCACCGTTTGTAATCGGCTTTTCCTCGAAGCTTTCAGTGGCACTCCTCAAGCCTAGCAGGGATGTCCCGGATGTAAAGACGAGCAAAACCTGCCGGAAAGAAGGAGGAAACGACATTGGGACAGTGACGAAAAATGTCCTAACGGATCTGCTGGGCCTTTTCAATCTTGGCCCAGGCGTCTTTGAGGGATACGGTCCGATTGAAGACGAGTACTTGTGTGGAGGAATCGGGGTCGACGCAAAAGTACCCCTGTCTTTCAAATTGGAAGCGGGATCCGGCCTGGGCCGCACGGAGACTTGGCTCGACCAAGCAGCCGGTGAGACGTTCGAGAGATTGGGGGTTCAAGTACAGAGTCCAGTCGTGGTCGGCCGGGATTTTGGCTGGGTCGGTGACAAGGAGTGGATTATAGATGCGCACTTCCGCATTGGCCGCGTGAGCCGCAGAGACCCAGTGAATCGTAGCCTTCACCTTTCGTTGTTCTTGCGACGAGCCGCTCTTGGTTTCCGGATCATACGTGCAATGCAGCTCCGTGATCGTGCCAGTCTGTGGATCCTTCGTCGCGCTGACACATTTGATGATGTAGGCATAACGGAGTCGAACTTCCCGGCCCGGAGCGAGGCGGAAGAACTGCTTGGGAGGGTCCTCTCGGAAATCGTCCTGCTCGATATAGAGGGTCCGGGAAAAGGGGACTTTCCTTGTTCCTGCGGAGGAATCTTCTGGATTGTTCACGGCATCGAGCTCTTCAATCACTCCCTCTGGATAGTTGTCAATAATAACTTTCAGCGGTTTCAGAACCGCCATCACGCGCGGTGACCGTTTGTTCAAATCCTCGCGGATGAAGTGCTCTAGCAGCTGCATCTCGACAATCGCATCGCGTTTGGCGACGCTGATGTGCTCGCAAAAGGCGCGGATCGCTTCCGGGGTCACGCCCCGACGACGGAGCCCTTTGATCGTTGGGAGACGCGGATCGTCCCAGCCGGCGACCAACTTTTTTCCGACCAGTTCGAGCAGCTTGCGCTTGCTCATCACCGCGAAGGTGAGATTGAGGCGAGCGAACTCGATCTGTTGTGGACGATGGGGGGTATCAGCCTCTGCGACTACCCAATTGTACAAGGGGCGGTGGTCCTCAAATTCCAATGTACAGATTGAATGCGTGACTCCCTCAATGGCATCGGATAGTGGATGGGCAAAATCATAGGCGGGATAGATGCACCATGCGGTGCCCGTCCTATAGTGGGTGGCATGCCGGATTCGGTAGAGCACGGGATCGCGGAGATTGAAATTGGGCGACGCCATATCGATTTTTGCGCGCAAGACATGGGCGCCGTCGGGAAATTCTCCTCCCCGCATACGTTCGAACAGGTTGAGGTTTTCTTCTAGGGAGCGAGTTCGAAACGGACTGTTGCGGCCTGGTTCAGTGAGCGTGCCGCGATACTCACGGATTTGATCGGCGGTCAGGCTATCGACGTAGGCCTTGTCTTTCTTGATCAAAGTAACAGCGAAGGCATAGAGCTGCTCAAAATAGTCCGATGCATAGAACATGTTCCCGTGCCAATCGAACCCCAGCCACCTTACGTCGTCCTGGATGGCCTGGACGTATTCGGGATCTTCAGTGGTGGGGTTGGTGTCGTCGAACCTCAGGTGGCAAATTCCGCCAGGATTCTCATTGGCGATTCCAAAGTTGAGGCAAATGGATTTGGCGTGGCCGATATGAAGATGCCCATTAGGTTCAGGGGGAAATCTTGTGACGACACGACCTCTATGTTTGCCGGCAGCACGGTCGGCCGCGACGATGTCGCGAATGAAATCCGAGGGACCGGAGGGCGCTGGTGTCATCATGAAATCTCGTCTCAGTTTAAGCGCTGGACCGCTCCATGCGGCTGATGCTGCGCGGCAGTTCTACCACAGACAGGCTGAGGGGAGGAATGGGGAAAAGCTTAGGAAGACGGTTCCGTTGTCTGGTGGCTCGACATCTGCATTACATTGAAGTCCTTTTGAGCGATGAGGTGGCCCTCCATCCTCAATCGGAACTCGTAGCGACCAGGCGCGGGAAAGATCAACGAGGGAATGTTGATGCCGAAATCTGAAATCTGTAGACGGTCACCAATGACAATATTGGGGAGAGTGGCGCGGCATACGAGCTGTTCGTTGTTCAGATATACCAAGTCAATATCGAAATGATAGGTGCCTTCGGCGTCAGTGAGGCAAAAATACAGCCCCATTTGCTGATGTTGAAACGGAAAAGCGACGGCTTGGAGGTGCGTGAAAATGCCGATCAGACTTTTCTTCTTCGTCAGACTGTCTTCGATGACCTGGTCACATACTAAGAAGGCCTGGACGCTTGGTTTTGCGATATCTGTCATACGCGCTATTCTATGAAATGTACGGTCAACTGCAAAAGGGTTCTCGCATTTCTGCACGGAATTCGCACGAGCCAAGTATTGTGCGATGGATCAAGGCGGACGTATCGGAATCGATTTCTTGAATTGCTGCCGGCGCAACGAGCGCGATGGTGAGTGCTGCTGACAGAGAAGAAATTCAAGATCGGGTCGGAATTGGTAAGATAGTCCTCAACCCAGGACGACGGTCCCGCCTCGGGTTTCCGCGATATCACCAAAAAGCGTCATGCCCGAACCGATCCTGCAGTAGTGGGGGGTGATCTCTACTAACGTCCCTTTATGTGAGTAAAACTTTCCGGATGTGATCTGGACTTTATTTTCCGATGCCATCCGTGCCTCTAGAACAATCTCACCGGCCTGCTGGTCAGATAGTCGAACCCATGGAGTATCGTTCGGCGAATCGGGTTGGGCTCGATGGATATCGATGGTAAATTGCCCGGCTTGATTCAACGCCAACACGTTGCGGCGCAGATGCGCGATGTGGGTGCCGTCTTCGCCATACAGATCGATCGTCACGAGGAGCAGCCCTTGTTCTGGTTTAGACTCGATGACGAGTTGCTCCTTCCCATGAATCTTGACCACACCATTGGTGTTGCGAAAAATATTTGATCCGATGAGAAGTTCCAGACCCAACTTCCGTGTCTCTGCCGCTGCTGTATTTGTGTGGGAAGAGGGCTCGGTTCTACGAGATTCAACCGTTTCGTCCATCGAACAAGGTTCCCACCAAAACGATTTCAGATTCTGATTGTGCGCTTCGAGCACATGCCATGTGCAACCTACTACAATGCGTTGGCAGGCTAGGCTTTCCCCCTGTCTTCTGTCAAGAGCGCCCTATTTTGTGGAAGTCCCCACAACTAAACTCGCGTGTTGATGGTGGCTAGGGGGCCATCGGGCTTTCATTCCCCTGGCGATCCGTTGCCGTCACGCAAATCCTCACAGATTGTTCGGCCTGGGTCTGAATCGGTACAGTGATGGTCTCGGAAATTTGTCCTCCTCCGGTCGGTCTCGTCGCTGGTATTTCTTTGGCGAGTCTGCGCCCATTGCCCAGATCATAATAAATGGTTGTCTTAGCTAGATCGTTGAGTCGCTCTCCCGCTACGGTTGCTGATGGTTCTGTGTAGGAGACCTTAATCGTTAGCTTTGCCGCGCTGACCTTCGTATGGACTGAGTTCGGACAGTGGACAGTGTTTGGCTGGGCGCCTGCTCGACCGACGCATCCCCAAGCCACACTTGCGGCGCACAGAACGAGGAGTGCTAACACAAATCGAACCGATGTGTGCGGAGGCTGGCCCGCAGGGATGTGCGGAGACGGCCAAGCAGAATCAGAACTCATCACAGATTCCCCCCTCACAGACATTTTCAGGTCCTGCGAACTGGCTCAATCGGGCTTCTGCAGGGGTAGTTATAGGCCAGGTGTGGAATGGTCGCAAGCCCTGGTTTCTTTATAGGCATCAAGCATTGTGTAACTGGCACTGGAACGGTGGCTTCGTTGCAAACCGAAAAGGGCTTATGTTACGGTCCAGCTCTCGTGCTTTTCTAGGATGGTCCCATCGTCTAGCCTGGCCTAGGACGGAGC
>FRDC01004057.1_pt1 | contig 15218 bp, 16 predicted proteins | sample 1106171 | NCBI WGS metagenome assembly FRDC01 (sample SAMEA3930566, study PRJEB13176) | freshwater metagenome | biome: Drinking water system; feature: drinking water; material: water | place: Singapore | collected 2014-12-20 | reverse complement strand
CGAGGGGGTCGAAGGATGTCCGCGGGTGACGACTGAATCGGAGCCACGTCGGGTCGTCTGGAGTTGCCAAAGAATCTCCCGTGTCGGGGTCGAGTATACAAGGAGTGCCATCCAGGCGAAGATTCCCCGTGGTCGGATTCTTCATGGCGTCGAGGAAGGGCAGAGGGGCTACCGGGTCTTGGGCGACGACTCTTCCATCAGGAAGGGTAACGACTGCTACGGGCAGGAAGTATTTGGTTCCTTCATTCAGCAATTGCACATCCCAGCCAATATAGTCTTCGGTTTCTGGGTCGATACTGAGGTCGAATTTGATCGTGTAGCGGACCTTGCGATAGTTCCTCCCATCGTAAACGGTGGGACTATCTCTGATGTCTGCCATTAAGGCACATCCTGGGGGAGCCCCGAAGAAGTCTTCTTTATTGCAGCGACCAACGTAATTCAAGATGATATCTTCATCGAAAGATTCCTGAATGCGCTCGATGGTGAGGACAGCGACCGGTACTTGAGTGGTGACGTGGAGTTTTTCCCCTACCGGGTTGACGATGGCGTATCCTGTTACCGGGTCTCGCTCTAATACTTTCTCGTAAGTCTCGGACGACCAGAATCGTTCTTCGGTGACAGGTACCTCATCGACGTTACGGCTGTCGAAGTAGCAGGTGACCAGCCAATAGCCGTTGTTGCTGTCCAGTTCCCGAGCCACCTTGCGGACACAGTAAGCACCATTCACCAGGTCCCGGAGATCGGGGAGACCTGTTGCCGCCAAGGCGTCGTCTTCGGAGAGGTTGGCGATTACGTCTCCCCCTGACGGATTGACGACATAACCGACCTCGAAGGATTTGCGGAAGGTAGCCATACGGTCCTGGTCGAGTTCGACCGTTCCGGTACGGGTACCTTCCGACTGGCCACCTGCGGTGGAGTATAAGACTTTCATAAATCACCGAATTTATTAGGTGAAGGTTTAGGCTGGTCCGATGCCTGCCAGTCCCAGGGTGACGCCCATGGGGACCTTGGCGAGGGCTTCTACGGTGTTCTCGGTAGCTACGGCGATTCGGGTGAGGATGCTGATTTGTTGATTTTTGTTGGCGGCTTCCGTGGCTTCGAGAGTCCCGCGAACCAAACTACGAACTTCGGTTGCCGCCGCTGCTTCCTGGAGGAAGGGGGACGATCCGCCAAGGCCAGGTTTGGCGGCGTCAGTACCCCCTTCGCCACCAGGGAGGGCGAGATTGACACCTTTGGCTTTGATCCCTGCGAAGATTTCCCGCATCTTTTCCAAGCGGTCTTTTTGAGCTTGTTCAATGGCAGATTGTCGGTTGTTTAATTCTGAAGAGTCACCCAAGAAAAACTCTGTTGCAAGTCTTCCAAAACCGGTTCTATCTCTTTTTACTTCATCTGCTGTCATTAACCCCAGCTTTTGCTTTATCGAAGTTTCTAGTTTGTTGATCCCAATAAGAAACCCTACAAAGGTCTCGGTCATTGCTTTGAGAAGATCGACCCATGACCTCTCCATCCCAAGAGTCATTAAGTCCCATTGAGCTTTGAGGCTTTCCGTGATGACTTGCATTACGGCGTCGAAGTCTCCGGCAGACATTAACTCGTACATTTTGTCCCAGGTTTCCTTCCAAACTGTAGGAATCATTCCAAAAGACCTGATGAATGACGAGGCGATTTCGGCTGAGACCTCTCTAAGTGCTGTTCCAATGTTCATAAAAGCACTTTTAAGGGAGCTTCCAAGAGATGAAAATCCAGACAAACTATCGAAAAGACCTCTGGACGATTTGGTAGCTTCTTGCATTGAGCTATTCATGTCGTCGGTCTTCTTATAGTTCCTGGTCAAAAGCCAGAAGTATCCTCCAAGGATTAAAGTTCCTAAGGCGAACATGTGGAACCAGGAACTCATGATGACAAGGGCAGCGTAAATGCTCCCGTGCATAAGAAGCTGTACGATGGTCGTTGCGATGATTGCTGCGCGAAGAGCTGCCAATTTAGCAATCGTGAAACTGATTGCCGCCGCAGCCCGAATGTATCCGGCAATCATTGCGGTTCGGGTGATCGCCCAGAGAGCAGTGGAGGCGATGGTTATTCCACGAATTGCTAAAGTTACCCCTTTAGCGACCACGGTAAGAGTGACCAATACAGCCCGTAAAATTTTGAAAGCTACAGTGGTGATTCCTACTAGGGTCCCAAGTACCCGGGTGGCGATTGCAGCAGCTAACATAGCTGCCCCGTAAAGGAAGAGACCGGCGACGGTTTTCAAGAGGGTGGTGACCAACTCTTGGTTGCGCCCCAGGTAGATGCCTAAACCGTGGATGACGGGAAGGATTTCTTTTTCGACGGCCTTCAGGGCGTTGGTGAGTCCCGGTTCCATTTCGATCTTGAGGAGGTCGATTTCCTTCAGGATGCGACGAATTGCTCCCCCGATCCCGCTGTCCATTGTCTTGGCGGCTTCAGCAGCAATTCCCTCTTTGTGGGACATTTCGGTGATGCTTGAGGAGATCGCATGGATTGCATCGGCGGCAGCAAGAGCCCCCGCGGATCGCTTACCGCGGACGTTGAAGATATCAATGAGAGCTGCTTCGCGCTGCTCTGTTGTCATACGGCGAGTTGCTAAAGCAATCTCGGTAAGGACCGAAACGATGTCTTTGGGATTACCGTCTTTGAATGGGTCCACACCAATTGCGCGGAGCTTGTCAGCATTAACCGCAAAGGACTCGAATAACTGGTTCAGTGAAGTTCCGGCTTTGGTGGACTTCAACATACGAAGGGACATTGCCGACAAAGCAGAAAGCGTCTCGTCGAGGGAGAGGCCCATGTTCCTTGCCGAGAGGCCGGTGTAAGAGAAGGATTGTGCGAGATCGGCAACGTCAATCGTACCGTTCTTGGCCGCGATGAAGAACTTGTCTGCCACTTCATTCGCGCGGCTGGAGTGCATCTCGAACAAGGTGAGAGTGTCTACCAGCAGGTCCGAGGCTGGCCCCAGTTCCATACGGGCACCGCGGGCGAGGTTGAGGACCGCCCCCAACGAATCGGCGATTTGTTTGTCTTTGAAACCACCTTGGGCTAAGGCCACCGCGGCCCGAGCTACGTCTGCTGCCATGAAGCTCCCTTCTCGGGTAACCTGTTTGATCTTATTGACCAGAGGTTCCATCATCTCGGGAGTGTGTCCGAGGATGGATTGCAAGAAGAGAATTTCGTCGCTGAACTCTGAAGCAGAACGAATTGCAGAAGCAATGGGGATTGATAGAAATACCCCCAGCATCTTCGCCCCGATCCCGGCATAAGCGAATCGCGACGACAAGACATTGAGCTTGTTCTGGACGTGTTGAAGTACCTTATCCGTACGGTCAATGGCGTCAATCAGAATGTAGGCATGTCCGGCTTTGACTGAAGCGGCAGAAGACATGATTCGCTCTTTTCCTGGAGGGGGAACTAGGAACTCTTGACTGAAGCCCCACGGACATTGATTACGGCGTTCTTCCACATCCCAATGATCTTGGGGAGGGCTTTGGTCAACGAGGGCTTGGCAAATTTACGTTCAGGGTAACGAACGGTGACTGTGCGGTAGGATGGAGGTTTGTTGACGCTGCGGAGACTTCCCGCCGCGTACATAGCCGCGACCTTCTTCCGTTGTTGTGGGTCTTTGATGCGTCGTCGTTTGCTGCTCCCGGGAAGCACGCGGACCTTGCGAGTTGCGGTTTGTCCGAACTCGTGGATTTCCATGACGGTCTGGCCGCCGTAAAGTCCGCGGTGCCCGATGAGGACCTGCCCCTTCTTGGCGTCAGGGACACTGTAGATTTGGCGGAACAGGTCTTGGGGATGCCTGGACTTGGGAGGACGACCAGGCTTGGAGGGACGCTGCTTCTTGGTCGTGTCACGACGGATCGCCTGGCGTTCGATACGGCGAACCAAAAGCCCGGCTCGTTTGAGCGGGCTTTCGACAATAGCTGACCAGTTCGTTTTGATGATGTCCTTGTGGAAGGTGAAGTAGAACTTGAATTTGGGAGTAGCAACCATGTTCTAGTCCACCTGGGATATCAACGACCTGTCTTGATTTTGAGAAGGCTGGGTTTTACGGGGGCTTTTTCCTGATGATGAACTGCGGATTGGTCAATGTAAGGGTTGAAATCCAGAGGTCCGATCTTCTTATTTCCTCCTAAGGAGGCGACTATCGCCCACATGATCTTCGAGGTATGCGACCAAGCTTCCATGCGGTTCTTCTGCCATTGGATGACCAGTTCTCGGTGTGACTTGTTCCTCCAGTCCTGTCCGAGGTCCGAGGACATTATGAAGACCGCATTCCAGGCCCGTCGAGATTCTTCACTGCGTCGTTGATTACCCGGTCCACTTCCTCCTGAAGCCGACTGTCCGGCAACTTCTCCTCCAGAACTTCCGCCAACCTCTTCTCGGCGAGCTGGTTGATCCTCGTATATTTTGAGGTTAAAGCCTTCAACGAGGTCCTCGCTTCGGTAAAAAAATCGGGGAGTTCTTCCCACAAAGCCTCCTTCATTCTCTGGAGGGAGGAGCCGTCGAGGCGATTGGCGAAGTCGTCCTCATTGTGGCAGTGGATGTACTCCTGCGAGGATTGCAAGGTGGAAGGGGCTTTGGGATCGAAGTCGGGATTTTTCCACTTGCGGTTCTTGGCCTGCTCGCGAACCAAGACCCAGACGATCCCGAAGCAGACCCGCGCGTTGGTCAAGTGCTTCTCGAAGAGGTCCTGTTCCGGTGGGATTAGGGTGATCTTCTGGTACTGCCCCTGGAAATCGTAGTTCTCGATCTCCGTGACTTTGAGCAACGTCAAAGTGGGAATCACCCACTCTTCACCGGCTCGATCTAAGAAGGTTCTCATTGCTGGTTCCTTTATGTGCCGCAAGCCCCCCTACGGTCGGCAAGAAACCGTAGGAGGGGCTCCGACGTGGCGGCGGCCAAGTTCCCCCAAGGTTGGAAACCTGGCCGCGAGGGATAGGGGTGGTGAAGGGATCAAATGGAATGGTTCAGGTGTTGTAGCCGGGAGCTTCCGTGGGGTCGATGATCGCCTTTCCGGACTTCAGCGATTCGATGTCTTCCTTGCAGACGCAGATTTCGTGTTCGTCCGCGAGGTGGGACACGGACAGGCGTTTTTGCGAGGCCAGCGGGTGATTCGGGTTGTCGGCACAGAGCTTGCGAAGTTCGCCCGCGGACAGCGTGACGTTCTTCTCAAACTCCAAACGGACAATTCCACCGTGGGAGACCAGGGCGGAAATTGGGTTGGTCGCTGCGTCCGGGTTCTCGTTGAAGAACTCGTCTTTCGCGAAACGAAGCTTGCGACGGTTCCCGTCTTTTTTGGTCAGGTCGAAAGCTTCCTGGATTTGTTCGTTGATGTCCGGCATGTTTTTCCTGGGGAAGGAGGGGGTTGGTGAAAGCCTGGAGGGGTGAGCCTCCAGGCTGGAATGATTTGACAACGGACAGGGGATTCCCGGGGGTTGTCGAGGACTACGCGACGGTCACCCACGAGGGGTACACTGCCGCAGCGGACTCTTCGGCGTACGTCAGCTTCATCGTGGCTTCGCGACGACTCAGGCTTTGGGTTTCCTGAGCCCACGGAAACTCAGTGAAGTGCATGAACGCCTTGAAGTATTGGGTACCACTCGTGGCGATAGCTCCTGAGGCGACCGCCATCTGTTTGGCCGTCCGAGCCAGAGCTGCGGTGCGGAGGGCGTCGTGAACGGTACCACCGGGATCGCTGGCGAGGTTCAGGTTGAGGCTCGCCGAAATCTTGGCCGGGAGACCCAGCAGGTAATCGGTGACGCGGAGATCGACTTCCGCTTCGGAGATGGACATACTCAACGTCACGTCTCCCACCTTGTCGATCAGGACCCAGGTAGGAGAGGCGTTTGTCGCCGAGTTGTAATACAGTTTGTTGTCCTGGCCGACAGTAAGCATAGACAGGCTCCTTCAAGAGGTTTGCTTCGGAGTTCGTTTACGGTTCGGAAATGTACCTGTAAACAGGTGTGAAGACGCTTTGGAAGACCGACTCCATTGCCAAACGCTGGTAGGAGTAGATCAAGCCGTTCTCATCCCGCAAGGGCTCCGTACGCATCCACGAGAACCGCGGTGAAGAGATGTCCGTTTCCACGGTGGCTTGGACTTGCTCGCACAGTTCTACCAGGTCGTCAATGGCGTCGGTGTCTGTGATGTCCGTTACCAACTTCTGGACGGCAATCTGGCAAGGTACATCGACTTCGGAGGTGCGATTTCGGAGGATGCGTTCGCGGTTCGAGTACCAGCCAATTGCTACGAATTTGATTTGGGGGGCCGACCCGAGGCTCTCCAGGTTTTCCTGGGGGAAGAAGGAGGATTCGGTAACCGAGCTTCCAATCACGTACCCTGACTTGGCGGCGTCCACCAAGGTCTTGAGGGCATCACGGAGTGAAGTTTGGATGGAAGCCATAGGTCAGGGATCGACGGTCTGGTGAGGCGTTGTGGATTAGGGATGGGGGCTTGTCAGGAAGTCTGTCGGGTGTGCACACGGACCCGAGCGCGAGAGGAAGTGGTGTAACGGTAGCATTCAGCGTCTTCACCGGGAGGACCCAAGGCGACTACGGTAAACGTCCGGGTTCCCCAGGTGATGGTGTCGCCGATTTGAGGTTCGGTAGGTGAGAAGGAGCCGAGCTTTGATGCGTCGAAAATGAAGTCTTGAAATTTCTCGGTAATCACGACCACGCCGTAGGCGGCCATCGAGTTGACATCGAAGCGTTCCGGCGTGAAATTCGTGACTCGTACGGAGACTCCGCCACGGGTGTAAGTTAGTACGTTGTCGTGGAGCTGCTTCATGCGTGAACCAAGTCGATCCATCCGAGTCGCAAAGTTGTATGTCATTCGAGGTGCCCTGGTGAGGCGTACTTTCGGTTGTTGTGGTGAGCCTACCTTGTGGATAGTTTCCGAAGTACATGAGGTTGGGACACTGAAGACTACTAGAGACTGGATGGATCGCCGGTGGGGCGTGGAGCACGTACCACGCCCCAGCAGTGTGGTTCACGAATCAGTTGCAATTTCCGCCGCGACACCTGGAGACCCTTGAACGGAAACGACCGAACAAGTTCAGGTTGCCGAGTTGGACTTTACGGTTGGCTGTCCCTACTTCTTGGAAGGGACTTTGGATGTTGCTGTTCTCCAACAAGGTTTGGAGAGGGCTTTGGGTCAGAAACGGCACCAGGTCCGCCGTGCCGCTGTTTTCCTGGAGGGAGGGAGCCAAGTTATTGCTGGTCGGGTTTTCCAACAGGAAGATCGCACCGGTACCCGTGACGTAGAAATCCTGGAAACCAGCCCCGGCGGCCTGGCAGGGACCAAAAGCGAACATCGACAGGAACAGGCAGAACAGAGTCAGTAAGGCGTTTTTCATGAGAGACTCCTGGGTAAGGTGAGAGGTGAGAAACTGCTTTGGGGTTGTTGCAAGTCAGGGTTGTAAGGGGGCGGTACCGGGGCGGGTCCAGCTCCCGCCCCGGTGACCTACCACCCTTCCCAAGTGTGCGGCTCCTCCTGAAGAAAGAAGCCGCACACCGTGGGCGAGGTACTACGCGGAAGCGGTGCCGTCCGGGCGGTGGTAAACGTCGATGATGTCTCCGTCCGCGGAAGCCGCGGTGAGGGCAATCCCGAAGTGCTTGTCGCCGGTGGCAGCGGAGTCATCGACCTTGCTGCTGGCGGCGACCCACCACACCTTGGTTCCCGCCGAGATCGCTTCGGCAGCGGTCATGCGGTAAACGCCTCCTCCGATGGAGAGAGCACCTTTAACACCATCAGCGATGTCCGAATGGGCGACCATCGGCGTATTGCCGACCACCACGACCGATCCTCCCGTGGGAGAAGAGCCGCTCGGGGTGTAATCGACAAATTCCGGTGCTCCGTAACTGAAGTCTGCGGCGGCCATGTTCTAAACCTCCAGTGGGCTGTAGGCCCGTTTTCGTTGTTTTGGGTAAATCACCGAATTTATTGCGCGAGAAGCCGGGGGAAGTCCTGGCAGACCTTCCCCCGGCGAGGCAGGATACGTTACGCGGCACCCTTCGACATGACACCCAGCTTCGGATCGCCGTTGTCGGCACCAGCGTCATGGTAGGCACGCCACTGGAGGCCGAGCATGTCGAAGTCTGCGTCGTGCTGGTTGATCGTGGGAGTGGTCTTCCCGTTGAGGAAGGAGCCAATCACGATTCCACCCATCGCTGCGTTGGGCTTCATCAGCAGGAACCACTGCGTCGAGGATTGACCGCTGATCGCGGTTCCCGGAGAAGCGATACGCTGCTTGATCGCCGTATTGTTGAGGTAACCGGAGACCACCGGACGGAACATCCCGACGTACGGGTTGTTGTTGGGCCGTCCCTTGGTGTTGGCGGTCTGGAGCACGTCCAGACTGGTCTGGGTGTAGATTTCACCCGCCGTCACCTTGAGGGCCGTACCGACCAACAGGATTTCGGGAGTCATTTGGATCGGTGCGTAATCCGCGGTCACCTGATCCATGAACTTCTGCATCCCGGTTGTCAGGGCGTCCACCCCGAGGGCCGTGGCGGCACCGCTGATATAGTTGGCGTTTCCACCACCAGTCGGGAACAGGGTGGTCAACTGGGAGAGGAAGTGCTGGTAGAACAGCTCTTCCAGGAACCCAGCCGCTTCGATTCCCAAGGCCGACATGATCCCGTTCAGGGCACCCAGGTCGTCGTTGATGAGGTGCTTGCGGTTGAGACCCACGATCTTACCGTAGGTTTCTGCCGAGTGGGTGTACTGATCGTCCGTGAAACCACCGTGTCGCAAGCGACCGTCACCGCCGACTTCGCGGTAACCACCGGTCATGGTCAGACGGTAGAGGTTGTGGGTCTTGAAGTCGTTGACCGGCTTCTGGAGGACCCATTCCTGCCACGTGGTCTGTTGGAGATTGTAGGCCGACAACAGCATCTTGTTGGCGGCATCGTCGAAGATGTCCAGGCCAGTGTGGGAGGTCATTCCCGCACCGGACATCTTGATTTGACGCATCACGTCTCGCATCGCATTCAAGAAGCCGTCCGTGTTGAGACGACCGCTGTAACGGTGGCCGGTGTGTTGCGTGTAGATCATGTCGAAGACCTGGAGCAACGACAGGTCTTGGAGGTGCTTCGCGTCGGAAGCTTCCAAGGTCTGCTCGTTGTACCACTTCTCATAACCGAACTGAGCCCCGACGCCGTGGGTTTTCGCTGCCGCGGGAACACCGGCGTTACGGACCAGGCGGCAAGCGATTGCTTCCGGGTTGAACGCACGAGAGTTTCGGCTGTGAATGGCCACGCTGTGTTCTCCGAGGTCCTGGACGGTCGCGCGGCGGCATTCCAGCTCGAAGCGGTCCACGGTCCAGCGATTCTTGATCGCGTGGATTGCCAAACGCTTCGCCGTGGAGCAATTCGTAACACCGATTCCTTTGAGGTAATCCGCGTTCAACTTGTCCGTACCGAACGTGGCGGCCACCTCTTCGATGGAAGCCTGACGGTCGAGTTCCAAGGCGTTACGGACTGCGATATCCGAGTTGCCGTCCTGGTCGTCGTCCTCGCTGTTTTCCTGGGGAGGAGGAGACGATTTGCTGCGGCGGTTCTCCGGCTTGCGGTTTTCGGGCAGACCCTCGAACCGTGCCTTGAAAGCGGCTTTCTGCTTGTCGGTCAGCTTCTCGACTTCCAGTCCCAGCTCTTCGCACTGTGCGGCCAGCCAGATTTCGTACTTCATACTCGGTGCTCCTTTTTGGACAAGTTTCGCGACGAGTTTATCAACTGCCGCACGGGTTTCGGTATTGGGAACTTCGATGACTTCCGTGGCGAAGCCTTCTTCTTTGGCTTCTTCCGCCATGAAGTATTTCTCTTCTTTGCACCAGGTGGCGACTTTCTCACGAGAGTTGCCGGTGATCGAGGAGTAGATGCGGTAGATGTTCTCTTCGCAATTGCGAAGCATGTCCGCGTCTTTCTGCAAGTCGTCCGCGTCACCTTCGGTGTATCCCAAGAAGGGGGCGTGGATCATCAGCATAGCATTGTCATAAATCTTCCGGGTCTTCCCGGCCATGAAGACAATGCTGGCAGCGGAAGCTGCGAGTCCCTCGCAAACGGTTTCGACCTCCCCCGCGTGTTGTCGGAGGATGTTGAACATCGCAATAGAGTCGAACATCGACCCACCGGGACTGTTGATGTGAACCACCACCTTGTCCGTGGTCTTGACCGACTTCAGTTCTTCGCGGAGTTCCTTCGCCGTGAACCCCCAAGGACCGATGTCATTGTAGAGGTAGATGTGGTAGATACCATTGACAAGGTTAAGAATCTTCTTCATCCCCTTTTCCTTACTCCCCCAGGGAGCGGCGAGGTCTTTTTCTGTGCGAAGGATTTAACAGAAGTAAGTTTGCCAGTTTGTGAAGCCGTTACAAGATGGTTTTTACGAATAGCCTACAGATAGGCTAGTCTTCCATGTCGTCTTCTTCGTCTTCCTTCTCAGGTTCGGGCATCTTGTTCCCGGCAAAGTTCCCTGGGGGAAGGGGGACTTCGGTCGGCATCCACTTGTCACGCCAAGTGATTTGGCGTTCCAGGTTGGCGTAGTGCTCTTCGACCGAACGGTTGAACCGCAACTCCTGCACGTCCACATCGGAGATATGCCCACCGGCATGGAGGATGTCGATTGCAGTGGCGACCTTTACCGGATCGGTGTGCTCGGGAACTTCATCCCAGCGATGGTGTCGTTCTGGTCCCGATTCCTTCAGGGATGGATAACGACGGATGACTTCGTAGATCGGACTGGTGGTTGCGTAGTCATCGTCGAAGTATCCCGGGATGCGGACAGCTTCGTACCACCAGGCATCGAAGATGGGTTCCAATACTTCGGTGTTGCAATCGAAGCGCTCGTTTTCGATTGCCTGACGGTAGCACTGGCGGTCCAGCGTCCCCGAGGCCATGTTGTATCCGCCGCTGTTCCCCAAGGCGACGTTTTTGGGGGTCAGGAGGCAGCGGCAAGCTTCCTGGACGAGAGCTTGTACGAACGTGTCGTAGACGGTGACCGGTTGCTTGGGGTCGAGCTGAGTGAGGTCATAGTGTGAGGGCAGAACGGTCATTAAGCCCCGGTCTACCGGGAACGAGTCAAACCAGTCGTTGGGGTCCTGGGTGCTCGGTTCTCCTCCTGAGAGGGAAAACGGAGTCGTGTTGGCCGACTGCATTGACTTCAAGAGTACGGTGAAGTCCGCCGCGATCTCGGCGTTCTGGACAACCGCGAGGGTGTAACGTCGCAGTAAAGCCCAGAGGGGGAGAGTGGGGGTCGTCTCGGGGATGCCTCGAAGCCAGCCGCGCTCCTGACGGAACCAGTGAATCGTATTGGTGGCGGAAACCCAAGAGCCGTCGCTGGGATCATTGATCGCGTACTCGGCTTCCCCGGGGTGCTCTTTGCGGAGGAAGTATTCCGTAGGTTCTCCAGATGCCCGGTCGAAACGGATACCGTCAATCTCGATGAACTTCGGTTTCCCCTTTTTCAGGATCGCCGTATCCCAACTGCTTACTTGATCGGCCTCGAAAAGGCGATAGTCCCTCTTGATGGGATTCTTCAAGTTGCGGTTGAGAAAGGCAAACCCGAAGGTTTCTCCGTCCTGGCATTTGGCGAATCTCATACGCCAGAGTTTCTTGCGAAGTTTGATTTTCTCGCAATACTTCTCATAAGAGGCTTCAAGAATCGTCCTCTGTTCGTCGGAGAAGCGTTTGTCTGTGATTTGGACTTTGGGTCCCGAAGCCACGAAATCGTTTGCCAGAGTGAGCAAAATCCCTTTGAGGTAGCCGTTGTTGGATACCTCATAACGGCTCCGATTGCGGAGTTTCAACCGTACCGCGGGATTGTTTGCCGAATGAGGACTGAGGGCGTCCGCGTGTCTCCAGTGAAGTTCGTTTTGGGAGGTCGTCTGCGCAGCATCGTACCGATTCCGCAATTGCCGGATGATCTGGGTACGCATTTCCTGGAGGTGACTGTTGGGGGCGACCTGAACAAACGGCTTTCCTGTCGCCGGGTTGATTACCTTGCCCATATCTTCCTCTTTTCACCGAATTTATTGCGCTACACGGAACCGGCTGGTTTGAATCTGGAGATTCGGAGACCGTGAAGGGGTGTTGAATCGACGGCTTTGGCGTTCAAGTATTGGTCGAGCTTAATCAATTCGTCTGCCGGACGTTCTTCGACCGACCCTTCGTCCGTCACGATTTTCCTGGGGGAAGCGGCAATCTCGGCGATCTGAGCTGCGGTCAGGGTTTCCGCAGCGGCTTCCTCTTCTGCTGAGGCTACTGTGGTCGTGAAAGAATTGGAAGCAGCAGCGACGAACGAAGTTCCCGTGATCGAGTTGTAGCCCGATTTTTGGAGCCAGAAGTAGTATGTCGTCCCGTGGTCCAGGAGGAACTCTTGCTGACCGCTGCCGTTCGTCTGGAGGGTCCCTGCGACGACAGAAAGACCTGCGGCGTCACTGGTGATCCATACGTCAGCATCGGCCAGTGGCGACCCGCTGACGGTTACTGTGACCGTTGTTTCATCGGCCCCGACGCCACTGATCGAGGTGCCGACAATCGTACTGGAACTATTCGCGGACCAGGGGTCGTCAACGACCGGGTGAACCGCGGTGGTATTGGTGAGGTAGATGTAACCCGAACCGGCATCATCCCCGTTCGAGTAGTAGACCATCACCCGGTAAACACCGGCCAGACTTGAGGCATCTACGGTGCCCCAATAAAGAGAAGTGTCGGTTAAGTCGTACGTCAAGCTGACCGTTGCCAACGCTGCGGCATTTTGAGCCCCAGGATGGGCAAACAGCTTCAAGGACATATTGGCTTGGGATTGAAGACCTGCCAATCGGACCTGAATTTTAGCTGTTGCCATTGTGTCTTCTCTTTATTTGAGTTGTCCGCCGCCCCTGTTTCTCTGGAGAAGGGGACGATCAGGCTTTGAAGATGCCCATCGCGGTCAGAGCATTCTTGATGTCTGCTACCGAAGCGAAGTTGTTGTAGTTCGCTGCCGATTGGGCATAGAGCTTGATAATGTCGCCGTTGTCGTTCCTGAAACAAGTTGCTACTTCGTTTGTAGGCATCGTGTCTACATAACGAAGGACTGCACTGGTCACGTTCCCGTTGGGGGCTGTTCCATTGGCCATCGCTTCGGTGTTAGTGCCGTTGGCGAAATTGGCAGGGAGTCCTGAAACACCGATACCTACATTTTGCTGGAAATAGGTGTGGTTCCAAATGACAATGCCACCACTGGCATGAACCCCGACACTGTTGGGAGTGCCGAAATTGCCAGCGGGACCAATACCGGCAATGTAATTATCTGCGTTGAATGATCCATCGTCGGACCAAGAGATTGCCCGCCCGTTGGCTAAAATGTAGTTGAATAGTTCGGCAAAGCCGAGGACGCCCATCTGTCCGATGTAGCGAGACCCGGTGAACAGGAACGAGTAGATCGCTTCGTCTCCCGCGTCGGTTGGCATTGAGGGGGCACCGGCTCCATTAAGCCAATCGACCCCTGCTGGCCAACCCACGGTACGTCCGCCTGTTCCGTCCTGGGTGAGCACCACATGGAAGTGCATCGGGGCCGGTGGGTCGGTGAAAGCGATATTCACGTTGCCGGTAAGCGTGCCGCTGAACTGGTTCCGAATCACGTTGACATTGGTAAAGTCCAAGGCCACGTTGCCGGTGATGTTCCCCAAGGCTTTGACATCACCTTGGAGATAAAACGGGCACAATTCCCCGACGTTGTTTCCTGCCGGAGCGTTGTAGGAGATTCCCGATTCGCTGGTCCGTTTGATGAGAATTGCCGTCATAGGATGCCTCCGAAAAAGGTGGTGTTAAGCCCTGTGTAATAACCGGTCCCGGTGTCGTATGCCGGAGCTACGAAGGTCGCTGATCCAGAACAAGTAACTGGAGCTGTGGAAACTGCGGCTGTGCCTGTGCGAGTTACGTTGGTGAAAGTCGCACTTCCTGTGCATGTGGTCGCCCCGGTATTGACTGCGGCTGTACCGGTATAGAGAGGGGCTGTATGGGTGGCAGAACCACTACATGTGGTAGCACCACAAGTGACTGCTGCGTTACCGGTAGAAATAGCTCCTGCGAATAAAGCTGATCCACTGGCTGTGGTGGCTCCAATGATTACCGCAGCATTTCCTGTATAGATTGGGGCTGTGTGGGTCGCTGCTCCTGAAGCTGTAGCCGCACCACAAGTAACAGCGGCGTTTCCCGTGGAAATAGGTGCGGTGTGGGTTGCTGAACCGGAACAAGTAGCGGCCCCGCAAGTGACTGCCGCATTTCCAGTGTAAGACGGGGCAGTATGCGTTGCTGAGCCAGAACAGGTAGCAGCACCTATGGTAACTGCTGCTGTACCGGTGTAGGTATTAGTACCTGCACGTAGTACCAGCTTATCCGTGCCGCGAAGCAGGAGCTTATCGGTACCACGGAGTAAGAGGTAATCGGCCATTACAATTGAATGAGTCTACGGATCAATTGATTGGATTGCCTGGTGAGTGCTCGCATCTGCGCCAACACTTGAGCGTTGCTTGGGGTGCCAATTGCCAGAAACGTATTGTTGTCGGCAATGGCCTGCTGTGCGGCGTCAAGGAGTGCCTTGCGATTAGGATTGCGATTTTCCAGCCAAACAAGATGAGCTGCTTCGCCAGGATCGAATGCTGTGATAATTGTATTGGCCGATGCTTGTTGTCCAGCCGTCGGTCCAGACGACCATTCCAATTGGATGGTCGTCTTATCTTGCCCTTCCATGCGACAATAAGACACTGGCAATCCAGCATCTAACAAAAGCTGATAAAGCCTTGCTGATGGACTATAAATCATAGGAACACCAGTGTCGTATTGTAGCCAAAATCTGCGGTTCCACCCGTAGAGAAATCCTTTTCTCGAATGGTTGTATAGTGATACCCTTCAGTGGCATAAAATCTTGTCGTTGAGCCGCTGATTTTTAGCTGTTCTGGTCGTAGTTGAATGAAATCCCCGAGATTTGCCGCATCGAAACCTGCATACATAATCAAATTGCCAGAGGCATTCGCATTTCTCACACTAAAACTCAAAGTACCATTGTGAGGCTTTGCGGATACAAATTCACAACGAAGCGTAGAACCTCCATTCCATTCTCGTTCTGTAGTTCCGGGTGTGTGCGATCCGGTATCTTCCCGGTACATAACAAACGGTAATCTGTTAAACTCATTAGCGACAAACGCCTGGCGATTGCTG
>FRDC01003305.1_pt1 | contig 15219 bp, 23 predicted proteins | sample 1106171 | NCBI WGS metagenome assembly FRDC01 (sample SAMEA3930566, study PRJEB13176) | freshwater metagenome | biome: Drinking water system; feature: drinking water; material: water | place: Singapore | collected 2014-12-20 | reverse complement strand
GGCCGCCGCTACAAGGGGTCGCTGGTGTCGGTGAACCCAGCAGATAATGTACCGGTCTATGCGGCGCAGGAGGCGGGGGGTGGAAATCTTATCATTAGGCAATGTGCCCTGTCCAACCCAGTGGAGACCACCGTGCCGGCCTTCGGTACAGTCATGGCGAGGTGGAGGGACCAAAGTTATCACACAGGTAATTTTCTCGTCGGGGGGTCTCCGTGGGAATCCTTTGGAGGGCTGGGACATCTTCGCCTTTATTACATCAGTGCCTTGCTCTCTGTATACTTTGGTAACTATCCGAGTAGTGGTTTCGTGACGGTAAGTATTCTCAATGGCAATTCCAGTCTACAGACAGTTGTTCCCTACGAAGCCTTTACGCACATAATCAGCTGGGTGGACATAGCAGTGTCCGGGGTTTTACTCTCTAACCCAGGCGGTGTGCCAGCTCACGTGGAGGTGCGAAACCGTTGCAACCAGCCATTACTTTTTAACAATACTGTTAGGAATATTTTCTACATACGCGACTTTTCTCCATAAGTGGAGTTGGCTACAACCCTGTCTCAGGAAGTCGGGAAGAGGGCCATCGCTCGTGAATGCGTAGAAGAAGGAGCCGCCATGTCCGCCACATCCCACCTGCGCCGCCGCCCCCTGCGACCCCGCAACCCCGCCGAACTACGCGCTGCCCTCAACGCCCTGACCACGCCGCAGAAGACGGCCATCGGGAGCCATCTCACCAGCGGCAACCAGCCACCCAACCCTTAATTTCCACCCCATCGGGTAGACTACTGACAATTTGTCAGTAAGAGACTTCCTTACGTAGCAAGGACTTACGACGACGAATTTTCCCAGGACGTATAGTATTGCCTCGAGACGGCGTGTCCGGTTGGCGGCGTGTTCACCACGACGGGCGTGTCGGCGTCGCCGCGAGGCGCTGGCCGCTGGCAGCAGTTCCCTGGCACACAGCCGTCTTCCCTCCGTTGTGCCAGCGGCCAGCCGCACACGTTGCAGCGGCCAGCGCGCGTGAAGGTTCCGTCTTCCGCGAACACGACGAACGGGCTAGGCAGGTGGGGTTGCGGGTTCAGGTCAATGGAGTGGCCGTTCAGGCAGGTGGCCTGAACGGCTTTCGCTGACATGCAGACCTGCTGCCGAATGCCGCACGTGGGGCACTGGATGATGCCCCCGTGGGAGCGTGCGACAGGCGCGTCCTGGATGCCCTGCGATTGCTTTTCGGAATTCAAGGGGATGGTTGTCATGCCCTTATGCTACCATCCGCCGTTTGCCACTGCCAGGAAGGAACCACCATAATCGCCGCCACGGCCGAAAGATTCTTTGGATTTTGGAGTACAGCCATGCTCGGTAACAATGCCCTCTTCCTCACCACGTCCACCGAAGTTCCCCTGGTTCCCAGCCAGGAGGACGCAGCGCTCCTGACCGGGGTGCGTGTCCACAATCCTCGGGATGCAGGCGTACCTGTGACCGGAACCCTCTACCTGCGCGTGGGCAGCAACCGCTTTCCCTTCGATCGCTTCCTGGTAGACCCTGGCGACACCTGGGACGATGTGGGACTCGACCTGGTCTTGTCGGCCGGGCAGTCCCTGACCGTACAGCTGGACAGCGTTCCGAACGAGTGTGCTCCCGCAGCCTTTGCCTGGTGGGTGTAGCCGGTTTGCGTTAGCCAGCGCCATGCTGGCATGATGCCGGCATGGCGATTCCACTCTTTTCACCGGCGACAGGGGCGCTCTTCAGGAGACTCGGGAAGTACATCGGCCCCATTAACAAGGCGTATACGCAGCACAAGGCCACGACGGGGGCTTACGGCACCGAGTACACGGCCACGCTCGACGCCGCCGACCAGACCAGCAACCTGACCGACGGCTCGGGTGTCTTTCGCGAAGAGGACATCGCCTCGCCCCTGCGTGCTGCCTACGACGCCTACCGCTGGGACGCGGGCCTGCGCGCCTACCTCCAGGCCCACCAGGCTGCCGCCGAGAAAATCCTCATCCGCATGGCCTGGCGTGACGCAGGCAAGCCGTTCACCCTGGAGGAAGCCTACCGCGAGCTGGTCCGGCAGATGCGCGCCTCCAGCAATACGGTGGACGCCATGACCGTCTCCGGCTCCCTGGCTGCTGGTTCTGGTAACGTCGGCACCGGCACCGTGGTCCTGTCGGCCACCGGGGGCGATGGCCGGGATCGCGAGATGCTCTTCGCCGAAGCGGCCACCATCCGCGTCATCCGTGACTCCTATTCGGGCGGGGCCGTTCGCAATCAGGAGACACTGGCCTTTATCGGCTTGCCACGCTCGCCGCTACTGTTGCCGTGGAACTCTCCGCTACACGGCCTGCATCCTGACTACGGGGAAGCCGGCTACGGCTCGGGCGGCTACTCCACCGCCACCGTCGTGGACTCCTCGCGCTATGCCCCCGGCGGCAACCTGCTGGTCAACGGCTTCGAGAACTTCACCGCCAACATCCCGGACAACTGGACCCGCGATGCAGGCACCGCCGGCGTGGATTTTCAGTCCTCGGCAGCCCAGCAATACTTTGGCAGCAACAGTCTACAACTCATTGGCGGTGGCGGCGGCAACACCGCCCTGGCCCAAACGTTCACCTGGCAAAACGTCCCCGGCCAGACGCCCAGCATCCTGACGGCCATGAAGCGACTGGCCTACCTCATTTTCATCAAGGCCGACGTGGTGCCCGCCTCGGGCGTGCTCACCTTTGAGTTAACGGACTCCTCGGGCACCGTGCTCACCAATGCTGCGGGCGGCAACTGCAACTCCACCTTGGCGCTGTCCACGACAACCACGTCCTGGGCCGCTTACACCGGGAGCTTCTCCGCGCCTAAGACCATCCCTTCAGGAGCCAAGTTCCGGGTGCGCGCCTCCACCGTGGTTCCCGGCGGCTCGAACCTGTTCCTGGATGGCCTGGCCTTGGCCGAGATGGTCGAGTGCTACCCCGGCGGCGGTTTCTGGCGGCCATTCTCGGGCAATGTCCCCTTTATCGGCCACACCGACCTCAACCCGTCCGACTACTGGACCGCGACCTTCACCAACGATCATGGTGCTGGTGGCGGACCAGCAGTCGTTCGCCGTCACTGCTGGCAAGGAGCGGTGGACGCCCTGCTCAACATTGGCGCGCGGGGACTACCTCCGCTACCCAGCAACGCCAGCGGCTCCGAGACGGTCGCGACTTCGCTCCTGGCCACGTAAGGTACTCCCATGCCCGTCCTTGTCATGAACGGCACCACCGAAGTGCAGGTCGCCTATGCGCCGCCTGGTGGCAGTGTGCAGGTCAGCTACCTGGACTTCCACAACACCGATACCGCCGAAGTGACCGTGTTGGTCAAGGTCTATGACAACCAGGGCACCGCCCGCACCCTGCGCAAACGCACCATCCAGCCCGACGACTCGGCTACCGCTTACGACTCGGCTAACGGTCCACGCCTGGAGAACGGCGAACGCATGGTCGTCGTCCTGTCTGCCGCCGTCGCCGCCAACCAGCCCAACTGTCACGTCAACGCCAGGTAACGCCCATGCTGGTTACAGACACGCGCGGCCGCCGCCGGATTGACAATACCGCTCGCGGTATCCCCAACGACTTCGCCCTTAACCTGGTCGAAGCCCGCCTGTCCCTGTCGTCCACCGATGCCACACCGACCAGTAGTATCACCGCCGCGACCACGGTCTATCTGCATCCCTACCGCGGCAACCGCCTCGCCCTCTACGAGACGGGCAACCGTCAGTGGGTGCCACGCTCGCTTTCCTCAGCCGTCTCCGTCGCGGTGCCGTCCACGCTCTTTCGCCTCTTCGACCTCTATGCCTATTGGGCGGGCACCACCATCGCCCTGGAAACGGTCAACTGGAACCAGTCCACCTACACCATCACGGGCGTCTCGATTGCCGCCACACCCACCGTCACGACCAGTGCCGCCCACGGCCGCAGCGTCGGCGACCTGGTGGGCCTTGCAGGCATCACCGGAACCGCAGGCACCGATACCAACAACGGCCTTAACGGCCGCGTCGTCACGGTCGCTGCCACGCCTACGGCGACCACCTTCACCGTCGAAGGAGCCGACACCAGCGGCCTGGCCTACAGCTCGGGCGGCACGGTCTATACCGTCCCCAACACGCGCGCCACGGCCCTGGCCACTCAGGATGGTGTCAAAGTCAAGTCCGGCAATGCCGCCCGTCGTTATCTGGGCGTGGGCATGACCACGGGAACCAGCGGCCAGTGCGAGACGAATTTCGGCGGGGCCAGCGCCCCGGCCAAGTGGGTGCTCGAAAACTACTACAACCAGCTGCCAGTCGCTCTCTATCGCCAGGAATCCGAAAACTCCTGGGTGTATACCACCGCCGCCTTTCGCCCGGCCAACAATCGTCTGGGCAATCGCCTGGAAGCCCTGTGCGGTGTTCGGGAGCGTCCGGTGCGCGTCACGACCAAACACGTAGTCCAGACCGACAGCACGCAAACCGTGAGCGTCGGCGTCGGCGTCAACCGCGCCACTACCAACGCCGCCCAGGTGCAGATGCCGGTCTATGGCCCCGGTACGACCGTGCCCGTGGTGGCCGATTACGAAGCGATTCCCGCCGAAGGCTTCACCTACTACCAATGGCTGGAGTTCTCCGAAGCGACCGGCACTACCTACTGGTTTGGCGATAGTGGCAGTACCTTTATTCAGGCGGCCCTTACGGCCACCCTCTGGGCGTAAACGCATGGAACCCGAACCCCTTCTGGCCCGGTTGCAGCAGGCCGCCAACAACGCCATTGCCCCCGCCGTGTGTGACGTGGTGCTGGTGGCACGCACCCCCCTGCAAGTGCAGATTCGCAACCGCCCCGGACGCCCGCCCTTGACGAATCTCCAGCGCACCAACGCCCAGGCCGCCGCCCTGGCCGTCAGCCCCCAGCCGCGCCGGGCACGTCCCGTGGCCAACATCGCCGCCGACATCGAGGCCTGGATCGGTACGGATATGCCGCGCCTGCGCCGTGTGGCGTCCTTGGCGTTGGCGCTGTGGTTGCGCCGCCATCCCAATGTATTTCCGCCCACAGCGGGCGATGAGCCAGATACTTAGTCTTGACGATAGATTCACCGCGCTTGTATACTTTTCTCGCAGATGCGAGTCTCCCTCCATTGTGTGCTGGTCGGCCGGGAAAGGAATCCCGGCCGACTTTTTTGCATTCTGCAGTCATCCTTCCTTATTCTTCCCCTTGGCCTGAAGCCTGACAGCGGCTTGCCACTGACCCGGAGGGCATCCCCCTCCGGGTCGCGCTGTTGTTTCCTTCCCTTGGTCAAGTTATGATGATGACGGCGGTAATTCCGCCAGCGCGTGTGGAAGCCTGATCCTGTCCGGCAGCGTCCGCACTTCCTCTGGGGGCGGTAAGAGGAAGCGCGGGGTTGGTGCTGCTGTCATCCCCTGTCGCCGCTTCAGACGGGGGACACCCTTCCCCTTCCATGCGCACCGCTCCCGATCCCCTGCACGAACACCTGGCTGCCAAAGTCCGTACCAAGATTGAAGCATTGGAACGCGCGGATTGCCCACTCTCCTTGACGGAAATGGCAGAACGCCTGCTGTTCCTGGCCCCGGATCTTTATGGCGGCCGTCCCCTCAGTCCCACTCCCAGCATGGCGGTGCCGGGCACCGCAGCCAAACTGGCGGTGATGGGCCGCCGGATCGCCTGCGCCTACGCGCCGACCCATCCGCACGACCTCCATCTCACGCAGGTCAATGAACGCCGGGCGATGCTGCCTACCGACGCCGGCAACGGCAAGCCCCGGTGTGTGGAAATCGTCACCGAGTGGGCCGATACCGATTGGACGGACGACGACACCGAAGACCAGCGGGAACCACTGGCCGATCGCGTTCGCCGCTGGCTGAAAGAAGACCAGGCGATTCGGGAACGCTGGAAGCTGGAACGCGATGCTGACCAACACCTTTCTCTTAAGGGGACATCATGAACGCCATTCCTGACTTGAGCAAGGCATCCTGGGAGGCTCTGGAAGGCAAGGCCGCTCGGATTCGCGCCCTGGGCAAAAGTTGCGCTGGGACCGCCATTGAAATCGGCAAGGAATTGATTGCCGCACGCACCATTCTGGAAACGGGGACTTCCAAGGACCGGAGGTTCACGGCCTGGGTCGCCCGCGAGTTTGATTGGAGTCTACGCACGGCCTACCGCTTTATCCGTTTAGCAATCCAGTTTGGCGATGCCGATGATGCCAAATTGGCACACTACTCGCTGTCGGCACTCTATCTGTTGGCCGAACCTTCCACTCCAGAATCCTTGCGTGACGAGGCGGAAGTCCTGGCCGAAAAGACCGGCGAAGTCACCCATCGGGACGTACAAGAACTCCTGAAGTTGTATCAGCCGCCCCTGGCCGTTGAGGCAAGCCAGGGGAGTGGTTTGCCTCATCAGCAGCTGGCGCGGCTGGAAGAGGATACCGCCCGTGCGGACGAGTTGCGGCGTGGCGTGGCGTCCCTGCATCTGGCTATGCGCCGCCTGCGGGAAAGTCACTGTGTGAAGCCGGCGATTCTGGGCGACCTGGAGCGATGCCTCGCGCAATGCAAAAGCGTTTTGGGCCGCCTGCAACGCAAACAGAGCCATCAACGCAGGATCTGTGTTGGCTAATTGCTTTGGGTGGGGGCTACATGCTTTCCTGGAGCCGTAATTCCTTCCTCTCGCCAGCGGGAAAGGGGGTGATCGTGGACCGGGGGCAGTGGATTCACTCCAGTAGGTACCACTCCCCCAGGAGTTTGCGCCATGCCTGAAAATCTTCTGCAACTAAGCAATCTTGGCCTCATGGGCGCCTTGATTGTATTTTGCTGGAGGCTGCCTGAGATTGTCCGACACGTCACGGACTATCTCAGGGGCCGCGCCGAAGCCAGGGACGGGGAAATTCAGCGGCGGGAATCGGTGCGAGCCGCCGAACTGGACAAGCTCGCCGAGACGTTTCGCGCGGACCGAGAGCACATCCTGACCACGTTCAAAGAAGAACTCCGCTACGAACGCGAACAAAGCAGTCGGCAGTTTCAGGAGCTACTGGCGGCCGTCGAGCGGCGAGAATGCGGGTTCTCGGCTCACCACGCCGGCAACCACCATCCCCCCTTCCCCTTGCTCGGGCGCGTACCTTCTAGTGGAGAGACAACCACGCCCGGGGCAGCGAAATAACCATGTATATCCATGTTTTACTCGGTGCGCTCTCTCTTCCCGTCGCTGCGACCGGCGGCCAGGCGCTACCTCCTGCGCCGCCGGTCCCCCTATCCCAATCCGCGTTTACGCTGGGTGCTGCGGCGCAAGATGCGCCGTGGGTAAAGGTGCCGGAGATTGTCACCCCGCCTGCGCCGCCGCCCGCACCGGGAGCCGTGCCGCGACTGGGGACGGAAGAACTCTACATCCTGGATTGTCAGGAGCCGTGCTTTGTGCTGGTGTCGCCACCGGGAATTGTCAACATCTCCCAGGACACAGGGCCGCTCAAGGTGCGGGGCCGGTTTGTCGGCGGCAATGGGAAGTACGAGACGCGGACGTTCACGGGTAAGGTCGTGGTCACGGTTGAGGCCGTGGGCACCGGGCGCGTGGAAATCCTGATCGTCAAGGAGGGGGCGAAGTCGGCGGCCGACGTGTTTCGGCAACAGATCGATGCGAACGTCGGCCCGATGCCGCCGCCTCCGGGGCCTGAGCCGCCCAAGCCCCCTGCTCCTGAAGACACGCTCCTCCAGGCCCTTCAGGCTGCCTATCGCGCGGACACGGGGACGGACAAGCAGGCGAACAAAGCGCGGCTCGCCGAACTGTTTCGGCAGATGGCGGCCGGCGACGTGCGTAATCCGACTTATGCCACCGCGGAGCAGTTACGCCAGCGACTGAGTGCCGTGGCCACGACACTCATGCAAGACGCTCTCAAGCAAACACGCCTTGCCTGCTGGCGCGAACTGGTCAAGGTACTTCCCTCCGAAACCACGTCGCTGGACGGCAAGCGGGATGCGGTGGCGGCCATGTTTCTACTGTTGGCGCAAACTCTGGAAAAGGTGCAGTAATGTCGATCGTAATCAGCCTCCTCCTGTCGCTGTTGCCCCAGCTGCTCAAGTGGCTTTTGGGTTTGGAGCAGAAGGGCAAAAAACTCAGCGGCAAGCAATTGGAGCAAGTCAATCACATCGCCTGGTATACGAGTCAGATTGGCCGGACCTCAACCCAGGTGGGGTGCGTGTCCGGGGGCGTGAATCCAGAAGCGTAGGGGTGCTTGCATGGACCTTACCACCGTAGGTGGACGCAGGATTGTTCGCGGAGATGGTTTAGAAATCTGGGATTTTGGATGGCGCGGTCCAGGGAATCTGATCGAGGATCTGTCCGATGACATGGCCCAGCGCCACGCTACGCAAGTTGCTGCCATGCCTACCTTCGGCATCCAGGGTTCGTGGCAACTTGACCAACGCCGCTACGCATTGTGGCGTGCGCCCATTAGCGTTACAGGTAGCCACCTTAAGTACATCTGGCAGGTTACAGGTTCTTGCGTCGGCGCTGGCGGGTGCAACATGCTGCGCACGGGAATGTGCGTTGAGATTCTCGCTGGCGACAACGAAGAATTCAAGGAGGTTTGGTGGCCCTACACCTACGGCAAGTCGCGCTACCGTAGCGGGATGACAAGGCCAGGTGAAGGCTCCACGGGGGCCGCTTGGGCAGAAGCCATCTGCGAAGACGGTTTTTTTGCCGCCGATGAGCCAGGATTGCCGACGTTTCGCGAAGTCGATGGCTGGCTGAAACTCGACAAGCAAACTGAAATTCAATGGTCGGATGGCGACGATATTGCGGCCAAATGGAATGACATAGCCCGCCACCACTTGTACAAGACAGCCAGCCGTATGAAGTCCAAGGATGACTGTATCGCTGCCTTAGCGAACGGTTACTGTATCACACAAGCAAGTATGTTTGGCTTCCGTTCCAGCAAAGTTGTTGGCACGCCTCCTGTGCGCATTGCTCCGTGGGATGGTAGTTGGTCACATCAAACCTATGTGGATGAGTTCTGGGATCACCCAACCGAGGGAGAGATTTTTCGCTGGGGTAACAACTGGGGACCAACCATTCACGGATCACCAACGGGCGATGAACCATCGGGAGGCGTCTACATTCGGGCCAGGACGATGGATGAGATTTGTCGAACTGGCGAAGTGTATGCCTTCGCAGGCTTGCAAGGGTTTCAGGCTCGGAAACTGCCGTGGGCTGAACGCTCGTTTTAAAGGAAGGGGATAGTTATGCACGAAAACTTTGACAAACTGTTTGAGGCGATGGCGCACCAACTCATCGACCAGGCTCAAAAGGTGGCCAGCGACGTGGCGGGCAAGACCCGCATGCCCTTCGATGATTGGATGGTCGCGGGCGTCAACCGCTTCATCGACTCCAACCAGGCTGCTTTCGTGGCCGGGTTGTCGGCCAAACTCAAGGAGTTGCTCAGCAAGTTCTTTGCAGGGCAGTCCACAATTGACGAGGTGCGGTCCGCCCTGAACGCGAAGTAGGTTCAGTGATCGCTCGCGGGAGAATTCCATGCTCTACACACTTGTTCTCGCGGTGACATTGCCAGCGGCGCTGGATTACGCCGTGCAGGTTGAAGTAGCTCGTGCGCTCACCCAAACGGCCGCCTCCTGCACATGCTCCCCCTGCCACTGCAAAGACGCTTGCTCCTGCTCGGGCGGCTTGTGCTCCTGCGGTGGCTGTGGCTTGGCCGCAGCCAGCAAGGACACGGATTCCGATTCCTACGCACGGGCCTACGCTCAGGCCCTGCGGCAGCAGAAGCCGCTCGTGGTCTGGGTGGGGGGCAACTACGGTGATCGCTGCGCGACGGATAGCAAGGACGAGTTTGTTCACGCCTTCGTAGCCGACGGCTGGAACGGAAACCGCGGTCCTGCAACTGTTATCTATGTACCGCATGAGGGCGACCTGTACCGCGCAGGCACGGTTCGACGCTGGACGGCTGGCCCTCACGACGGGGGGCACGTTCCTTCCGTGCGGCGAATCGTGGCCGAGTGGCGCGTCCAGGCCAGTCAGGGCAACCGTGGTCCCTTGAATCTTGTCAGCTTTGGCAACGGCCAGGGGCCGCCGGCCGGGAGGCCGCAAGCGAGGGTGTTTCTTGCCACGGGGCGCGGGCAGAGCTGCTGACGGTGAGCACTGGCCCCGGTGCGGGGCCTGATCAACTAACCCCCGGTGTTCGGCGAACTATCGTGTCCCCTCCACCACCGTGCCGACGCCGGGGACTTTTTCTTGTTTACGACAACGGGAATCTCACGATGCCATCGGTGTCCGAACTGGAACGGGAAAGCACCAGCGGCCACCGCATGGACGGCATTCCGCCCCACGGGCAGCATCCGCTCATGGACGTGGTCCAGGAACTCACGGCGCGGGTGAAGGCGTTGGAGGCCGAACGCAATCACGCTCGCAATGCCTACAACCATTTGCGGATTGAAGTTGAGCAGGCACTAGGGAAAATCCTCAGTTATCCTCACCTCACAGACGACCCGGCAAACTGGCCTTTGGCCACCGAGGCGGAAGGCGTCTGTGTTTTCGAGCACACGGCGGAAACACTGGTTACTGAAGTTGGGACGCAACTGGCTGCACTGAAAGCGGAACGGGATCGGCTTCTCGACGCAATCCGCGACGTTCACGCACAGCACGCTGACGATCTCTGCTGGATGCCTGCCGATGTAAACAAGATCTTCGTGGCGGCAGGACTGCCACCGCAAGACCTTCGCGTTGGTGACACGGAGGCGATGCGTCGAAATTGTGATCGGTACATTGCCTGCCTTCAGAATGGTGGACCGTGGATTAGTTACGCTGAGTTGGAAAAAGAGCGCGACCACTGGCGGAAACTCGCTGACGAAAACCTGGAGAAGACCGCTGACGGCGCATTCCTGGTCTTATGCGAGCATCTGTACTGCCCTCAGTGTCGTGGCAAGGTGCGGCAGGAATACGACCTGTGTTACTGCGACGAGTGCGGCAATCCGGATTGCTGTCAGATACCGCCCTTGCCACTGTTCTACGCTTCGACGCTCGCCAAGCCATGAGGTATGTTATGCTCCTGCTTCTCACCCTCCTGGTCGTCCCCCTGCAACCGCCGCCGGCGAGTCCCTCCGTCCCGGTTGAGGCGGAAGTCCGCACCGTGGACGGCGGCGTCTATCGCGTGGTGCTGCTGCACGACGCGCTCGAGGTGTCCACCCGATACGGCACGCTCCGTGTTCCCGCTGCCGAGATGCGCACAATCCAGCTGGGCCTGCATGCCCCGCCCGGAGTTGCGGAGCGCGTCACGGCGGCAGCCAGGCAGTTGGGAAGCTCCAGCCACCGGGAGCGGGAAGAGGCAACGAAGGAATTGGTGAGCCTCGGTGAGCACTCCCAGGCGGCGATGCGGGCTGCGGCCAAGGAGAAAGACCTCGAAGTCGCGGAGCGGGCGAAAGCAGTCCTGGCTGCACTGCGGGAATCGGTGGCCGCAGAAAGGCTGGCCTTACCCGTGGAGGATCGCCTCGACGCGGGCATCTCCGTGGTTGGGCGGTTAACGGCCAAGGCCCTCAAGGTCCGCTCCGTGGATTTCGGGGAAGCCGAGCTACCACTACACCGGATTCGTTCCGTGCGGACAATGCTGGCGACAGCCAGCGAAATCACGATAGACGCGGCGAAGCATGGCAGTCCTGGCTCTCCGTGGTTCGATACGGGGCTGGATGTGGCGGGCACGGTGGTCATCACGGCCAGCGGCATGGTGGACCTCTGGCCCGCGTCCGCAGGACAGTACACCACGGGACCAAAAGGCTATCAGAACGCAGGCACCGTGGGAGGCACGCCGTACCACGCCGGGACGCTGCTGGGCCGGATCGGCGAGCAGGGCAAGGTGTTCGTCGTGGGCGAGCGGTTCGAGGGCACGCCGGGCGAGGGGCGGTTGTTCCTGTCTATCGCCCCCAGCGTTTGGAACAATCAGGTAGCGGGTGAGTACAAGGTGAAGGTAGAGGGGAAACAATGAACAGCAACGAAGCGGATGTAGAGACGCACCCCGTACAAGCCGGCAGGCATCGACACCTGCCAGCTAGATGCCCCAAAGTTGTGACGCTGCGGGCCTACGAGGTGTACCAAGCCTTGTATGGAGAGCAGCAAGCAATGATTGAGGGCAACTGCCGGGGTGGCTTCGGCGTCAATGAGTTAATCGCCTTTCTCTATGCGGCATCGTTTCCCAAGGCTGAGTGGCGTAAGCGATTTGATGAGGCACTCACTGGGATGCAAGGTATCTGAGGGGCGCAAATAAGCCTGATGGGAGAGTTATGAGCAACAAACTGGTTATCTATCACGCGGATTGCTGGGACGGTTTTTGCGCGGCCTGGTTGTTTCACTGGGTGTTTCCCGATGCGGAGTATCATGCGGCCCACTATGGCACGCCGCCTCCGGACTGCAATGGTAAGGACGTGTATATCGCTGACTTCAGCTACAAGCGGCCCGTGATGCAGCAGATATACTCTCAAGCGAATCGTCTGGTGGTCTTGGACCACCACAAGACGGCCGAAGCTGAGTTGTGCGGATTTGCAGGAGAGGAACCTACAAAACCATTTCATGTCGAGTTCTGCATGGAGAAATCCGGGGCACGGCTGGCCTGGGAGTACCTGTGCAGTTACCACAAGATCGTTGATGCCTTTCTCCGAAAGGGACGTGGTGAGGGGCTATGTCGTGACGTGGCTCCCTGGCTGGTGGGCTATACCGAGGACAGAGACCTCTGGCGTTGGAAGTTGCCGCACTCACGGGAAATCAACACGGCGTTGCGGAGTTACCCATTGGATTTTGCTCAGTGGGATGAACTGCTAACCATTCAACCCCCACACTCCTTTAGCTTTCTCTCTGAAGGCAAAGCCATCCTACGCCGCGAACAGCAAATCATCGCCGAGCACATTCGCCATGCACGTGAAATTGAGATGGGTGGTCACAAGGTTCTCGCCGTGAACGCCACCGTTCTGTTCTCGGAAATTGCCGGGGAGTTGGCGAAGGACCGACCTTTCGGCGCGTGCTACTTCGACTGCTTGGACGGCAAGCGGCAATGGTCGCTCCGATCTGCGGAGACGGGCATTGACGTGTCTGAAATCGCCAAGACGTTCGGCGGCGACGGGCACAAGCACGCCGCAGGCTTTGAAACGGTGGCAAGATACGAAGTGCTGGAGAGCAGCAGGTAGCCGCGGAAACAGCAACACATCCGGGGCAGATCTACAATACAGGAGTCCAATCATGGCCAACTACTTCCTCCGTTCGGACGGCGACGACGCAGCAGACGGTATGAGCGAGGCGACAGCCTGGCGCACCTTGCGCCACCTGAGTGCCTTTCTCCCTCAGCCGGGCGACGTGATCCGCTTGCGTGGCGGCGATACCTTCGAAGGCAGCCTGCACTGGGGTGCGTGGAACGTGGGCAGTCCCACGGGCAGAATCCTTGTCTCGTCCTACGGTAATGGCGTTCCCACGATTCGACCGGCCCCCGAGGTGTACGCACTCCATTACTCTGGCCCAGGAGGCTTGACCTTCGAGAAATTGCGTCTGATCGGCCAGGTGACTCAGGTAGCCGACCTGGGCGGCCTTCACGTGAGCGCGATGTCGGGCGGCACGACGGATATTGAGATTCGAGACATCGAAGCACAGGGTTTTGGGGCTGGCGTGTTCGTGCAAGGGGGCGGCATAGTAGCAGACCGTGTGCGCAACGTGACAGTCGAGCGTTGCCACTTGCATCACAACACCAACGGCCTTTGGCTGTCCGCGGTGGAAGACGTGTATGTGGCCCAGGTCAACTGCCATCACAACGATTGGCTGGGCGTTGAGGCCGGGGACCGTGTCCACGGCGGCAGCGGGGCGATGATTGGCTTTGCCGAGCGTGTGACGGTGCAAGACTCCCAGTTCAATCACAACGGCCTCCGCACCTTCAACTGCGGCGGGCACACGGGGTTGACCGCTCTGCAATGCACCAGAACCTTCCTGGACAAGTGCCTGTTCCGCGGCAACGGCGATCCCGTGCATGGCGACGGCCAGGGCGCTGTCTTTCACGGCTGCTCGAACTCAAAGATGACGGAATGCGTGGCGATCGACAATCTCAACGGACTCAGCCTGTTCGAGGATCGCTCCGCGCCAGCCGTGGTCAATTGCGAAATTCGGCGCTGTGTAGCCACAGGCAACGTGTCCGACCTGAGCCTCCACGGCACCATTCAGGGGGCCGTGGTCACGGGCAATCAGTTCCTCGCCACCGGCCCCCGCAGCCACAAAGCCTTCGACGTGGCGGACGACACCCCGGAGACGGTGCGGAGCAACATCCGGGTCTTCAACAATGTGTTCCGGATTGGAGCTTTGAGCAATCAGCTTCTGCTGGAGGCGGCCGGCGGCCTGGAGGGAGTCGAGCTGCTAGAGGCCAACCGGTGGGAAGGCCCGCAAGTAGGGCACATCTTCTCCGTGCGTGGACGTGGCTTTGACACGATTCTCGAAGCGTTGGCGGCGGTACCAGCCTAAGCGGACTCGCGAGGTGCGTCATGCCCTGGAAACGTGCCTTGACGTGGCTGGGTCAGCAGGCAATCTCCCTGCTGGTGTTCACGTTTCTGGTCTGCGGTCTGGCTGTGGGGTACATGCTTTTCCGGTCTGATGAACGGTGGTAGCCTACTTTCCACCGGGGATATTGGCGCGGCAAACCTAACCGGGGTTCTGCTCGTCTCTACCACACCACTATCCACCCATCCATTTCTACCGCGTCACGGGCACACTGAGGGTGAGCAACGCACTGTCTCTACCACACCACTATCCACCTACCTATTTCCACCAGCGGGTGCCGTCGTAGACGAGCCACGTCCGCCACGGTCTCTACCACACCACTATCCACCTACCTGCTTCTGCCCAACTCGGTGATCGTGGCCGGCATTCAGTCGGTCTAGTCTCTACCACACCACTATCCACCTACCTATTTCTACCGCTATGTCGCGTTGTTCGCGTATGCGGCAGAGCAGTCTCTACCACACCACTATCCACCTACCTATTTCTACGCAACACCGAGCCAGCATGGCCGACGCCGTCGCCGTGTCTCTACCACACCACTATCCACCTACCTATTTCTACAACCGCCGTCATACTCCATGATTGCGGCGCGCTCGTCCCGTCTCTACCACACCACTATCCACCCATCCATTTCTACAGGAGACACGTCAGGATGGCCGACTCAGTACGGGTCAGTCTCTACCACACCACTATCCACCTACCT
>FRDC01001978.1_pt1 | contig 15234 bp, 11 predicted proteins | sample 1106171 | NCBI WGS metagenome assembly FRDC01 (sample SAMEA3930566, study PRJEB13176) | freshwater metagenome | biome: Drinking water system; feature: drinking water; material: water | place: Singapore | collected 2014-12-20 | reverse complement strand
GTCCGCCACCTCGAAGCCGCCGCCACCATCGACACCGTCGTCATGGACAAAACCGGCACCATCACCACCGGCAAGTTCGCCGTTGCACGCCTCGCCCCCGCGCCGGGTGTCGATGGCGCCGAGCTTCTCGCCGCCGCCGCCAACGCCGAGCAGCAGTCAAACCACCCCCTCGCACGCTCCATCCTCGCCACCGCCAAGGCCGCCCGCATCGCCCTCGACGGCGCAAGCGACGTGGAAGAGTTCCACGGGCGCGGCGTGCGCGCCCGCACCTCGCTCGGCGAGCTCTCCGTCGGCCGCGCTTCGTGGATCGCCGAAATCCTCCCCTCCGCCTCGGGCCAACTCGCCGATGTCTCCGCCCGCATCGAGGGAATGACCGGCGTTCACGTCGCCAAAGACGGCCGCTACCTGGGCGCAGTGGGCCTCGAAGACAAGGTCCGTTCCAACACCAAGGCCGTCGTCGAACGCCTGCGCGAACTCGGCGTGCGCCGCCTCTCCATCTTCACCGGCGACCGCCTCGGCGTGGCCGAACGCGTCGGCCGTTCCGTCGGCGTCGACACCATCGAGGCCGAATGCCTCCCCGAAGAGAAGCACGCACAGATCAAGGCCCTCACCAAGCAGGGACGGCGCGTCCTCATGGTGGGCGACGGCATCAACGACGGCCCCTCGCTCGCCGCCGCCGATGTGGGCGTGGCCATGGGCCTCGCCGGCTCCGACATCGCCACCAACTCGGCCGGCGTCGCGCTCATGAACGACGACCTCTCGCGCATCCCGTTCATGATCGAGCTCGCCCGCCGCACCAAGGGCATCATCACGCAGAACGTCGTCGCCGCCGTCCTCATCGCCCTCGTCGGCCTGGGCCTGGCCGCGACCGATAACCTCGCGATCTGGGGTGCCGCGCTCTTCCACTTCGTGGGCGACATCTTCGTGCTCGCCAACAGCTTCCGCCTCTTCCGTTTCGGCGAGGGCGTCTCTTCGCTCGATGCCGAGGTGGGCGAGAGCACGCCCCCCGCGCCGCGCGAGGCAAGCATGCGGTTGAGCCAGCCCGTGCCCGCCGCCGCGTGATCCGTCCCCGCCCGCACGCGCCTGCGCACCCGCTCAGTTCACCATCTGCAGGTCGATGGGCAACTGCCCGCCAACATCCGGCGTGGTCTGGTCGCCCAGGCCGGGGCTTGCAATGCCCACCTTCCCGCCCTTCCCGCCGGGCAGCGCCACCGCACGCGTTTGATCGGGCATGATCGTGTTCGTCGCCGTGTCGAAGTACCACTCGTAGTCACGCGCCGTAGTCCCGCCGGCAAGCCGCACGCCCCGCGTGCTCGCGAACGAGTTCGCTGGAATGGCCCGCAGGTACGGGCCGTACAGGCCGGCCGCATCCGGGTTCCCGTTCGCGTCGGTGGGGCCCGTCAGCCGCAACACGAACGTCGTCTGGTTGTTGGTCGCGCTCCCGTCCGCCTCCTGGTTCGCGCTCAGCCCCGTGTGCTCTTCCACATACAGGTCCAGAGCCTTCTGAAACACCACCCGGCTGGCGTCCAGGCTCGTCGCCTTGGCGTTCTCGCTCGCCGACACCATGCGCGGCACGGCGATCGCCCCGATCGTGCCGATCACCACCACCACCATCACCAACTCCAGCAGCGTAAAGCCGCGCCCACTCGGCGCGCTTCGTGCCCCCTCCCAACCCGCCGTTCGTCGGCGCGGCAACCCCCGTGCGTGTCCGCACGGGCTGGCGGTCTGGGCGGGCAAAGCGGCCATGGTCAAAATATCGGATTCGTTGCAGCCACGGGCACGCCGCCGCCGCGGCTCGCCACAAAGCCCCGCCGACCGTGCCAGTGCGGCAAGCCCGATCCGGCCGATAACACCGCCTTGTTGCGGGCCCGCAGGGTGGACCTGTCCCCGTCGGGCCTTGCCACGGGCCCCGGTGGACAACCTCTCGCGACCGCCGCGCGAACCTTATGATCCGCCCATGAACAAGAAGACCCCCTACAAGATTCTGGCCGCGTTCGTGGTGCTGCTGGTGGTCCTCTTTACCATCGCCTTCACCGCCCTCATGTTCGTGAACAGCGGCGTGGTCGGGGCCGTGGAGAACGGCGGCACCTACGCCCTGGGCACCACCGTCACCCTGCGCAACGCCGATGTACGTCCACTCAGCGGCTCGGTCACGCTCAAGGGCTTCAAGATCGCCAACCCCACGGGCTACACCCAGCCCACGTTCTTCTATATCGAGCGGGCTCACACGCGGGTCGCGCTCGCCACGCTCAGAGAGCCGGTGATCGAGATTCCCGAGTTGACGCTCGAGAAGATCACGCTCGTCGTTGAGAAGAAGGACGGCAAGGCCAACTACCAGGCCCTGCTCGACCACCTCGCCACCGTCACCGCCAAGCTCCCCTCCGGCGGCTCCACCCCCGCTCCGGCCTCATCGCCCGCCGACGAGAAGAAGATCATCATCAACGACCTCCGCATCACCGAGGTGAACATCGAGGCCCAGCTCGCCGACGCTCCCGGCCCCATGGGCGAGATCGTCAAGGGCATCAGCACCATCAAGGTGCCCACCATCAAAGAAATCCGCCTGCAGAACGTCGGCAAGACCGGCACCGGGCTCGGCGGCAGCGGTGTCACCCTGAGCGACCTCACCGGCATCATCGTGCGCGCGGTGATGGGCGCCGCGAGCGACGCCGGCGCCGGCATCCTCCCCGCCGATCTCCTCGGCGATATGCAGGGCAACCTCGCCAAGCTCGGCAACCTCTCCGAGCTGGGCATCGGCGTTGTCGGTGGTGTGGGCGGCGCGGCCAAGGCCGCCACCGAGCAGGCCGCCAAGGCCGCGCAGGGCGCGGTCGATGGCGCGGCCAAAGAGGGCCAAAAGGCCCTCGACAACGTCACCAAGGGTTTGGGCGGCCTGATCCCCGGCGGCAAGAAGGAAGAACCCAAGAAGCCGTGAGCCGGGGGGGCGGGCACTTTTGGTGCCGTCGTACGGCGAGTCTGCGAGCCGTGCGACGCGGCCAGATGGGATCTCGCGTGGCACACGCATCCAAGCGGGCGTGTATCACGGCATCGCCGCGCCCCCTTCACCAAGATTGGGCAAACCGCCAACCGCTCTCGGTTATCCGCTTCCTGCGTTACTCCGCTCCTCGCTTCCTGTTCAATCAGATAGGCTGATAGGAGCGCACCCATGTCCACTCCACTCCGGTCCAACCCTTCCTCCCCCGCCCCGTCGCACGGCTCCTCCTTCGACCCCGCGGCATCCACGCTCCTCTCTCCAGCCGCAGCGATCACCGAGGGCCCGGGCACCCGCATCGGGGTGTACAAAATCCTCGAGCTCATCGGTGAGGGCGGCTTCGGCTCGGTCTTCATGGCCGAGCAGGATTCGCCCGTGCGCCGTCGCGTCGCCCTCAAGATCATCAAACTCGGCATGGACACGCGCCAAGTCGTCGCCCGCTTCGAGCAGGAGCGGCAGGCTCTGGCCATCATGGACCACCCGCACATCGCCAAGGTTTTCGATGCAGGTGCCACCGACTCGGGCCGTCCGTATTTCGTGATGGAGTACGTGCGTGGCGAGAGCGTCACCAAACTCGCCGCGGCACGCAAACTCGACCTCTCCGCCCGCCTCGACCTCTTCATGCAGGTCTGCCAGGCCATCCAGCACGCCCACACCAAGGGCATCATCCACCGCGACCTCAAGCCCTCCAACGTGCTGGCGTTTATCTCCGACGGCAAGCCCTTTGTCAAGGTGATCGACTTCGGTATCGCCAAGGCCACCGGCTCGCGGCTCACGGACAAAACGCTCTTCACCGAGCACCGTGCCCTCATCGGCACGCCCGAGTACATGAGCCCCGAGCAGGCCGAGGGCTCGCTCGATATCGACACCCGCACCGATGTGTATTCATTGGGTGTGCTGCTCTACGAACTGCTCACCGGCCTCACGCCCTTCGATTCGGTCCGCCTCCGTTCGGCCGCCTATGCCGAGATGCAGCGCATCATCCGCGAGGAAGACCCGCCCGCCCCATCGCTCCGCCTCGAACGCACGCTGCGCGGCCCCACACGCCGCGCCGCATCGTCTCCCCTCGCTTTGGGAGCGGGCAAGGTGGAGGGTGCTCCTTCGCTTCCACCGGTGCCCGTTGTCCAACAGCCATTGCCCGCCTCGCCCACATCCTCCATCGCCCCGCCCGCGCCAGCGCCCGAACTCGCGTCCCCTTCGATTCCTTCGTTCATTGACCTACGCGACATCCAGGGCGAGCTCGACTGGATCGTGATGAAGGCCCTCGACAAGGACCGCTCACGCCGCTACGACTCGGCCACCGCCCTGGCCCAGGATGTGCAGCGCCACCTCGTGGGAGAGCCTGTGCTTGCCGCGCCCGCCAGCGCGGCATACCGCGTGCGGAAGTTTGTGCGGAAGCACAGAGGGCCGGTCATTGCGGGGGCCGTTGTGGCAGGTGCGCTCATCCTCGGCATCATCGGTACCAGTTGGGGCTTGTGGCGAGCCGAGCGCAGCAACGCCGTGCTGCGTCGGCATCAAACGGCTTCGATAGAGGCGGCCGAGAAGATACTGCTGGCATTTATCAAGCACATCACGCCCGCGGGTGAGCAGGTTTTAACGAGCGAGGATTTTTCCACGCAGGAGAAGGTCGTGCTGAACCCAGACGGCTCGAGACGTGGAAGCTTCAAGTACAGATGGGACAAGGACGGGGCCGGGAATCCCAAGTTGTTCTGTAAGGAGTACGACGCCCTTGGGCGCGAGACCGACACCGGCCTGCTCATCGAGCAGATGGGCCAGGTGTCGGTCGACCTGTTCGATGCCTACGAGCGAGAGATCGCCGAACTCAAGGCCGCCGCGGCCACACAGGCTCCGTCGGACACGAAGACACCCGCCAAGCCCTGACCACACAGTCGCGCTCGTTTACAGATACACCTCCCCACGCGTCTCATACGGCCTGTCCAGGTTCAGCACCAAATACCGCAACGCATCCACCGCGTGGTCGTGCCCGTCCTTCACCGGCTCCAGCGATTCGGGCCGATCCTCCGGAAAGTGGTAGCGGCGCAGGCTCTCGATCAGCGTGCCGCAGCGCGCGTGGATGAACAGCCTCGCCGGCCCCGCCGCGGGCCGCAGCCGTGCCCGCACGAGCGCGAGCCCGTCCATCCGCCCGCTCTGGCGCGAGCGCACCGCCAGCCCCGCGCGCCGCAGCAGGTTCACATTCGACAGACCCGTCTGGTCGTTGGTCGCGTTGCCCGCAGGGTCCACGCCGATCCACGCCGGGCGCGGCCGAGCGCCCGCGAGGATCGCGTCCACATGCCCCTCCATCAGCACGCCCGCGCGGGCCTGCTCGTGCATCACACGCAACGTGCCGGTCTCGTCCAGGTGCGCCCACAGAATCACCGTCGGCGAGCGATGGCCAAAGTCCATGCCCGCCAGCCACGCGCCACGTGCGGGCACCTCCTCCGAGCGCACCACATGCACGGCCTCATCAAACTCCGGCAGCACCGCGTCGTCGCGCCGCGGCCTCAGGCACAGCATCTCGCTCTCCCACACCGCTTGGCTCACACGGGCCTTCATGGCGAGGGCATCCTCAACCCGCAGGTGGCCCGCGTGTGCCGCACGCCGGGCCTTGGCGCGCCCCGCACACTCGGCCTCCAGCACGCAGGTGTCGCACTCGTGCTTGGGCGTGCAGTGCTCCAGGCAGTCCACCACGCCCCAGCGAAACAGCCGGCGCGACGCGTTGCCCCCCGTCGTCTGCCCCACCAGGTCCCACATGATCCCGAAGGGGCGGGTCATGGTGCTCAGGGCTTCCACGCGCCCGTGAACCGTGCCGCCCCACGGCCCGGGCACGGCCAGTGAGCGCGTCGTGAGCTGCGCGGCACTCCACACCGCCGGGTCGAACAGGTCGGCCTCGTCGCAGCGCAGCTTCTGCACCCGTGTGCCGCGCACGGCGGTCTCGGATTGGGCCAGCACCTGAGCCCGTGAGCCGTTGGCGAGCACCAGCCGCTTGGCGGTGGAACGCCCCGCGACCTGGCTCGCAACGGCGGGAATCTCGCACAGCCTGCGCAGGTGCTCGTGCATGCGGCCGCTCTGCTCCAGGCTGCCGCCCACGATCCGCACCTCGCACCCGCGCTTGAAGATCAGGTCGAGCACCGTGGCGACCGCCCCCAGAAACGTCTTGCCCCCGCCGCGCGAGGCCCAGATCACCGGGTCGATGAGCGCAAGGACGTTGGGCGGGACAGACACAGCGCCGGCTTGCACGCCATCGCACGCGGGCCGCGCCGGCGACTGCCGCGCCGGGGGGGTCTGCGTCCCCTCGAAGAAGGCGTGGCAGAGGTAGTCAAAGGGCGCATCCGACGACTCCAGCAGCGGTGTGCGCGGCACACGCACGCCCAACGCATCGTGCAAGAACTTGTGGAGCGCATCCGCATCGCACGGCGGATTTCCCGGGTCGATCTTCCCCGACGGCGTGGTGTGCTTCTTCTTTGCCATGACGGCTCCATGTGTGATGTGTCTGCGAGCCCGAAGCGCACGTGAGCGGGTTCTACGAGCCCGAAGCGCGAGCGAGGGGGTGCATCTACGAGCCCGAAGCGCGAGCGAGGGGGTGCATCTACGAGCCCGACGCGCGAGCGAGGGGGTTCAACTGGATTGCTCCGCGCCGCCTGTGCCGAACTCGAGGGAGGGTCTCCCCTGCTTGGCGTGCAGAAACACCATCCGTCCGCCCAACGCCCCCGCCGCCGCTCGCGCAATCGCCCCGAGCGGCCCGCGTGCAAGCGCCCTCGTTGCGCGGCTGTCATTCGCCCACCTGCGCAGCCCACGCGTCAACGCGCCATCGCGCCGCGTGCGCACAGACAGGTTGTCCCACGCAACCAATCGCCACCAGGCACAGCCCGCCGTTCGCAGCACGCGCAACAGCCGTCGGTCGCGCGCCGTGGGCGGCACGCGCACCGCCGTCATGCCCGCACGCGCAAAGAATGGGCACGCCTCGCCCATCGCCGCGAGCGCCTCGGTTCGCTCCGTGAGCGGCCGCGAGAGGTACGCCCGCACCAGGCGTGTCGCCAGCCCGCTGCCGCGACAGCGCGGGTCGATCACCACCCGAGAAATCACCCGCAACGTCGCGTTCACCAGCCGGGCACGCTCGCGCGCCGACCGGCGCGGCAGCCACGTGCGCCACGAACCGTTCAGCGTTGGCCGCGACACCACCAGCACGCCCGCGACCTCGCCCGTTGCGCGATCGACGGCCACGCGCACAGCGCACACCGGCCCGGGCCTGCCGCGCCGGTAGTGCGAAGTGAGCAAGTGCGCCGCCTCGGCGAGCGTGCCGGTGCGGAGGGTGAATCGGTCGTGTGGCGCGTGGCTGTTCTGGGTGTTGCCGCAGACCCCGCCACCACCGCCATTCCCGCGCACCACCTGCATCACTCGCCCATCCAGGCCCATATGCACCAGCACGTCCGGGCCGAGCGGTTCCAGCACGTCGTCGTTGGCCGCGGCCACCACCACGCGCCTGCCGGCCCCTTCCCGTGCCCAGCGTGCCACGCTCGCGGCCACACACCACGCCGTGGTCCGGTCGAGCGTTGAGCAGAACTCATCCGCGATCAGTGTGGCGGGCGGCGCGATGCGGTGCCGTCGTACGGTGCTGGCCGCTGTGGCGGCCGAGCCGTGCGACGCGAGCCGCTTGCTCGTCGCGTGGCACACGCCGCGACGGCGCGTACCACGGCACCCGTTCTCGCACCGCCGCTCGCACGCCGCCATCGCCCGTGCCAGTTCGGCCCGGGAACGCTGCCCATCCGACAGCGACCCCACCGTCTGGCTCCACACCCGCGTGTCGGCCAAGCCAGCCCGTGCCAGAGTGCCCAGCCGTGCCGCGAGCGGCCCCGCGATCGTGTCGAGCACCGCTCGCGCGCGTTCGGACGTGCCACCGCCTTTCGCACTGCGAAAGCCGTGCTTGGTGCCGTGCGACCGCACAACCACGCACGGCGTGTTGTTCAGCCGCAGCCGCGCTTGCAACGCCCGCAACAGCGTGGACTTGCCCCCACCGCTCGGGCCGGTGATAAACGCAACGCCGCCCGCCCGCAACGCCCGGTCCAGCGCGGCAGCGGCACGCCGCGCATCCATACGCCGTCGCGTGCTTCCCGCGCTGGGTCGCTCGATCGCCACGCCAAACAGCGCGGCGGCACGCAGCACGCGCCAAGAGTGGGGGAAGGGCCTCACGCCGCCACCCCGTGCGGCGCACGCACCCCGCCCGCCACCGGCCCGCAGAGTGCGCGCGGTGCTTGTCCTCGCCCGCGCCCCGCCGCGTTGGTCATGGCCACAATCGCATCGCGCTGCCGACGCACCGCGTGGTAGGAAAGCCCCAGCGTCGCCGCGGCACGGTTCAGGCTGTGCCCGCGCACGATACACGCATCGCCCACCGCCCGCATCGTGGCGCCCCACACATCGCGCTGAGCGACTACCAGCGCGAACTCGGGGCTCATCACCCGGCGCAACAGGTTGCGGATGCGCCGGCGCGTGCGCCGCACGTTCTCGCCCACCAGCGCGGCGATCTCGGTCGCCTTCTGCCCGCGCTGGCACACCGCCAACAGCAACTGCCGCTCGGGCTCATCAAGGTGGTTGGCCCGCTGCGTCGCCCGCTCGGCAAAGGCCCGGGCGCTGGCGCGCCTCAACGTGGCCGCGGCAGGCAGCGGTCGGTTCACGGTTCGGATCGGCTCCATGGGTGGCTCCTGTGTGTGTGCGGCGCGAGAGGGCGAAGGGAGTGGTGGGGGGCGATGGAGTCAGGCGAAGGCGGGCATGAACGGCGTTGTTCACTGACCGAGAGACACGGCCAAGCCCAGCGTGGCGGGACTTGGCTACGATGTTCACCGATCAGAGAACGCTTTGCAAGGTGTTTGTATGGATCGACCACACAATCGCGCGCAAACGCGGTCTTCCACTGACAAGGGGATGTCAGTGGCCAACGAACTCGGGGGGTTGGTGCGCGAGGCGCGCCGGGCCTTACGACTCTCCTTGGATCAACTCGCAGCGCGCGTGGGCTGCGCCAAGAGCTACCTCTCCGCGATCGAGACCGGCGCACGCGCCAACCCGCCTTCCGAAGCGCTGCTCACGCGCATCGAGCACGAACTGGCCCTCGCTCGGGGCTCCCTTTGCGCCATGGCGCACTGGCACAACACACCCGAACCCGTGCGCGCCTCCGTGCTGCGCCTGCGCTCGCAGCAGGAAGCCGCACAGGCCTTGGTGTCGCACCTGCGCAGGCACGCCAGCGCGGCAGGGGGCGCTGTGCAGAGCGGGCCGCACGCGTTCCCCACGCCTTCATCCCCCTCCGCTCCCAGCGGAGGGGGTGGCCGCGCAGCGGACGGGGGAGGTGTGCCTTGGGTTGCCTCATCGCTCGACGATCTCTACCGCAGCGGCGAACTGCGTCGGCTCGTCGATCGTGTCTCGCCACGCGAGGATCAGTCGTCTCGCTGCGGCCCCGCTCAGACGCTGGCTGACATGCTCCCCGCGCAGGTGCCGCTGGTGAACCTGGTCGCCGCAGGAACACCAACCGAGTTCACCGATCTGGGCTACCCCGCGCGCCTCGCCGACGGCTACATCAACACCACCGACACCGGCGATGCCGATGCCTTCGCGGCCCGCGTGCGCGGCGACAGCATGGAGCCGCTCTACCGCGAGGGCGACATCGTCGTCTTCAGCCCGGCCAAGGTGGTCAAGAGCGGCATGGACTGCTTCGTGCGCCTCGAGCCCGACCACGAAACCACCTTCAAGCGTGTGTACTTCGAGGACGACGGCCGCGTACGTCTGCAACCGCTCAACAGCGCCCACGCACCCCGCGTGCTGGCCCGCGAACAGGTGGCGGGCATGTACGCGGCGGTGAGTGCAACGCGGGCGGTGTAGCATTGGTATGCTGGAAGTGCTTGGACCGTTGCGGATGGGCGACGACCTCGCCCAGAGCGGCCCACGGCACTAACACCACAGCGACATGGAGGAACACATGTTCAGGACGCATGAATCCCGCACGTTTCGCGTTGGCGTACTGGGTGCAACACTGGCCCTCGTGGCGTGCTCGCCGCAACAGAAGCCGAGCGAGCGCGCCGGAGAGACCATCAACACGCGGGCCGCAGCGCCGGAACCCCGAGTCGTCGTGCCCGGGAAGCTGGCGTTCGTCTACCCGCCGACCATCGCCCCCTCTGATGGCACCCTTCGTCAAGTCTGGCCGGTGCGCGACCAGCCCTGGCCCGTGCCAGCCACGCTCGAGATAACCGTGGACACATGCGACGGCGGCAACGCCCTGGTGCTTGTGTACGGCTCGGTCCCAGGATGCAGCCGGATGGTGGTGCCGAGCCGCACACCCACCACGATCGAGGTTCCCGCCCACGGGTCGGTGTTGCTCGCCTGCCCACCCGGTACGGGCAACTGCAACTACGTCATCACCGCGCGCTAGCCCGCCGAGAGGCTTCCGCTCACCCCACCACCATCCCCCGCACCCGTTGCTCGTGCTCCCCGCCCGGCACCAGCCACAGCACATCATCCGCGCCGCTCGCGGCGAGCGCCGCCGGGTTCGCCACGCGCCGTAGCCGCAGCGTGCCGCTGGCAAAGCCCATCAGCCCCGGCTCGTGCTCCACGGCGTGTCCCACATATCCAGCGCCCTGCATGATCGCAAACAGTTCGCCGATGCTCGCCCCCGCGCGCTCCAGCAAACTCGGCACCGCCTCGCACACCACCGCCGGCCGGCGCTCCGCCAGCGTGCGCTTCAACCCCCCCAGCACGCGGCACTCAAACCCCTCCGTATCGATCTTCACCATCATCGGCCCCGCGGGCAGCCCGCGCAGCTCATCATCACCCACCTTCACCGGCACCTTCACACCCAGCGTCTCGCGCCCCTCGTGGTCGCTGGCCAGTGGTGCAAACGTCGCCTGCCCCGGGTGCAACGGCACGTGCAGTTCCAGTTCCGTAGCGATATCGCCCAGGCCGCAGTTGCGCGCCTCGGCCAATGAGCCAAGCCCGTTGCGGTTGATGTGGTCGCTCAATCGCTGATACACACGCGGGTTGGGCTCAAACGCCAGCACACGCCCCGTTGGCCCCACACATCGCGCGGCCATCAGCACCGTCATCCCAATGTTCGCGCCGATGTCCACGAACACATCGCCCGCGCGCAGCGCCTTCTGAAACAGCATCTGCGTGTGGGCCTCGTAGTAGCGGCCCAGCATGAACGTCCACCGCTCGCACCAATCGGCCGTCTGCAGTGTCATCTGGTAGCCGTGCAGCTTGCCGCGCATCTCGACGGTCGGCTCATCGTCAAGGTGGGCGTGCCCGGCCACGCGGTTCATCACGCGCCGCCACCCCGGCAGTTCCAGCCGCGCATACGGAAGGGCGATCGTCTTGAGAAGGGGATTCATACCCACGAGAACAGGCTCCGTACTCATCAGGGTTCTGTCATCGGCCCGCGCGGGTGCCCGGCTGACCGGCTGCATCCCATGCCGGGGGAAGCCCCACGTTCGGGCCCGACGTGCCGGGGCAGCAGGTTATCCGGTCCATCCGCCAGTGTCGGCCGGGCCGCCCTCGATACGCGCCCGCCACCCATGCCCGGAGCATGAAGCACCGATAAAGTTGGGGCTCGCTCCCGGGCAGCAAGGCTCTCGCCCTGCTTCGCGGTCTTCTTGCTCCTCGCAAGGTTCGTTCTCGCATGACGCCCCCGGCCCCCACGCACTCACCGACGACCACGAGCACATCCTCTCGCACGCCCGTCGCGAGCGTGGTCATGGCCACGCGCAACCGCAAAGACGAACTCCGCACCGCCATCAACTCCTGCCTGAAGCAGTCCGTCCCCGTCGAGGTCATCATCCGCGACGACGGTTCCACCGACGGCACCGAGGAGATGGTCCGCGCCGAGTTCCCCATGGTGGACTACGCCCGCAGCCCCGAGCCGCGCGGCTCCATCGCCAATCGCAACGATGCCGTGCGTGCCGCACGCACCAACTTCATCTTCTCCATCGACGACGATGCCGCCTTCGACTCGCCCCGCACCGTCGAGCAAACCCTCAAGGAGTTCGACCACCCGCGCGTGGGCGCCGTCGCCATCCCCTACATCGATGTGCTCAAGTCCCCCAAGGTCGAGCAGGTCGCGCCCGACTCCGACCACGTCTGGGTCCTCAACTTCTTCCGCGGCTGCTCCGCCGCGTGGCGCCGCGATGTCTTCCTGGGCGTGGGCGGCTACGCGCCGGTGCTCTACCACATGGCCGAAGAGCCCGAACTGGGCATGAAGCTGCTCGGCGCGGGCTACATCACGCGCGTGGGCCGCGCCGACCCCATCCACCACTTCGAGTCGCCCAAACGCGACCACACCAAGGTGCTGCGGCTGGTGGCCAAGAACGGCCTGCTCATGGCCGTGCTCAACACGCCCACGCTCCTGCTGCCGGTGCATCTCGCGGGCACCATGGTGAAGTCCTGCATCTACTCCATCCGCACCTACGCCAAGCGCGCCATGTACCACGGTGTCATCGACGGCTGGAAGGATGTTCCCCGCGCCTGGCCCGCCCGCAAGCCCGTGCCCATGACCGCGTACTTCCTTTACCGCTCACTCTGCCGCCGCTCGCCGCGCCGCATGGACGAGATCGAGCACCGCCTCCCACGCTGCAAGCACTTCGGCCCGTCGTCCGCCGCCGTCTCTCCCGGCCCCGCCCGCGCGGCGTAGTTGTCGGCACTCTCTTCGGACCTCTCATTGCCCCCCGCCAGCCCCACCCTGCAGCCCGATCAGTCGCCCGCCGAGGCGCGCACGGGCGGGGCCGCGCTCAGCCCGCACGCCGCCCACACGCAGGCAACGGCCACCACCAACGCCGCCGCGGCCAGCGGCATGCGCTGGCTCATGCTCCAGAGCCTTTCGTACAAGGCCGTCAGCTTCTTCGGGCAGATCTGGCTCACCCACCTCGTAAGCCCCAAAGACACCGGCCTCATCACCCTCGCCCTCGCCGTCGCCGTCTTCACCAACTTCCTCCAGCAGCAGGGCCTGCGCGAGGTGTTGGTGCGGCTGCGGTCCCGGCACGAACGTTGGGACGGCATCGCCCTGTGGCTGAGTGTGGCGATGGGCGCGGTCGGTTTCGGCCTCACCGCCGGCGCGGCACCGGTCGCCGCGTGGGCGTTTGATGCGCCCGAGTTGCGTGCCCTCCTCTTCACCGTCGCCTTCTCCGCGCCAATCCTCGCCGTCTCCAGCGTGCCCGAGGCCAAGCTCCAGTGCGAGCTGCGCTTCAAGGCCCTCGCCGCCGTCGAGTTCCTGCGCGGCATCGGCACGCTCGGCCTCACGCTCATCCTCGCCTGGCGCGGCTACGGGGCTATGGCCTTTGCGCTCCCCCTCCCCATCAACGTCGCTGTCCGCCTCGTCCTCCTCTGGTTCCTCGCCAGGCCGCACTGGTCCATGCGCCTGCACGTGCGCCGCTGGCGGTTCCTCTTCACCGATTCGGTCCTCATGTTCGCCACCTCGATGATCGGCCAGTTGATCCCGCAGGCCAGTTTCTTCATCATGGGCCGGCGCTACGACGAACTCGAAGTGGGCCTCTACGCCTTCGCCAACAACCTCTCCCTCACCACCGCCGTGGTTATCACGCAGAACATCGGCTCGGTCATGTTCCCCGTCTTCGCCCGCTATCAGGACGACCCGGAAACGCTCCGCCGCAGCTTCATCCGCTCCGGCCGCCTGCTGCAGGTTCTCGCCGTGCCCATGTGCTTCATGCAGGGCGCCCTCGCCGGGCCTTTCATCGGCATCGCCTGCGGCGAGCGCTACCAGGGCAGTGTGGGCATGTTGCAACTGCTCTCGGTGGGCATGGCCTTTGTCGTCATCTGGCCCAGCAGCCGCGCCCTCATGCAGGCGCAGGGCCGCTTCCGCATGTGCCTGGCCATGGCGGTGCTGCACGCCGCGGGTTACGCGCTGGCCGCCTTTCTCGGTGCGCTTATGGGCAAGGGCGTGGCCGTGAGCGCGAGCGTCACCGTGGCCTTCTTCCTCATCGGCATCATCGACCCGTACGTGGCCCTCAAGCCCGTGGGCGGCACCCTTCGTGAGGTGGTCAGCATGTCGCTGGTGCCGCTGGTGGTGAGCGCACTGGGCATCGCCGTGCCGCTCTACCTCATCACCCGCATCGCCTATTTCGAAACGCACCTCTTCGCGCAGGGCCTCGCCGTGTCGGTCGCCGGCGGGCTTGGGTGCCTGGTCTTCTACCGCCTCTTCGCGCCGCGAGACTTGGCCGAAATCCTCGGCTTCATCGCGGGGATCGTGAACAAGCGGATATTGCGAAGAGGATGAGCGACCCAACGCCGCTGCGCGCCCTCCGATGGCCCATGCGTGCTCACTCAAACTTCCCGCCGCTCAAAATCTCAAAGTCATACAACTCCGCCAGTTGTTTGGCGCTCTTCTTCTCCAAGGGGCTCAGCCGCTTCACCAGCGCCGCAGGGTCCGCCACTCCAAGCGACCCCAGCAGCCTGAACTTGTGCTCCAAGAGCCCCTTCAGGTCCGCCGTGGTGTTGCGCGCGTGACCCGTGGGGAACATCACCAGCCCGCTGTCGTGGCTCTGGCCCGCATCATCGGTGATGATCACCGACGTTGGAATCCCTTCCGGATATCGCCGGTCATACTCCACGCCCCCGTGCTCAAACTCGATCTTCGCCATCAACGCCCGCGTCAGCGTGTTGTGGATCGCCTCGTGGTTGTAATCGTGCGGCCCCAGCATCAGCGTGGCCCAGTCGGCCGTCTTCTGCCGCAAGGCCTTGTGCAACAGCGTCGCCAGAATGTACACCATGCTGTGGTCCGCGCTCTGGCGCGTGTGCGGGTCGCGCTTGGCCGGGTCGCCGATGATGTGGAACGCCGGCTCGTACGCGATCACCTTGATCTTCCTGATCCGCCCGCCCCCCGAATCCGCCAGCAGGTGCGGGTGCTTGCCCAGCAAATCCAGCAGTGCCTGCAGCGCGCCCGCGCTCTGATGCTCATACAACCCCAGCTTGAAGTGCATCCCCATCACGCTGAAGTCGCTCCCCTTCCGCGACAAAAACAGGTTGAACGGGCTCATCCCCTTCTCCGGCGGCTTCTGAAACAGGCAGAACACGGCCTCGGGGTTCCTGAAAATGTCCTTGGGCCCGATGAACCCCGCCATGCTCCGCCGCATGCACAGAATCGCCGCCTCCGTGCTGATCGCCGCGCTTGCCCCCTTGCTGTCCGACAACTGCTTGCCGTGACGGATCGCCCGGAACGGCACGTGGTGCGCCACCACCATGCCGATCGCGCTCTCGATCTGCTC
>FRDC01004449.1_pt1 | contig 15241 bp, 10 predicted proteins | sample 1106171 | NCBI WGS metagenome assembly FRDC01 (sample SAMEA3930566, study PRJEB13176) | freshwater metagenome | biome: Drinking water system; feature: drinking water; material: water | place: Singapore | collected 2014-12-20 | reverse complement strand
AGTCGATGGTAGAGTAGTAGGACACCCCGACCCCGACCAGGACCCCAGTATAGGTAAAGTCCTCGTCAGGCAGCCTACCGTTCTTCAGCAACCCCCACCACACCGCCCATTCCGGCAGGGTCATGGAGGGGAAGCGCTGCTTCAGCGCCGCCGGCACCGTGTCTCCAGCCGGGTATTGTTCCCGTAGTTGGCCCACGAAGGGCAGCGGCTTCAGGCGTAGCCGTAATTCGGTGCGGTTCCAGCCAGGCGGTTCCCGCGACGCACCGGGGAGCCGGGGCAGCGCCACCTTCGGCAGCTTCAGGGGGTCCTGCTGTCGCGGCATTAGACATCCACTTCCAAGAGGAAGAGGTCGTAGGTTCCGCCAGACTGTCCCGCTGGTTCCGCTCCCACCAGTTCATGCATCCAGACCCGGTTGGTATAGGGTTGCTGATGCTCGCCGCGGTAGGTGAAGGTCTGCACCTTCCGCTCCGCCCTCAGCGAGTAGAGCAGAGCGACCATTTCGTCGGCGCTCTTGCCAAGACTGCGACACCGGATATCGGAGAGATCGAGAGTTAGGTTCCAGCCCTCCAGATTGGTGGGCAGGCGCAGGTAGCCCAGCGACACCGACTTCACTATCGGGGTTTTCAGCACATTACCGCTGGCCAGTTGCAGCCAGGCCCTCACGTCATGGAAGTGCTCGCCGCTTGGCCCTAGCCGGAACACCTTGGTGCCGTTGTCGTCGTCGAGTTCATCGGCCACCTGGCCAATATGCTCCCAGGCCCCGCCGTCAAAGCTGAGATAGACATCCAAGGTCTCGGTGGCGGAAGTCTGCTCTGTCTCGGTGTCCACGCTGACGGCAATCTTGGGCACCTCGGCCCAGCCCATGTCGCTGCGGGGCGTGAAGAGGTAACCACTGCTGGTGTAGCGCGTGGTCGGATTGCGGAGAGGGTTGTGCAGGCCAGTGGGCAAGCCGATGTAATAGACGGCCTGCCGGGTTGACCACCACAGACGATAACTGCTGGAGAGGCCAGCCACATGGGCCGCCCCCATGCCCCCCGCGTTGAGGTGCTGCTTCAGCATATACCAAGAGGCGCCGTGGCTAGTGAAGACGGCTCCGTTGCCGCTGCTACCCGTCATAAAGACATCGCCGAAGGTGGTTAGCATACCCGGCGGGTCATAGACATTGGGAGCGCCGGCATCCTCAGCCTGAGCCTGGATATCGAGGCCGATCAGGTACTCCGGCAACTCCTCCTTGCCGACAGGCGTGGAAGTCGTCGAGGCCCCCGTCGCGTTGACGATGCAGAACAGAGAAGCGTGGCCAGGGATAACCTGGAGGGTGTTGCCCTGCAACTCACGGGGCAGGCCATCGTCCTTATCAGGACCTGCCGCCTGCACTACAGAGCCGGTGTACTTATAGATTGAGGCACCCACCGGCACCCACAGCGCCCCCTGCCAGACGCAGGCACCCTGGCCTGCCGAGGCCATCAGCGGATGGGTGAGCGGAGTCTTGTAGAACCTGGCGGTATCCACGTCGTAGCCGTAGACGCCCAGCCGAGTGATGGCATGGATGGCTGGCAGGCCAGTCTGATCGAAGAACTCGATCAGTTGCTTGCAGTAGGTGACTGGCATCCGCAGGGTGCCGCCTGCCGTCCAACTCGTGATGGTGCTGGTGATAGCCCATTGCATGACGTTGGAATTATCCAGCCGCCACAACTTGTCATCGAAGGCCACAAGGGCGTAGCCGCCAGCCGCCTGGGTGGTCCACGTTGACGTATTGAGCCGGTAGAGGTTGCTGCTGGTGAGGATGTAGAGGCTACCGTCGTAGACACAGGCACTGCGGTAGGTCCCCGTCAGCGTCCCCTGGTTGCCGCCAGTGCCGCTATCAAGATCGACCTCCGCCACCCACGTCGCGGAATTCTCGTTCCAGGCATAGACAGCCCCGCCCTTGACGGCGTAGAGGACTTCGTTGTAGTCGATCAACACGTCGAGGGGGCCGGTAAGCGTCCCCGCCTGCTTTACCTCCGGCCCCAGGGTCAGATAGCGGTACCGTGTTTCGAGGTCGCCAATGTCATAGCGGTTATCGTCCCGCCCCGCTCTGGCGAACTGGATGCCGCTGCCGCCGCTAAAGTCGCTGATAATCCACTCACTCTCAACCACCTTGTCTTGGCGGGTATAGTCGCCAGTGGTGGTCTTGGGGGCGAGGGGGGTGATGCTGCGTCGGCGGATGGGGCCTTTGACAGGAAAGCGGATGCCACCAAGCGTGACTTCATTGGGGACGGAAACATCCTCATTATAGAGGACGGTGTTATTAACGCTGTGGGGCATGGCCCTCTCTTACGGGATGACTTCCCGGCTCCCAGGCATGGGCCTGCCGGCACTATGCCGCTTGCTGGTCTCAAACTCCTGCTGCGCCACCAGCATCCGGCGCAGGTGCTCTTCAACATCAACGGCTGGGCCGCCGCTCCGCATCGCCAACAGTTCCTTGGCGGCACCGGCAACCAGGGGCGCGCTCTCCACGTCGATCTCGCTGTCCCAGAAGGCGGGTATACGCATCTGCCGGGTGCCTCTGACCACCAGGGTGTCAGCCACATCGAGGCTCTGCTGGTCGATGGTGACGCGCACCTTCCTGCCGACGACTGGTTCCCAACTGTTCTGGGTCAGTTCCATACCGTTGACGGTGTTTCGTGACGCGCAGTTATCGACCCAGATGGTGTCTACCCGTGTCAACCCCGCCGGTAACGTGATCTCCAGCCGCTTCGTGTAGTTGGTGGCGGCGAGGGTCAGACCAGAGACGCGCATGGGGATGCGGCTCGCCTCGGAAAGATCGTCGAAGACACGCCGCAGCGCCCTCTCCACCTCTAGCGGGTCGGCGTTGATGATGGCGTACCTGGCGTCCACTGCCGGGTCGGCATGGAAAGGACTGGCCAGGGTCAGTGCCGAACCGTTGAAGGCGGTGATGCGCCGAAACCTACCCGCCAGATTGATGCCGTTGTCGGGATGCAGGATGACGTACCTGCCGAGGTAACTGCCGGCTCCCCCGCGTAGCGAGGTATCAACCACCGCCGCCGGCTGGTAGGCCGACATGGACCCTTCGATGACTTCGTGTTCCCGCGAGGCGAGGGCCAGGACAAGGTCCCAGCGCGTGAGGCCAGCGGCGGTGGCGTAACCGACGGTAAAGTACTGCGTCTTGCTGTTGCCGCCGGAGGTCCACACCGCCGTCCACAGCCCCGCGATAGTGAGTTGGTTGGCGGTAAGCGCGTAACTCCAGCGGCTGCTGCCCTGCGTGGTCGCCGATGCAGCCGTGACGACGGCGGTGCCTTTAGGGTCTGTCACCGTCACCGTCGGCGTAGTGTAGCCGGGTAGATCGGCGTAGATGGTGCCGGCCCGGTTCAGAACCCTATCCGCCATTTAGTCTCCTGGCCCCCAGTACGTGTCCGTAGCGGTGGTGGGCTGCTCTAGGTGCGTGTAGGTCTTATCGGTAACGGCCCAGTAAGGCTGCCTCGGCATCACGTCTGGCGACTGGTTTGGGTACGGCTCCCCGTAGTACGTCTCTGACCACGCAGGCACCCAGACCCACCGACCACGGAGCTGGCGACATCGGCAGCAGACGCCGCTATGCATGTAGCCGATGCAGTGGCAGACCTGCATTAGGCCGCTGCCTCCTCCACATCGGTATCCAGCTTGTGGGTCAGGTAGTTGAGGATGAAGGGCGGCTCGACTTCGTCGTCCTTCTTGGCTGGCTTAGGCCAGTTGCCCATCGCCACCTGCGAGACCTGCAACGCCTTGCTGATGCCGGGGTTGGCGTACTTGAACGCCTCCCAACTCATCGGCGAATAGCCGGAGTAGACATCAATGCCACGGAAGATGCCGCCCTCGCCGAACTTCTCCATAAACTCGACGGCGATGCGTCGGGGCAGGCGCCTGCCGTTGCTATCGAAGACGACTTTCTTGCCGTCCCTGCCGAGAGTGATGTGGGTGCGGAGGGGCTTCCTGTCGTTGGTGACGATGAGGACCCGGTTATCGTCCATCTCACTGCCGGGGCCGACAATCCAGGCTTCGATAGCCGCTTCCCGCAGCGCCCAATCCTGAATGGCCAGCACATCGTCGAGACGCCAGGTCGCATAGGTGTCGATCAGTTGCTCTTTAGACGGCAGCTTCAAGGCTGTCTCCTATGACTTATAGGGCAGCAAGCCGCTGCCTTCATATTGGGGGCTAGGCCGTGTCTGCTTAGAAGCGGCGCCTTGCCAGGCTTGGGGCGTGGGCACCGGGTTCTCAAAGCCCTTCCAGTAGCTGGGGTCGCCAGGCTTCAGCGAGTATCCCCAAGGACGCATGATGGTGCGGCTGTAGCCGTAGACGCGGCGCATCGGGGTGCCGCAGATGGGACAGGCAGCAGGCTCTCCTGCCTCTGCCATCGGCTTCCTAACCTCGGTGTAGCCGTGGTTAGGACACTCGTACTCATAGTTGACCAATGCACACTCCCACGAGCAGGGTGAGGAGCCGGCGACGGGAGAACCGCCGGCTCCACCCTACCTCTGTGCTTGTGTCACCCAAACGTTGAGGATTATTCAACGTTTGGGTGACAGGGCTAGTAGGTCGAGGAGATGTCGCAGATCAGGCCCTGGCGCTGCGGAGCCTTGCAGATGAGGTTGAAGTAGCTCTTAACCACCAGCGTCGTGGTATCCGGCGCAGTGCTGGTCTTAGCCAGTTCCTCAGTCTCAAACGCCTTCAGCATCGGCACCGACCAGTCCCGCTTGTCGATGAAGTACATGGTCGAGGTGCTGGCGAAGCCAGTGCCGTGCCACTTCAGCGGCGACAGGATGGGGATGCCCTTGAACTCCATGTCGGAGTAGCCAAGGTCGATCTTGCCGCTGCGCCCAGTGGTGTTCCAGCGTCGCCGCGCATCCGCGATATCGCCATAGGCATCGACGATGCTGGGCGTGGTCAGAATGACCATCGCGTTGGGGTCGCTACCACGCAGAGCCGAGTTGGTCAGGGTGGCGTAGACCTGCTGCATCAGCGCCACGGTAAGAGGTCGGTTGGTGCTGGCAGTGCCTGACGACAAGACGTAACTGCGGAACCAGGCACTACCAGAGTTGCGGTTGATGCCAGCATAGGTCATTTTGCCAGGGCTGCGGTTGGCTGCGGTGCTGCACTGGCTGGTGGTCTGGCCGTCCCCCACGACGCTGGAGATAGCATCCGGCAAACGCGCATCGTCGATGTCGGAGAGGCCAGAGTTGTTGAAGACAACGAACCGGATGAGGCTGTCGTTGATGCCGCTGCGGAAGTCTTCCAGCGCGGTGCGGATGCTCTCGGCACGTTGGTCAATCCAGCTCGCCTCGGTACCCGCCTCGACGAGACCGGAGAACTGGATGTTGATGCGCGCCATCCGCAGGCCGACCTCGAAGTTGGCCCAGGTATCCGGCGAGTACGCGGTAGCCGCGCCGCCAGTGGCGTTGACACCAGTGCTCAACGCATCCAGTTCCTCGTAGAACTCGGTGCTGGGGTTGGCGCCGACACGCAGCTTGGTCCTGACGTAAACATCCTTGGTGGGCTTACGTGGGAAGAGGGTGAAGGCGAAGGTGTCCTGATCGAGGGCCTTCAAGAAGGGCTTCTCGTAGGTAACTTTCACCAACTCGGCGAAGGGGCTGGCCTTGGTAGCGAAACCGCTGGCATCAGCCTGCGAGAAAAGGACATTCGTAGGCACTGAAGTGGATTAGTCTCCCTGGCCGACTGGTGCCGGCCTATCTGCGGGACGCCGCCGCGAGGGCTGCCATGCCTTCGCGGAAAGCGACTGCCGCTTCGTCATAATCTTCCGGCGGCTTCGCCTGGCGCGACACACTGCCGCCGCCGCCCTCGAACTTGTCAGCCTGGGTCTGCTTGCGGGTTTCTTTCCGAGTAGTTTTGGTTGCCTTGGACATGCGGGTAGCGAAGAACTCCAGAGCCGCTGCCGGCCCCTGGTCCATCGCCATCAGGAACTCGCCGAGGAGTTCCTGTGGAACACCCTGCGACTGCGCCAGTTCTTTCATGCGGGTGTCCTTCAGGACCTCCGTCATGAAATACTCTTGCTGCCGCTGCTGCTCCTGCTGCTGCCGCTGGGTCTGCTCCATCTGGTAGAGCATCCTGGCGGCCTGCTGCTGGTCCTCTGGCAAGGAGGCTATCTGCATCTCCACCAGCCGCCCTTCGTAGGCAGCGAGTTGAGCGGCAAGCCGCTTCTTCTCCTCTGCCTCGCGCTGGACGACGGGTTGCAGGCCGGTAAAGCGACGGCGAAAGGTTTCCCTTTCCTGCTCCGCCTTCTTCAGTTGTTTCCGCAGGCTTTCCAGGGTTTCGGTTGACGCTTGTTCTTCCTGCGTCTCTTCGGCGTCGTCAGCCACAGCATCGTCGGCGATGTCCTCGTCGGGAGTGGGCTGGGAACCGGGGACGCTATTGGGGAAGGACACAGATAACTCCATGTAGACAGCGCGAGGCTAGCGGCAACCGGAGAGCTAGGCTCGACCCAGACGTTGCCGCCAACTGTCCCACTGACTAGCTGAGGGTTTTGACGAAAGCGGCTACTGACCTATCCGCGCCAGGCGGCAGGCTCCGTAGCCATTCAAGGTAACGAAGTGTAAGTGGATACCGGCTAGCCGCCTGGTCCCTGGCAAAGGCACCGGCTGCCGTCGGCATGGTGTATTGTCGTCTGGCGGCTAACCCCGCCTGAACCTGGGCCTCCCGTGGGTCATCCGTCGTCGAGGCGTAAGTGGTGGACAGGTCGCCCTGCGCCCTCAACTGCTGCCTGACTTCTGACTGCTGCTCCTCGGTGAGGTCCTGTGTGGCATCCCTCACGTCAGCGGTTCTCGCTCTGATGGCTGCCTCGGTGGGACTGAGGTGGGTTAGCTGCGTCGGCACCGTCACCCCCGCCACCCGCTGCCGTAGCTCCGCCCTATCGACCTCTTGCTTGGCCCTCTTGTAGAGGTCGCTGCTAGGGTCTGTCATGGCGGCGATGTAGTCGGGGTGGCCTGGTTCGCCTGTTTCTTCGACAGCCATCTCGGCTAGTCGTTTGCTGATCTGGTAGTCCAACCGCCGAGACGACGACAGCGGGGCCGGGATGCCCCGCGCCTCTCGCGTTGCCGCGTTGACGGCGGCGGAGGGGTCGAGATTGACGTTGAGGCCAGTCGCCGCGTTGACGGCAGCCGACACCAGATCGCTGCGGGGGATGAGGTTCCCCGCCTCCTGGTTAGGTCCATAGGCACCGGCTAACGTGAGCGGAATATCCACCCACGGGGCAGGCCGTAGACCCACTCTCCCCGCTGCCATCAACGCCCTGCCCACCGGGGGCATCTCAGGGTCCTCCGCCGTCGGTTTGAACTGATCGGCGATAGACATGATGACGATGGGGTTGAAGTAGACGTGGCCGGGGCCGAAGATGGCACTGACGAAGGGGTCCAACTCCGGCGGCAGCGGTAGCTTGCCCTCGAAACGCGGTGTGAGGCCGCCGACCCTCTTCTCCTCCTCCGTCATTTCATGGTAGCGATACCAGTTACGGAGCAGAATGGGATGCTGGGCGAGGGTCTGCGTGTAGTAGGGCACATTGCGCGTCGCCCAGAAGTGGAACGGCGCCCAGGCCCTGACATTGAAGAACTTCTCGATGTTCCGCTCATCGTTGAGGCGGAAGTGGATGCGGTTACTCTGCGCCTCGCCCCGCTGAGAGGCCGCGAGCAGGGTGCGCCGCCAGCTTTCCCCAGCCTCCCGCGAGAAGTTGGCATCGCCGCCGGCTCTGCGAAGAGTGTCGGCAACGTCGCCAGCACTGAAGTCCAGATTGCGACTTCGCAGTTCCTTGATGGCTGCGTTGGCCACATTGGGCTGGAAGTTGCGCCGTATCTGGGCTTCGAGTGCTGGCATCCCCTGCTTCAGGCCCTTGAACACCTCGCCCATCCAGGGCAGGCTGCGGAAGGTGCTCTCCATCGCGTGAGACATGCCCCGGTTCACTGCCACCCACTTGCCCAACGAGGGGTGGATGGCTCCCAGAGCAGTGCCTTCCCACGGCGCCTCAAACTCCGGCAGTGCAGTAGCGCCGCCTGGGCGGTAGCTACTGCGGGGGTCTGTCACCGACGACGGGACCTGGATGCCCCACTTCTTAGCCATCGTATAGGGCGACATGCCAATCACTGGCGCATAGCCTTCGACGAGGGTCTTGGTGGACATGTCCTGAAAGTTGGTCAGGTGGTAGCGGATGGGCACCGCATAGAGTGCCACCTCGCCCCAGGCGCGACGGAACCAGCGCAACCCCTTGATGAGGTCGTTATCCGCGGAGATCGCGGAGGGCTTCACGCCATACGCCTTTTCCATCGCCTCTGACCACTGCTGCGCCGCACCGTGGCCATAAAACTGGGCCATTGTGCCGTTGGGGTTGCGGAGGCCAGACAGGTTGAAGTAGTCGTCGATGGCCTTGACATCCGCCTTGCTGCCCCCGACCTTCAAGGCCCACAGGTCCTTCATGGTCGTCCACTCGTCGGCATCCTTGCCACGGCGTCGGCGGTAGATCGCCTTCACCGCAGCCTCGGCAGCCTGAAACTTGGGCAGCCAGGTCTGGTATTCCCTGCTAGCAACCACTTGCTGCACCTTCTCCGCCATGTCGGCGGGAAGGCCGCTGCCTGCAATGGCCCTACCCGGTGCTGGGGCAAGGGTGGTAGCTTGCCGGGGCGGTGTCACCAGCCAGCGCAGCATCTTCGGTAAGCGAAGGCCGAAGGCCGCCTGGGTCTGGTTGATCTCCCTGGCTAGATCAGCAAAGGCGGTGTTCCTGGATGCGGTATCGGGGGCTTGCAGCAGGGCCGCTGCCTTCTCCCGATACTTGGGCATGTCCCAGAGCGCCGAGACAGGGCCGATCTGGGGGTTGTAGGACCACAGATCGCGGAGCATTTGTCTGCCGGCGACAACACTAGGCGTCGCTGTCGCTAACCGGGTTTCCCCGGCAATGCGCGACACAACCTCGTCGATGCCAGCATCCTCTGGGAGGGCCGTATCGACAAGCCGCGGCGGGGTGGTGTAGTTGGGGTTGGCGGTGACGGGTGCGCGGTAGGGGCGCTGCTCCAGAACCTCGACGAAGCCCCCCTCGCCGATAGGCGGAGGGGCTTCGTCCACTGCCTGCGCCAGCGTCGGGATTTCCGGCTCCCCCTCCACCAGCACCCGGCGAGTACCGGCAGCCGTGGCCGTCGGTGCGCCTGGCGCAGTGGGGATGGGGGTGCCGCCAGCTTCCGCTAGCGTCTGCGCCTCGAAGGCGGGGTCAAACCTGGCGGTGTAGGTGCCGTTGGCGTAGGAGGCGTCGGCAATGCCGCGATACCTGTCCAGCAGGGCCTGAAGCCGGGGGTCCATCGCCTTACCAAAGCGCAGCGCGTTCTCAAAGGCTTCAGCAAACCACTCTTCCGACTTGACAGTGCGGCGGCTGCCGCTGCTGCTGATGCCGGCAGCCTTGATCTGGTCGGCTAACTGCGCCTGGGCCTCGTCAGAGAGGTTGCGCCGCAGCCAGTGGGCCAATTCGTGAGGCAGAGTGGTGATATCCATGTCGGGGAAGAGGCGGATGACGCCTTCTCTGGCTGCCACCGGCTTACCGAACATGGTGGTCGCGGCTTCGCGGGACTGGAAGGAGCCACGAATACGGTTAGCGGTATCGCGCACCGCCTGGAAGAAGAGATCGTCGGTGGGGCTTTCCAGCATCCGCCTCAGCGCTGGCTCGGTGCCCTCGCCGACAAAGGCGGAAGCATCGGGGTAGGGCAGCACTGTCTCGCCATCGGCCAGCCGGTAGCCCTCGCCCTGTACATCACCTTCGATGTCTTTCCAGGCCGCGTAGAGGGGCTGCCCAGGTGCTTTCGGCACTGGGTAGTAACTCTCTCCGAAGCCCTGCCGGCGCCGCTCCTCGTTGGCAGCCGCGACATCCGCCGGAGCCTCTTCGCTTCGCTTGGACTGCGCGGCTAGTTCAGCCAGGTCTTCCGTCGGCTGAAGCCGGGGGAACATCGCCGTCCTCTTGTGCCTGTCTTCCGGCTTCAGCCGGTGGGTCAGGCCGACAACACTCTTCCTACCCGCGCTGTCAAGAAGCGGTTCGCCATACTCATTCCTGGCCACAACCGCGTAGGACGGCCTCAGTTCCCGGTTCCAGCGCCTATCCAGCTCCTCTACGAAGAGTTGCCGGATGACTTCGTCACCAGTGCCGGGAGTGACGGCGTCGGCTTCATCAGCCGCCTGCCTCCACCGGCTGAGCAGATTGCTGTTTGGGTTGGAGAGGTCGGCGTGGATGCCCTCGGCGATGCCGCCCTCAGCCTTGGCCAAGGCCCACATGCGGGACTGATAGGCGGAGGGATTGGGCAAGCGCTGCGCCCACTCGGCGGCGTCGGGATGAACCTGGGCCAGAACTTCCCCGGTGAGGGGGTTGGGTTTGCCGGTGAGGTAGGCGTAGTCGTCGGCAACGCGCATCCGCCACGCCTGCCACTGAGCGACGGTATCGCTACCCTCCGCCGAGGCAGGCCAGGTCAGCCGCTGCTTGGATGCTGGGTCTAGGCTCCTAACCGCCGCCGGGTCAATCCACTGCTCCCGCGGCGTGTACAGCCGCTTGTTCCAGGTGTCGTTGACGAAGGCAGTGCCGCGCTGCCTGGTAGCGTCGAGGGTGGCTTGCGCCTCTTCCTTCGACACTCCGTTGGCTAGCGCCGAGTAGTACCTCTCCAGCGCCTGCATCTCTTGCCGGAAGGCCAGGGCGTACTGGGACATCTTGTCCTGCACTCCCTGCCACGACAGCCCCTCTTCCACCGGAACCTCGGCCCCAGCAGGGGTGAGGGTGCCTGCCCTCTTCGACGCGATATAGTCGTAGGGCAGCAGGCCTTCAGGCAGCAGCATACGGAGAGTGGCCTTGTCAGCCTTCGTCCCCATATCCACTACCGTCTTCTGCCTGCCGGTAGAGACGGAGACCAGAGGTTCCCCGGCCTCGTCTACCAGGACATGGTTGAGGTCTTCTCCATCCAGCATCGCCCTGTAGGCGCGAAGCGTCTGGTAGAAGTTCTTCTGAGGGTCGCTCCGCATCGACGTGGCGCCCATCAGCCCCAGCACAACATCCTGCCGCGTCAGCGCCTGGACCTGGTCCAGCGCCTCCTCGTCGGAGATGCCGAACCGCTCCATCATCTTGCGGGTACGGGGCTGGTTGAGGAATTGCTGCGCCGTCTCAGCAGTGAAGAATGGCGTGTGGTCGAAGCCCATTGCAAACAGCAGGTGGGCACCACGTCGGTACCACTGCTCCAGTGCTGGATTGAACTCCGCCGTTGAGGTGAGCAACTTCTCCAGATGCTCCCTCGGCGCCGCGGCGTCGATGAGTTCTTGCACTGAGCCGCCACGACGCGGCTCCGTCAACTCGACGATGATGCGCTGATGGAGATCGCCGACAGGGTTGGTCCTGTCGAAACTGCTCCGCACCGGCACCATGTTAGTGTAGGCGTCTTCAAGTTGCGGGAACTTGGTGGGGTTGTTGGTGTGGGCCAGAGTGGCGGCGAGGTCCAACATCCCGTGGCTGATGGCCGCCGTCTCCGGCCCCATCTGCTGATTGGCTAGCGCCGTGTCCAACTCGATGTGGCGCTTCAGCCTCTCGGTTGGCGAGTAGCCCAGGATGCGTGAACCACGGGTATGAGAGATCAGCCAGCCACGCTTCAGGAGTTCTGCCTCAGCCGCCTTCCCCACTGCGGGGTCGCCAAAACTGTATACATAGAGCCGACCAACCTCGTAGGGGTTGAGCGTAGCCATGTGGGCAGCCTTGTCGGTGGCGGCAGCAGCATCCCTCTCCAGGTCTTGGAATGACCTGACAGCGATGGTGCCGACAGTACCGGCGGTGTAGGACTGCTCCATCGCCGCTCTAACCGGCTCAAACTCCTGCTCTTGCAGGTTGGTCAGGCCAGTCTTAGCCAGCGGCTTCTCCAGCCAGGGGAAGACTTTGGTAGCCTGGCTGCCTACGGCTTTAGCGGCTGCCATCGGGGCGGTGAGAGGGAGAGCCTGGAGCCTGTCGAGGAGGGTGTCAGCACCGACGATGGCCTTCTCTGCTTTGAGTGCCCCCTCCACCAGTCCCGGTGAGCCTGTTCTGGCTGCGGCTCCCACCAGTCCTTTGCCGACCTGCTTACCGAGGCCGGCTCCTGCCAGGTTCAGGGGGTCGGCAACCGCTTCATACCCGAATTGAGAGATGGGCCTGCCTCGGAACACTTCCTGGTAGGCTTCTCTGCCGCCGGGGGCCTGCCGAATAGCAGCCAACTGCTCTGGCGTCAGTCCATGCCGCATCTGATTGATAAGGCCGGTGTCCACCAGCCATTTGACCAGACCCCCCGTTGCGGGGCGGGTCACATGCTCGACGCCCAGGTTCAGATAACTGAGCGCCTTCGTCGGGTCCTTTCCTACTTCGCTCACGCCTTGCAGGAATGGTTGCGCCGCCTGCGGGGCAACCTGGCTAACCGCCTCAGCCGCCCTTCCGGCGGTGTCTGCCGAACTTCTGACAGGCAACAGCAGTGGGTTGAATTGCTGGGCAGCCATGAGTGGGCTTAGCCACTGGCCGACAGTGCCGGCTGCCTGCCCTACGGGTCCAGTGGCAACATCTTGAAACCGCTGCCCAAACCAGTCTGCCGTCTTCTCTTCATCCGTCTGCGGCTGAGGTGACAGGCGCGCCTCCGCGGCGGCTCTGCCAGCCAGGTAGGCCGGGTCACTTCCGTAGGACATCGTTGTGTGCTACACTCCAGACGAGAAAGGAGGACGACGTGGATACTTCGGATTGGTTGCTGCTGCCCCTGCGGCTGTGGAATGTCCTGCTGGCCTTCGCCTATATTATCATTCCAGCGGCCATACTGCTGGCCGGCGCTGCCAGGTACTACCTCAGTAGCCCCCAGAAGCGAGCCGCCCTAGATGCACAGGCCGAGAAAGAACTAGCGGCCAGGGCAGAGCGACAGCGACAGACGCCCAAATAGACGAAACATACCTCGCACTAAACCGTATGTAGTAGTGTGTTGGTTATGTAGTGCGGAAAGGAGGGCGCGATGGCCGACCCTAAAATCGTCTTACTCGAAGCTATCGCGGAAGCCGCCTTCGACATCGACAGCGAGGTTCAGGCATACCGACGAAGGCGCAGCAAAGACCTCTACGCCACCGCAATGCTCATTCGTCAGCAGATGCGGGACATGGAGCTAGCGATGAAAGGGTTGGAAGCGCTGCTGCGGGAGGCGACCCCCTCTATCGCAGCGGCAGAAGCCATCCGGCGCTAGGCTACTCTGCCGAAGCCAGCCAGCCGCTGCCGCCAGTAGGGTGAATTGATGCTTTGCACCGACACGCCACTATCCGTCGCCGACATCATGCGTCCATTGCCGAGGTAGACACCCACATGGGTAATACGCGTGCCGGCGTTGTAGGTCCTCTCGAAGAAGACAAGATCGCCGACCTTGGCCTCGCCGATGTCAACGCGCTGGGTGGCGTCAAACTGCTGCTGCGCGGTACGGGGAAGATTGATACCCGCTCTCCGGTAGGCTTGCTGGGTGAGGCCGGAGCAGTCGATAGTCCCGTCAGTCCCGTTGCCGCCCAGCCGGTACTTGAAACCCTGGTAGCCCTGCGCCGCCGACGCCACCGCCGCCCCTCTGGCATCCACCGCTGGAGCCGTCGAGGAGATGCCGCCGCCGCCGGCCCAGCCACGCTTCTGCAACTCGCCCCAGGCCCACTGCACCCTGTCCTGCGGGTAGGGGTTGGCCGGGTTCTGTCCCCACATGGCTGGCCTCTCGGCGTAGCCGGCGGTGAGCATGGCGGCGCGACGAGGGTCACGCTGCCAGAGGTCGGCACCGTAGAGTTGGTTGACGGTGTTGAGGGCGCGGCGATACTCGCCGACCATAAACTCCGTCGCCTTCCAGGGGTCTCTCGCCTCGTCTGGGGTGACTGGCCTGCCGTCGGCCCACTTGTGCCCAGCCCCCTGGTTGATCTGGTAGGGGCCGTGACTGTTGCCGTTGTCGCCGACCCCCCAGCCGCCTTCGAGATTGCCGCCCTCAACATAGGCGCCCAGCCGCATAGCCAGCGCCAGCCGGCTATCGCCGCCAGTGTAGTGGTCAATGGCCTTTTCGAGGTCGGTGGTGGCGGGGCCTGGCTCTCCGAGGCCAGAGCCAGCCTCATCCTGCGTCGGGGGCCTGAAGTTCGGGATAGGCTCCGCTGGAGTGCGGCTGGGCGGCTTTATCAGCGCCCCCTTGCCGGTGCCCCATGCGGGGAGGCTGTCATCGCCGAACAGTCCCGGCTGCTCCCGCCGCGGCATAGAGCCAACGGCGGAGGAGGGGCTGGCTCCGCTGCCGAAGCTGGTGAGTGACGGCAAACCAGCGCCGAAACTGGTCAGAGAGAAGCCAGGCGAGCCACTGACAGCACCAAAGCTGGTGAGCGGGATGCCACCAGGCGCGGAGCCGGCGCCAAACGACGTAACTGCCGGAGCCGGCGAGGGTTCGCCCAGGACCCGCCGCCAGCTAGCGAAGACCCTGTCGATACCCTCCGCCATCTAGCCTCCGAAAACCCGCCGCCAGGTCTCCCCGAAGTTGCCCTGTCGCAGCCAGTCCAGCCAGCTGTTCGGCAATGCCTGGCCCATGTTGGAGGCCCCGGCGTACTGGGACAGCTTGTCGGCAAGGTCAGCCTGGATGGCCCTCAGCGTCCCCGGCGTCATGTTCATGGCCCCGTAGGTCTGGAGCAGCCGGTTGAGATACTGCGCCTGGTCCTGCGGGTCCACATCAGCGCCGAAGTAACCGGCCATCGCGGAGCCAGCCTGCGCCCCCTGCTGAAGCAGTTGGTTGATAGCGTTGCCGAACTGCTGGAAGTTATTCCAGTTGCCGCCTGGCGCCGATGCCTGCTGCATGAAGTTCTTCATCCAGTCGGTGAAGCCATGCACGCTAGCACCGGGGTTCTGCATCTCATAGAGCATGGTCAGGCCGGGAGCGACGCGGGAACTAAAGTACTGGACCCAAGGATTGCCCTGCCGAGAAGCGAGGCCAAGCTGCTCGAAGAGAGGGCGCACCGATGCCTGGGGGTTCAGGGCTGAGAACTGGTCGCCCATGCCGGTGTTACCGCCGCTGCCAGTGCTGGAGGGCGTTGCCGCCGCTGCCGTGGTTGCAGGCGGCGTAGGAGCCGCCGCGTTAGCCGCCGTCGCCGACGCCTGGCCATAGGCGCCCACGTCGTTAATGCCTAGCTGTTCCGTCGGCTGCCGGTTGAGCAGGGCCATCGCCCTCTTCAGGTTGTAGTCATTGTAAGCGTCGAACTC
>FRDC01000419.1_pt1 | contig 15260 bp, 25 predicted proteins | sample 1106171 | NCBI WGS metagenome assembly FRDC01 (sample SAMEA3930566, study PRJEB13176) | freshwater metagenome | biome: Drinking water system; feature: drinking water; material: water | place: Singapore | collected 2014-12-20 | reverse complement strand
AGACAGAGGCAAGCTTTTATGGGTCAGAAAACACATCCAATCGGGTACCGGCTGGGCTACAACGTCACGTGGAACTCTCGGTGGTATGCCGGGAAGGACTACGCCAAGCTCCTGCATCAGGACATCAAAATTCGGAAAGTTGTGAAGGCCAAACTGTTTCACGCCGGTGTCGCGAAAGTTGAGATCGAACGTTCTGGCGATCAGACTCGGGTGATTATCCATACGGCTCGTCCTGGAATCATTATCGGTCGTAAGGGCGCTGAAGTTGATAAGCTCAAGGCGGAGTTGGAGAAGCAGTATGGCGGTCAGGTTTACATCACTGTGAAGGAAATCAAAAAGCCTGAACTTGATGCCCAGCTTGTCAGCGAAAATGTTGCCACGCAACTGGAGAAGCGGGTCGCTTTCCGCAGAGCCATGAAGCGGAGCGTCCAGTCAGCTCTCAGACTCGGAGCTCAGGGGATCAAGATCATGGTTGCCGGCCGTTTGGGTGGCGCGGAAATCGCCAGAACGGAATGGTATCGCGAAGGCCGCGTGCCTCTCCATACGCTTCGCGCCAATGTTGATTATGGGTTTGCTGAAGCGCATACAACGATGGGACAGATCGGTGTGAAAACGTGGCTCTTCAAGGGAGAGGTGCTGCCAGCTCAACCGGTCAAGTCAGAAACATTTCTCGAACGGCGGATCGGGTAAGGAGAACGTACTGTGTTAGCGCCAAAGAAAGTCAAGTTTCGAAAGATGCAAAAGGGCCGTATGCGTGGCAAAGCCTATCGCGGCGGACAGATCACCCTGGGTGAATTCGGCCTCAAGGCGCTGGAGCCCGGTTGGGTAACCAGTCGTCAGATCGAAGCTGCCAGAATTGCGATCACGCGTTTTGTCAAGCGTGGCGGGCAGGTCTGGACAAGAATTTTCCCGGACAAGCCGATCACCAAGAAGCCTGCAGAAACTCGAATGGGTAAAGGTAAAGGTAACCCTGAGTATTGGGTGGCTGTCGTCAAGCCAGGGCGCATTTTGTATGAAATGGACGGCGTGCCGTTAGATGTGGCTAAGGAGGCTTTTCGGCTTGCTTCCCACAAGTTGCCTGTGGCAACGAAATGCGTTGCTCGCGGTGAATTTTAATCAGTTCTCATAGCGGGTCGAGGAGTAAGGGACATGGCGTTGGATTTGAAAGAGTTGCGGCAGCTGACGGCTCCGGAGTTGATTGATAAGGAGAAGCAGTTAGTGCAAGAGCTGTTTAACTTGCGCTTTCAACTGGGCACCGGAAGGCTTGAGAATCCGATGCAGATCAGAAAAACGAAACGCGAAATCGCTCGGATCAAGACGGTCTTGCAGGAAGTCTCTCAGTCTGGGACGAAAGGGTAAGGGTTTCCGATTATGTCTGAAGCAGTAAAAAAGCGGGAGTGGGTCGGTCGCGTGTTGAGCAACAAGATGAATAAGACCGTGGTGGTCTCTGTGGAGCGCTCAGTGACGCACCCTCTTTACCGGAAGGTGCTTCGTAGAATTTCGAAGTTCAAGGCGCACGACGAGCAGAATGTCTGCAAAATCGGCGACCGTGTCCGTATGGTCGAAACGCGGCCTATCAGCAAAGATAAGCATTGGCGCGTGGTGGAAGTCATTCAGAAGGGTCGAGCAGACTAGTCGACGTGGGTCCGATTGCAAGGTAAGGAAAGAGCGCTAGCATGATTCAGAACTATACCTATATGGATGTGGCGGACAACTCGGGGGCCAAGCAGGCCATGTGCTTCCATGTGTTCGGTGGAACTCGTCGCCGATATGCCTCGTTAGGAGACATCATCGTCGTCGCGGTCAAGGAAGCCATCCCGCATGCAAGCGTCAAGAAGGGCGATGTGAGCCGGGCGGTCATCGTCAGGACCACAAAGGAAGTACGTCGCGAAGACGGATCGTACATCAAGTTCGACCGGAACGCCTGTGTGCTGATCAATAAGGAGGGCGAGCCGATCGGGACTCGTATTTTTGGTCCGGTCGCACGTGAATTGCGTTGGAAGAAATTCATGAAGATCATCTCCCTGGCACCTGAAGTGCTGTAGGGACGCGTGGTGGGGGTTGTTGTGCAAGCACTTCGGAAAAGCAGAATTCGAAAAGGCGATACGGTTGTAGTGATCACGGGGCGTGAGCGCGGCAAGTCCGGGAAGGTCTTGTCCGTTGATCTGACGGCTGGCAAGGTGATTGTCGAGAAGTTGAACGTCATCAAGCGCCATACCAAGCCGAATCAAAAGGTCAAGCAGGGTGGAATCCTCGAGCGTGAGGCTCCCTTGGCGATTTCTAATGTCATGTATGTCTGTCCCGTGACGCAAAAGCCGACTCGTGTTGGTATTCGTAAGCTTGAAGATGGACGGCGGGCACGGTTCAGTAAGAAATCGAACGAGACTTTCGAGTAGTCTGAGGAGCACGGAATGGCGAAGGTTGAAAAAGGGCGAACAGGTAAACCCTCCGAACGAAAGTCCTCAAAGAAGGATACGGAGGCTGCGCCTAAGCAATTAGACGATAACAGTCATGAGTCGAATTTTAAGCCGCGGCTCCGCGATGCCTACCAGGAACGGGTCATTCCCGCGCTCATGAAGGAGTTCGGCTATAAAAACGTGATGCAGGTTCCAAAGTTAGAGCGCATCGTGCTCAATGTTGGAATGGGTGAAGCTATCCAGAACGTAAAGTTGCTGGAGAGTGCCGTCACGGAACTCGGTACTATTACCGGGCAAAAGCCGGTTGTTACGAGGGCAAAAAAGGCGATCGCGGGTTTCAAGCTCAGACAGGGGCTCCCGATCGGGGCCAAGGTTACGCTCCGTAGCCGTCGTATGTATGAGTTTTTTGATCGATTGGTCACGCTGGCATTGCCGCGCATCCGCGATTTCCGCGGTGTATCACCGAAGGCTTTTGATGGACGCGGAAATTATACGTTGGGCGTCAAAGAGCAGTTGATATTTCCTGAAATCAAGTATGACGAAGTGGCATCTATCCACGGTATGGATATCACGATTGTGACGACTGCCAAGACCAATGACGAGGGGAAAGCCCTGTTAAAGCATCTCGGAATGCCATTCCGGCCATAAGGATCGGCTGGCAACGCACGCAACTGAGAAGAAGGAGTTCATGTGTCACGTTTAGCGCTACGTAATAAGGCGGCAAAAAAGCCAAAGTTCGAGTGCCGGTCGTACAACCGGTGCCCGTTATGTGGTAGAGTGCGTGGTTTTTTGACCCGTTTTGATATGTGCAGAATTTGTTTTCGCCTCTTGAGCCTCCGTGGAGATATTCCCGGCGTGCGCAAGTCCAGTTGGTAGTTGCGGCAGCTCTGAGATATTAGTACGGGAAAGAAAAGGGAATAGCATGTTGACTGATCCAATTAGTGATCTTCTTGTTCGGCTCCGGAATGGCTCCCAACGCCGTCACGACACCGTGTCTGTGCCAGCTTCAAAGCTGAAGCGCGCCATTCTTCAGATTCTCAAGCAGGAAGGTTATGTACACGACATCACTGAGACTGTCGAGGATGGACATCCTGTATTCACAGTGCAAATGCGCTATGTCAATGAAGGACAGCCGATGATCACGGGCTTGCAGCGGATAAGTAAGCCGGGACGGCGGGTCTATGTTGGTAGTAAGGAAATCGCCAAGGTAAGAAATGGCATTGGCATGGCGATTCTGTCGACCTCAAAAGGCATCATGACCGACCAGGAATCGCGCAAGAATGGCCTGGGTGGTGAAGTATTGTGTTCCGTCTGGTAGCAGCGTAAAGGACAAGGAAGAGAACATGTCGCGGATTGGGAAAATGCCGATTGCTATTCCTGCGGGAGTAGAGGTGAAAGTAGCTGGTCCGAAGGTCTCGATCAAGGGGCCGTTGGGCAAGCTCGATTGGGCGCTCGATGAAGGTCTTGGTGCTGTGGTCGAAGGTGGCCAGTTGCTTGTCAGCCGCTCCACGGAAGAGCGCAACGTGCGGGCGCTCCATGGTTTGGCTCGAGCGGAACTAAGCAACATGATTCAGGGCGTATCCAAGGGCTACGAGCGTTCCCTGGAAATTACAGGTGTCGGCTATAAGGTCGCTCTTCAAGGCCGTACCATGAGCTTCAATGTCGGCTATATCAACCCTGTGCTGTATCAAGTTCCGGACGGGATTGAGGTCAAGGTTGATAAGCAGACGCTTATCAACGTCAAGGGAGTCGATAAGCGATTGGTTGGTCAGGTGGCGGCAAACTTGCGTGCGATTAAGCCCCCCGATGTGTACAAGCAGAAGGGTGTTCGGTATATGGGCGAAGTCTTGCGCAAGAAAGAAGGAAAGACAGGAAAATAGGGGCGACGATGAATACTGCAGAAAAATCAAGACAGCTAGAGCAGAGAAGACAGCGTGTTCGCAAGCGGGTGTTCGGGACGACCGATCGCCCCAGGCTCAATGTGTTTCGAAGCCGGTCGCATATTTATGCGCAAGTCATCAACGATCTGAATGGCTCTACGCTTGTAGCCGCCTCATCGCTTGATAAGGACCTGAGAAAAACCTTGAAGTCCACCGGCAGCATTGAAGCTGCAAAAGCAGTCGGCAAGTTGTTGGCTGATCGTGCGAAGGCTGCAAAGGTGTTGACGGTCGTTTTTGATCGCGGCGGGCGGATGTATCACGGTCGAATTAAAGCCCTTGCCGAAGCCTCGCGTGAGGGGGGTCTCCAGTTTTAAGTCGCTCACACTTGTGAGTCCTGCCCATGAACGGGTCGGAAGGAAGAAGAGGGGAATCGCGTGCGAGTTAATCCAGATGAATTAAACCTGAAGGACAAGGTCGTCTTCATCAACCGAGTGGCAAAGGTTGTGAAAGGCGGAAAGAGATTTAACTTTTGCGCGCTGGTGGTGGTCGGTGACGGCCATGGCTGGGTCGGCATTGGAAAGGGTAAGGCGGCAGAGGTGCCGGTAGCTATTTCCAAGGCCGTTGAACAGGCGAAGAAGAATCTCGTTCATGTTTCGCTGAAGGGCGGGACTATTCCCCATGAAGTGCATGGTCTCTTCGGTGCCGAGCATGTGCTGTTGAAGCCCGCGGTAGATGGGACTGGCATCATCGCAGGCGGTGCGGTGCGTGCGGTCGTCGAAGCCGTCGGTGCTCATAATATTATTGCCAAGACCCTCGGCCGAGGAAACCCATTCAATACGGTTCGAGCCACGTTGGCTGGACTCGGTCAATTGCGTAATCCTGAGGAAGTGCTCAGGCTTCGGCGTGAAGCTGCTGGTGAGCGACTTGAAAGGGCGAGTGCGTAATGGCTACTGCAAAAACGGATAAGGGAGCGAAGTCCACTGTTCCGGCTGTACGGGTCACGCTGCGGAGGAGCCCCATTGGAACTCCTCAGACGCACCGTCTTGTGCTGCGCGGACTCGGTCTTCGGCATATCAGACAAACAGCGGTTCATCCTGATACCCCACAGGTTCGCGGGCTGATTAAGAAAGTGGGCTATTTGCTAGAGGTGGGGAAACCATGAATTTGCACGATTTATCCCCGGCACGGGGTGCTAAGAAGTGCAGGAAACGTATCGGCCGTGGGCCTGGTTCCGGGCATGGAAAGACTGCGACTAAGGGGCATAAGGGTATCAAGGCGAGGTCCGGAGGGGGCAAGCGTCCAGGGTTTGAAGGCGGCCAAATGCCGCTGGTCCGTCGTCTGCCGAAGTTCGGATTTAACAATCCATTTCGCACTGAATACAACGTGCTGAACTTGAAAAGTTTTGATGCTTGGACGGGGCCTTCAACCGTGACTCCCCAGGCTCTGGTCGATGCCGGACTTGTCAAGCGCAAGCGGTTGCCAATCAAGATATTGGGCAATGGCGAGATGACGAAGCCTTTGGTGATTCAGGCGCACAAGTTCAGTGGATCTGCCAAAGCAAAAATTGAAGCCGCCGGTGGGCGAGTTGAGGTTATCGGCGGTGCTTGAGCGACTTCTAACCAGTTTTCAAAATATCTTTAAGATCCCAGAACTGCGGACCCGTGTCCTCTTTACACTCGGGATGCTTGTTGTCTATAGAATCGGCGCGCATATTCCCACTCCCGGAATTAACGGTGACGCGCTTTCTGAATTTTTGACAAAGCAAGGCGGAGCGCTCCTCGGTTTTTTGGATATTTTTTCGGGCGGATCTCTTTCCAGGTTGACGATTTTTGCGCTGGGTATCATGCCGTACATCAGCGCGTCTATCATCCTGCAATTGCTGACGGTCGTTGTTCCGCACCTCTCGAAACTCGCGAAAGAGGGTGAACGTGGGCGGAAAAAGATTATTCAGTATACCAGGTTCGGAACCATAGTTATTGCGTTGATTCAGGGGTTCGGTATTGCGATCGGCCTGGAGCAGATGAATCAAGGGGCATTCGTTCTGAATGCCGGCTGGGCCTTCCGTTTGATGACGGTCATTACATTGACGGCGGGCACTGGATTCCTGATGTGGCTGGGTGAGCAGATTACCGAGCGTGGAATCGGGAACGGTATTTCTCTGATTATTTTCTCTGGCATTGTTGCCAGGCTGCCTGCGGCGGTTGCTCAGACTTTCGATCTCTATAAAGTCGGCCAGCTGAGCATTATCTTGCTCGTTGCTCTCGCGGTGTTAATGGTAGGGGTTGTGGCAGCGATTGTATTTCTTGAGAGCGGTCGTCGGAAGATTCCGGTCCAATATGCCAAGCGGGTAATTGGCCGACGTGTGTTTGGCGGTCAAAGCACTCATATTCCACTCAAGATCAACACGGCCGGGGTCATTCCCCCGATTTTTGCGTCTTCTATTATCGCGTTTCCGGCGACGATTGCGGGCTTCTTTGAAACACCGTGGGTTAAGGCCATCGGTTCGCAACTGGCACCTGGCTCATTGCTCTATACCTTGTTGTATGTCGGGCTCATCGTCTTCTTCTGTTTCTTCTATACGGCCGTGGTGCTCAACCCGGTTGATATGGCTGACAATATGAAAAAGTATGGTGGATTTGTGCCAGGCATCCGACCGGGACAGCGTACGTCGGACTATATTTATGGCGTGTTGACGAAGATCACATTTGCCGGCGCGATCTATCTGGCTATCGTGTGCGTGATCCCTGAGTTTTTGATCTATAAAATGAACGTGCCATTCTATTTCGGCGGCACATCGCTTTTGATCGTCATCGGAGTAGGGCTGGATACGGCACAGCAGATCGAGTCTCACATGCTGATGCGTAATTATGAGGGCTTCCTTGGAAAAGGGATGGCCCCGTTACGCGGTCGGAACGGGTAGCCTCCAATGCGTCTTGTCTTTCTTGGTGCTCCAGGAGTTGGAAAGGGGACGCAGGCTGAGAAAGTGGCTGCTCAGTTCGGAGTAGCCAAAATCTCCACCGGTGATCTGTTAAGAGAAGCGGTCCGAGCGCAGACGTCTCTTGGAAGAGATGCCAAGGCGTATATGGATCAAGGTAAGCTGGTGCCGGACTCTGTTGTTATTGGTCTTGTTCGCGATAAATTGAGCGATGCAAGTTGTGCTAAGGGATTTGTTCTTGATGGTTTCCCGAGGACCGTGCCTCAGGCAGAAGAGTTAGGCAGTGTTCTTTCACAGCGGAATATTGGGCTTGATCTCGTCATCAATTTTCAAGTGTCACGTGAGGATGTCATCAAGCGGCTCAGTGGTCGTCGCAGTTGCCCAAAGTGTCAGGCTACATTCCATGTAGACTTCGCTCCTCCGCGAAAGACGGATATTTGTGATCGTTGCGGTGAGACACTTGTTCAGCGAAACGATGACAAGCGCGATGCGATTGAAACGCGGTTGAAAGTCTATGAGGAACAAACCTCCCCCTTGATTAGATATTATGATCAAAAGGGGCTGTTAACGCACCTAGATGGGGCGGGTCCCGTAGATGGTGTGTATCAGAGTCTGGCGAGGGTGCTGGCACCATATAAGAGCGTATGATCATTCTCAAAACGCCTGATGAAATTGAAGTGATGGCACAGGCGTCGAGAGTGGTTGCTGAGGCTCTCGACGTTGTGCGGAAGGCAGTCCGTGCAGGCGTTACTACAGACGACCTGGACCGCATTGCAGAGCAGGCTATCCGTGAGCGAGGGGCTGTCCCTGCATTTAAGGGGTATCGTAGCTACCCGAAAACGCTTTGTGCCTCGGTGAATGAGCAGGTAGTTCACGGAATTCCATCGAAGCGGAAGCTCAAAGACGGCGATATCATCGGGCTCGATCTGGGCGCTATCGTCGGTGGTTTTTATGGTGACTCAGCCGTCACTGTGGCGGTTGGGCAGGCGAGCGAATCGGTGGTCCGGTTGATCCAAGTGACGAAAGAAGCTCTCGATCTTGGAATTCAACAGGCAGTAGTTGGGAATCGGCTGACCGACATTTCAAATGCGGTTCAGCGCCATGTGGAAGCGGCCGGATTTTCTGTGGTGACGGAGTTTGTCGGACATGGTATTGGCCGGCAACTTCACGAAGAGCCTCAAGTTCCAAACTACGGAAAAGCCGGACAGGGACCGCGGTTGCAGTACGGAATGGTTTTAGCTATCGAGCCGATGGTTAATATGGGCGGGAGTGCGGTGCGTGTGCTTGAAGATCGCTGGACGGCGGTCACAGCCGACGGTAGCCTTTCAGCCCACTTTGAGCATACAATAGCAATTCAGCCGACAGGCCCGGCACGAGTGCTCAGCCAGAGCGTCGCAGCCGCCGCATAATCGAAGTACAGATAGAGGACTGGGAGTACGTGGGTAAAGAAGACATTATCGAGATACAGGGAACGGTTGCTGAGACATTACCGAATGCGATGTTTCGTGTGAAACTCGATAATGGCCATATTCTTCTGGCCCATATCTCCGGAAAGATGCGGATGCACTTTATCCGGATTCTCCCGGGGGACAAAGTCACGGTGGAGATGTCTCCATACGATTTGACGAGAGGCCGAATCACTTACCGTTTCAAGTAGTAGGAGCGCTGACGCGTCATGAAAGTAAAGTCTTCAGTCAAGCCGATTTGTGCCAAGTGTATGGTCGTTCGTCGCCGTGGTGTCGTGCGAATTTTGTGCGAGAATCCAAGGCACAAACAGCGTCAGGGTTAACACCGGGCAGGGTAGGTCCGTGCTCGTCTAGGGAATAGGAAAGAGGAGAGATCATGGCACGCATCGCAGGCATCGATTTGCCAAGAGACAAGCGGACCGATATCGGCCTCACGTACATCTATGGAATTGGGCGAGCCGCCGCACGTGAGATTCTGAGAAAGGCCGGAGTGGACGGGGCGATTCGGATCAAGGACCTAAGCGAGGACAAGATTGTCAAGCTCAGGGAAATCATTGATCGCGATCATCGGGTTGAGGGCGACCTTCGGAAGGAGATGTCGCTCAATATTAAGCGATTGATCGACACTGGAACGTATCGGGGATTGCGCCATCGAAAAGGGTTGCCGGTACGAGGTCAGCGCACGAAGACCAATGCCAGAACGCGGAAAGGCCGTCGTGCTGGTGTGACAAGCAAACCAAAACCGACAGCCAAATGATCGAGCGCCTAGCTCGTGGTCTGATGTGAAGGAGTTTCTATGAGTGTGAAGAAGGGCAAGAAGAAAGAGCGCCGGATCGTTCAAGCCGGTGTCGCACATGTCCAGGCGTCCTTCAATAATACGATTGTGACGATTACCGACATGAGCGGCAACACCGTCGTCTGGGCCAGCTCTGGGAATCAGGGATTCAAGGGCTCTCGAAAGAGCACCCCGTTCGCGGCGCAACGCGCCGGAGAAGCGGCGGCTCGTAAGGCGATGGAAAGCGGCATGCGCCAAATTGATGTCTACGTGAACGGGCCTGGGGCCGGTCGTGAATCAGCCATTCGCTCGCTGCAAGCCGCTGGCTTGCGCATCAATCTGATCCGCGATGTCACGCCTATTCCGCATAATGGATGCCGTCCCCCGAAGCGGAGACGGGTGTAGTCGTGATGAGCACCAAGGTTCAAGTTCGCAGCAATGTCGGCGCCAGAAATCAGGCGTCCTGTAACCGGAGGTAATGCAGTGGCTAAGTATCGGGGTCCCGTTTGCCGTCTCTGTCGACGCGAAGGCGAGAAGCTCTTTTTGAAGGGCACTCGTTGCATGACTGAAAAGTGTGCTATTGAGCGACGGAGTTATCCTCCCGGTCAGCACGGTCAGGGGCGCCCAAGAAACTCTGACTATAGTATGCAGTTGCGCGAGAAGCAGAAGCTGCGGAGAATCTACGGATTGCAGGAATGCCAATTCCGCGGCCTCTTTGAAAAGGCGGAACGGCAGTCCGGCGTCACGGGAGATGCCCTGTTGCGTTTGCTGGAGTGCCGGTTGGACAATGTGGCCTATCGTCTTGGTTTTGGCGCCTCTCGGAAGCAAGCGCGCCAAATCGTGAGTCACGGTCATTTGACCATGAACGGAAAGAAAATTAACGTGGCCGGGGCGACCGTCAAGACGGGCGATGTGATCCAGGTACGTGAGCGGAGCCGGAATCTGCTCTCCATCCAAACGGCACTGGAAGGCGTGGATGGGCGCGGGATTCCCGACTGGCTCGAGCTTGATAAAGGCACGTTGAAAGGAACTGTGCGCGCCTTGCCGACGAAAGAGCAGATCACACTGCCGGTCAACGAGCAGATGGTCGTCGAATTGTATTCTCGATAGCACATTGGTCGGATAGGGAACTGTCTGCAGTTTCTGGTGTCATCCCTATTCGGTATGCTGGTCACTCGATGGTTGTGAAGGGGGAGTCATGATTAAAGCGATGAAAGACTTTCAGATCCCGATGCGGGTCGAAGTCGATAAGGATGCGAATTCCCCAGTATTCGGTCGATTCACCACCGAGGCGTTTGAGAGGGGATTCGGTACGACGATTGGAAACTCTTTGCGCCGGGTGTTGCTGTCGTCGCTCACGGGTGCGGCGGTCACGACGGTGAAAATAGAAGGTGTGCTCCACGAATTTTCGACGATCCCCGGTGTGACGGAAGATGTGACGTCGATTATCTTGAACATCAAGAGCCTGCGGCTGGCGCTGCATACCGATAAACCGAAGACGATTCGGTTGCGAAAGAAAGGACCCGGCGAAGCCAAGGGGTCAGATATTATCCACGATGCCGATGTGACCATCCTTACGCCGGATCTGCACATTGCCACGCTTGATAAAGATGCCACATTGGATATTGAGATGACCGTCAAACACGGCCGTGGCTATGTTCCGGCCGAGCGTAATAAGGAAGAAGGATTGCCGATCGGTGTAATCGCGATCGATTCGGTCTTCTCGCCCATCAAACGTGTAAATTTCCATGTGGAGAACGCCCGTGTCGGTCGTATGACCGACTATGACAAGCTGACGATGGAGATTTGGACCGACGCGACCATCAGTCCGCGTGACGCCCTCTCGACGGCGGCGAATATTTTGCGCGATCATCTGGATATCTTCATTAATCCTGAAGAACGCGGTGAAGGCAAGCGTGAAGCAGGATATGATGAATCGGAACTCGAGGAAAATAAGAATCTTTCGCGGAGTGTGAACGAGCTCGAGCTCTCCGTGCGAGCGGCGAATTGCTTGAAGAATGCCAACATCAAGACCATTCGGGATTTGGTCCAGAAGACCGAGAACGAAATGCTCAAGACGAAGAATTTCGGCAAGAAATCGCTGAACGAAATCAAAGAAATTTTGTTAGAGATGGGCCTCACGTTGGGAGGGAAGGTGGAAGCCGGATCCTCCAGCGGAGGGAGTTCGCAGTCAGAGTAATTTTCAGCGAAGGGGAATGCCGTGCGACACAGAAAAAAAGGCCGTCAACTTGGTCGGCAAACGAAACATCGATGGGCGTTGTTCCGGAGCCTTGTGACTTCGCTCTTGGAGCATGAGCGTATCGAGACGACTGAAGCCAAGGCAAAAGAGATCCGCGGCTTTACCGATCGGATGATCACGCTCGGTAAAGAAGGAACGCTGCCTGCGCGACGTCGGGCTCTGGCATTTATCCGAAGCAAAGACGTGGTGTCAAAGCTGTTCAGTGATGTGGCTGGACGGTTCAAAGATCGTCAAGGCGGGTATACCAGAATGGTCAAGACTCGCCGCCGAATCGGCGATGGAGCAGAAATGGTCGCTATTGAGCTGGTGGCGATGGCGGAGAAGGTTGCTTCAAAATCTCCTTCGGTTCCAGCGACCACGGCACCTGCTGGATCACCGGAAGCTTCGGCGTAACGGTCCTCGTTTTTTTGTACTACAGAAGCGCCCCTCGCGCGTCGAGCGTGGGGGGCGCTTTCCTTTTCGTGCCGTACCAGCCGTTTACTTGCCTGTTTCTCAGTGCTACTATCGTGCCAGGGTATGAGATTGATTTTCCATTGGATTGAGTAAAGCATGTGGGATGTGTTAGCCAGAAGAAGCCTCCTTGCCTTGAGCGGGGCTCTGGCTGCATTTCTGGTGTATTTGTTGTTTGTGAACGCAGATTCCGCTCCGACCAATCAATCTGCTGCGCCAGGCGCTATTGAGTCGGCAGATGCCAAGATTTCTGACTTCACATTCACGCAGACCAAAGGGGATGTGGTGCAGTGGCGGGTCCAGGCCAAGCAGGCGCGATTATTTGAACAGGAAAAACGAGCCGTCTTGAGCAATGTGGAAGTGACGCTCTATGGTCAGGCTGGGAAGGAAGTGACTGTCCTGGGGGACGAGGGCGCGCTCGATACAGCGACTAAGAACTTTGTGCTAGCGAATCGGACCGATCCGTTGATAATTGCAACGGGAAGTGGCTATACGATTTATACCAACCATCTGGCATGGACTGATGCCACGAAAATCATTCAGACCGGTGACCCTGTCCGTATAGTAGGAAATGGATTGGAAATAACCGGTAGAGGATTGCTGGGGCGGACGGAGTCTGAGGAGTTTGAGGTACTCGATGATGTTCATGTGGACCTTGTTTCTGGTTCTTAGTCTCGTGGCTCCTGTCACGGCGGAATCTGTAGCACCGGCGGGCCACGCCGGCCCTAACGGTTCAGGTGGCGGACAGGCTCCGACGACAATCACGGCGAAAAAAATGACGGTGCGGAATCAAGACAGTCAGGCAGTATTCGAAGGTTCGGTTATCCTGACTCAAGGTACGTTGATGGTCTATTCGGACAAAATGGTGGTGTCCTTTTCTCCCCAGTCTGGGGATGGAATGAAAGGAGAGGCAAACGAGGGCAGGAAGAGCGATGCTTCCTCTGCGGCCAAAACAACCGGCAAGGGTGGCGATATGATGCCGGGCTCCTCAGGTCGATCTGTCAGGCAGATAGAGGCGACCGGCCATGTCAGGATCGAAAAAGAGACGGGAAATGCGACGTCTAACAAGGCGGTATTCGATAATAGTCGTCGCGTTGTTACCTTGACCGGTGATCCGGTAGCCTGGGAGAAGGGGACGCGAGTCAGCGGCGAGAAGATCATTATCTATTTAGATGAGGATCGGAGTGTTGTGGAGGGTGGATCGCATCTGCTGATCGATGGCGAAAACGGCGGAGTGAAATGACTCACGGAGCTGAATCAGCGGTGGCAGGGCTGTCGTCAGACTCAGTCTCCGGTCAGCCTATCTCGTGTTTGCGAGCTCGCGGCCTGGTGAAAAGTTTCCGTGGACGTAAGGTCGTGAAGGGTGTCGCGATCGAAGTGCGCGCCGGTGAGGTGGTGGGACTGCTTGGACCGAACGGCGCAGGAAAAACGACAATCTTTGACATGGTGGTGGGGCTTTGTCAGCCGGACGAAGGCGAGATTACGTTCAACGGCGAGTCGATCACGGATTTACCGATGTATCAGCGGGCAAGACGGGGGATCGGGTATCTTCCCCAGGAGTCGTCTGTCTTTCGCCGGCTTTCCGTAGAGAAGAATGTCTTGGCGATTTTGGAAATCCTGGGCTATCCTCGTCATGAACGGGCGGCGCGGGTTGATGCCTTGCTCAAGGATCTCGATCTGTTGCACATCCGGAGTAGCATGGCCTATGCGCTTTCGGGAGGGGAACGCCGCAGGTTGGAAATCACCCGGGGGTTGGCGACGAGCCCATCGTTCATGCTGTTGGATGAACCGTTCGCAGGGATCGATCCGATCGCAGTCGCGGACATTCAGCAGATAATACTTCGCTTGAAGGACAAGGGAATCGGAATCCTCATCACCGATCATAATGTGCAAGAGACGTTGTCCATCACCGATCGTGCCTATATTATTAATGAAGGATTGATCCTGGAATCTGGATCTCCGGACGCCATTGTCAAGAGCGAAACCGCTCGGGCCGTGTATCTCGGAGAGCGATTCAAGCTGTAGAGGGTTGTTGAGCCTGTTATGAAACTTCGTCTCGACTTGCGGCTCAGTCAAAAGCTGATCATGACTCCGCAGTTGCAGCAGGCGATCAAGCTGTTGCAGCTGTCTCGTCTCGAATTGCAGCAAAGTTTGACCCAGCATCTGCTGGAAAACCCGCTTCTTGACGAAGTGCAGACAGATGTGGAGGAGGCTGAGGCGGCGGCAGCGGAAGGCAAAACGGAAGATGCGGCGACACCCTCCGCGCAGGAAACGACGGAGGAGGGGGGGACGCCGGAAGAACGGGGGTCTCCTGAGGAGTTTTCAGCTTCGGGATGGGAAGAGTATTTCGGCTCGGATCGTCGGGTCGGAGACTCGGAATATCCGTCTTCCTCTCAAGATGAGTTTCCTTCTTATGAGCAGACGGTGGCCAAAGCTACTTCGCTCGAAGAGCATTTGCTCTGGCAGCTGTCCTTGTCAGGCCTTTCAGAGCGGGAGAAGGCCATCGGGCGTCTGCTTATCGGAAATTTGGACGATGATGGCTATTTGCGGATTACTCTGGCGGAAGTCGTCAATGGAACCGAGTTTTCCGAGGCCGAGGCCGAGTCAGTCCTGAAGGATATTCAGACATTCGATCCAACCGGTGTCGGGGCACGCGATCTTCCCGAATGCTTGCTCCTCCAACTCGGTCATCTCGGCAAAAATCCCATGGGGTCGCTCGGTGCAAGACCGGGCGCGCTCAAGGGGGCCGTCGTTGAAGGCATTATTCTGCATCACCTCAAGGATCTTGAGAAGAAGCAGTATGCCAAGATCGCCAAAGCGTTGAATGTGACCGTCGAGGAAGTCTTTGAGGCGACGAAGTTGATCGGTGATCTCGAGCCAAAACCCGGTCGGCCTTTCACGAATACCCAGAATTATGTGATCGTTCCGGACGTATTTGTCGTCAAGAACGAAGGGGAGTGGGTGGTGTTGTTAAATGACGATGGCCTTCCCCGCATGCGGATCAGTCCGTATTACAAGCAACTCATTACTGCTGGAGACGGCGGGACGGCTGAAACCAAATCCTACCTGGATGAAAA
>FRDC01003542.1_pt1 | contig 15262 bp, 11 predicted proteins | sample 1106171 | NCBI WGS metagenome assembly FRDC01 (sample SAMEA3930566, study PRJEB13176) | freshwater metagenome | biome: Drinking water system; feature: drinking water; material: water | place: Singapore | collected 2014-12-20 | reverse complement strand
TACGCCAAGGCCCTGCTCGACCGCGGCACGCCCGACGACGAGGCCCTCGCCATCGACGTGCTCAACAAGGCCTTCGAGCAGACGCAGGAGTTCCGCTTCCGGATGCTCGCCGGCGAGATCCGCATCCGCCAGGCCAAGCGCGCCATGAAGCCCCTGCAAACAGCCGCAGACGCCAACCCGGCCGATGCCACCGCCGGCGCGGCACTCGCCGCCGCACAGGGCAAGTTCCTCGAGCTCGAAATCGCCGAATACCAGGCCCGCGCCGCCGCCTACCCCACCGACCTGGGCATCAAGTTCGACCTCGGCCGCCGCTTCTTCGATGCCCAGCGCTACAACGAGGCGATCGAACTCTTGCAGGTGGCCAAGAACGAGGGCCGCAACAAGGCCGCGGCGATGAGTTTCCTCGGGCGCGCCTTCGCCGCCATCGGCTGGCACGACGAGGCGGTGGACACCTACCGCGCCGCCCTCGAGGGCCAGCAAGACCCCAACGACGCCGCCAGCCTCGAACTCCGCTATGGCCTGCTCTCCTCCTTGCATGAACGCGCCGCCGAGAACAAGGACATCGCCGCCGCCGAGGAGGCCTACAAGCTCGCCTCCGCCATCGCTGTGCAGCAGATGGGCTACAAAGACATCCGCGCCCGTCGCGACCAGATCAAGGCCCTCGTGGCGCAACTCAAGCAGCCCGCGGCGAGCTGATCGCAACCCCCGCCCTCGCGCCCGGCCCGGACCCTTCGCCATGACCACCAAGGCGACGATCGTGATTCCGGCGCGGCTCGCCTCCACGCGCTTCCCCGAAAAGGTCCTCGCGGCCGCCACCGGCAAGCCGCTGGTGCAGCACGTGGCCGAGGCCGCCGCGCGGGCCTCCTGCGCATCGCGCGTGGTCGTCGCCGCGGATCATCCTCGCATCGCCGAGGCCCTCCGCCCCTTCGGCACCCACGTGGTGATGACCCGGGCCGACCACCCCAACGGCACCAGCCGCCTCGCCGAGGCCGCCGCCGCGCTCGGCCTGGGGGAGCATGACATCGTGGTGAACGCCCAGGGCGACGAGCCCGAAATGCCCGCTTCGGTGATCGACGCCGCCGTGGGCGCCCTGGCCGCGTCGTCCCGCGCCGTGGTCGGCACCGCCGCGGCACCCATCACCAACCCCCGCGATGCCGCCAACCCCAACATCGTGAAGGTCGCGCTCACCCGCGATGGGCACGCGATGTATTTCTCACGCGCGGCGATCCCGCACGCCCGCGACGGCGAGCAGCACGCGCCGGCGCGGCTGCGCCACATGGGCGTCTACGCCTACCGCGTGGGCTTTCTCGGCCAGTATGTGTCGCTCTCGGCCACGCCCTGCGAAGGCGCCGAGCACCTCGAACAACTCCGTGTGCTCGAACACGGCTTCGCCATCGCTGTGGCCGTCGTTGCCGCAGCCCACGCCGGCATCGACACGCCCGAGCAGTACGCCGCGTTCGTGGCGCGCTGGCGAGCCAATCAGCGCTAAGCGGCCGCGGGCTCCGGCTACTTGTTGATCTCGGTGCTGCCCGCATCGGCCTGCGTTTGCGCCGGCGCGATCGGCCCCAGCGCGATCTGCAAGAACTGCGGCATCGTGGCAAACCCGCGGTACACCCGCCCCGAGAGCATCACCACGCCCGGCGCGGCCGAGCGCGCCACCACCACCTCATCCAGGGTGTTCCCTGAAGTGCCCAACATCGACAGCGATCCCAGCGGCGCGTAGCCGGTGGGCTCCTCCAAAGACGCGGTGCCCGCTGGGACCGACGTGAGAAATGCCAGCATCGCCTCGGTCACGTTGGCCCGCGCGGGGTCTTGCAGCACCTGCGTGCCGTCGGGCCTGATCTCCGCCCACCCCTCCAGCGTCCGCCGCACCCCCAAAGAGGCCGCCGCGTCGGTCTTGTTCCCTGCGGGGCCGCGGGCTGCCGACGCATGAAACAGCAACGCACCGATGTCGGCCGCCCGCGCTCTGGACACCGTGCCCGACACGTACCGTGCCGGGTCCGTCGCCACCTGCGCAAGTTTGTCTGCCGCGACCGTAAACGCCGTGGCCCCGCCGTCGAGCGTCGCGTACACCGCGCTCCCCGCCGCGTCCGCCGCGCGGCCGATCGTCAGCTCCCGACGCTCCGCCTTGCCGCCCGCCTCGCGTTCCAGAATGAGGCGCGCCACGGGCGAGTCAAACCCCAGCGCGGCCGCGCTTTCGGTGGGCTCATCGATGAACTTGGCCGTGCGCACCAGTTGCAGCGTGCCCAGCATCTTCATCACGGCCGCGTGCTCGGCCGGCGACTGAATCGGTTCGCTCAGCGCCCACACACCGTCGGCCTTGGCAAGCGCGACCGATGTTCCGCCGCCGATCAGGCGCACGCGCGATGCCTCCACCGCCCACGGCAGCAGGCTCCGGTCGCGCCACTCGCGCGGGCCCGGCGAGGTGAGCACATTCAGCAGGCTGTCCGGCACGAGCGCCATGCGTGCCGCCGGTGCCGTGCCGCCGGGCCCGCCACCGCCCCGCACACTCGCCAGCACGCTGCCCGCCAGCCGATGGGTGGACAGGCCGACCTCCACCGGGCCGCCGCCGCCCGCATCCGCCTCGATCGTGAGGGTGAGGGCATCGCTGCCCAGCGCGGCATCGCCCGCGGGTGTGCCCGTGGTCCGCACATCGCCCAGCAGCCGCAGCACATCCTGCACGCGCGAAGCATCCAGCGGCCACGACGCGGCCGCGCCCTTCTCCGCTTGGTCCGCCCCGGCGCGCCGCTCCGTCAGCCGCCACGACCCCGGCTCGCGGTCGCGCTCGATCCGCTGCTCGGGCCCACCGGACGACACCAGCGTGAGCGCGCTGATGCTCGCCGGGGCCACGTCGATCAGCCTCTCACCCATGCCCAGCGCGCCGGGCCGGGAGTTCTGCACGCGCACCACCAGCAGCGTGGCCGCGCCCAGCGCAATCGCCACCAACAGGGCCATCAGGAGTGTGCGATTGGACATGGCTGTCACCAGATGCGCCGGAGGCCCAACACCGTCTGCGGTGTGCCCATACCCATCGTCCGCAAGCCCGCTCCCCGCGTGCCGACACCGGCCTCACTTCGCCGCGAGCAACTCATCGATCTTGGCCAGCATGTCCTTGTCGTTGGGCCGCACCGACGAGTCAAACCGTGCCGCCACCATCCCGTGCCGGTCCACCAAAAACTTCGTGAAGTTCCACTTGGGGTCGCCGCCCACCGGCGCGGGCTGCGCTGCCAGCAGTTTGTACAGCGGGTGCTGGTCCTCGCCCTTCACGCTGATCTTGGCGAACATCGGGAACGTCACGTTGAACTTGCTCTGGCAGAACTTGGCGATCTCCTCGTTCGTGCCCGGCTCCTGCCCGCCGAAGTTGTTCGCCGGGAAGCCCAGGATCACAAACCCCTTCGCGCCCCTGTCCTTGTACAGCTTTTCCAGGTCCTCGTACTGCCCGGTGAACCCGCACCGGCTTGCGACGTTCACGATCATCACCACCCGGCCCTGATAGGCCTTGGCCAGGTCCACGTCCTTCTCATCGATGGACTTCACCGTGAACGCCAGCGCACTGCCGCCCTCGCTCTTGGCCTCCCCCTTGCCCGCCTCGGCCTTCTTGTCCTCTGTCGGCTTCACCGCGGGCTGGTCCTTCTTGGCTGGCGGCTCGTGCCGCGCGGAGCCAAACGCCAACACGCTCACCACCGAAAGGGACGCGATCAGCGCGGCCGTCGCGCCGCGAGAGTTCGTGCTGCATGGGCACATGAGACGCTCCTAGCGAAAGGGGATCGAACCTTCACCCAGTGTACCACCCACCCCACCGGGCCGTTGCCATTCGTTCAGGGTGTGCCGGGCGATTCAGCCCCGCGTGTGCCCGGGGCACGCCCAGCCTTGGGGCCATCCGCCGCCAGCAGCACGATCCCGACCACAATCAGCACCACCGCCGCGGCCTTCCGCGCCGTCATGGCCTCCCCCAGCACCCACCACCCCAAGAGCACCGCCGTGGCCGGTGCCAGCGCAAAGGCGATCGGCCGCAGCCTCGAAATGTCGCCCCCCGGGAGGCTCAGCCCCAGATAGAAAAAGAACACCCCGGCAAACCCCGCCAGAAACCCCGATCCCACGATCAACTTCAACCACGTCGGCCGCGACATCTCCCGCCACCACATCTGGGCCTCGCTCTTGAACACCCAGTGGGCCAGCCCAAACGCCAGCAGGGCAAACGGCAGCGTCACGATCGCCCGCACCAGCACCGTGCCCATCGGGCCGATCTCGCGCGTGTTCAGCGCGGCCTTGGTGAAGATCTCCCCGACACCCCAGCTCAGCCCCGCCAGAATCGCGCACAGCACCGCGTACATCGCTTCCCTATCGACCCGCCCCGCCCTCCTCCATCGGAATCCACACGCTCGCCCTCCGGTGTACCTTTGCCCCATGGGCACCTGCTCGGTCGCGGTCGTCGGTGGGGGGGTGGTGGGCCTCTCCGCCGCCCTGGCGCTCCTCGAGCGGGGTGCCCAGGTGCAGGTCTTCGCGCCCGCCACCGGCCCCCGCGCGGCATCCACGGTCGCGCCCGCCGGCTTCACGCCCTACCCCGGCGTCGCCGACGATCGCCTGCGCGCCTGGACCACTTCCGCCTTCAACCACTTCGCCTCGCTCGCCGCCCACGACCTCGCGGCCGGAATCCAGATGCTCCACCTGCGCGAGTATTGCTCGCGCCCCGCCTGGACCACCCCCTGGCTCGATCGTCTGCTCCAGCCTCGCGGCCTGCCCACCCCGCCGGGCTGGCACAGCGCCGTCGTCGCTCGCCGGCCGCATATCGACACCGATCGGTACCTCCCCTGGCTGCGCGGCCGCATCGCCGCCCGCGGCGGGACCATCAGCCCCCGCCGTATCGACGATCTCGCCGCGCTCTTCTCTGAGGGTTTCGACGTGGTCGTGAACGCCGCGGGTTTGGGTGCCCGCACCCTCGCGGCCGACGATCTGCTCGCGCCCGTCCGCGGCCAGGTTGTCCACGTGCCCAACGACATCGGCCTCGACTACAGCCTGCACGACGATGCGCCACACGGGCTGGTTGCCTACATCTTCGTTTACGCGGACCGCATCGTCCTGGGTGGCACCTACGACCGCGACACCGACGGCGACGAGGTCGCCCCGGCCACCACGCACGCGATCATCGCCCGTTGCCGCGATCTGCTCCGCACCGACGGGCACCCGCGCTGGGCGGACCTTGGCCGCACCGTGCTCGACGTGCGCGCCGCCGCCCGCCCCTGCCGGGGGCGTGCCGAGACCACCGAACTCATCCGCCTGGAGAGCGAACTCACGCCGCGCGGCCACATCGTTCACAACTACGGCCACGGCCGCAGCGGCGTCACGCTGTCGTGGGGCTGCGCCCAGGCGTGCGCCGATCTCGCACTCGCGGGCGCGCCTGAGCCGGTGCGCCATTAGCCGCGTCGGCACGCGGGCGGCACCCGCCGCCACCCCGCCCTACTTCAACCCCAGAAACACCTTGGGCTGCGTGTAGTCCGATGCCCCGATCGCCGGGTGCTCGCCCCGCTCCAGGCACTCGTGCACCCACCGCCGCATCCACTCCGCCGGCTTGCGCCCGTCCCCCTCGGGCCAGGGCGCGGTCCCCTCGAACAGCACGATCCGATCGGGCCGGCAATCAAACGGATCCACGATCCCCTTGAACTTGGGCGCTCCCCGCGCAAACCACGTCGTCCGGATCGTGCCAAACCGCGTGAGCCACCGCTGCTCCTCGGTGGGCGTGGCCTCGATGTACACGTCGATCCCCGCCTCCTGCACAGCCTTGAGAAACTCCGCCACGACGTGCCGCTCCGGCAGCGTGCCCGTCGCGTCCACCGCCAGCCCCTTGAACCCCGCATTCACCAGAGGGCGGATCGCCTCGCGCAGCATTCGCATCGCGCCCTCACGGTCGGGGGCCTGCTCCGCGGGCGTGCGTTCATCGCCCGCCAGCTTGGCAAACTCCGCGTCCCACACCGGGTTGCCCATGTACGCGATCGAGTACACGTCGGGCTTGGCGTTCACTCTGGCCCACGCCGCCTCGAACCCCTTGCGCCAGGGCGAGTCTGGGGCTGTGCGCAGCGCCCCAAAAAACGTGAACGCCGGCTCCCCCTTCTCGTTGGTGTCCTTTCCAAACGGCGAGTCCACGTAAAACCGGCTCCAACCCATCCGGTACAGGCTCATCGCTCGATCATCCGCAATCGCCGCCAATCCACGCTTCACCCACACCGGGTCGCTGAAACGCTCCTTGGCGTTGTCCGCGCTCGCGCACGCGATGAACGCGTACACCTGGCTCAGTTCCTTCGGCAGCGGCACCGCCGCGCGGTCGCGGCTCATCTGGGGCGCACCGCCGCTGCGTGGCACGGCCACTCCCGAATCCACCTCAGGCGGGGCCGGCTTCTCGCCCGCGGCCGGCACCGTCGGTGCCGACCGCCCCGCCTCCGGGGGCGGCGGCTTGCGCTCCGGCATCCGCCCATCCACAGCGCACGCTCCGCCCACCGTCAGCGTCGCCAGCACCACCGCCATGGCCAGTCGTGTCTTCATTCCACCGGCTCCATCACCGCCCGCAGCAACGCCGCGGACCGGGCCCAAGTGTACTTGTCCCGTGCGTTGCGCGGTCCCTCGCGCAGCGCGGCCGCCCGCAGCGGGGCATCGCTCATCACGCGCTTCATCGCCTCGAGCACCGCCGGCATCCGCACGAACAATCCGGTCTTCTGCGGCTCGTTCCGGTACGGCTGCCGGTCCGACGCGATGAAGATGTTCCCCGCCTTGGGCAGAAACTCATCCGTCGGCCCCCCCTTGGTGCACAGCACCGGCAGCCCGCACGCCGACGCCTCCAGCGCGGGCATGCAAAAACCCTCCGCCGTGTACGGCGCAAGGTACGCGTCCGCCGCGTGATACAGCCGCGCCATGTCCGCCAGCGAGAGCGCCTCCCCCATGAACCGCAGGTTTCCGTGAATCACCGGCCACGCCTCGGGCGGAAACGTGTCCAGCACCGACAGCACGCGCTGCTCGGAAGCGTACATCCCCGACAGCCCCTTGAGCACCAGCGCCGCACGCGGCCGCTCCAGCACCGTCTGCCCGAACCCCGCCAAGATCGACCCCACGCCCTTGTTCTCCGTCATCGCGCCCAGCGACAGAAAGACGAACCGGCTCGGGTCCACACCCACCCACTCCCGCGCCGCCGCACGCTCCCGGGGTGTCGGCGGCCGGAAGGTCGATGTGTCCACCCCCAAGGGCACCAGGGCCACACCCTTCCCCGGCGCGCCCGATCGCAAAAAGCCGTCCCGAGACCAGTTCGAGCACGTCGCGATCACCACCCGCCGGCCATCCACCCTTTTCAGATCGGCCCCGCCCACCGCGCCGGGCACCGCCATCCCGAACTCCGTCGTCCCCACCGCCACCACCCGCGCCGTCGCGTGCGGGTCCATCCGCATCGGATAATCACCCCGCACGATCACGCGCGGCTCCCACCCCGCCTCCGGCGGCGGTATCGCCGCCACCCGCGCATCACCATCGCCCGCCAGCACACCCGAGATGCGCTTCCACGTCGGGTCGTACAGCGGCCGTTCGATAAACCGCACGTCGCAGTCGCCCCGCTCGAGCAACTCGGCGCACGTGTGCATAAGCACCACGCAATAGGAGTGGGGCACGCCCCGCCATCCTTCGATCAACACCCGCAGTCGCTCCGTGCCCACGCCCGCATCGCCCCCTTGCAAAGTGCCGCCCTCGCCCCGCCTCGCGCCGCCTCACGCCTCACGCCTCCGAGATGGTATCGAGAAACCGCTCCGCAACCCGCGACCACGAATACCCCGTGTGCGCGTGCCGCGCCGCCGCCGCCCCTGCACGCTGACGGAACGACGCATCCGCCAGCACCGCCTTCATCTGTGCGATCAGGTCCATCAGCCGCGGTTGCAGCACCCTGGACCCCGCCACAGGGCCCCGCGACACGTCGCTGGCGATCCGCTTCACGAACGCCTCGGTCGTGAAGTCGTCGGTCGATCCTCCCCCCGTGCAGATCGACGGGCACCCGCACGCCGCGCTCTCCAGCACCGGCAGGCAAAACCCCTCCGCCGTGTACGGCATCACCAGGCAGTCCGCCCCCTGATACAGCCGCGCCATCTGCCCGGACGTCATGGCCCCGCCCAGATACTCCGTGCGCTGCCCGATCATCTCCTGCTGCCACGGCGGCAACTCGCGCACCGCGTCGTTGAACCACCCCCGCGAGTCGTACGCGCGGTCCAGCCCCTTCAGCACCAGCCGCGCCCGTGCATCATCCCGCGCCGCCGCGGCAAACGCCACCAGCACATCGCCCAGGTTCTTGTTGGGCGTCATGGCGCTCACATGCAGAAACACCACCGCATCCGCCTTCCCGCCCGCCTGCCCGCACCACGCCGGCCACCGCTTCGCCCGCAGCGCGGCCCGCTCCGCCTCCCCCAGCGGCAGAAACACCGCCGGGTCAATGCCCAAGGGCACCACCCGCACGCGCTCCGCCGCAAAGCCGCTCGCCACAAACCCCGCCGCCGACCACGCCGACGACGTGACGATCCGCACGCGCCCATCCCCCTTGGCCGCTTCCGCCGCCTGCGGATCCGCAAAGTACTTGGGCGTCGTCAGCCCGAACTCCGACGTGCCCACCACATACACCCTCGTGCCGTCCGCCGCGTCCCCGTGCGGGTGCATCCGCAGCGGGTAGTCAAACCGCAGTACCACCGAGGGCCGCCACCCCGCCTCCGGAGCCTTCATCTTCCGCACCCACCGCTCCCCCGCCTCGGCGATCACGCCCTCCTGCACGGCCCACTTGTCGCCCGGCAGCGGGCTGTCGCGCCAGCGCGCGTCCACATCATCCCGCCCGCGAAACTGCGCGGCAAGGCCCATCGCCCACAGGCAATAGGAATGGGGAATCCCACGCCACCCCTCGATCAGGATGCGCTTCGGCTCAACCGCCACCGTGCCCCTCCGGCGTCACTTGCCGCCGGCCGCGTCGGCCGCGCTTATGGGGATGGTCGGGTTCGCGCCCAGCGCCTTCACGAGAAAACCCCACTGATCGGCCACTTCCTCGATGCGCTTGCCCGTGGGCTTGCCCGCGCCGTGCCCCGCCCGCGTCTCGATGCGGATCAGCACCGGGTTGTCGCCCGTGTGCGCAGCCTGCAACGCCGCCGCGAACTTGAACGAGTGCGCCGGCACCACGCGGTCGTCGTGGTCCGCCGTCGTCACCAGCGTGCTCGGATACCTCTTCCCCCCCGCCTCCGCCGCCCGCAGCAGCGTGTGGTACGGCGAGTACGCCAGCAGGGCCTTGAACTGCTCGGCGTTCTCGCTCGAGCCGTAGTCGCTCCGCCACGCGTGCCCGATCGTGAACGTGTGGAACCGCAGCATGTCCATCACGCCCACCGCCGGCAGCGCGGCACCAAACAGGTCGGGCCGCTGCGTCATGCACGCGCCCACCAACAGGCCGCCGTTGGACCCGCCCTGGATCGCCAGCTTCGTGCCTTGCGTGTACTTTTCCTTCACCAGGTACTCGCCCGCCGCGATGAAGTCGTCGAACACGTTCTGCTTGGTCAACTTCGTGCCCGCCTGGTGCCACGACTCGCCGTACTCGCCGCCGCCGCGGATGTTGGCCACGGCGTAGATGCCGCCCATCTCCATCCACTGCAAGGTCGCGGGGTTGAAGCCCGGCGTGATGCTGATGTTGAACCCGCCGTAGCCGTACAGCAGCGCGGCGTTCGAGCCGTCGAGCTTCAGGCCCTTCTTGTGCGAAACGAACATCGGCACCTTGGTGCCGTCCTTGCTCGTGTAGAAGACCTGCCTGGTCTCGTACTCGGCCGGGTTGAAGTCCACCTTGGCCTGCTTGAACAGCTTGGTCGCGCCCGTCTGCACGTTGTACGAGTACACGCTTGGCGGAATGCCGTAGCTCGAGAACGAGTAAAACGTCTCCGGGTCGCTCGGCTTGCCGCCGAAGCCGCCCGCCGTGCCGATCCCCGGCAGCTTCACGTCCGCCGCGAACTTGCCGTCCGTCCCGTACACCTGCACCCGGCTGCACGCATCCTTGAGATACTGGCACACCAGCCGTCCGCCCACGTGGCTCACGCCCGTCAGCGTCGCGTCGCTCTGGGGAATGATCTCCTTCCAGTTCGCCCGCTCCGGCTTGCGCAGGTCGATCGCGATCACGCGGCTGCGCGGCGCGTCCAGATCAGTATGGAACCAGAACACGCTTCCCTCGTTCCCGATCAGGTCGTACGACGCGTCAAAGTCATTCAGCAGCTCGACGAACCCGAACGACGCGTTGCCGTTGGCCTTCACCGCCGCGGCACGGGCCTCGTGCCTCTTGGCCAACTCCGCCCTCAGAGCCTTGGCGGCATCGCTCTGATCGTCGGTCTTGAGCGCATCCACCTTCAACGACACTTCCTTCACCGCCCGCTCGGCCTCGCGCACCGCCACGTCGCCCGCGCCGGGCTTCTCGCTCAGCGGGTGGGCCTTCAGGTCGCGGTAGAAGAACCGGTTCTTGCGGTCGGTGCCGAACGACACGTTCATCGCCGCGTACTGCCCGTCGTCTGTAACGCCCACGCCAAAGCCCCAGTCGCCCTGGTCGGGCCGCTCGTAGATGGGCAGGTCCTCGGCCTGCTTGCCGCCCACGGCGTGGTAGAACACCTTGGGGTACTTGTTGAGCGCCTGCAGCTTGTCGCCGGTGGGCTCGTCGTACCGCCCGTAGAAGAAGCCCTTGTTGTCCTTCGTCCAGTTCGCGCCCGAGAACTTCACCCACCTGATCTCGTCGGCCAGGTCCTTGCCCGTCTCGATGTCGCGCACCTTCCACGTGTTCCAGTCGCTGCCCGCATCGGCGATGCCGTAGGCGATCAGCTTGCCATCCTCGCTCACGCTCGTGCCCGCCAGCGCCACCGTGCCGTCCTTCGCCAGCGTGTTGGGGTCGATCAGCACCGTCGGCTGGGCCTCCAGCGCCTTGGTCCAATACAGCACGCTCTGATTCTGGAGTCCGTCGTTGCGGCTGTAAAAATACTTGCCGCCCTCTTTGCCCGGGGCGCTGAACTTCTCGTAGTTCCACAGCGCGGTCAGCCGCTTCTTGATCGCCTCGCGCTGCGGGATCGAGTTGAGATACGCAAACGTGACCTTGTTCTGCGCCTCAATCCACTCGCGCGTCTTGGCCGACTCGTTGCTCTCCAGCCACCGGTACGGGTCCGCCACCTTCGTCCCGAAGTACACATCCACCTGGTCCGACTTTTCGGCCATCGGGTACTTCGTGGGCGCATGGCACGCGGCGGCCAGCCCCGCAAGCAGGGCGAGCGCGACAGCAACGGACGGACGCAGACTGGGCATGCATGACTCCTCGATGGACCGGACAGAACGCCCGATCGGACGCCTATTTGTATGGCCGATGGCCGGTCCGGTGGCAGCCTCACCGTCAGGAACACCACGCCGCGCCCGCCCAGCCCCCGCCAAGTCAGCCTCTCTCTACACTCGCCCCATGATCGCCGACCTCCTGTCCACGCTCAAACTCGCCGACAGCCCCCGCATCCGCCTCTCCGCCCCGCCCGCCGCCGAGGCCGCCGCATGGCTCGCCTCCGACAACCCAGCCACCGGCAAGCCTATCGGCTGGGTCCGCCTCAACGACGCCGCCTGCTACGAGGCCGCGCTCACCGACTCCCTCGACACCTTCAAGCGTTTCCGCTCCGTCCCCGCCCCCGCACGCGGCCAGATCGTCCGCGAAATCGCCAACGCCTTCCGCACCCACCGCGACACCCTCGGCGAACTCGTCAGCCTCGAAGTTGGCAAGATTCGCGCCGAGGGCATCGGCGAGATCCAGGAGATCATCGACATCGCCGACTTCGCCCTCGGCCTCAGCCGCCAACTCCCCGGCAGCGTCGTACCCAGCGAACGCGCCGGCCACCGCATGTTCGAGCAGTGGCTCCCCCTCGGCCCCGTGGGCGTCATCAGCGCCTTCAACTTCCCTGCCGCCGTCTGGGGGTGGAACGCCATGATCGCCGCCGTCTGCGGCGACACCACCATCTGGAAGCCCTCCCTCTTCGCGCCCCTCACCGCCATCGCCTGCAACACCCTCGCCCAGCGCATCGCCACCGAGCACGGCTTCCCCGGCCTCTTCCGCCTGCTCATCGGCACCGACGACATCATCGGCGAGCGCCTCATCGCCGACCGCCGCGTGCCGCTCATCTCCGCCACCGGCTCGTGCCGCATGGGCCGCCGCGTGGGCCAGGTCGTCGCCGGCCGCCTCGGCCGCACCATCCTCGAACTCGGCGGCAACAACGCCTGCATCGTCCACGAAGATGCCGACCTCGACCTCGCCCTCCCCGCCATCGTCTTCGCCGCGGTCGGCACCGCCGGCCAACGCTGCACCACCACGCGCCGACTGATCGTGCACGAGAAGGTCGCCGACCGCCTCGTGCCCCGCCTCGTTGCCGCCTACCGCTCCATCATCGAGGGCGGCAAGATCGGCGACCCGCTCAAGCCAGGCACGCTCGTCGGCCCGCTCATCAACGAGCGCGCCATCGACGGCTACGAGCGCGCGGTCCGCCTCGCCAAAGAGCAGGGGGGCGAGGTGCTCATCGGCGGTCGCCGCGCCACACCCGCCGGCGAGGGCCTCAGCAACGGCTGCTTCGTCGAGCCCACCATCGTCCTCGCCCCCAAGGGCGGCCTGCCCATCTCGCTCGAAGAAACCTTCGCCCCCATCGTCTACATCTTCACCTACACCGACCTCAGCCAGGCCCTCGCCATGCACAACGCCGTCGATCAGGGGCTCGCCTCCGCCATCTTCACCGAGAGCCTCCGCGTCAGCGAGCGTTTCCTCGCCTATGACGGCTCCGGCTCCGACTGCGGCCTCGCCTACGTCAACATGGGCACCAGCGGCGCCGAGATCGGCGGCGCGTTCGGCGGCGAAAAGGACACCGGCGGCGGCCGCGAGAGCGGCTCGGACGCTTGGAAGCAGTACATGCGCCGCCAGGGTGTCGTCATCAACACCACCGGCAAGGTCGAACTCGCTCAGGGCATCAGGTTCGAGTAGCCGCGCCCGCCGCCACCACCCGCACCGCCCCCTCGCCGCACACCTCCCGCACCACCGGGCGCGGCTGCTCCAACGGGTTCTCAATCCCCCGCACGCACCGCACCGGCAGGTCCTTGCGAGACCACCGCGCATACCCCGGCGCATCCTGCAACCGCTCCGGCGCGCGGATCGTGTGCCACAGGTGATACGCAGAAATCGCCTTCACAGCGATCTCCACCCTCACACGCGGCCGCAACCCCTTCATTCTTCGACACAAGTCATCATCGTTGAAGCGGTACCCGATGTACTCCTCATCAAACCCGTTGATCTCCACAAGCCGCTTCCACGCTGCGGCGTGATGCCCGCCCACCAGTTTGGGCTTGTGCACCTTCGTCAGCCCCCACCGGCTCAGCCACAGGTTCTTGCGATACCGCCGGTCCCGCGCCGCGAGTTCCCCCGTCTGCACCGCATCCGCCAGCCGCGCCTCATCCACACCCGCCTCCAGCACCGCCGCGGCATCCACCGTGCCCGTCAGGGTCTCGCTCAACATATACCGATACGGAATCACCAACTCCGCCCCCGCCGCCCGCAGCGCGGCGTGCTTCTCCACCGCATCCGCCGCCAGCATCGTGTCCCCATCCAGCACGAGCACGCAATCCTCGCTCGCGATCCCGCACGCATCGCGCAGCACCCGCAGCCCGTTGTTGCGCACCTGGTTCAGGTGCGGCCGCCCCTGATGCGCCCGCCCCGTGTGCCACAGGCGCGACGCCGCACCGCCGTGCCGCCGCCGCATCACTGTGCACACGCGGGGCCACCACTCGTCCAGCAACGCCCCGATCGCCGCATCATCCGTGTCGCACGCCACCACCACGCCCGCCGGCAGCCGCGTCTGCTGCGCCAGGCTCGCCAGGCACGCCGCCAGGTGCCGCGTCGTGTGCGTGGGAATCAGCACGAACACCCGAGTTGGTCCCAGCGCTGCGCGCTCGCCGCTCATGCCCCAGTGTATGGTGCCGCGCCGCCGCGCTCGCCCGGTCCGCCCCGCGGCACGCACAGCCGCGCCAGCAGCACAATCGCCACGCCCGGCACCAGCCACCACGTCTGCCGCTCGATGAACCCCAGCCAGTAGCACGGCGATGCCAGCACGATCGCCACGCCGCACACCACCAGCGACCCGCGCGTCGGCGCGGCGATCGAACGCCCCCGTGGCGGGATCATGCAAACCCACACGTACGCGGGAAAGACCAGGCCGTAGAACGACATGAAGAGGCGGTAGATGAACTCACCACTCGCTCGTGCGCCTGTGGGCTCAACCCGGAACAGCATCAGCGCACCCGCCACGACCAACGCGCTTGGAAGCCAGAGCCACAGCGGCGAGAGTACCCGACGTGGCTCGGTGTTCTCCCGCGCGTGGGCCTGCACCGTGAAGAAGAGTTGGGGCGCGAAGTGAGCGCCCACAAGCAGCCCGAACGCCGTCCCCCTCAGCACGCCCGCTTCATGCGGATCGCGCGCCAGCAACACCGGGGCGTAGAGCATCGTGCCCACAATCATCGCCGCGAACAGCAACCCAAACCCGATCGTGAAAGCCACGCGGCTCGGCGCGGCTGCGAGCACAGCGCGCGTGCGAAGAAACGTCGCATCCAGATACGGGCAGAACGCAAAGCCGAACAGGCACACGAGAGCGAGCCCGGTCACGTGCTCCCCCGGCAGCGCGGGCGTGGGGAGGTCCAGCGGCTTGTCCGGCCAGAACCCTCCGTACAGCAGCATCGCAGAAATCAGCAGCACGACCGCCGCGAGCGCACGCCGGGGGGCGATTCCGGGTCCGGGCATCAGGGCCACGGGCAGGATGGCCAAGGGAAGGAGCCCAGTCAACGCGCCCGGCATCAGCCACGCGCTCAACAGCCACGCGAAGAAGAACACCTGGAACGCCACCGTTACCACCGAAAACGCCCGCACCGCCACCGCGTGCTCTCGCCGGATCGCCTCCGCTCCCCCCCGCGTCAGCACCCACCCCATCGCCGCCGCGCCCACCACGTTCGGCACCGCGAACACCACAAACCCCCAGATGCCAAAGTCGCGCACCAGCAGCACCGGCAAAAACATTCCGATGCACCACGTCCACGAGCATGCCAGATACGCCGCCCACCCCAACACCGCGAGCGGTCCCTGCGGCCCTCCCGGCCCGGCGGGTGTTGAAGCGTTTGCCGTCGTTGAACTCGCCTGCCCCTCGCTCACACCGGCACCGATGGCGCGGCCGCGGCCGCG
>FRDC01001827.1_pt1 | contig 15289 bp, 30 predicted proteins | sample 1106171 | NCBI WGS metagenome assembly FRDC01 (sample SAMEA3930566, study PRJEB13176) | freshwater metagenome | biome: Drinking water system; feature: drinking water; material: water | place: Singapore | collected 2014-12-20 | reverse complement strand
TCGACGTTCCGCGCGCGAGCTCGCCGCGTTCGCCCCGCTTCAATGGGCGTCACCTTCAATCAAGGTCAACTCGGGCCGACCGTCGAGGAAGTGAACTGGCAGAACCGGGGATCGCTCGAGGTCGACTGGCCTTCGACGGGGGGGCTCTCGCTTCCGATCCGGAGCTCGAGCGCGAACGTCGTCGACGACTACCTCCCCCGGTGGCTCCCGACGCAATCGAAGCTCTCCTACGCGACCGCTTCGGGCCGGGTGCGCGGCCGGCTCCCGATCGCGTCGATCCCGAACTCGCAAGCGAACGTCCTCGAGGGGACGCTGTTCGAGGTCGAACTGCTCGGATTGCTGGCCTACGAGGATCCGCTCTCGCCGGCGGCCCTTGCGCTCCTCTCGTGATCGGGAGAGCCTCTTCTCCATGCACTACAAAAACGGCCGCGAAGCGAAGAACGGTGATCGCGTTGTTCTGATCTCGAACGGGAAGATCACCCACGGGATCCTCTACGACGCGACCGCGGGCAACGACTAATGCAACGGTCGGCTCGCGATCATGCAGAACTCGGATCCATGCCCGAACCTGAAGGAGTGCCTGCACGAAGACGACGTGAAGATCGCGCTCGAGAGCCTCGAGGCCGGGAAGGCTTCCGAGAAGTGACCGCGTTCCGCCTCGAGCTCCTCCGGTTCCTCTTCGCGCCCCTGGTGACGATCGGTTCGCTCCGAGTCGAGGGCGTTCACCGTTGTTTCGTGCTCGAAGACACCGTGCGCCCCGAGGGTGCTCCGAAGGTCTTCGGGCAGACCGCGATCCCCTTCGGCGACTACCGCGTCGACATGCGAACCGTGTCGCCGAAGTTCTCGAAGCTCGCGGGGCACGACGTGATCATCCCCCGGCTCCTCGAGGTCCCGAACTTCTCGGGGATCCTCATGCACACCGGGGTCAACGTCGATCACACGGACGGGTGCCTGATCGTGGGGCGGAACGTGCTCGCGCAAGGTCCCGGCGGGTTCATCGTCACGGAGAGCCGGCCGGCCTACGACGAGCTCTTCCGCGAGCTCGAGCGGGTCGACAAGGAAGGCCGGGAGATCTGGCTGAAGGTCGCGCGCGCCGCGGCCGCGTGACCCCTCGCGCCGGCGCCTGATAGGGTCTTCGCATGACCCGAACGCGCGCCCTCCTCCTCTCTGCAGCCCTCTTCGCTCTCCCGGCCTTCGCCTCCGGGACGCCGGCCCCTGAGTTCGAGCTCGTCGACGGAGGCGCGCTGCAGGCGCTCCCGTCGACCGCGGGGCTCTTCGATCTCGGGGCCTCCGACGCCGGCGTGGCCCTGCCGGCGCTCCCCGCTGGCGTTCCTTCGCTCGATCAGGCCCCGGTCGCATTCGTGGCCCTCCTGGTGAACCTCGCGCAGCAAGGCCGGTGGGGGCTCTTCGCGGCCCTTGCGATCTTCGGGGCGACCTTCGTCGTTCGGAAGGTCGCGGCGAAGTTCCCGACCTCGAAGTTCGGCGAAGCGATCCTTTCGAAGTGGGGCGGGTGGGCGACAAACTTCGTCCTCTCCGCGGCCGCCGGCGCGTCGACGATGCTCGTCACGGGGATCCCGGTGAACGTCGCCAGCGTGGCGACCGTGCTCTTCTCCGCGGTCGGCTACACACTCATGGCGGCCGGCCTTCGCGAGTTCCAGAAGGACGCCGGCGCCTCGAGGAACGCGGCCGCGGCCGTCGCCGGCGAGAAGGCGGCCGGCGAGGTGAAGACCCTCGACGACGCGGCCGACGTGCTCCGGAAGGGGCCGCCTTCGCCGTGATCGCCCTGGCGCTCGTTCTCGTGCTCGCCGGGGCCGACGCCGGCGCCGACGCAGGTCCCGAGCTCGGGACCGTGCTCCGGGTCGACCGTGTGTCCGTTGACCTCGAGGACGGCGGAGTACTCGAACTCGCTCCGGCGATCGTGCTCGACGAGACCGCGGGGCTCCGCCTGGCGCGCGAGCTCGCGGCCGACCGCGTAGAGGAGCCGGTGCTCCGCTCGACCCCTCCTCCGACGCCGGGGTGGCTGATCGGGGCCTTCGGCGCCGGCGTGGCCCTCGGTCTTCTCGGCGGGATCGTTCTCGGCTGGCAGGTGAGAGGAGCTCTCCCGTGAGCTTGACCCTCGGTTCTCCGGTTCTCGCCGACTCTGGCGTGGCCGGTCTCGTGAGCACGGCCGATCAAGTCTTCGGGGCCGGCAAGAAGACCGTCGACCGACTCCGGACGCTCCTCGGGAGCTCGAGCGACGTCGCGATCGGTCCCTCGGGAGACGACAACACCGGCTTTCAGTTCCCGGCGGCCGACACGATCAACGCCTACGTCGGCGGAGCTCTCGGGCTGCAGATCACGAGCTCGCGAACGACGTACCTCGGCGACAATTTCAACGTGAACAACGCCGGGGTGATCACCGCGATCGAAGCGGCGCTCGCGACCGCGAACATTCTCGGGACGAACGCGGCCCTGAACGTGCTCCGCGTGAAGGGCGCCGCGGCGCAAGCTGGCGACTTCTTCCGGATCGAGAACTCGGCGGGGCAGGTTCTCTGGAACCTCGACACGACCGGCGACGTTCGCCAGACCCTCTCTTCGCTTCGCGTTCGCGACATCTACATCAACAACAACGCGAACGTGAAACTGTCCGACGCGGGCAACGCGCTGCAGATCTCCGGGCAGGTCGCGTCACCCAGCTACTTCTCGAGCACGAACACCTCGACCGCGTTCTACGCATCGCAGAACGGCGGGTTCAGCGCGCAAGGCACGATGCGCATGTGGTCGGAGACGCAAGGCAACGCGGCCGGAGAGACCGCGGCGCGCGTCGGCTACATCGGCGCCGGCGTCGTCGCGGACGCGCGGCTCCTCGCTTTCGCCGAGTCGGTGAGCGGAACGCCCACGGACTTCTCCGCGATCATGGGGAACGGCGAGTTCGAGCACTTCGTGGCAGGCGCGGGGATCGTGCTCAAGTCCCCGGACGGAACGCGGCACCGGCTCACCGTGAGCAACGCTCACGCCCTGGTAATCACCACCCTCTGAGGAGAAGCGCATGGCGAAGACTCAACTCGAAATCAACGCGGCCGCGGCGACCCTGGCGAAGTCGGGGCTCGACGAGCTCGCGCTGCAAGGGAACACACGGATCGACAACGCGCAGATCTGCGACACGATCGCGCGGCTCTTCGCGGCTCGAGCCGAAGAACTCCGCTCGCAGGAAGGCGAGCTCCGCGCGTCGTTCGTCGAAAAGCAGGCCGCCCTCTTCGCAGCGCACGAGACCGAGGAGCTCCCGAAGCTCGAGGCGAAGGCGGAGCAGCAGCGAGCGATCGATGAGGTCGCGCGCGCGGTGAAGGCGAAGGTTCCCTGATCATGGGCCGGTCGTTCCTCGTTCGCAGTGGCGCCGGTGCGCCTGTGACGGGCGCGGCCGGCTCGTTCACGGCGATCGCACGCACGCGCGCGGGGCTCGTTCGCACGGCCCCTCCGATCGTGGAACTCGGGGTGGGACTCTACGAGATCCAGCCGACCGCGGCCGACGAGGCGGAGGGTGTGATCGTGCTCGTCGACGTCGGCGCCGGGCGACTCATTCGCCGGTTCTGTTTCGCGGTCTACCGACCCGACGCGGTGAACCAGTTCTTCGCCTTCGTGCTCGAGACCGGCGCCGGCGGGTTGTGGGCGGGAGCTCCGCCGACGATCCCGGCCGGAGGCTTCCGGAGCGCTGCAGGTGCGAGAACGGCGCCGGCGCTCGTCGCGGCGATCGATCCGTACCTATGGAGCGCGACCCCGACCGCGGCCGACGTCGAGGCCGGGAGTTCGATCCGGATCGACGCGCCGGCCGGCGCCGCGGCCTCCTACTTCTTCGGCTACACCGATCGAATGGGGCTCGCACCTGGCGCCCCGAACCCGCTCAACCCTCCGCGCACGGGTGGCTTCCTCCGGAGCTCTCCCGGCGTGGTGAAACGGAGACCGTCGTGACGTTCAAGTTCACCGCTCGAGTCGGAGACCGGTCACCGCTCGAGGCCGCGCTGCGCGAGCTCGACGGGTCGATCGTCGACCTCACCGGAGCAACCGTGACCGCGCGCATGACGAACCGCGCGACGGGAGCGGTAAAGGTGTCCGACGCGGCCGCGACCGTCGACGACGCGGCGCAGGGCTACGTCTCCTACGCATGGTCGGCCGGCGACGTCGACACGCCGGGAGATTTCGACTTCACCTTCCGATCGACCGTGGGGGGGATCTCGAGGACCTTCCCTCTCGACGGCCCGATGGTCGTCGAGATCTCCCCCCGCTGAATCAGAACGGGATCCCGGCGCCCTCTGGCTCCGGCTCACCCGTTCGCCATTCCGGGTGCTCCTCGAGCACGCGCGCGAGCTCCTCGTCGTAGGCCGCGATCACCTGGCGCGCTGTCTCCGGGACCACCGGCGCGTAGCGCTCGAAGATCCCGACCTCGTGAACGCTCAACCCGACGATCGACGAGCGCTCCGCCTCGAACTCACCGTGGAAGATCGAGAGGGTGAACGAGCCGGTGTGCTCTCCCGTGTCGATCGGCCAACGACACGAGAGGAACATGCCGGTGAGGGTCCCGGTCGTGATCTCCGACTGGCCGGCGAGCACCTCTGCGCGCTTCGCGGCCGCCTCGAAGGCGAGGAGCTTCCCGGCCGCGGAGACCTTCACCACGGGAGATCCTCGTGCTCCGCCTTGAGCTCACGCTTCAAGGTCTCGAGCACGGCGAGCACCCGGCCGGCGACCTCGTGAGCCGGGAGGATCGGATCGACCGAGAGGATCGCGAGTTCGCGAACGTCGGCGAGGAACTCGTCGCCGAAGATCGCAGCGGTCGCGAGGTCGGCGCCCCGCTGGCGAGCCTTCTCGAGCTCCTCGCGGAAGTGCTCCTCGGGCATGACGATCACGAGGTACGCGCGGTCGGCGCTCGGGACCTTGATCGCCTCCTGGACGAACCGGCCGATCGAGCCGGCGAGCAGCTTGCGTTCGCGTTCCTGCCACTTCGCCTCGTTCTCGCACTCCGCGACCGTGTTCAACGCCTCCGAGAGAGCCTTCCCGGCCTCGTGTGCGGTCGCCGAGATCGCGGCGTTCGCGCGGAGGAGCTCGTCGCGCGCCGCGCGGGTCGCCTCGAGCTCGCGGGTCACCTTCTCGAGCTCGGTCACGGGGTCACCTTCGGGAGCTCCGCGAGACCGCCTTCGAGGGTGAGGCCGACCGAGATCACCCGGCGGAGGAACTCGGTCTCTTCGAGGCCGCGAGCCTTCGCGCGCGCGACGACCTTCTTCACGAGCGGGCCGGGCGCGAGGGTCCGGAGCTCGCGCGCGCCCCTCGAGGCGCCGATCGCGACCTCACCCGGCGCGAAGTCGGACTCGCCCTTCTCGACCCGGCGCAGGCGCCGGTAGCACTTCTCGCAGCGCTCGCGCGCCCGCTGGGTTCCGTTGCAGCCCGGCGTGATGCACTTCGGGGCGGGGCTCACCGGGTCACCTCGAGGCGATCCGAGTGCCGCGCCTCGACGAGCGCCGCGGGAACGTCGCGCGCCTTGAGCAGCGCGAGGGAGACGCTCCCCGAACCGACCTCCTCCGCGGCCTGGAACAAGTCGGTGAACTTCTCGACGAGCTCGCCGCGGGTGCCTTCGTAGATCTTGAAGAACGACTCGCCCGGCGAGGTCCCGCGGATCAGCACCTTCAGAACCCACTTCGCTTCCGGCTTCTTTTCCGTGTCTGCCATTGTGTCTCCGTCCGTTGTTTGTGTTTGTCTTACTTGTTCTGCTTCCGCTCTTCTTCGATCTGCTCTCGGAGCGGCTCCGAGAAGTTGGAGAGGTGCACTTCGGGCGCGCGAGCAGACTCCCGGCTTTCGTGCGCGACTCGGCGCCACGTGCGCCCGTTGTCGTCGTTCCCGATGCGACCGCGATCGATCGCCTCGAGGAAGATCGAGAGCTCGAGCTCGGTCAACCTCGCGAACGGCGAGTAGGGCCACGCGCGCGAGATCGCGGCTCCGAGGGCGTCACGGTCGAAGCGGTCGAACCCCGGCCGCACCTCGATCAGCGCGATCGCCTCGTCGCGGTTCTTCATTCCCTTGAAGGGCGGGATCCCGTGGTGCTCGAGGGTCTTCACCGGAGCACCTCGCGCACGTAGCGGGCCGCCTGGTATTCCTCTTCGGGGTCGCGCTTGTCTCCGGGGATCGCGGCGATCACCTCGCCGATCTCGTCGAAGAACTCCGCGACGAGCGCCCCGAGTTCGCTCGAGATCATGATCGAGGGCGCGCCGTTCGTCATGGCGCGGAGGGCCGTGCACGCCTCCTCCTCGAGCGCCGGCGCGAGGTCGCGCTGAGTCGTCGCGGCGAGACACCGGGCGAGAACGGCGATCAGGCGCGCCGCGTCCTTCTTCTTGTCGACCTGCAGGTGAACGGCTCGCGAGATCGTCAGCACGGGAACACCTCCGCGGCCGCGCGAACGTCGTTGAGGTCGAACCGCCATTCGCTCTTCGCGAAGTCGTCGGAGCTCTCGACCGACTCCTCGACGAGCTCGCGGAGCACCTCGAGGCCGACCCCGATCACCGCGCGCGCCTCCGGGGAGACGAGGAACGGGATCGCGTCTCGGTTCGCCTCGATCTCCCGGTGGATCTCGAGGAGCTCGGCTGCGACCGGCTCGCCTTCGTGGTTGTCGGCTCCCATGCTCGCCGCGTCAGAGATCGCCCACGCTTCCCTCTTCGTCGAGGGCGTGACCTGGAATCGCTTGATTTCTTCGATCTTCATTTCGTTCTCTCCGTCCTTCGGCGCCGCGTCATGCGGCGACCGGGAAACACTGACAGCGTTAGCGGCCTCTGTCAACTCTCGAGCTTCTCGGCGAGCTCCTCGACGATCTCCTCGAGGCTCTCAGGTGGCTTGTTCTTCGCGGCCTGGTACGCGAGTCGGTCGGCCTCGTCGGCGCCGGCCTGCAGCGCGCGGAGGAGCTCGCGCGCCTCGCTCGGGGAGAGCTCGAACGTCCGATCGCTCTTCGCTTCGCGCCTCGAGTCGCGTTCGACGTGAAGCCGCACGATCCCCGCGGACGGGCGCGCGACGAACCGAACGAGCGGCGCGCCCTTCGAGGTGAGGTCGCGGCCCTTCGCTTCGCGCTTCACGCGGCCTCCGTTTCGAGTTCGAGATCGAGGCCCGGCCGGAAGCCCTCGAGCTCCTCGTCGAACCATCCGAGCTCGTAGGCGCGGAGCACCTCCGCTCGGTGTGCCGCGTGGCCGACTTCGGCGAGAGCCGCGGCCTTGACGTCGTGACCTTCGAGACCTGCCGAGCGCGCGCGGTCTTGCGCCTTCGTGAGAGCTCGCGGACCCTTCCCGACTCCGTTCGTGCGGCCGACGAGCCGGCGGATCGTGTTCGAGTCGGTCGTGATCGAGGCCTCCGGGCACGCCTGGCGGATCGCGTTCACCGCGGCCGCGTAGCCCTTCGAGGTCGGACCCAAGCCGAGGAGGTGAAAGCGCGATCCGGCCGGCATGGTCGCAGCGAACTCGCGGAGCTCGCCGATCGTCGTCGCGTCCTTCTTCATGGGGATCCCGGCGATCGGTCGCATCGGGTCGCCGACGCGATCGACGAGCGGGAGATCGAGCACGTCGACGCACGCGCGCCAGAACTCCGCCATGCTCCGCGCGCCCTTCTGAACCGGGACGATCACGTTCGCGCGGTAGGTCTCCGCGAGCTCGCGAACGCGGCCGGCGTAGCGCTCGAGCCGCTCGAGGGTCACGGACTGATCGCCGACGCGATCCGGAGCGACGAGGTAGCACCGGGTGCGGAAGGCGGCCGCCATGCGCTTGTAGGTCGCGAACCGGAGAAGCCAGTCGAGGTGACTGATCTCCTCCGCGACGACCGGGCCGGCCACGGTGAACTCCACCTCCGAGAAGGCGCCGGAGTCGACGAAGAGACAGGTCGGTCCGCCGGCGCGCGCCTCGAGCTCCTCGAGGAGCCCCGTCCGGATCTCGTCGGCCGCGATCCCGACCCAGCCGGAGATCCCGCGGACCTCACCCGGCGAGTTGACGCCGGAGGAGAAGTGCCGCGCCTCTTGCTCGAAGGGGTAGGCCTTCACGCGGCCTCCGGGAAGGCCGCAACGACATGGTCGAAGTTCACCGCGGACTCCGGAGTCGAGAAGCTCGAGCGGAGCGCCCAAGTCTCGAAGGTCCCGGAGAAGATCACCGTGTCGACGATCCCGGCCTCGCGGANAGCTCGTTCAGCGTGGCGAACCCGACGCCGGCGATCGTGCGCCCCTTCTCGTCGACAAGCCGAGTCGTGAACTTCAGGTGCCCGCGGAAGTTCGGCTCGAGCTTCCGGACGAACCGACCGCCGGCCTTCAAGGTCTGAACCGCGAGGGTGTTGCGCTTGTTCGTTTTCATGTCTCTCTCCGTCGCCGGCGGGAGCGCCGACATCCGAGACAATGACGGGATCCGCGCTTCCTGTCAACACGAAGAGACGAGGAAGTGCGCCCCTGGTAAAACCCGAGACATGACACGGACCTACATCAACGGGTTTGGGGTGACCTTCACACCTAGGAAGCCGGCGATCGAGGCAACGAAGGAGCTCCCGGCGAAGAAGGCGGAGCCGGCGAGCCTCGTCGTCGAACGCGGCGCGACCCCGGAGACCGTCGCGGCCGCGGAGAAGCGGTTCGGCATGAAGGCGACCGTCGAGGAGGGCGCGCCGGAGCCGGAGCCGGTCGACGCGCCCCCCGAGGTCTGACCTCAGACGTCAGCCCTTCTTCTTCTTCTCTCGCTCGGAGCGCTCCGCGCGTTCGGCCGCGATCTCCTCGTCGGTCGGCTCGCGCGGGGCGTTCGCGATCGCTTCCTCGAGGTCGGTCTGCCCGGTCTCGGTTGAGTCACCCGCCGGCGTGAGTTCGTGAGCCGGGAGCGACTCGAGCACTTGCTGGGCGCGGCTCTTTCCCTTCTTCGAGGCCTCCTGGAGCTCCTCCGCGAGCTCGAGGCCTTCGGGGTCGGCTTCCGCCCGCTCCTCGAGCTCGATCGCCTTCGCGAAGCGGCCGCGGCGCGGCGCGAGCTTCGAGAGCCGCTTCACCGCGCTCTTCTTCGCCATTTCGGGGAAGTTCGTCACCCACGGGCCGGAGTCGGCCGCCCTCGAGCTCGCGCGGATCTTGTCGATCTGCGCTCGAGTGAGGAGCACCCACTGCGTGATCGCCCCGCCTGGCGCGGAGGGCGCGGGGATCTTGCAGGCCGCCCACGCGTAAGCGATGTCCTCGTCGCGCTCGACGAACCCCGGCGGGAGCGGGTTCACCCACAGGTGATCGTCGGCGCCTTCGCGCGCGCTCCAGTCCTTCCCGAGCACTTGGCCGGCGTAGATCACGCCGGCGGAGATCGTGAGCACCGACCCCGACTCGCGCGCGAGGAAGACGAGGCCCTTGTAGTCGGGGATCAGCTTGCACTCGTAGAACTCGGAGAGGTTCAGCGCGCGCGCCTTCTTCCCGTTGTTGAACGGAACGAGGTGCGCGAGACCGCCGGCGCCGGAGGGGAGGATCCCGAGCTCCGCGGCCTCCTGAACCGCGAGACCGATCGACTCGATCGAGCACGCGGCGATCCTCGGGGTCTTCGACACGGCCGCGAGAACGACCTCGATCATTTGGTCGACGTTCACCGACCCGCCGGAGAGGGTCGCGAGCTTGCGCCGGCGGTCCGGGTCCTGGAACAACGTCGCGATCGTCTTCACGCGATCCGCGCGCAGCTTCGGGTTCTTCTCATAGTCGTTCACGGTGATCGCCTTCGCTGGCGCCTTCGTGATCGCTCCGCCTTCCTTCTTCTCGGTCTCAGCCATGGTTCTTCGTCTCCGTCTGCTTTGGTTTCGGTCCGAACTTGCTCCGCGGGAACCCTTCCCGCGTGAGGATCCGGCCGACGCTGCGTGCTGCGATCCCGACACCCTTCGAGATCTCTTCGTTCGTCTCTCCCGCCTTCTTCCGCTCGACGATCCGCTTCACGGTCTCCGGCGAGGTTCTCCGTCCCTGCCCAGCCATTCTACCTCCCCCCTCTGACACGCTTCGAGTTCGCGAGCTCGAGGAGCCGCGCCTTCTCGTCGATCGAGAGCGCCGACCACCGGGCCTCGGAGCTCACGGCGATCCCTTCCTTCCTGGCGCCGCTCACGACTCACCGTCCTTCGCTCCGAGGAGCTTCGGAGGAAGCCCGCTCGGGTTGAGCTTCGACGACCAACGGAGCGACCGCGGTCCAACCGGCGGGACGCTCTTCGCGCGCGCATCTTCGAGGAGCTCCTCGACGTTCCCGCTCGTGAGGTCGGCGACCCGTTGCGCGAGCTCGCGCGCCGCGTTCTTCCACGAAGGGGAGGCCTTCCGGTTCTCGTAGAACGCGACACCTTGCATGCCGCGGAGCCGCAGCCCCGCGTTCGTCGCGATCCGCGCCTTGATCTCGTTCGCGTCGGCCTTCACCCTCTCCGTGAGGGCCTTCGCTTCACCCTTCGCGCGGAGCCAACGACTCACGAGCTCCTCGTCTTCGGCGCCTCCGTCGACGAGCGAACCGGGGATCGCCTGGGGGAACACCCGGCGGAGCCATTCGCGCGCTCGGGCTCCCGAACCCGGCGGAGGAGGCTCGCCGGTCTCGACGTGCTTCACCCAGAACGCGTTCGCGGCCGCGCGGATCCGCTCGAAGAGCTCCGCGTTCCATTCGACGCGATAGAGGCTCAACCGCAGCGACCCGTCGAGGCGCGCGACGTCGACGCTCGAGAGGTCGAAGTCGGAGATGTGGATCCCCCGGCCTTCGTCCGTGCTCACGAACATGTGACCGAGCGGGTCGCGCCCCTCCGGCTCGAGCTCGCGCGCTGCACGGAAGCGAACCGCTTCCCTTTCCTGGATCTCGCGCGCGACCCCAAGCTGCGTCATTGCCTGCAGCAGAACGCGCGCTGGAACCTCGTCGGTCCCTTCCCGGCCCCACCCGACGCGAACGATCGAGCTCTTCACCTCGAGGAGCCGACGCTGGGGGCGCCCGAAGTCGCGCGGCGAGATCGCGAAGTCGGGAGTGGCTCCGAGGTGCCATTCGGGCACCTGCAGCGTTTTGGTGATCTTCAACGCCTCCGAGGTCTTGAAGAGCTTGTCGGCCGCCCACTTCGCGATCGGCGCCTCGAGCCGGTTCCCGCGGTCGAGGATCTCCTCCTCCGGGGTCTCGCTCTCGTCGTCTTCTTCTTCCTCATCGTCGTTCACCGGCTCGCCGACGCGATCGGGCCGCTTGTCGGCGAAGAGCTCCCACGGCGAGCCGATCCCGAGGAGCTTCGGAACTTCGGAAGCGCCGATGAACAACCGGCGCGCTTCGATCTCTTGCTTGTCCATTCTGTCTCCGTCCCTCGCGGAAGTGCGAGGAGCGGGCAAAATGTCAGAGGTCCGCGAAGTCTGTCAACGCTTCACTTTGCGAATGCGCGCGGGGACTCGCTTCACGAGCGGGACGTCGAGGCGGTAGACCTCGTTCGCCTTTGCGATCCCGCGATCGCCCAGCCGCTCTTCGATCTTCTTCTTCAGGTCGGCCGCGTCGGCGAAGGCCTTCACCCACGACTCGCCGCGACCGAGACAGACGAAGGTCGCTTGGTCCGCGGAGCGGAAGCCCTTCCGCTCGTGACGAACGAGCCGGAAGATCCCCACTTGGCACCGGTAGCCCTTCACCCGCTCCTCGAGGTCGGGGCTCTCGACCGCTTGCGCGAACTGGCCCCACAACTTCTTCGCGTGCACTTCCGCGGCCGCGCGTGCGTCGTCTCGTTCCTTCTCCGTGAGTTCTTCCGGCGGCCGTGCCTCGAGGTGCATCGCTGCAACTTCTCACCGTTGACGATCGCGGGCAACGGAGCGAAGGTTCGCGCCCCGTCGAGTCCACCACCTCGACTTCGAGATCTTCAGAACGTGGCGACCGCTTGCGGCGCCCGCTCCCCTGGCGCGCGTGGTGGCGCGCGGGGGAGGTTGTTCGTTGTCGGAGGGGTCGCGCGTGCACCTACCTTGGACGCAGGTCGAGAACGAGGCGGTCGAGCTCGGGGAGCAACTCGGGAGGCTTCTCCGGATCGACCCGAACGCGGGGATCGGCCTCATGGTGAAGCTTCACCGGTGGGCGCTCCGGCGAGCTCCCGAGGGCGACTTCACCGGGAACCTTCGAGACGCGCGCGCCGCGGAGCTCGTCGCCTCTGGTCTCGGGTGGGCCGGCGACCCGCTCGAGCTTTGGAACGCCTTGGTGCGCCTCGAGTTCGCGGCCGGGCCGGCGGAAGGGGAGGGTTCGAGAATTCGCGGACTTCCGCGCTACGAGCCAACCTGGCGCCGGAACAAGCGCACAACCCGCGGCGATCCTCCGCGGAACAACCGCGGAACCCGCGGCGATCCGCCGGCTGCAGACGCAGAGTCAGACGCAGACGCAGACGCAGAGTCAGATCACGACCTCGATCGGAGGCCCGGCCCTTCGAGTTCTCCACAGCCGCCTGTGGAAAACCCGCCGACCGAGGACGTGAATTCTCAGGGGAAGGGGATCGGCTACGACGTCGACGGGAACGCCTCGAGCTTCCTCGCCTACGCGCGAACGCTCGACGAGAAGGCCTTCGGCGACCCTGGCCCGAAGGTGCGCGAGTGGGCGCACGACTTCTTCACGAAGTACCAACCCGCCGATCAGGGCGCGATCCGCGAAGCGTTCGGCGCCTTCGTCGTGTGGGCGAGCATGGAACGGAAGAAGGTCGGGTGGGGCCTCTGGCTCGTCGAGTCGATCTGGCTCGAGCGCTTCAACACGGCGAGGGCGAAGAGCAACCCGGTTTGACCGCGGAAGCCTTGACTGAATCGATCGGCGCGTGACACCTTGCGCCGCTCGCGAACGGAGACGCGAATGCACCACGAAGACCGAAAGATCGCGCTGCAGAACATGAGGGTGGGCCTCGAGGCACTCGAGCGGCTCGCGGGTCGCGTGCGCGAGGTGCGCGACCGGCTCGAGCTCGAGCGGCTCGTCGACGAGCTCCGGCGCGGCCTGGCGCCGCTCTCGACCCTCGATCGCTACGTCGGCGAGCTCGAGGCCGAACGCGCGGAGTTCCTCCCGAAGCTCGAGGCAGTTCAAACGGCCGCCTTCGAGCAGATCCGCGAGCTCTCCGAGGAGAACACCCGCCTGCGCCTCACCGCGGCGCGGCCCCTTCCGACGAGCGCCGTCCTCTCGTTCCCGGTGAAGAAGTGATTTCGACCTTCTCGATCAGCATTCCGGGGCACCTCCCGAGCGTTGCGAACCGGCGCGTTCACCCGATGGCACTCGCGAAGTTGAAGCGCGAGCAACGCGACCGCGTTCTGTGGGTGTGGCCCTCGAAGTTCCGCGGGGTGCTCCGCGGCCTCGACGGTTGGACCGCGCGCGTCGTCTTCACGCACCGGGCGCCCTGGGAGCTCGACGACGACAACCTTCGGAGCGCCTTCAAGGCCGTGCGCGACGAGGTGACGCGGCTCCTCGGTCTCGAGACCGATCGCGATCCTCGTCTCTCGTTCGAGTACCTCGAGGTTCGCGCGGCGAAGGCCGACGCCTCTCACGTGATCGAGGTCTTCATGACTCACGCCGGCGAGCTCCTTCCGGTGGCTCCGCCGGAACGTCGACGAAGGAAGAAGGGGACGCGCAACGCGGCCGCGACCCCGAACGTTCACCCGCCGCGGAGGAAGTAGCCATGCCCGAAGAGAAGAAGGAAGCGCCTCCCGACGTCGGCGAGGTGTTGAAGAAGGTTCAGCGCGAGCTCGACAAGCTCTCGAGCGACGTCGAACGGATCCGCGTGATCCGCGCGGTCGCGATCCTTCACGGCCTCGAGATCGAACACGAGCCGGCCTGACGTGAACACCTTCCCGGTTCCCGCCTTCGGGCGGGGCCGGCTGTAGACGGAGAGAACATGAACCCGAAGTTTTCCGAAGTGCTCGCGCGGCTCGAGGTCTTCAACGTCGAGGTCCGACCGCCACAACACGGCGATGTGGTCGAGGTCGCAGGTCCCGCCGTTCGGCTCGTCTTTCTTCAGGGTCGCAACGTCGGAGTGCTCCGGCCGGCGATCGGCGCCATGCTCGAGCAAGGCGCGATCTCGAACCGGACCTGCGTCGCGGTGAACGACTTCTTGATCGAGTTCGGCCGCGAGCTCGATCGCGCCATTCAGCTTCCCGACCCCGCGGAGCGCAACGCGGCCGCTCTGGCGCTCCTCTCGCGGTTCATTTCGACCGACCTCCGCGAGATCCTCGACGAGACGCAGCGGACCGTGAAGGCCTTCGCGAAGGTCGAGGCCGCGATGACCGAAGAAGAGGAGATCCAGCAGGCGGAGCTCCTCGAGCGCGCCTCCCGACCGGGAGCGGCCCGTGGCTGAAACGCCTACGCCTCCCCGCTGGGTTCGAATTCCTTCGCAGGTCTCGCGGGACGTGAAGATCGAAGGCGAAGCGTTCGCCGGNNGCGAAGGGGACCCCGAATCAAGGCCTTCTGGTGATCCTCTCGACCGACGAGATCGACGGGCGCACCTGGCGCCACCTCTCGGTCTCGAGGCGCTCAAAGATCCCGAGCTACGACGAGATCGTTCGCGTTCGCCGCGACTTCTTCGGCGAGAGCTCGCCGGCGTATCAGGTGTTCCCGGCTCGAGCCGAGCACGTGAACGTTCACCCGAACTGTCTCAACCTGTGGCTCCCGGTCGGGTTCGATCCCTTCCCGGATCCGCACGGCGAGCGCGCGTTCTCGATCGGGGGGATCTTCGCCCATGAAGCCTGAACACCCGATGATCCGGAAGCTCCTCGAGCTCGTTCGCGTTGTGCCGATCTCGTTCCCTTGCTCGGCGGTTCACGCGATCAAGGGGCCGTGCTGGCAGTGGCAGGGAACGCTCGACGAGAAGGGCTACGGCCGGATCTCGTTCGGCGGTTGCACCTGGAAGGCTCACCGGCTCGCGTGCTCGCTTCTCCGCGGCGACAAGCTCGACGGTCTCGTGGTCGATCACCTCTGCAGGAACCGCGCGTGCTGCAACCCCGAGCACCTCGAGGCCGTGACCTCGCGCGAGAACACGCTGCGCGGCGAGTCCCCGGCCGCGAAGCGCGCGCGTCAGACGCATTGCCGCGCGGGTCACGAGCTCGCCGGCGAGAACCTCTACCGACACCCGAAGCGCGGGACACGCGAGTGTCGCGCCTGCAAGTCCACCCGACGAAAGGATCGCCATGCTCACGCCTGAAATGCTCGCCGACCTGCAGTTCCACGCAGACTTCGCGAGCAACATGTACGCGAAGAGGGTCTACGAGACCGCGATCGCCGAGTGCCTCCTCTCGATCCCGCGGCACGTCGAAGAGCAGCGCGAGTTCTCCGCGACGACCTTCGGCCCCGGAACGGCCGCGGAGCGCTTC
>FRDC01000706.1_pt1 | contig 15292 bp, 14 predicted proteins | sample 1106171 | NCBI WGS metagenome assembly FRDC01 (sample SAMEA3930566, study PRJEB13176) | freshwater metagenome | biome: Drinking water system; feature: drinking water; material: water | place: Singapore | collected 2014-12-20 | reverse complement strand
CACCGCCATGGATGAACGCTCCGATCCTTCCGCACGCAAAGCCTGGCTGGTGGGCGGGGGAATAGCCTCCCTCGCGACCGCCGCCTATCTGATCAGGGAGGGCCGCATGCCGGGACACACGATCGCCATCCTGGAGGAATCGACGCAGATCGGGGGGAGCCTCGACGCGCATGGCGATCCCGAGCGAGGCTACGTCATGCGCGGCGGCAGGATGTTCGACGAAGAGGCCTATTCGTGCACATTCGATCTGCTCTCGTACATTCCTTCCCTGAAGGACTCGGGGAAGACCGTGATGGACGAGTTCCGGGAGTTCAACGAAACCTTCCGATCGCATTCCCGCAGCCGCCTGGTGGCGAACGGACGCAAGGTGGATGTCTCCACCCACGGGTTCACGAATCGCGACCGTCTCGATCTGATCGAACTCATGATCCGGACCGAAGATTCGCTCGGTGCGCGTCGGATCGACGAGTGTTTCCAGCCCTCGTTCTTCGAAACCAATTTCTGGTTCATGTGGTGCACGACCTTCGCGTTCCAGCCTTGGCACAGCGCGGTGGAATTCAAGAGGTACATGCTCCGGTTCATTCAGGAGTTTCCCCGCATCGAAACTCTCGCGGGAGTACGCAGGACACCCTACAACCAGTACGACTCGATCGTCCGGCCGCTGGTGAAGTGGCTGGCGAGCCAGGGCGTTCGCTTCGAATTGAACTGTCGAGTGACGGATCTCGCATTCGAGCGAAGCGGGGACACGACGTTCGTCGAGCGCCTCGACTCCGTTCGTGACGGGGAGCCGGCCCGGACGGCGGTCGCCGCGAACGATCTCGTGTTCGTCACTCTCGGGTCGATGACGGCGGGATCGAGTCTCGGGTCCATGAACTCTCCGGCGAAACTTGACCTCGCGGAAAGCGGAGGCTCCTGGGCCCTCTGGAGAACGATCGCGGCGGACCGGCCGGAGTTCGGCAGGCCGGACGTCTTCGCCGATCACGTCGAGCAGTCGGTCTGGCAATCGTTCACCGTGACGTTGCGTGATCCGCTGTTCTTCAAGCTCGTGCAGGAGTTCACCGGCAACGAAGCCGGTACCGGCGGCTTGGTGACCATCAAGGATTCGAGCTGGCTCATGTCCGTGGTGCTCCCCCATCAGCCCCATTTCATCGATCAACCCGACGACGTTCGGGTGTGCTGGGGCTACGGCCTGTTCCCGAACAAGCCCGGCAATCATGTACGCAAGGCCATGGCCGAGTGCACCGGCGCGGAGATTCTGACGGAACTGTGTTCGCATCTCGGGTTCGAAGCGCACCTGCCGTCGATCTTGAAGACGGCCGTCTGCATCCCTTGCCTGATGCCCTACATCACCAGTCAGTTCATGCCGAGGTCTGACGGCGACCGACCCGCGGTGACGCCGCGCGGGTCGGGAAACTTCGCCTTCATCGGACAGTTCTGCGAGATACCGGACGACGTGGTCTTCACCGTGGAATACTCGGTGCGGTCCGCACAAACCGCGGTCTATTCGCTGTTGAAGCTGGACCGGAAAGCCTCGCCGATCTACAAGGGCCAGCACGACCTGGGAGTGCTGTTCGACTCGTTCAAGGCGATGCTAAAATGAGCAGAGGATGGCGGTCGACTGCCTCGACTACCAGCCCCTTCGACGCCCGACCCGTTGGGCCATAAGATGGCGGTGGCGACGGAGGCCTCGCGAGGTCGCGTTCGGGCGCGATCCGTAGCGACGCACGCGGCCGAATTGCGGGTGGCGGGCGAACCATCTGTCCCGCGTCCGCGTACTCGATCGGCCTCCGCAGCGTTGCGAGTACTGGTGATCGATGTAGGCGGGTCGCGCGTCAAGCTCCTTTCGACTGGGCAGACGACACCGACCAAGTTCGCCTCCGGCCCGAAGTTCACGGCCGCGTCGATGACGTCCCGTGTTCTGCGTCTTACCGACGGCTGGCTGTACGATGTGGTGTCGATCGGGTACCCGGGACGGGTCCTGCAGGGTAGACCACTCGCCGAACCTCACAACCTCGGGTGTGGATGGGTCGGCTTCGATTTCCAAGCGGCCTTCAAGCGCCCCGTCAGGCTGGTCAACGATGCCGCGATGCAAGCGCTCGGCGGCTACCTGGGCGGAAAGATGCTCTTTCTTGGACTGGGCACGGGTCTCGGCTCCGCGCTCGTCACCGACGGGCTCGTGGAACCAATGGAACTCGGTCACTTGCCCTATCGAAAACGGACGTTCGAAGACTACATAGGCAGCAGAGGTCTCGATCGCTTGGGGAAGACGAAGTGGCGCCGCTACGTCGACGATGTCATCGCGCGCCTGGTCGCCGCCATGGGACCGGAGGACGTCCTGATAGGTGGCGGAAATGCACGCAAGCTGAAGACCCTGCCGTCGGGGTGCCGTCGCGGGGACAACGCCGACGCGTTTGCCGGCGGTTTCCGGCTGTGGTCCTGAAGCCACGGACTTCCGCTGAGCCGCGCCGACGAGCGACCTTGTCTGGGCATTGCACCGGTGCTTGGGTGACGCGTCCGGCATAAGCGGTAAATCGGGCCGGCGGACCGTTTGGTCGCGCGTCACGAGAAGGTCGGCACCGTCGGTCGGCTGTAATGGAGAGGCGAAATGCAAATGGGTGTGGTCGGTCTGGGAAAGATGGGCGCCAACATGGTGCGACGGTTGCTGCGCGACGGGCACGAGTGCGTGGTCTACGACCGCGATCCGGCTCCGGTGCGGACGCTCGCCGCCGAGGGTGCAGCGGAAGCCCTGTCGCTCGAGGACTTCGCCTGCCGGCTCGTGCATCCGCGTGCCATCTGGTTAATGCTTCCCGCGGCCACAGTCGATCAGAGCATCTGCGATTTGCTGCCCCTGTTGCGCGAAGGCGACACCGTGATCGATGGCGGCAACTCCCACTACGTCGATGACATACGTCGAGCAGGGGAACTCGCCCGCCGCGGCATTCACTACCTGGATGTCGGCACCAGCGGTGGCGTATGGGGCCTTGAGCGGGGCTACTGCATGATGATCGGTGGCCCAAGGTCGGCCGTTCTGCGCCTCGACGCGATCTTCCGCAGCTTGGCCCCCGGCCGCGGAGCCGTTGCGCCGGCATCTGGGCGCGAAGGTCGCAACAGCACTGCGGAAAACGGGTATCTGCACTGCGGGCCAGCAGGTGCCGGACACTTCGTCAAGATGGTGCACAACGGGATCGAGTACGGCCTCATGGCTGCCTACGCGGAGGGGTTCGACATCCTGCGCCACGCCGGCATCGGTACGCACGCACTGGATGTCGATGCCGAAACCACGCCTCTGCCTCACCCCGAGCGGTTCCGCTATCAGTTCGACTTGGCCGACATCGCGGAACTGTGGCGCCGGGGCAGCGTGATCGGTTCATGGCTTCTTGACCTCACAGCCCGCGCGCTTGCGAAGCAGCCCGACCTGACCAGCCACTCCGGTCGCGTGTCGGATTCGGGCGAGGGTCGTTGGACGGTACTCGCCGCGGTAGAGGAGGGAGTGCCGACACCGGTGCTTGCCGCGGCCCTGCTTCAGCGTTTCGCATCGCGCGGCGAAAACGAGTTCTCGAACAGACTCCTGTCCGCGCTACGCTTCGAGTTTGGTGGCCACCTTGAATCGCCGCCGCTCGTCCCGGGGGACGAGCGGTAACGTGGGTTTGCAAACACCATCGGATTCGCACCCCGCCTTGGCCTCTCGCGTATCGATGGTCTTCGGCGTACGCGACCATCTCACCCAGTGCAGACTGGCCCCAATCCTTCACAGGCGCCGCCGCGGGATCGGTGACCGGACGCAGCGTCGATGCGACGATTGCGTACAGGCTGGAGGAAACGCATCGGGGCGGTGCTCGGAGGGTAATGGGCACTCATGCTGGGCAGTTGGCCAAACCGGGCGGTCGCAACCGGAAGGCCTACGAGGGCGGACGTGCGCCGCCAGCCGAGCGCGCGTACCGGAGCGCGTGAGTGACAGACGAGCCTCGACCCGACGGCCGGCCACGGGGCGCCCGAGGTCGAGTCGCTTGCTGAGTCGCACCGCGCACTTGGTTTCTGCGCCTTCGCCTGGAAACAGATAGAGTTGGGGCGTGCTCTACCCGATTCATCACGCGATCGCCGGACGATCGTGACGGTCGCCGTGGGTTGAGGTTCGAAACGCTCGGAATGAATGAGCTGTCTCCTCTGGAAGGAATCATGAGCAACGATGGAATTCGCGAATCGATCGAAAGAGTGCGCGCTGCGATCTCCGCCGACCCCGAGAAAGCTCGTGCCAAGAACACCCCCGCGACGGCCCGTCTGACGAGCGGGCTCCAATGCGTAGTCAGTGGACCACACGGCGAACGGTTGGTCACCGATATGCCCCCGGCGATGGGTGGCGCTGCGTCAGGCCCGAATCCTGGATGGTTGCTGCGGGGCGCCCTCGCCTCCTGCACCGCCACGGTCATTGCGATGCGGGCCGCTCAACTCGGCATTGACCTGAACGGCGTCGAAGTGACGGTGGAAAGCGCGTCCGACAATCGCGGCATGCTCGGCCTGGACGAGAGCGTTCCAGCCGGGCTCAGAGTCATTCGTACGACGGTGACGATTCGGGCGGACGGCGGCTCGGCAGACCAGTTGAGGGATCTCGTGCAGTGGGCCGACGCACACTCTCCGGTCGGATGCACGCTTCGAAGATCGCCGTCGTACTCCCTGGAAATCCGAGTTGCTTGATGGTCGCGCGCCGCTCGATCGGATGTGCCCGGATTTCTCGGAAATGACCGGGCAATCGAGAAACGGCGGGAGCGAACTCGCCGGTTCGAGCGCGAGCACGATGATTGCAGCCGGCTGCGGTGGCGATCCAAGCGGCTACTGCGCCCCCGGTGCAGTGACAAATTGGTGGATCGCCGGAGCCTCCTCTCGCGGAGAGACGGAGGCATGAAGGTACCGGCACGAAGCACAGCTAAAACGGAAGGACGCCGCCGACCGTGACCGAGCGGAACAGCGTCGTCCAAGTGCCGAGCGCCTACGGCCCGGCCCGCAGCACAGTGCGCGGCAATCCGCTGTCGCCCCACGGGCTGCGACAGACGCACGCTTTCTGGCGCGCCTGCAACTACCTCGCATTGGGCATGATCTACCTGCGCGAGAACCCTTTGCTGCGGGCTCCCCTCGAACCGGCGCACATCAAGAACCGCCTGCTCGGGCACTGGGGGGCCAGTCCGGCGCTGACGTTCATCTACACGCATCTCAACCGCGTCATTCGCGCCAACGATCTCGACATGATCTTCATGGCAGGGCCCGGGCACGGCGCGCCGGGCGTGCTCGGGCCGGTGTATCTGGAGGGTACCTATTCGGAGATCTATCCCGACAAGGGTCTCGACCTCGATGGCTTGCAGCGGTTCTTCCATCAGTTCTCCTTCCCGGGCGGCATCGGCAGCCACTGCACACCGGAGACGCCCGGATCCATCCACGAAGGCGGTGAACTCGGGTACGTCCTCTCGCACGCCTGCGGCGCGGCCTTCGACAATCCGGACCTGATCGTTGCCGCCGTGGTGGGTGACGGCGAAGCGGAGACCGGTCCGCTGGCCACCTCGTGGCACATCTCGAAGTTCCTGAACCCCGTGCGCGACGGGGCGGTCCTGCCCATCCTCAATCTGAACGGCTACAAGATCAACAATCCGACGCTGCTGGCGCGCATCTCGCACGAAGAGCTCGATGCCTTGATGCGCGGCTACGGCTGGACGCCCAAGTTCGTCGAAGGGTCGGACCCCGACACCATGCACCAGGCCATGGCCGCGACACTGGACGAGTGTGTCGGCGAGATCCAGGCAGCACGTGAGGAGGCACGCGCTTCCGGCAACGCGAAGCGGGTGCGCTGGCCCATGATCGTGCTGCGCACCCCGAAGGGCTGGACTGCTCCGCGCGAAGTGAACGGCCATCGCGTGGAAGGCTTCTGGCGGGCGCACCAGGTACCCATCGGCGACGCGAAGTCGAATCCTGCGCACCTCGAACTGCTGGAGGACTGGCTGCGCAGCTACAAGCCCGACGAACTGTTCGACGCGAGCGGAGCGCCGCTGGCCGAACTGCGGGCGCTGGCTCCGGAAGGCGATCGTCGCATGGGAGCGAACCCGCATGCGAACGGCGGCCTGCTGCGCAAGACCCTGCGGCTGCCGGATTTCCGGGCTTACGCGGTGGCCGTCGACCACCCTGGCCGCGACCGGACCGGCAACACCCGGCCCCTGGGCGAGTATCTGCGCGACGTGATGCGCGGCAATCCCACCAACTTCCGCGTCTTCTCGCCCGACGAGAACACCTCCAACAAGCTCGATGCGATCTACGAGGTGAGCCGCAAGTTCTGGATCGCCGAACGCTTCCCCGAAGACGACGACGGCACCGCGATCGACCCCGACGGTCGGGTCGTCGAGATGCTCTCGGAGCACACGCTGGAGGGCATGCTCGAAGGCTATCTGCTCACCGGTCGGCACGGCTTCCTGTCGAGCTACGAAGCGTTCGTGCACGTGATCGATTCGATGTTCAACCAGCACGCCAAGTGGCTGGACATCTGCAATCACATCACCTGGCGCGAAGAGATCGCATCGCTCAACCTGCTGGTCACCTCCACCGTGTGGCGGCAGGATCACAACGGCTTCAGCCACCAGGACCCGGGTTTCATCGACGTGGTCGTGAACAAGAGCCCGTCGGTCACGCGCATCTACCTGCCGCCCGATGCGAACTGCCTGCTCGCAATCACAGCGCGTTGCCTCGAGAGCCACAACCTCGTCAACGTCATCGTCTCGGACAAGCAGAACCATCTGCAGTACCTGTCCAGCGACGACGCCATCGTCCATTGCGAGAAGGGCATCGGCATCTGGGACTGGGCCAGCAACGACGAGGGCGCCGAGCCCGATCTCGTGATGGCTTGCGCGGGTGACATCCCGACTCTCGAAGCCCTGGCGGCCACCGCGATGCTGCGCAACGCCTTCCCCGACCTGAAGGTGCGCTTCGTCAACGTGGTGGACCTCTTCAAGATGCAGCCGCCGGGCGAGCATCCGCACGGACTGTCCGATCGCGACTTCGACAGTCTGTTCACGACGGACCGGCCGATCATCTTCAACTTTCACGGCTATCCGTGGCTGATCCACCGGCTCGCGTACCGCCGCACCAACCACGACAACCTGCACGTGCGCGGCTACAAGGAGAAGGGCAACATCAACACCCCGCTGGAGCTGGCCATCGACAACCAGATCGACCGGTTCAGCCTGGCAATCGATGCCATCGATCGGGTTGAGAAGCTACGGGTTGCCGGCGCCCATGCGAAGGAGCGCTTCCGGAATCTGCAGATCGAGTATCGCCGCCATGCGCACGAGCACGGAATCGATGCGCCGGAGGTGGTGGATTGGGTGTGGCCGTATTGATTCACCGCGGAGCGACCGCTTAGAAACTCGTAGCCACGAGGCCTCTTCCTCGGCGTGGATAGCTCATGCCACCCGAGCGCACCGGCATGCGACCGCGCTCTCAAGTGGCCATGAGCGCGGGTTCGGCGCATCTCGTCAGACAGACAGCGTTCCTCTCCGGGCCGATGAGGCCCGGCCTGGACGGCAAGCTGAAATTCGCGATTCAGCGCCCGGGGTCTCCGAGCGGGCTGAGCGTCGAAGAAGTGCGGTGACGGAGCATGTGGTGGTGCCCCGATCGCGGTTGGAGGATCCCCCGCGCTTTGCCCGAAAGGGCTTGGGACGTCATGCCGCCCAGGGATTCTCGAATCTCCGCGAGGCTGGTCCGAACCGCCTTCCCACACCCCGGCAATGAACCGCTACCTGCCCGCGAGAAGGCAGACGCTGAACGCAAACACCATCTCAACGTCGCGCGCCCTGAAATGATGTGTATGATTAAGTGATATTACTTCATACGATCAGGGAGGCAGCGCTGTGAAAAGCAAGTACTACTACTTCTATGGGGCCACCACTTTCGCCCTCGTCCTTGCCAATCCGCCCGCTTTCGGTCACGGAGAGTCCATAGGCGGCGTGGGTGGCGCGGGAGTCAACACCGTTGGCGCCGTCATCGCGGAACGACCGACCGTCGGTCTGCGGTATCAATCGCGCAGCTACGATCAGTTCAGCGACGCGCAGCTCCTGGCTTTCCAGGCGCAGGGACAGGACGTCCACCAACACTCCAGGGAGCACACGGCGTTCCTCGGCGGCAGCTTTCCGCTCGGCCGCGACACGGACCTCACTCTCCAATTGCCGCTCGTGCGATTCGTCGGGTTCAAGGACAACTCGAACGACTACGCCCTGACGAACCAGACGATCTCCACGACCGACGTTTCGCAGGGTGTGGGCGATCTGCTCGCGCTGCTGCGGCAACGCATCTGGCAACACGACGAGCAGCACGTTGCCCTGATCGTGGGGATCAAAGCGCCCACGGGCGTCACCAACCGACTCACCAACGAAGGCGAACCGGTCGGCACCCACAACCAGCCCGGCAGCGGCTCATGGGACGCCCAGGCGGGAGTGGCCTATTCCGGGCATTGGCGCGACATCCTCGCCATCTCTGCGGATTTCCTGGTGCGCTACAACACCACCGGCGCGCGCACGTTCCGCAGCGGCAACTCGGTCCAGACGGACTTGGCCATCCTGTACATGCCCCATCGGGACTTCTCCCCCGTCGTCGAGTTGAATGCAATTCTGCAGGAGCGGGACACCGAGAACGGCGGCACCAAGCTCAACAGCGGCGTACGATCGCTGTTCCTCGCCCCCGGGTTCAGATGGCGCATCACTCCGACCACGACCGTCTTCGGTGCTGTCGCAGTGCCACTCATCCAGGAACTGCCAGGGATTCAGAACGACGAGCGGTTCCGTGTCACGCTTGGTGTCGGCACGAGCTACTGATGCGCAATATCAGAATGCTTGCCGTTCGAGTCTGTCAGCGCCCGTGCGACGCTGCTCGTCATCACACATGGCGGTGTATTGGACGTGCTGTCCCGCCACACCACCGGCCTGCCGCCCGCAGCGCCGCGCACCTTCACCTTGCTGAACGTGAACCTCGACGCGTTCCAGATCCCCGAAGGGCTGTGGACGCTCCTCCGCTAGGGTGACATCGCGCACCTGGGCGTACGCGACGCCATCGACGACGTTTGAGCGGCCAGCAAGCAACTCGGCATGCCGCCGGTTTCGGCTAGACTCTGCAACCGAGAGGCTTGGGACGATGACGTCACCAGGCAGTGGGGAGGGTGTTGGTGCGTAGGTCGATCCTGTCAGTGTGGTTGGCGTTCGCCCTGCTGTTCGCGCAGCAGGTCGGCCTCGCACACCTGGCGACCCACGGCGCCGAGCACGGCGCCACCCATCAGCACGGGTCCGGCGTCAAGGTGCTGGCCTGCGACGAATGCCTCGCGTTCGCGAACGTCCAACCCAACGGCTACGGCTGTGCATGCGCGACGCAACTCGCGCAGGGCGGCAAGGCGTTGTCCCCGATCGAGCCCCCCGGGTTCCTGCCGCGCCCGACGGCGGCGTTCTCGTCGCGAGGTCCTCCCGCAGATTCCTGAAGAGCAGTGAGCGCACCGGTGCGCCGCGGGACTGCGGTGCACAGTCGACCTTCTTGCGACGGCGCCACGCCGATCGCCTTCTTCAGGATTACTCGCATGAACGTCCCCTTTTGCAGGGCGCCGCTGGCGCTCGCACTCGCCTACGCCTGCGCCCACGCCGACGAAACGCCGGTTACGGCCTCCCTCAAGGCTCCCTCGACCTTCGACGCCCCACCGGTCATCGTCACCGCCAACCCCCTGGGCAGTTCCCTGCTCGACATGGTCCAGCCAGCCGACGCGTTGAGCGGGCCGAAGCTCCGCTACCGACTCGAACCGACGCTCGGCGAAACCCTCGCGAACGAGACCGGGGTGAGTTCCAGCTATTTCGGACCGAACGCGAGCCGGCCGATCATTCGGGGACTGGACGGCGAACGCGTGCGCATCCTGCAGAACGGCGCCACCGTGCTCGACGCTTCGGGTGCAAGCCCCGATCACGCAGTGGCGACGGATCCGTTCAGCGCCGACCGCATCGAGATCGTCCGGGGTCCGGCCGCGCTGCTGTACGGGACTTCGGCCATCGGCGGCGTCGTGAACGCGATCGACAACCGCATCGCTTCGGCGCCGCCCGAGAAGCCGTTCGGCGGCGAGGTCCAGGTGCGGCTCGGCGGCGCGGCCGACGAACGCTCCAGCGCTGTCAAGCTCGAGGGCGGTAACGACCGGTTCGCCCTGCACGTGGATGCCTTCCGCCGCGACACGAGCGATCTTCGCATCCCCGGTTACGCGCGGTCCGCCCGCCTGCGCGCACAGGACCCGCTCACCCCGCCCGACGAGGAGGCCCAGAAACGCCTGCCCAACAGCTCCAGCACCACCGATGGCTTGGGCGTCGGCGGCACGGCATTCTTCGAGCGCGGCTACGTCGGTGCCTCCGTATCCAATCTGAATTCCAACTATGGCACTGTGGCCGAACCGGACGTCACCATCGACATGCGCAAGACGCGCTACGACCTCGCCGGCGAGGTGCGCGAGCTCGGTTTCTTCGAAAACGCGAAGTTCCGCGTCGGCTACACCGACTACACCCACACCGAGTTCGAGGGCCCCGACCCAGGCACGGTCTTCAACAACAAAGGCTATGACGCCCGTGTCGATCTGCGACACCGGAAGGTAGGCCGGTTCGAGGGTGCGTTCGGGCTGCAGTCGACCGAGTCGAAGTTCGAAGCGCTCGGCGACGAAGCCTTCGTCCCCCCGGTCACCACGCGCACCGCGTCCGCGTTCGTCTACGAGGAAGCACCGGTCGGTCCGGTACGGCTGTCGGCCGGTGGCCGCGTCGATTCGGTGCGCCTGTCGGCAAGCGAAGCGTTGCCCAATTTCTCGCCGGCCGAGTCGCGCAGTTACAGCCCGTTCGGAGGCTCTCTCGGCGGCCTGCTGCCGCTCGGCGAGGTCTACGCGATCGCCGCGAACGCCTCCTACACCGAGCGTGCACCGAACTACGCCGAACTGTTCGCGAACGGCCCGCACGTGGCCACCGGCCAGTTCGAAGTCGGCAATCGCGAGCAGAACCTGGAACGGTCCACGGCCTTCGATCTGGCGCTGCGCAAGCGTTCGGGCACCGTCACGGGGAGCTTCGGCGTGTTCGCGCACCGGTTCTCCAACTTTATCGCGCTGTTGCCGACCGGCACCACCGACGCGGGTTCGGGGCTTCCCATCTCCCAGTTCGAAGGCGTACGCGCCAACTTCCGGGGCGTCGAGGCGGAAGCCCGGTTCCACGCCATCGATACGCCGGACCGCGTGTTCCATGTGGATCTGCGCGCGGACTACACGCACGCGGAGAACGCTTCGAGCGACACCCCTCTGCCACGCATCGCACCGCTGCGCGTGACCCTGGCCGGCGTCTATCAGCAAGGCGGATTCGGAGCGCGCGTCGAGGCGATTCGGGCTTCCGCACAGAACCGGGTCGCACCGAACGAATTGCCTACCGACGGCTACACGCTCGTCAACGCTCGTTTGTCGTACGGGCTGCCGCCGCTAGGAATCTTCAGGGCCGAAGTCTTCCTCCGTGCGAACAACCTCCTGAACGAGGAAGTGCGGTACCAAACCTCGATACTGAAGGACGTTGCACCACTCGGCGCGCGTAGCGTCATGGTCGGTGTCAACGGCGTGTTTTAGATGCGCTACAACATCGCCGCAGAAGACCACAATGTCCGTCACGAAGGACATTGCAGCCTCCTTTCCGTCGAAACTCACCGAACGGGCTTTCCAGTCGGGTGGCCAACCGCAGGGCAATCCAAGCTTCCCGACCTACGATCTGCGCAAAATTTCTCGGTGGCAGGGACCCATTCAGCCCCATCGGCGCGGTCACGCCGGATGCGCCCTCAGCGGAGGCGACGTTCCAGAAGGCCGTCACGCACTTCATCATACGTGTCCTCATGTGAGCAGCATGTTCAATTCTGGCCATAGACCGCATTTCACGGCGTCGTGTGTGCAGTACCGGGCGCACTTGCGGTGGTGCCGTCTACAAGTGCAACAGGTTCCGTCACGATCAGCGCCCAGCCGATCTCGGCGGTGCCGACACTGGACGGAAGCTGACGGGCTGCTATTGGTCGGGTAGCGCTTTGTGGGCGACCGGCATTGTCTTCGACGCCCCGATCCATGCCAACCTCGGCTTGGGGATGACGGTAACAAGGCCTCCCGCGGGGTCCTTGTTCGTCAATCTTTACGGCCCCACCGGAATGCCTGTGGGGCTGCGAGCGCCAGCGGGACCAATAGCCTGACCTTCGATCTGCTAGAGCTGTCCACGACCAGTCGCTACCTGATCGAGATGTCTACGGGTGGCAGTCGCGACTGCACCCCGAGTTGCAACGTGAGCTTCTGGCTGTCGAGCGACCTCACCGGCACGCTGACGCCCAGCAGTTCGGTAACGTATCCGTCAAGCGCAAGTTACAGCCAGAACGGCCGCTATGCACCCCAATCGAACTATGCCGCGCAGCACGATAGCTGCTTCACGTTCCGATCGAATGTCTGCGCCGCGAGCTTCAATCCCTCGACCATCGTGAGATAAGGGAACAATTGCTGGGCCAGTTCCTGCGCCGTCATCTTGCCTCGGATTGCGAGCGCCGCCGCCTGGATCAGCTCTCCGGCTTCCGGGGCCACCGCCTGCACGCCAATCAGCCGATGGCTACCTTTCTCCACCACCAGCTTGATGAAACCGCGAGTGTCGAAGTTGGCAATAGCGCGCGGCACATTGTCCAGCGCGAGCAGGCGGCTGTCGGTCTCGATACCCTCGAGGTGCGCCTCGGCTTCGGACAGTCCGACGGTGGCGACCTGCGGATCGGTGAACACCACGGCCGGCATGGTGGTCAGATCCAGTGCCGCGTCGCCGCCGGTCATGTTGACGACCGCGCGAGCGCCGGCCGCCGCCGCAACGTAGACGAGTTGCGGCTGGTCAGTGCAATCGCCAGCAGCGAAAATGCCCGACGCGCTCGTGCGCATGCCCAGGTCAATGGTGATGGCACCTTGCTCGTTCACGGCCACGCCCGCCGCTTCGAGGTTCAGGCTGCGCGTGTTCGGACTGCGGCCGGTGGCTACCAGCAGCTCGTCAGCTCGTAGTTCGCCGCTCGCGGTCGTAAGCACGAATTCCTCGTTTCTGTGCGCGATGTGGGTCGCCTGCGTGTGTTCCAGCACCTCGATCCCTTCGCTGCGGAAGGCGGCTGTCAGGGCTTCGCCAATGGCAGGGTCTTCGCGGAACAACAGCGTGCTGCGCGCGACGATCGTGACCCGGCTCCCCAGTCGGGCGAAGGCTTGCGCCAACTCGACGGCCACCACGGACGAGCCGATCACGGCCAAGCGCTCCGGGATGGTGTCGCTCGCCAGCGCTTCGGTGGAAGTCCAGTAAGGGGTGTCCTCGAGGCCTGGGATCGGCGGCACGGCCGCACTCGTCCCGGTAGCGATCAGGCAGCGGTCGAACGCCACGATACTGTCGTTTCCCTTGGGAAGGTGCACGAAGAGACTTCGACGATCCTTGAAGCGGGCTTCGCCGCGGAGCACGGTGATAGCTGGGTTGCCATCGAGGATGCTCTCGTACTTGAGGTGGCGCAGATCATTGACGCGTCCTTGCTGCTGGGCCAACAGACGCTCGCGCAAAACTACCGGCGGTACGGGGGGCATGCCCGCGTCGAACGGGCTCTGGCGGCGCAGGTGTGCGATGTGAGCGGCGCGGATCATGATCTTGGAGGGCACGCAGCCGACGTTGACACAGGTTCCGCCGATGATGCCACGCTCGATCAGCGTGACTCGCGCGCCTTGATCGACGGCTTTCAGGGCGGCTGCCATCGCGGCGGCGCCGCTGCCGATGACGGCGATGAGCAACGGATGGTCGCCGCCGTCACGCGTCGTCCCGGCGCCCGGCAAGCCGAAGGCTTGGTCGATGAGACCGGATGGCCTGGTCGGCGTGTCGCCGAACCGCGCGCGGTAGCCGAGCGTCGCCACTGCGGCAGCCAACGTATCGATGTCTACATGCGCATCCGTCTGTATGTCGGCCCGTCCTTTGGGATACGAGACGGTTGCCGAGCGCACGCCGGACACCTTCTCCAAGGCTGCTTTGGCGCGCTCGGCGCATGAGGCGCAGGTCATTCCGGCGATGGAAAGTGCGATAGCCTCAGCCATGCTCCTGTCCTCACGGCTTGACGGAGGAAGGGTAGCCGGCGCTTGCCGTCGCTTTGGTCAGAGCTTCGGCATTGGTTCTGGTGTCATCGAAAGTGACGACGGCTTCGAGGGTTTCAAAGCTCACCTCCGCCTTCCGCACACCGTCCACTTTCGAGAGCGCCTTCTTCACCGTGATCGGACAGGCGGCGCAGGTCATACCGGGCACGGAAAGCGTAACCGTCTTCGTGGCAGCCCACGCCGGTGTGGCCAGGGTGGCGGTCAGGGCGACGAGGGCAGTGAATGCCTTCATGAGGATCTCCGATCAGTAGAACAGCGGAAGGACATAAGGGTAGGCAAGTGCGACTCCCACCAGGGCCACCACGATCCAGAAGATGAACTTGTAGACCGTCCGCACCTGCGGGACGGCACAGACCTCATCGGGCTTGCAGGTGTCCGCGGGCCCGAAGATGCTGCGCGAGGCGAAGAACAGAGCGACCAGCGCCGCGCTGATGAAGACCGGCTGGTACGGCTCGAGCGCCGTAAGGTTGCCTATCCATGCGCCGGAAAAGCCGAACGCGACCAGTACGAGGGGACCGAGGCAGCACGTCGAGGCGAGGACGGCCGCGAGCCCGCCGGCGGCCAGTGCACCGAGACCGTTCTTGGGTTCCGACATGGGCGCGTCTTTCGGGTGTCTGCTTGATGCTTTAACGTTACTTCCGTAGTCAACTACGGAGTCAAGGGGTATGGAAAGCGATGCGACGAGCTTGACCATCGGCGCCTTCGCGAAGGCCACCGGAGTCGGCGTGGAGACGATTCGTTACTATCAGCAGCGGGGACTCTTGCCGACGCCCGACCGACCCTACGGCGGCATTCGCCGCTACTGCAGCGCCGACGTGGCGCGGGTGAAGTTCGTGAAGGCGGCCCAGAAGCTGGGCTTCAGCCTCGACGAGGTTGCGCAACTGCTGAAGCTGGAGGACGGCACCCATTGCAGCGAGGCGGCCGAGTTGGCTGCGTTGCGGCTGGCCGACGTGGAGGAACGACTTTCGGACTTGGCGCGAATGGCGGCTGCGCTGTCAAGGTTGGTCGGGGAATGCGAAGCCCACGAGGGCAGGGTATCCTGCCCGCTGATCGCTGCCTTGCACTGCGGCTAGCCCGGATATTTCATGAGTGTCCCGAAAC
>FRDC01003304.1_pt1 | contig 15301 bp, 12 predicted proteins | sample 1106171 | NCBI WGS metagenome assembly FRDC01 (sample SAMEA3930566, study PRJEB13176) | freshwater metagenome | biome: Drinking water system; feature: drinking water; material: water | place: Singapore | collected 2014-12-20 | reverse complement strand
GCCATGAGGGCGTCATCTGCGTCGAGAAGATCGCGGGCCTGCCGCACGTCCATCCGCTCGATATCACGAAAATCCCGGGCTGCACCTATTCGAACCCGCAGGTCGCGAGCGTCGGCCTGACCGAAGCCAAGGCGAAAGCCGCAGGGAAGAAAGTGAAGGTCGGCCGCTTCCCGTTCAACGGCAACGGCAAGGCGATCGCCTTGGGCGAGCCCGAGGGGATGGTGAAAACCGTCTTCGACGAGGCGACCGGGGAATTATTAGGCGCTCACATGATCGGGGCCGAAGTCACCGAACTCATCCAGGGCTACGCCATCGCCCGCACGATGGAGGGCACGGAGGAGGACCTCATGCAAACGATCTTCCCGCACCCGACGCTGTCAGAAATGATGCACGAGGCGGTGCTGGACGCTTATGGAAGAGTGGTGCATGTGTGAGGGGCTCGTTGAGTGCCTAGAGGAGGTCGCAAAATACAAATCAAAGACACTTGCTTGAAATATTAAACAGAACGCATGTAACGCTAAGCCAACTAGAAGTAGGTGATGTGAATGGAAGCGAGGCCAAGTCAGCTTTTTGAATTCTTCGATGGAACAAAGCAATTATTAATCCCACTTTTTCAACGCCCTTATGAATGGAGCGAAAAAGAGTGGGAAATCTTGTGGGACGATATTTTAGAACAATACATGTTGCCGGAAGACCAAGCGCTTGCAACACACTTTACTGGCGCAATCGTAACTGCGCCAGCCCGGTCTGTGCCAGTTGAAGTATCAAAGTTTCTGGTGATTGATGGGCAGCAAAGGCTCACGACAATTGCAATAATGTTGTCAGTTATAAGATCATTATACGATAAAAAATCTAAACAATACAGAAAAATTACTAGACTCCTCATTAATGAGGATGATGAGGGGCTTGACTACTATAAGTTATTGCCAACTCAGCCTGATCGCGACGCCTTCATGGATATGATACATGAGAGGGCCATTTCTGGGGATAAGTTTGCAGCTGCTTACAATTTTTTTAAGGACAAAATAGCGGGCAAAGACTTAGATGATGTTGGTATCGATCTAGATAGACTTTCGTCGACTCTTCAAAATCGACTGACCGTAGTCGCAATTCATTTGGGCGAAACCGATGACCCATACCTAATTTTCGAGAGTTTGAATGCAAAGGGCGCGCCGCTTACCCAAGCCGACTTAATTCGAAATTACTTGCTCTTGCGTCTTCACTCGAATGAGCAGCAGGCCGCGTATGAGAGATCGTGGTTGCCAATGCAAAGTCGATTGGCCGGTGATCATTTGACTGAATTTATGCGCCAGTACCTTATGCAATCCGGCGAGGAAGTCGCTAGGTCATCAATCTATGCCGTGCTCAAGAAAAGGTTATTATCTGTTAAGGACCCTGAAATCGCGCTTGAGCTCCAGAATATGGAGCAGTCATCTACGCTCTATGCAGATATAGTAGGGCTCTCAAGTAGCCTTCCATCCGAAATCACCGGTAGACTCGCGAGACTACGAAGGTGGGATATCGCGACCGCGAATCCGTTGATCTTGAAATTGCTCTTAGCGCATCGCAAGCGTTCGGTGTCGACTGCCGAGGTAGTTGAAGTTCTACACTTAATTGAATCATTCGCTGTGCGGCGTACAATTTGTGCAGTTCCTACAAACCAATTAAAGAGAATCTTTTTGGCCGTAACAAAGGAGATGCCGGATACCGATGTAGCAGCTTGGCTCCGGAGAAATTTGTCAGCAGGACAAAGCGGCCGTCGCTGGCCCAGAGATGACGAATTTAGGGAGTCTTTGGCTCGATATCGAGCCTATGCTCAACCAATAGATCGCTGCAAATTTATTCTCGAGACACTCGAGGACGCTCACGGTCACAAAGAAGGCGCGAAGTTTGAAGACGCAACAGTTGAACATATTATGCCGCGCACGCTTTCTGATGAGTGGAAACAAGTTTTGGGTGAGCGCTACGGTGACGTGCATGAGCGCTGGCTTGACATAATTGGGAACTTGACGCTCACCGGCTACAACCCCGAACTTTCGAATGCTTCTTTCTTGAAGAAGCGCGACTTGTTGGAGGGAAGTAAATACGAACTTAATAAGTGGGTCGCTCGAAAATCTACCTGGACCTCAAAGGAAATTGCGGAGCGAACCGACTTCCTCTTTGAAATCGCCGCTCGGATTTGGGTCGGCCCTCCCAACTGATGGCGACTATCGGGAGATGGTCCCCGGCTCGACCTTCATCCTGAGGCTGTCGAAGGACAGCCTTTCGGGCCGAGGGCAGATGGGCCGGCTCCGCTCCACCCGCTTGCGGAAGAGCTGTCACGGCGCAGCCGTGACTGAGGGGGACGCTCTCCCCACCAGCTCCGGTGCCCATTGCGGCAGCGCGCCCCCTCAGTCGCCTTCGGCGACAGCTCCCCCGTAGACGGGGGAGCGGGGCACAGTCTGACTCTCACCGGCTCACCGCCCGGCGACAGGAGACCTGCGCTTGCCGCCCCCAATTCCCGCTTTTTCGGAAACGAGCGGGGTTAGTGGCCGCTGCAGCCCTCGCTTGCCAACTGTTTAACCCTTATGTGATCGTGTAACAAAGAGCCCGGCGCCAAGCGGGGCCGCAGAGGGGTGGCGATGTCCGGGGGGACGCCGTCTGAAATGATGGCCTGCCTTTGCGCGCGCGTCCTTGCGGCGGCCCTGACGCTTGGTTTCGCCGCGCCCCTACAAGCCGCTGATTACTCCGTCACCGCCGCTCTCGGCCTTGAGACGACCGGCGCCTTTCGCGGCGTGAAAAGCCGCAAGTTCAACCCCTCCGTCTACGGATATGTCGAGATCGTCTATGGCGAAGGGCTGTTCGGCGTCTTCTCGAATCCGGTGTCGATCGCAGGCGAGACGAACGCGCTTGTGCTAGGCTACGCGCTGTGGAAGCCTTCGATCGGCAAGGTCGATTTCGAGGCGGGCGGGCGCTATTATTCCTTCCCGGATTCGTCCGATTTCACCTTCGACTTCGACGACGACGGCGTCGTCGATCACCGGGGCCACAAGGGGTTATTCGAAGTGCAGGCGGGCGTGCGGCGCAAGTTCGACGGCGGGCGCGTGCATGTGCGCGCCTTCTACACGCCGGACGGTTTCGCGCAGACGGGCCCGGCGTGGTATTTCAACAACGAGCTGCGGGCGAACCTGCCGCTGGGCCTTGAAGCGCGCGGCGCCGTGGGCGTCAGCCGGTTCGGCGACAAGCGTTTCAACGAGAATTACATCGACTATGACGCGGGGCTCTACAAGTCGATGCTCGGCTTCGACATGTTCCTTCGCTATTCCGACACGGCGGGGCTGTCGGGGCCGGACAACAGCGTCGTCGTGTTCGGCATCGAGCGTTCGCTGTCGCTTGGCTCATCCGCGGCGCGCGACCGCCGGCGCTACGAGAAAATCCGTAACGACTGGCAGATCGACAAGGCGCGGCTCGGTATCGTCGGCAGGCCCGCCGGCGATTGAGCGTGCCTCCCGCGGAGGATGACGCGGAATCATCCGCATACAGACTCGCGTTAACCATCTATCCTGATGATTTCATTCTGAAACAAAAATCCGTCCCACCCCTTGGCGGCCGCCTTATGATGGTGGGATGGAAACGGCTTGCGATGTTAGACAGACGGGCGCCTTGACCTCCCCGCAAAGGGGAGGCGAAGAGGCGCGGTCCCCTTCGGGCCGGTCGGGGGGCGCGGCGGAGAACGCCGAGCCCCTCCGAACTCTCCGAAGTTTCCGGATTTTCCGGAAACGGGGCTGGGGCTTGATCGGCGGGGCAGGGCCTGCGTTTCCTCCCGCCATGGACGCAGAGCGCCCAACCCTTCCGGACGCCTTCGCGCGCTGGTTCGCCGCGCGCGGCTGGCGCGTGCGCGACCACCAGCTCGAGTGCCTGGCGCTGGCGGCGGCAGGGCGCTCGCATCTCCTCGTCGCGCCGACCGGCGCGGGCAAGACGCTCGCTGGATTCCTGCCGAGCCTTGTCGATCTCGCGGCAGGCGAAAGGCAGCAACTCCATACGCTCTATGTCTCGCCGCTGAAGGCGCTCGCGGTCGATATCGCGCGCAATCTCGAAACGCCGGTTTCGGAGATGGGATTGCCCATCCGCATCGAAACGCGAACCGGCGACACGCCCGCCGCGCGCCGCCAGCGGCAGAAATACGCTCCGCCGGACATCCTGCTGACGACGCCCGAACAGGTCGCGCTGATGCTGACGCATCAGGACGCGCCGAAATTCTTTGGCGCCCTCAGGGCCGTCGTGATCGACGAGATTCATTCGATCTTCGCGACAAAGCGTGGGCACCTCCTCGCGCTCGGCCTTGCACGGCTTCGGCGCCTCGCCCCCGGGCTTCGGGTGACCGGCCTTTCGGCGACGGTGCCGGACGCCGCGCCGCTGCTCGATTTCATCGGCGGCGATGCGTCGCTTGTGCATGCGGCAAGCGGCGCGCCGCCGGAGGTCTCGATCCTCAATTCGGAGGCCCGAATCCCGTGGTCCGGCCACTCGGCGCGCCATGCGCTTGGCGAAGTCTACGAGGCGATCCGCGCGGCCAGAATGGCGCTCGTCTTCGTCAATACGCGCGCACAGGCCGAACTGACGTTTCAGGCGCTCTGGGCGGCGAATGACGACAACCTGCCGATCGCGCTTCATCACGGCTCGCTCGATGTCGAGCAGCGCCGGCGCGTTGAGGCGGCGATGGCGAAGGGATCCTTGCGCGCGATCGTCGCGACGTCGACGCTCGATCTCGGCATCGACTGGGGCGACGTCGACCTTGTCATTCAGATCGGCGCGCCGAAAGGGGCAAGCCGCCTGACGCAGCGCATCGGGCGTGCGAACCACCGCATGGACGAGCCGAGCCGGGCGCTGCTCGTTCCCGGCAATCGCTTTGAAATGCTCGAATGCGTCGCGGCGCAGCAAGCGATCAACGAAGGCGCTCTCGACGGCGAGGCGCCTCGCGAGGGCGCGCTCGACGTCCTCGCCCAGCACGTGACGGGCATCGCCTGTTCGGCGCCGTTCGACGCTGATGATCTTTATACAGAGGTGATTTCCGCAGCGCCCTATCGCAGCCTTTCCCGCGAGGATTTCGACCGGACGCTCGACTTCGCGGCGACCGGCGGCTACGCGCTGAAGACCTATGAGCGTTTCCGCAAGATCGTGAAGACGCCCGAAGGCCTCTGGCGCATCCGCAACGCCCATGTCGCGCAAGCCCATCGCATGAACGCCGGCGTCATCATCGATGCGCCGTCCTTCACCATCAGGCTGGCGCGCAAAGGGCGCGGCGGCAGGAAACTCGGAACGGTCGAGGAATGGTTCATCGAAGGGCTCTCGCCCGGCGACACTTTTCTCTTTGCAGGCGAGGTCCTGCGCTTCGAGGGCGCGGAAGGGACCGACGCCTATGTCAGCCGGGCGCCGGGCGAGGACCCGAAGATACCGAGCTGGAACGGCGGCAAGTTCCCGCTGTCGACCTTTCTCGCGGACCGCGTGCGCGCGATCATCGCCGATCCGGCCCGCCATACGGCGCTGCCGGAGCAGATCCGCGACTGGCTCGCCGTGCAGCGCGAGGTGTCGTCAATCCCGAACAAGGATGAAATGCTGGTCGAGACGTTTCCGAACAACGGCCGCCATTTCCTCGTGTGCTATCCTTTTGACGGGCGGCTTGCGCACCAGACGCTCGGGACATTGCTGACGCGCCGGCTCGAGCGCGCGCGCGTGCAGCCGCTCGGCTTCGTGCCGACCGAATATTCGCTCTCCGTCTGGGCGCGGAAAGACATGTCGGGCCTCGACATGGACGCCTTGTTCGATGAGGACATGCTTGGCGACGATCTCGAAAGCTGGCTTGCGGAATCGGTGCTGATGAAGCGTACCTTCCGCGACTGCGCGGTGATCGCGGGACTCATCGAGCGGCGCCATCCGGGCCAGACGAAGACGGGGCGGCAGGTGACGTTCTCCGCCGATCTCATCTATGACGTGCTGAAGGAGCATGAGCCCGGCCACCTGCTCATGAAGGCAGCGTGGGCGGATGCGGCGCGCGGCTATCTCGACCTTTCCCGCCTTCAGGAATTGCTGACGCGCATAAAGGGGCGGCTTCGCCATTCGGCGCTCGCCCGCGTGTCGCCGCTTGCCGTGCCGGTGATGCTCGAAATAAACAAGGAAATGGTCGCAGGCGAGGCGAGGGAAGCGATGTTGAAGGAAGCCTCCGATGCGCTGATCGCCGAGGCAATGGGACGATGAACGAACGCGCCGCCATCCTCGTCAACGGCGAACGCCTGACGCTGCTGACCGCCGGCGCGCTGTGGCGCGCGAAGGAGGAGACGCTGGTTCTCTCCGATCTCCATTTCGAGAAGGGTTCGCACTTCGCGCGAAAAGGCGTGCTGCTGCCGCCCTATGACACGCGCACGACGCTGCGCCGCATCGCGTCGCTGGTGAAAAACCTGAAGCCGAGGCGGGTCGTTTCGCTCGGCGACGCCTTCCACGATAGCGGCGCGGAAGCGCGGATGGACGGCGAGGATGCGTCCCTACTCGCCGCGCTTACGCTTGTCGCCGACTGGCTCTGGATCCTTGGCAACCACGATCCGGAGCCGCCGGCGCGTTTTGCGGGCAGCGTCGAGACAGCAGTGCGGCTCGGCGCGCTGATCTTCCGCCACGAGCCTTCGCTGACGGCGGAAGCGGGCGAGGTCGCCGGTCATCTTCACCCCGTCGCCCGCGTCAGGACCGAGCGCGGGGCGATTCGCCGACGCTGCTTCGTGACCGACGGGGCAAGGCTGATAATGCCGGCCTTCGGCGCCTATGCCGGCGGGCTCAATGTGCTCGATGACGCGTTCGCGCCCTTGTTCGCCGAGCCCGTCGCCCATGTCCTCGGCGGGGACGGGGTCTATCCCTTCTGGGGCAAGGCCCTGCTGCCCGATCCGGGGCAGGCAGCCACGCGCCGGGCCGGTTGACAGGCTGGAGGCTCGCGGCTATCCCGCGCGCTCCTTATTCCCGAGACCCTGAGTAGTCCCATGAAAGTCCGCAGCTCCCTCAAGTCGCTGAAAGCGCGCCACAAGGATTGCCGCATCGTGCGCCGCAAGGGCCGGGTCTATGTGATCAACAAGACCCAGAAGCGCTTCAAGGCGCGCCAGGGCTGAGCCAGCGTCTGGTTAACCGGCATTTGCTGAAAAATTGATGGCCGGCCCGCGCGCCGTCGCGTATGCTTTCGCGCGATGCGGCTGTTTATATTCGTCTTTCTGGGGGTGTTGACGGTCTCCGGGTCGGCGCTTGCCGACCAGACGGATCCGAGGCTGGACCCGCTCTTCGAGCAGCTTCGCACCGGCGAAGCGGAGGACGCTGACGCCGCCGCCGCCGAGATCGACGCGATCTGGACCGACTCGGCCAGCGACACCGTCGATGTGCTGATCGCCCGCGCGATCGATAGCCTTGAGGCGCGTCAGTTCGATCTTGCCGAAGCGCTTCTTGATCATGCCGTGGGCCTCAGCCCAAATTTCGCGCAAGGCTACGCTTTGCGCGGCGCGGCGCGGACGGCGGCCGGCGATCAGGCGGGCGCGATCGCCGATTTCAGCCGCGCGATCGAGCTTGAGCCGCGCCATTTCGAGGCGCGCATCGCGCTTGCCGAAATCATGCTCGCAGGCGGCGATGATCGCGGGGCCTATGCGATGCTGCAAAAAGCGCTCGAGTGGAACCCGCACGAGCCGCATGCGCGCGAGCGTGCGCGGATGCTGCGCCAGAAGCTCGACGGTCGCGAGATCTGATTTCTTCTATTGCCAGCGCTTGGTTGTGCGCTGAGCAAGCGCATCGGGCGCTTCGATCGTTGCGCCCTTATAGCCGGTCAGGGAATCGGCGACGAACGGGTTTGACTGACGTTCGCGCCCGAAGGTCGACATTGGCCCGTGCCCCGGCACGAAGCGCATGTCGTCGCCAAGCGGCCACAGTTTTTCGGTAATCGAGCGCACGAGCGTCGCCTGGTCGCCGCGCGGAAAATCCGTGCGTCCGATCGAGCCGGCGAACAGCACATCGCCGACGAAAGCGAGCTTTGCGTCGCGATTGAAGATCACGACATGGCCAGGCGTATGGCCGGGAGTATACACGACCTCGAACGTCAGCCCGTCGAGTTCGAGCGTGTCGTTGTCATCAAGCCAACGGTCGGGCGTGCAGTCCTCGCCGTCCTCAATGCCGAAGCGCCGCCAGCTTTCGCGGATCTGGGTCAGCCAGAATACTTCTTCCTTGTGCGGTCCTTCTATCGGCGCGCCGGTGCGGCGCTTGATCTCTTCCGCGGCGCCGGCGTGATCGAGATGGCCGTGTGTAAGCCAGATCTTGACGATCTCGGCGTTCATCTGGCGCGCCGCGGCCATGATCTTGTCGGGCTCGCCGCCTGGATCGATGACGGCGGCCTTGCCCGTTGCGGCGCGGATGATCGAGCAGTTCTGCTGGAATGGCGTGACCGGGACGATCTGGACCGTGAACGGCTGCGCGTTCGCCACGGTCGGTGATTCTGACTGGCTCATGTCGACCCGTCTATGGTGCATCCGGGGCGCTGGCAACTTCCGTCCCCCCGCGAGCATGTCGATAGGAGATTCCGATTGAAAGTTTCGGCGGCGACAGCGGCCCAGCGTGCGCCAACAGTCGTACCAATGGTCAGAAACGCCGGGTCGATCATGCGCACGAGCCTGACATTCATACTGTCCTTTTTTTCAGCGTCCGCGGACGCGGTCGAGCCGGCGACCTTGTCGCGTCCGCTGGAACGCGATGCAGACAATGGCGCGCTCAACTCATTTGTCGCAGAGAAAAGCCTCGTAGCCGAGGGCGTACCGATCGAAACGGTTCTCGGCGGTGAAGAAGCGGTCGGCTGGGTTGCGGGTTCTCCGGGCGCCGCCGCCTTGGGCGGCTTCGACCCGGTCAGTTTTTTCGAGGCAGGAGGCCCCAAGCGCGGCCGCGCTGAACACGCGGCGGAATATCATGGCCGCGTCTTCCTGTTCACCGATCGACGCCATCGCGACCTGTTCGCCTCCGCGCCTGAGCTCTACGCGCCCGCGTTCGGCGGTTATGATCCTGAAACGCTGGCGCGAGGATCGCTGCTCGCCGCCGATCCCGAGAACTGGACCATTTATGAGGGCCGGTTGTTCGTCAGCGGCTCGCCGCGCCTCAAATCAGAGTTCGAGCGGCTGAAACCCGAGGTCATCAAGGCGGCTCAGGCGAAGTGGGAAGCGGTCGACCGAATGTTCCAGGACCGCTTCTTCAAGGCGCATCAGGACTGACGCAGGCGGTCAGCCCTTCGCGCGCTCCACATATTCGCGATCGGCGATGCGAACGACGATGCGCTCGCCTTCGGACAGATATGGCGGGATCATGACGCGCGCGCCGTTTTCAAGGATCGCCGGCTTGTAGGACGACGAGGCGGTCTGGCCCTTCACCGTCGGCTCCGTCTCCTTGATCGTCGCGATCGTCGTTTCCGGCAGGGTGACGCTGAGCGGCCGGCCCTCATGGGTCTCGATGATGACCTTCATGTTGGGCTCGAGAAAATCCGCCTGCTCGCCGACGAGATCCTTCGGCAGGCTCGTCTGCTCGTAGCTTTCCGAGTCCATGAACACCAGCATGTCGCCCTCATCATAGAGGTACTGGTGATCTTTCTGTTCAAGACGCGCACGCTCCACCGTTTCCGACGCCGAAAAGCGGTCATTGTATTTGGTGCCGGACTGGATGTCCTGCATCTCGATCTGATTGAAGGCGCGCAGGTTGCCGGGCGTGCGGTGCTCCGCCTTAATGACGAGGCAGAGCTTGTCCTTGTACATGATAACCATGCCCTGACGGATGGCGTTGCCGGGAATTTTCATCGGGAACTCTTTTCAAGAAGGCTGATTTGGCGCGGGTCTATAGCCGGGCCGATCCGGCTTGGCGAGGGGCGTTTCGGTCAGGCGGCCTTCAGCCCCTCAACGAACTTCTTAAATACCCCGAATGAGTCCTGTGGGCCCGGCGAGGCTTCCGGGTGGTGCTGCACCGAAAAGACTGGCGCATCGGTCAACCGGATGCCGCTGTTCGATCCGTCAAAGAGGGAGGTGAAGGTCGGCTCCACATTGGCCGGAAGCGTTGCGGCGTCGACAGTGAATCCGTGGTTCATTGAGACGATCTCGACCTTGCCGGTTTCAAGGTCTTTCACCGGATGATTGGCGCCGTGATGGCCCTGTTTCATTTTGACGGTCCTGGCCCCGGCGGCGAGCGCGAGCATCTGGTGCCCGAGACAGATGCCAAGCGTCGGCACCTTCTTCTCGATCAGCTTGCGGATGACCGGGATTGCCTGCACGCCGGTCGCGGCCGGGTCGCCCGGGCCGTTCGAGAGCACCACGCCGTCCGGCTTTTTCGCCATGATGTCGTCAAAGCTCGACGTCGCGGGAATGACGGTGACGCGCGCGCCATTGTCGGCAAGGAGGCGCAGGATGTTCCGCTTCACGCCATAATCGATGACGACGACATGGGGCCCTCGGCCTGACGCCTTGCCGTAGCCCGTGTCCCAGCGCCAGGCGGTCTCGTCATGCGCATAGGACTGGAGCGTCGAGACCTCGCGCGCGAGATCGCGCCCCTCGAGCCCGCGCCAGCCGCGCGCCTTGGCGACGAGCGCTGCTTCATCGAACTGGCCGGCGGCGTTATGCGCGATAACCGCGTGCGGCATGCCGCTTTCCCGGATGCGGTTAGTCAGCGCGCGGGTGTCGACGCCGGCGACGCCGATGATGCCGCGCCGCTTCATCCAGGCGGGCAGGTCGAGTTGCGCGCGGTAGTTCGCCGGACTCGTCACCGAGGAGCGGAAGATGGCCCCGCGGGCGGCGGTCGCCGCGGCCGGGGAGGCGTTCTCGACGTCCTCGGCGTTGACCCCGACATTGCCGATATGAGGGAAGGTGAAGGTGACGATCTGCTCGGAGTAGGAGGGGTCGGTCAGGATCTCCTGATAGCCGGTCATCGCCGTGTTGAAGCAGACTTCCCCGACCGCTTCGCCAGTAGCGCCTACTCCGATGCCTTTGAGGACCAAACCGTCCGCAAACGCCACAAGACCGGTCGCGTGGGGCGCAGGCGCTTGACTTAACCGCATGTCGGCATATCTCTTGTAGGGTTTTCCGCAGATGCGAAGGCGGCCAGAAATGGGCCGGGTGCGACGCAAAACGACCGGAACCTAAGGGAAGCCCCCGACTTGGTCAACGAACCGGGTCTAGAAGCCAGAACTTGAAGATTTCTTTTAAAAATCAAAGGCCTGCGTGACGCAGGCGAAAACAGCCGGCCTTGCGCGCGAAAAGCGCGGCGGGGCCGGGGAGCAGGACGAATGCTAAGAGAGCAGATTGATGAGGCGCTTAAGAGCGCCATGAAGGCCAAGGACCAGCCGGTCCGGGTCTCGACCCTGCGGCTCATCACCGCGGCGATCAAAGACAGGGATATTGCCGCTCGGGGCGAGGACCGCTGCTGCGGCGCGACCGAAGACGAAATCCTCGGCATCCTCGCCAAAATGGTGAAGCAGCGGGAAGACTCCGCCGCGGCCTATGAAAGCGGCAGCCGGCTCGATCTTGCCGATCAAGAGCGGGCGGAAATCGAGATCATCAAGGAGTTCCTGCCGCGCCAGCTGTCCGAGGCCGAGATCGAGACCGCTGTTTCTGGCGTTATCGCGGAATTTGGCGCTTCAGGCCTTAAAGACATGGGCAGGTGCATGGGCGCCCTCAAAGAGCGCTATGCCGGGGCCATGGATTTCGGCCGCGCCGGCGCGGTGATGAAAAAGGCGCTTGGGTAGCGGAAGTCCTGTGTAAAAACGGGGGCCGATTTCGGGCGCCGTTCGTGGTCACGCGCCGGCGCCCGGGATAAATCTCGCCCATGGTCCGCTTCACCCCAGAATTTCTCGACGAGCTTCGCGCCCGGTTGAAGGCTTCCGACGTGATCGGGCGGACCGTGCGCCTGCAAAAGCGCGGCAACGCTTACTGGGGTCTTTCTCCGTTCAAAAAAGAGAAGACGCCGTCATTCACGGTCGATGACAATCGCCGCAGCTATCACTGCTTCGCGACAGGACAGCACGGCGACATCATCAAGTTCCTCACCGAAACGCAGGGGCTCACCTTCCCGGAAGCGGTTGAAAAGCTCGCCGAGGAAGCTGGCCTTGAACTTCCAAAATCGTCGCCTGAAGCAGCACGAGAGGCCGAGCATCGAAAAGGCCTCGTTGAAGCATGCGAGGCTGCGGTGAAGTTTTTTCAGGCCCAGCTGCGGCGATCGGGCGGCCGCCATGCGCTTGATTACCTGAAGGGCCGCGGCGTCGGCGACGATCTTATTGAAGGCTTTGCGCTCGGCTACTCCCCGGCCGACCGCACCGCTCTCAAGGACCATCTCATTAACAAAGGGTTCCTTGAGGCAACGCTTGTTGAAGCCGGCCTCGTCATCAAGCCTGACGACGGCGGGGCGAGCTATGATCGCTTTCGCAACCGGGTGATGTTTCCGATCCTCGGGCCGCGCGACAGGGCGATCGCGTTCGGCGGACGCGCGCTCGATTCCGATGCGCGCGCCAAATATCTCAACTCCCCGGAAACGCCGCTCTTTCACAAGGGCGACGTTCTCTACAATTACAATGCGGCGCGCGCTGCGGCGGCGAGTGCGAATGCGCCGCTGCTCGTGTGTGAAGGCTACATGGACGTGATCGCCTTATCGGGCGCTGGATTTCGCACGGCCGTCGCGCCGCTCGGCACGGCGCTTAGCGAGCAGCAGATCGGTCTCCTGTGGCGCCAGTCGGATGAGCCGATCCTATGCTTTGACGGCGACAAGGCGGGAATCGCCGCGGCGCACCGAGCTGTCGACCGCGCACTGCCGCTTTTGACGCCCGGCAAGTCGTTGCGTTTCGCTTTCCTGCCGGATGGTCAGGACCCGGACGATGTCGTGCGAGCCGGCGGCGCGCCTGCATTTGCGGCGCTTCTCGAAAAACCCGAAAGCCTCGCCGACGTGCTCTGGGCGCGCGAGACCGCGGCGCGCCCGCTCGACACGCCCGAGCGCCGGGCGGCCCTGCGTGCTGGCCTTAGAACCCTCATCCGCCGCATCGCCGACAAGGACGTGCGCAGCGCCTATGGCGCAGATGTCGCCGCCCGCCTTCAGACGATGTTCGCTCCGCCGGCCGCGACGCGCGAGGGCGTGCGCGCGCCGCGCCAGCGCGGGCCAAATCCCTATCGCAAGGGCCGAAACGAAGAACCGGTGCGGGCCAGTTCCGGGCTCAAGCGGACGGGGGCCCCGCCCCCCTGGCGGCGCGAATCCCCCCTTGTCCTCGCCGCCATCCGCCGACCGGACCTCGTTTCGTTGCGGGAGGAGGCGTTCCTTTCCCTTACTCTCGAAGATCCCGGGCTCTCAGCCTTGTTGGCGGCGATTCTTGCCGCGCTCTTCAGCGAGCCCGGACTTGACAGCGCCGGACTGACAGCCCATCTGAAAGCAACGCCTGAGGCTGGGACCTTGCAGCGCATTCTCCATGACGAGACGCTGCTCATTTTGAAATTCCTGCGGCCGGGCGCTGAGCCTGACGACGTCGAACGGGGGTTTGAGGACGCCCTTCGGCGGCATTTGCACGTGACGCAAGCGCGCAGCGAGGTCGCCGAGACAGCAGCTCAGTCCTTCACCGACGGAGCCGAACGATGGAGAGCCGCCGTCAAGGCGCGTCATGCCCTTCAAGAAACCGCGTCCGAGCAGTCGGGCGTAGCTGAAGAAGGGGAGACGAGCACGGACGAACTCCGCGACCGGCTTGAGAAAATGAAAGCGACAGTCTCTGCGCGCCGGCGCGATCGCTGAGGCTCAACTGAACCAGTCAACAGAAATGGGCGCCGCGCGCGCCTCTCGACGAAGGCGGAATTTGAATGGCGAAGAAGGCGGAAAAGGAAGCTCCCGAGGTCGAACAGAAGGACGGGCCGATCCTCGACCTGACCGATGCGGAAGTTAAGAAGCTCATCAAGTCCGCGAAGGCGCGCGGCTACGTCACTTATGACGAGTTGAACTCGATCTTGCCCTCGGCCGAATTTTCATCCGAACAGATTGAAGACGTGATGGCCCAGCTTTCTGAGATGGGAATCAACGTCGTCGAGCATGACGAGGAAGACGAAGAAGCGGCGGCCGACAGCGCCGACGACGACGTTGATGAGGAAGGCCCTAGCCGTGCGGTCGCCAAGCGAGAGGACAAGGCGGTCGCTGGCAACGCGGGCGCTTCCGGAGACCGCACCGACGATCCGGTCCGGATGTACCTACGCGAAATGGGGTCTGTCGAACTCCTGTCGCGCGAGGGCGAGATCGCCATCGCCAAGCGCATCGAGGCTGGCCGCGAGACGATGATCCGCGCGCTGTGCGAAAGCTCGCTGACCTTCGAGGCGATCACTGTCTGGCGCGACGAATTGAAGGACGGCCGCGTTCTTCTCCGCGATATCATCGACCTCGACGCCACCTATGGCGGCGGCCCGGAAGCGCGCCCCGACATGACGCAGCCGGAAATCGCCGCTCGCGTCCAAAAGGAAGAAGCCGAGCGCCTTGAAGAGGGCGTCGGCGAAGGCGACGACGATGACGAGTTCGACGAAGGCGCCTTGTCGCTGTCGGCGATGGAAGCCGAGTTGCGCGACGGGGTCATGGAGACCTTCGACGCCATTTCCGAAGACTACAAGAAGCTGCGCCGCCTTCAGGACATCATGATCGAGGAAGAGCTCAAGGGCTCCGAACTCTCATCAAGCCAGGGAAAGCGCTTCAAGAAACTCCAGAGGGACATTGTCGAGCGCGTCCGCTCAGTGCGTCTCAACAATCAGCGCATCGAGGCGCTGGTCGAGCAGCTTTACGACATCAACCGCCGGCTGATGGCTCTTGAGGGCAAGCTCGTAAGGCTGGCGGACAACTACGGCGTCAATCGCCGCGATTTCCTCAATGAATATCTCGGGCATGAGCTCGACCCGGACTGGCTGGAGCGGATGAGCGAAAAGCCAGGCAAGGGCTGGAAGAACTTCACGACGAAGGGCGAGAAGTCGATCGTTCAGCTGCGCGAGGAAATCGGCAAGCTGGCGACGGAGACTGGTCTTACGGTGAAGGACTTCCGCCGCATCGTGCAGACGGTGCAGAAGGGCGAGCGCGAAGCCCGCATCGCCAAGAAGGAAATGGTTGAGGCGAACCTGCGACTCGTCATCTCGATCGCCAAGAAATACACGAACCGCGGCCTGCAGTTCCTCGACCTCATTCAGGAAGGCAACATCGGCCTCATGAAAGCGGTCGACAAGTTCGAATACCGCCGCGGCTACAAGTTCTCGACCTACGCGACGTGGTGGATCCGGCAGGCGATCAC
>FRDC01004038.1_pt2 | contig 15307 bp, 34 predicted proteins | sample 1106171 | NCBI WGS metagenome assembly FRDC01 (sample SAMEA3930566, study PRJEB13176) | freshwater metagenome | biome: Drinking water system; feature: drinking water; material: water | place: Singapore | collected 2014-12-20 | reverse complement strand
CCACCGAAGTAGAAATTAAAGTTCAAAATAACCAATTGAGAGATACAAATAGGTATTTACAATCGGATGTACTTGAACTACAAGAACAGTTAGGACAAGAAAGAGAGAAGAACAGAACTCTTTTATCCCAAAAGAAATCTAGCGAAACTCGATTGGGACAGATCAGTGAACACTTGGTACCTTTCCTAGCTAATTGTCCTTATGACCCAAAGAACTTACACTTCCTTGGAAACCCAATTGATTATGTTAGTTTTGATTTTGATGCAGGAGCAATTACTTTTATTGAAGTAAAATCTGGAAATAGTAAACCATCCAAACGACAAAAGATTATTAAAAATCTTATTAAGAATGGAAATGTTTATTATGATGAAATTAGAATTAATGAACGTGGAGTTAAGATTAAAAACTATAAGAATGCAGATGGTTCTATAGCTGATGATCTTGATGTAGATGAAGGAGAGGAAACAGATGGAGAAGATTAAATCCTTTTTTAGCAGCATTGCAGGTTATGTTGTAGCTGCTGTAACTTTAGTACTCGGTATTCTTGCTTATCTATTTGTTCGTAAACAAGATGAAAATAAAGAACTGAAAGCTCAACTTGGTCTTGCCAATACACATAAAGAAGTTGATATTATTGAAACTGAACTTAAAGCTAAAGCTGCTGAGAGAGAACAGACAGCAGAAGAATTAGCTAAGACTCAAAAAGATTTAGAGCTTATTGAACAAAAGCGAAAAGAAATTGTAGCTTCCAAAACAGATCAAGAAATTGAAGACTATTGGAATAAAAAATGACAGAACTAGAACAGTTAGCTAAAGAAGCATTTCAAAGATATGTATTAGCTACTACTGGTAAAGACGGCTATTGGACTCATTTAAACAATGATCGAAAAGTTGCTTGGATGAAAGAAGTAATTTTTTTGATGGACTTTCTGGCAACTTCAGTGCATAAGAAGTTTAAAGAGGTCCCTCCAGCACAAAATAACAATGTCTACGCACAAGGTTATTATTCTGGAATGGCCACAGAACGTACTAGTATGATAGAGCTTATTCAATATCTAAAGAATGATCTCAAGAAACAACTGAAAGAATTTGAACAACAACAAAAGAATTTAGACCAACAAGATTGAGGTTTTAATGAGCAAAGCTAACGATGTCTTTTCTACAAAATTCGCTAATGATATTTTTCTTCAGAAGTACTCTAAAGATGGAGTTGAAACTTGGGAAGATACTTGTCGTAGAGTTGTAGAATCGGTATGTGCTCAACTACTGGATAGTAAAGATAAAGAAAAGATCTTTACTTATATGAAAGATCGTAAATTTATTCCTGGTGGCCGCTATCTTTATTCTGCTGGCCGCCCATTTCACCAAGTCAATAACTGCTTTCTTTTCCGAGCAGAGGACAGTCGAGAGGGCTGGGCTGATGCTATTCAAAAGGCTACAGCAGCATTGATGACAGGTGGAGGGATCGGATTTGATTATTCTTCTCTTCGTGAAGAAGGAGCTATTATTAAACGTACAGGCGGTAAGTCTACAGGACCTATCGCTCTTATGAATATGGTGAATGAAGCTGGTAGACATATCATGCAAGGAGGCCAACGCCGCTCTGCAATTTGGGCAGGACTTTCTTGGTCTCATCCAGATGCCTCCAAATTTATTCATCTTAAAGATCATTCTCAAGCTTTAAAAGATATGAAGTTGAAAGACTTTAATTTTCCCTTGCCAATGGAATTGACTAATATTTCTGTTAATTATGATACTGAATTTTTTATTGCTATTGAGAATCCACAACATCCCAAACATGATTTGGCAAAACAAATCTGGATGGATAATTGTAAACAGGCTTTCAGCACCGCCGAACCTGGAATGGCATTTAACTTTCGTAAAGATAATGAGAGTCTACGCAATGCTTGTACAGAGGTAGTTTCTGAAGAAGATAGTGATAAATGTAATTTAGGTACTATTTGGATTAACCGTATTAAAGATAAAAAAGAATTAGCAGAAGTAACCAAGTATTCTACATTATTTCTTTTGTGCGGAGGAATTTATTCTGACACGCCAACAGAGAAGATCGAATTGATTGGTAAAAAGAATAATCGTATTGGACTTGGCTTAGGCGGCATTCATGAATGGCTTATGATGCGAGGCGAGAACTATGAAGTGGTTCCAGAGCTTCACAAGTGGCTAGCTATTTATGAACAAGAATCCGATGCTGCTGCTTTTGTGGGAGCAAAACAATTGGGAGTAGCAGTACCTAAAGGTATTAGAGCTTTGGCCCCAACTGGAACTATAGGAATTATTGCAGAAACTACAACGGGAATTGAACCTTTATTTTGTAAAGCCTATAAACGTCGATATTTCAAAGATGGAAAATGGTCATATCAATATGTTGTAGATGGTTCAGTAAAACGATTATTAGATAAAGGCATTAAATTAGAACATATTAAAGATAGTTATGATTTAAATTTTAAACAAAGAGTTAAATTTCAAGCTGATGTTCAAAATTATGTGGACATGGCAATTTCTAGTACTTGTAATATGGCTCCCTGGGGATCTGCTGAGAATAACGAAAATACTGTAGAAAAAAATGCTGCAATACTATTAAAATACGCAAAAAGACTTAGGGGTTTTACTGTGTATCCAGATGGTGCTCGTGGCGGCCAACCTTTAACTAGAGTAGAACTTGATGAAGCTCTAGCTAATGAAGGTATTATTTATGAAGAAAAAGAAAATGAATGTCTTAATGGAATCTGTGGTTTATAAATATTGTAAAAACTGCCAATATAAAACAAAACATAAGTTGATAAATGATAAAAGACTTGGAAGATTTCCTTATTATTCTTGTGTTGAGTGTGCAATTAAAAGTGCTAAAAATCATAGAAAAAATTATTGGTATAAATATTTAGCTCAAAAAGCAAATGCTAGAAAGAAAATCGGATCAATAAAATTAACAGAAAAACATTTATTAAAAATAGCAAAAAAACAAAAATTTAAATGTGTATTAACAAATGAAAAATTTAATATAGAATCTAAATGGTGGAAACCTAGTTTAGATAGAATAGATTCTAATAAAGGTTATATTTTATCTAACATACGATTAGTTGCTTGGATAGTAAATCATTGTAGAGGAAATTTAACAGATAAAGAATTTATTGATATGTGTAAAAAGGTTTCAATCTTTAATGAAAGAAGAGGAGGACTTATGGCAAGTAAGTATTCTAAAAAAGCTGAGAAAGTTATCGGCAACAAGATGCACAAAATGAAAGGCGAGAAAAAGCCTCAAAAGCAAAAGGTTGCAATTGCACTTTCTGAAGCTAGGAAAAAAGGTTTAAAGGTTCCCAAGAAAAAATAACCTTGACATAATAGTATTTAATTGCTATTTTGTTAAAAATTAAAGTTTACCCTGTAGTTTAAGTGGTAAAACGGCCCCGAGTGGTGGGGTTGATGTGGGATTCGAGCGCCCACCGTGGGTATCCGTTTAGGATTATATGAATAAAGTTAAATATATTATCAACTTACCAGAAATTACAATGACTGGATATCCTGATAAGATGTCTAAAAAAGCTATTATTAAAGAGGCATTGGAATTTGCTTTTAGAATGTCCTTGACAGATAGAGACTTAAAGATTATGGTTAAGGAATCTAAAATGAGGAAAGAGAAATAGTGGCCAATTTTGATAATAGTAATCATAAGGTTTATAAGTTAAAAAAATTATTGGAGGAAACTCCAGAAGCTTACTATTGGATGGGATTTATAATGGCAGATGGCTGTTTTACTCCCTCTAAAGAAGGACCTAGATTTTTAATAAATTTATCTACTTTAGATATAGAACATCTAAATAAATTAGCACTATTTTTAAATCTTCCAAAAGAAAAAATTAAAAGAAATTTTAAAAAATTAGGAGGATTTAATACTACTATTGTGGAGCAATGCCGCCTCTATGTTAGAGATGCTGATAGTATTCCAAAAATATTAACTAAATTTGACATAAAAAACAAAAAAACATATAATCCTCCCGATTTTAATAAAATATTTCAAAATGTCGAAACTAATTTAATTTTATCTTTTCTTACTGGTTATATAGATGGTGATGGGACAATTATAAAAAAGAAAAAACAAGAGCAATCAATGCTAAGATTTAATGTTCATAAAACTTGGAAAAATAATTTAGAATATATTTCAAAATTCTTATATGGTTTGTATAATTTTGAAAATCCAGCAAAAATACATTTTATAAAAAATACTAATTTAGTTTGGTTATCTATAAATAAATCTGAAATAATTAGATTATTGTTAAAAGATGTGATTAATCTTAAGATACCTTTCTTAAAAAGAAAATGGAGTAAGATTAGTTTAAAAATGGATAAACAACAGAAATATAAAATTATCTATAAAAATTTTTTATTATTCATGAAAAATAATCCAAAATTTTTGCAAAATAAAAAACCAATAAGAAATATTGAAAAACAATTCTTAGTAACTACAGCTACGGCTACACGATTAAGAAATGATTATATAAAAGGAAGAATTCTATGAAAATTATAGCTATAAGCGGCTGGAAAAGATCGGGTAAAGATACCTTAGCTGAGTATCTTATTAAAGAACATAACTTCATGAGAATTGCTTTTGCAGATCCTCTTAAAGATATGGTAGCTCAAGAATATGATATTCCACGGGAACATTGCGATGATCCAGCTTTTAAAGAAGCCCCTATTCTCCACCTTCCAGTCATGCCTAAAGATGCTTTCAGTTTAAACCTCTCTAAATTCATGTGTAAAGAGTTTAGATCGGCAGATGGCCGTACTCCTATGGAATTGGTTACTGACGCTTCTGGGGCTGTTTTAGGACTTATGAGCTATAAGCAAGTGTTTGGTGCTCCTGATGCTACTCAGGTTTATTGGACTCCTAGGGCTCTTTGTATCCTTAAAGGTAGTTCTAATAGAACTGTTCGTAGTGATTTTTGGGTGGCCGAAGCTATCAAGAAGTGTAAACGATATGCCCATCCTTCTAATGATCTTCAGGGATTTGTAATCTCTGATCTTCGATATCGTTCAGAACTTGACCAATTGCGTAGGGCTTTTGGTAAGGATTTGGTTACAGTTCGTGTAAATAGATTTGACACCTGCGAATCTCAAGATCCTAGTGAAAGGGACCTTGACAATGCAGAATTTGATGTTATTATGAATAATAAAGGAACTCTCACTGAGTTCTTACTTAATGGTAGAACTTTAGTTAATAAGGAGTAGACATGTATCGTTGTGCAGTATCGGGAAAAGTTTCCCAGCCAGGTGAACCAGCGTATAAGGTAGTTACTAAGACACGCAATAAGGTTTATTTCCAAAATCAATTGGATAAGAATGGCAAGCCAGTTTTGGATGCTGAAGGAAAGAATGTAAAGTATCGTGCTGGTGAAGGACGAGAAATCGTACAAGAGATTGTAGTTTGTAAAGAAGTATTTGAAAAAATGACCGGAGGAAATAATGGATCTAAATCTGCGTAAAGCTCGTAAGCTTGAAAGTAAAATCGGTAAATATATCAATGATGCCGAACTTAAAACAGATGTTAACCTTCGTGCTAAATCTTCTATCTTGGACGCTACTTCTAAGCGTCAAGAAGGTGCAGTTCAGTTGACAAAAGATTTGGCGGATCTGGATGCTTTGAATAATGTTCGTTATTCTTTGCGTAATCAAATTGCAGCAGCTAATCAGGGAGTAGGAATTAACGCTTTGATGACTAAGCGTGAACAGCTTAAATCTAAGGCTGGTATTTTAACTAAACTCGCTTCTGCTAGTAAAGCGGTATCCACAGAAGAACTACAAGACATACTGGAAACTACTGCTAAATCTTTGGAGAAAGGCGAATCTCGTGGTTATGGTCGTACAGAAGTTACTGTAAATACTTCTGTTATTTTGGAAACTACACGAGAAGCTATTAATACAGAAATTACTTCCACTGTTAAAGCTTTGGAAGATGTTGAAGATGAATTGGCTCAAAAAAATCTTGGCGCTAAGGTAACTCTCAGTGCTCAAGACGTAGCTTTGTTGACGGCTAAAAACTTGATCTAAGCTACGAAAAACGAAGAGAGGGCATTTTATCTATCCCGAAAGGGGTGGAACATGCTGACCACGCAAGCCCAGCACTGGTTACACCATTTTTGTACGCTTATCCAAAATCCTACGCTCTAGGGCGTATTGTTGGTTGTACGCACTTACAATGGATGTTTTTTGGGGCTCGTCACTTGTTTTTTGTTGGCCCTCTCCGTTTTTATATACAAGGAGAATATATGATTAAAAAAACAAAATCTGGATATGTAGTTAAATCTGAAAAAACTGGTAAAAATCTTAGCAAGAAAACTCTTTCTAAGAAACAAGCAGTTAAACGCTTAAAGCAAGTAGAATATTTTAAACATCATCCTAAAAAAGCTGGAAAGAAATAATGTCTCAACTTAAGGTAACTTATGTAGACCACATGGGAAACGACCTTCGAGTGGTAAACTCGGCTCGAATTTCATTCGGCGGAGAATCTGAAGCTATTACTGACAGAGATAAGAAGCTTATCAAGTACTTAGCCGACAATGAACACATGAGTCCTTTTGAACATAATATCCTTACGGTTATTATTGAGTGTCCCTTATACATTCGTAGTCAAATTCACAGACATAGAACTTTTGCTTATAATGAAATTAGCCGACGATATACCTCGGATAATATCGAATTCTTTATTCCTGAAACCATTCGTAAACAAGCTAAGTCTAATAGACAAGCTAGTGAAGGCGAGTTAGAAGAAACAGAAGCTTTAAATGCTATTAACTTGATGGAAAAACATCATGAAGAATCCGAAAGAGTATTTAAGTCTTTGTTATCATTAGGAGTTCCTAGAGAACAAGCTAGAGGAATTCTACCTCAAAATCTAATGACTAAATTTTATATGACAGGGAATCTTAGAAATTGGATTCACTTTGTTAAACTTCGTATTGACAATCATGCACAAGCTGAAGTACAGTCTATTGGTAGACAGGTATTAAATATCCTTTTGGAAAAGTTTCCAGAGGCAACAAAGGCTTTAATGAATGACGAAACATCTGTTTAATAGATTCTTAACTATCTATGCTCATAAAGATGAACACTGTATTCCTAATCTAGGATTTGCATTGGGAACCGTTCTAAACAAAGCTTTAGAATTTGAACTTTCTTATACCAAAAATTTCTATCAATATTTTTATTTAGCCGCAGCTTGGACCACTAAATGTGACCACTGCGGACCAAGTTTGACAATTCATATTTTAGGTTTAGAATTGGAACTTAAAATTTATGATTCTAGACATTGGTTCTACAAAGAAAAGCGATTCTATAAACCAGGCGAAGAGATGCGTCTTTATGAAGAACGCAAGATGAAGGGTCAATTAGCAGCAGACATTGAAGAAGGTACTGTCGATCTTCTTGATGAAGACTATGGACAAGATTAAACATTTTTATTTACAACGTGAAGTGGATGTTTCTGGAACTAGCGGAACTGGTATTGTAGCTAGAGGAGTAATTCTTCCTAGTGGCGCTTGCGTTCTTGAATGGCTTACTTTCCATTCTAGTATCTGTATTTATAAAAATATAGAAGACGTAGAGAAAATCCATGGACATGAAGGGGCGACCAAGGTGGTATTAGGAGATCCTCCTCCACCTGCAAAGCCTCGAAAGAAAAAGAATGAAAAAAGCGATTAAGATAATTCAGAATAGATTGGATAATCTTAAAAAAGATTTAGATTATAACAAAGATGCCTTGAAAAATAATAGCTTGTTTGATATGGTTAACACAGATCTTTATGCTAAGATAAACGAATTAGAATTTGTTATTGGATTATTGAATGCAGAATATGACAAGAGAAGAAGCAAATCAAGAGTTGGCAAGCATCCTCCATTATCTGGTGGAGATGCATCCTGAACTTAGATTTAGTCAAATCTTATTGACGTACAGATTTGTAAAGCAGGAACGTCCTGCAAAGCCAGAAGCTAGAATTAGCTGGCAAGATGAGTTTTATTTAGAACCGCAAGAAGTACTTAAGAGAGTACGAAGGGCATTGGTGGACCTTGGCGAAGTTGCAGAATAAACAAAAATTAGGACTATTGGCAGAACAATTGGTCGCCTATGAAGCAATTAAACGTGGATTTAATGTATCTATTCCTACTTATCCAGCTTCAAAATATGATATGATTTTAGATCATAATGGTACGTTAAATAAAGTACAAATAAAAACTACATCAGTATTAACTTCGGAAAATAGATTAAATTTCAAAATTACAGGATTTTCTAATACGAAGTATAAAACGTCTGAAGTAGATATTTACATTTTAGTAACACCTTCAAATGAACTTTATATAGTTCCTAATAAGTTTATTAAAGCAAAATCTTTAAGACTATATCCTAGTAAAAAAGGAAAAGTAGAAAAATTTAAAGATAGATGGGATTTATTAAAATGAAAATTTTAAAGGATTCTGAACTTAAAAGAGTTGTTTCTGATACTGTAAAAATAGTAACACCTGAATTAAAAAAATTAGCTATAGATATGTTAGTAACCATGAAAGATAATAATGGTATAGGTCTCGCAGGCCCTCAAGTTGGTAAATACATAAAATTATTAGTATTTGATTGTGTAAATATTAGTAGTGTCGGTACAGATTGGGGAATTTTATTTAATCCTGAAATCATGAACGCTGAAGGTGAACAAGTAGGACCTGAAGGATGTTTGAGTATTCCAGGAGTAACTTGTACTGTAAAAAGATTTAAAACTATCAAAGTTAAATATTTAGGACTTGACAATAAACCAGCTTATAAGATATTACATGGATTAGCAGCACGAGTGGTGCAACATGAGATAGACCATTTGTCTGGAACTTTAATGACCGATTATAAGGAGCCCACAGATGAAACCAAATGAGTTCGTAACTAAATTGATTGAAACTCACGGTGAAGAAAAAGCCCGTGATATTATTGAAACTAACCTCAAGATCTCTACTAGCGGTGGAGCAGGTTTGTTTTTGTATAACGAAGTTAACTGGGGTTACGATCCTAAAACTAACCAGTTATCTTTCCCTAAAGAATTGGATAAAAAGCATTCTGGACTTAAACAGAAGCGTGAACAGAAGACTCGTAATTTTTATAACAATGCTCTTATTGAGCTTAACAAGAAGGTAAAAAATGGATAAAGTTAAAGAAGGTATTTTGCTCGGTATCGGAATTTTCTTGGCTTCTACATTGTTGCAATTGGGATTGAGCCTGCTGATGCTTCTCACCGAATACTAGTCCATGCTTGCAATTGCAAAGGTTCATGGAATGCTGGTATTGCTACTCAATTTCAAAAGAGATTTCCTATTGCCCACAAAGATTATCAAACATTGTGTAAAAAACATGGTGCAGCTTTGCTTGGAATGGGAGTAATGCACAAACGAATGGATTCAACTGAAACTCCAGTAGGATATTTATTCACTAGTTGGCATTATGGAAAGAATAAAGATTCAATAGATAAAATCTTGACAAACACTAAAAGAAGTGTAAGATGTTTACTTAGCGTACTTCCTAAAGATATGGAGATTCATTCTCCTAAAATTAATGCTGGTCTTTTTGGAGTACCTTGGAAATTAACTGAGAAAGTTATTAACGAAGCACTACAAGACTACCCTAATGTTAAATGGGTAGTATGGGAGTTAGAATGAGCGAAAAACTTGAACTTAGAAAAGGTGGACGACTTATCGAAACTAAATGGGTTTATGATAAGCAAGCAAAGAAGGGCGAATATAAAGAATTTGACCGTACTGCTAATGGTTTACGGCATCTCTTTGATACTTGTGTCCTGGCACCGGATGTAACGCTCAAGGATATCTTTCTTTTCCTTAATACTGAACTTGATATTTATGACACCGTTATTGGTAATTGGTGTAAAGAGATTGTTACTGAAGGCTTGACTCAGCCTGAGAAACCTTACGACCTCTCTAAATATGATCCTGAACAAATTGAATATCTTGAACTTCGTTATACTCCTGAATATGATTTGGATGGAGATGACAAAGATGTATTTTATGGTTTTCACCGCCCTGATTTCGGTGGCGTTGGAGTAGAACTTCAAAACGACGGCGATCAAGAACACTACAAAAAAGGTGATCGTATTCCTTGGGGAATTTCCTTTAGCAAAGCAAATGATTTGATTAATATTCCAGTCAAGCTTTGTGATAAATTCGTTGTCTACGAAGGTATCCTCAAATGGGATAAACAAAGCAAAGGAACTAAAGTACTCGCTGAATTCAATAATCCTAGCTATACTCTTGGTGGGATTTTGGAAGCTATCATCTGGGAAATGAGTTTCCACGGTGGGCCTGAAAAGCGAGACGAGTTCGGATCAGAACTTAAAGAAACGGTAGCCAAGATTAAATCTGGCGAAATTGACACTAAAGAGTTTAAGGAATTCGATGGCGGAACAGCAGGAGACACTGAACCTAGCGACTCTACCCCTACTTGAGTGGGGTAAGTTATTCTTATTGTGATACGGCATTGGCATTGCCACAATTCTTGCGAAGAGAGTCATCACTAACGGCGAATTGCGGGTTAGAGATGTAGATGACGCTATCAAGATGGGTCTATTTGGACCTACCCTTTATATATTTGGTATCCTATCAGTTATTTACAATATCTTCAGTTCTATACAAGATACCTTGACAAATAACAAAGATAAAGTATTATGGCGTAGTAAACGTAAGAAAACGGAGCACATACTCTATGGAAAATCCGACGAAGAAAATTGAATCTCTAGATCTACCTCCAAGTAAAAGATACTGCCTATATAAAGTAGTAGATGGTAAAGTTATATTCCAAGAAACTGGACATATCCTATGGCCTTTAAAAGTAGGTCAATCTTTCCGTATAGGTACTACTAGCCAATGGTGGAGTACTTCTATGGTTCAGGAAATTGAACGTACTGGCAAGGGAGCACGATTCCTTACTCTTAACTCAGAGTACGTCGTTGAAGAAGTATGAGCCTATCTTATTTAAAAGATAAGTATCTAATTGATAATACTGGTAAATTCTATAAAGTAGACTATATTCGTAAATTTAGTTATAAGAAACAATATCCTAAAGTGGATATTAAGATAACTGATATGAAGACTGGTAAACAATCGGCTCTATGGGCTCTTGATTATGCAGACTTTGTATTAACTTTTAAAGTACCTGACCCTTATACTACTGAGGTATTGTTTGGACGTAAAGAGGCTGAGAAAGACCCTGCTAAGACCTGAGAAAGACTTGATTGTAGGGGATGGTATCCTTGAAATCAATAAGTTTACTGGTTCTTATACGTTGTATGAGGTTACAGAGATATTGGAGTATACAGCGGATTCTTCTTCGGAGGGTCAGGCTAATTACATTTATGGGCAGGTGGTGGCGGCCAGCGATAAGACGAAGCTAGGGCAGTTTATAGGCTGCGATTTAGGAGCCCATATCGACCACACCCGAGGCTACGCAACGTACTTCCTACCGACTTATAGAGTGTTATATGGCAAAGTTCAAAAGGGGTGATGTATTAGAAGTAGTGGCTTGGGATCAAGGGGATGAACTCTGGAAACATGGTACTATTCTAATTACTGGACATAATCCTAATACTAGACATACTAAAGAAGGTTCATATTCTATACAACCTTTAAAAGGTAATATAACCTGGATTTCTATTAACTCTCAAATATTTGATGATGGTTTAGAATTTAGTAAAACTGGACCTACAGCCGTTGTTGCAGATGTCTATAGAAACCTATTGACAAATATCGGTAGTTCAAATACTATTGATATATTGTATGGGAAAAAATCTTAAACAACATTTAAAACCCTATATAGAAGACTGTAAGGCTTATATGGCCCAGCTTCGTATGTTTGAGAATCTGAAAGTCGGTACTTGGCTATCAGGAGGGTTCGGGGACCGTAAAGACATTTACGGATTAGTCACTTACATAAAACACACCAAAACTGAAATTGTAATAGATATTGATTTTTACGATGTCAGAAATAGATTAGAGAGATTCAACTGGACTACTCTAACTGTTTCTAAAACCTACAGTCCTCAATGGACCTTCATAGGTAACTCTCCTTATAAAATTAGCGAATTTAAGGTAATCAAGAATAAGAAAATGTTCTTGTTGTTATATGGCCCCAAGGTTTAAAGCAGGCGACTGGATTAGATACGCACCGAATGGCGGAGGCATAGAAGCCTACGGGGTGATTATGGCCGTTAAAGATACGATGGACGGCGGAGCTGGCTATTACCTTGTTGATTGGAAAATAGTTAAGTACGAACGAGACGTTAGAGGGCCTAATAGTTATTTCCCAGTATTTGGACTTGACAGTAGGGCAACTTTGTGCGAAGCTGCAAAAGTATTATATGGAAAAAAATAGATATACTCCCAATGGTACTGTGTTCTACGATCCTTATGAAAAGGAAGCTTGGGCCGTACAGATAGAGTATAACCTTGGAGGCGGAGGAGCACCTTTCAAAACATTGAAATGGGCTACTTGGTCTAATGAGTTCTATTTAATGGGTCTACAAGAATCTAACGAAGATCCTAATATGTATGGTTGGAAAGTAGCTACTGACGCAGATATTATCCTATATGCTACTCCAGAAATAGCTGATAAGATTAAACTTATTAAAAATATGGTTACATTTGGTTATACAGGTAAGCACTCTACTAGAAAAGAAATTATAGATGAATTGGAATGGAGATTCATAGTATGAGATATGATAGGGAGTCAGAAGGTATCTTCTTAATTAGAGAAACTGGAGATATTATTAAGTATGTGGGCGAAGCCCTTACTGACCCTCATAAAGGAGAATACGACTCTGAATATGTAGTCTTAATTCCTGGGCGGTTTAAAAAAGGCGATAGAGTCTGCTACTACGAGTTTTATGAACGTCGTGCCAATAAAGAAACTATTTACTATAATCTTACTAAATTACCAACAGATATAAACTTAGACAATATTAATCCTACAACATTAAAGGTATTATATGGACAAAAGAACTAACAAACTATTTGCAGTATTATTCTGTTTAACTGTATTAATTACTTGTGGATTATCCTATAGAATCAAACAGTTAAATGAAGAAGTTTCAGCAGCAACTCAATTAGCGGATAATGCTGCTAAGGAAGCTTTTGGTGACTGTCAAAGAATCATGAGTATTCAGGCTGCTATGGCTTATTATAATGGTTGTTATACTGCTGTTGAGGGTATGTGTGGCGGCCAAAGCAAATGCATGGAGACTTACAGACCTTTCTGTGAGGCTGGCGATTGAAACAAAGTAACACGAACAAAGGTGATTTGGGTGAGTTAAGCTTTACTCTAGAATGTCTAAAGAAAGATATTAGGTGTTCAAAACCTATAAGTAGTGAATATGGTTACGATTTAATAACCGACCATAAAGGAATTTTAAATAGAATTCAGATAAAAACTACTTTTTCCTTCGATCCAAAATCTAAAAGATATCAAGCTAATTCTAAAAGAAATAATGGAAAAATTATAACCACAGAAGATGCAGACTATCTAGTTGTATTTGTTAGTGATTTTAATGTTTACTATATTATACCAGTACATAAAATTAAAAGTGTTTCTGTCAATCTGTTTCCTACCGTAGTTAATTCTTATGGAAAATGGGAACAATACAAAGAAGCTTGGAATTTATTAAAGGAATCATGAGTCTAGAGGCGATTAGTTTTAGAGAAGGAGATATATTGGTGGATCAATCTGACCAAGAGATAGTCAAGATTGTAGAGATTCATCAAGATTATCATAGTCGTAGGAAAGACTATTTACTTGAGATTTTAAAGACGGGACATGGTTGGGCGAATATTAAGCCTGGAGAACAGTTCTGGGCTGAAGGAAAAGACGTACATTGGGTGTATAAGAAGTTGACAAAAGAACACCCAGCTTATATTTTATTTGGATCTAGAGATGAGTAAATTTAAAGAAGTACTTTTTGATGAATGGAATACTTGGTGGGATAATGAGATTCAAGTTGGAGATTTATTCCTACTCGAAGAAGACTGTTTAGCTAAATACGTCGGGAACGACAATGGATTGGCTAAACTAGAAGTAGTCGAAAGTTTTCATGAAAGTTATATTGGGCGGCATCTGCTTTATAACTATGGCCGACTGATTAAAGTACCGAGAGGTTCACAGCTTAACGCTGCTAGGATTCTATATGGCAAGTAAACTTATGCACTTCAAACGAAGGTTAGATAAGCTTAAGAAAGCTAATCCTTTTGATAAAGAATATCATGAGCCAGGTAGGCATTCCTATTGTACTTTAATTCTTATGAGTAAAGAACATGGAATACATTTTTTTGAAGTTAGAGGTTATAAACTTAAAAAAGATGGTACTATGTTGGACGTAAGTTCTTGTAACTGGACTCTAAGTGCTGGTACTTGTTCTATTGAATTAACAGAAGATAATTTACATGAGTGGAATATTTTAGAGGATTCCCCATGCCTAAGAGTACTATATGGAAGAAATTAAATATAGTAGATCTAATCCACGGTATAGAAGTGGACAGTTTTATAAAAATAATAAGTATGGATTTATCATTCAACTTATTACTAACAAAGGTACTTATGGTAAATGGGTGTTTAGGGTCGTTAGGGGCGAGATCCCTCCTAACCTTCGACCAGAGAACGCCAACTTTAGACCTGGCTTTGACGGCGTATATCAGATAGCTAAGAACTCTGAAGGCGACCCTGAAAGACTTTATCAATACGGTACTGACGCTCTAAGACAAGGTTATACCTTGATTAGTGGTAAAGGTGCAGAGGTTTTGTTTGGAATTAAAAATAGGGACTAAGTTATTTGATCCAGTGTATAAGTATGTATTAACTGTAAAAAATATTTACGTTAATAATAGTTCTTTACCTATGTCAAAATTAGATACTACTCCAGAAGATGCTTATGAAATTGAATATCACAATAGTAAGACTTTTCCTAATAAGACTTTCTGGGCAACTTTAAGTGAATTACAACAATCAAGAATAAGATTCGCCACAGAAGCAGAGGTAGTACTATATGGCAAACGGTAGACAGGTAACACACAAAGTAACCTATTCCAATGCTCCATTCAATCACACTAATAGTACTGTTACTTATTCAGATAATACTCAAGAAACTTTTGGTCATACTTGTAGTTATATTCCTGATATCGGTGATATTGAAGATATTGATATGTTTGGTAATAGGGTTGGGTGGTTTGGCGCTAATGGTATTTACACCGCAGATGGTAATCTAGGAAG
>FRDC01003959.1_pt1 | contig 15309 bp, 19 predicted proteins | sample 1106171 | NCBI WGS metagenome assembly FRDC01 (sample SAMEA3930566, study PRJEB13176) | freshwater metagenome | biome: Drinking water system; feature: drinking water; material: water | place: Singapore | collected 2014-12-20 | reverse complement strand
CTGTCGACGGACTGGCGAATCTGCTCCACTCTCTGGGCGCGTGCTTCGTCCGGTTCATTTACAAGCGCCTGAATCCTCTGTAATTCTTTGGCCCGCGCGGAAATCTGCACCTCATCTTTACCGGCTGCAGGGCGGGCCGCGGCCTGCCGCGCTCCTTTGCTCTCGGTCTCTTGGACGCCGAGCAACACCTTGGCCAGATGATCCGCTTTCCCATGTCCTGAAATCTGCATGTTCCGCTCCTTCCTGAACGCTCTCGTAATCAGCCACCCTTCTCTAAACGGTGGCCTTTACCCCTCTCGCTCCTCTTATCGGTTCTTACCCGATAGAACTTGAGCGTTCCCCAGGCGATACGGATAAATATGTTTTTGCATAGTCTTGAACCATCTTGGCGATGCCGATTCCCCCCGATTCCGCCGCACGCCGCCCGATTTCGTCATCATAAAAGGAGTGGAAATAAGCCCCATCCTTATTAGAAAGGGCTCCTTGAGGGACAGTTTCTCGCATGACCTTTAAGAGATAGGAGATGAAATACGACTCAAACTGCCGCCCCGCTTCCACAAGCTCCCGTTGAGCCTTGGCTTTGTCCTGGATATTCAATGGGATATCAATCTTCCCTGGAATCGTCGGCTGGCTAAGGGTACTCGAAGGGAAGAGAGGAGAATCCAATGCGAGATGTTTTTGCAATAGTGATACATGGTCCATGATTAACAGTAGCTTCCCTATATTATTTCAAGATTAGCCTGAAGTGCCCCTGCCGAACGAAGTGCAGACAGGATGGCAACAAGATCACGGGGGGTGACGCCCACAGCGTTCAGGGCCTGCACGACCTCTCCCAACGTGACCGTTTCATCAACCACGATCAAGCGGGATTCCTGTTCCTTGACTTCCGTCTGAACATCCGGCGTCACGACGGTTTGTCCTGCAGCATTCCCTACAAGTGGAGCTGACGGCTGCGAGACGTTCAGCGTATTCTTTACTGAGATCGTTAGATTTCCATGGGAGATGGCGCAGGTGGAAATCCGAACATGCTCGCCGAGTACGACGGTCCCAGTCCGCTCATTGACGACGACTTTCGCGATCGCATCCACCGAGACATCAAGACCTTCAATAGACGCGATATATTCCACGACTCGACCATGAAAGACCGGCGGGATGGTCGCCTTGATGTAGCCGGCGTTGACGGCCATCGCACTGCCCTTTCCAAACGCACTCTCAATGGCTTCCGCCGTCCGAATGGCTGTCGTGAAGTCCGGCTGACGCAGCAGCACGGAGACGGTCTGCCATGAATCAATGTCGACAGACAATTCCTTTTCAATGATGGCTCCGCCAGGCACGACCCCGGCAGCCTGATGATTTTTCGCCACCGTGGCCCCACCCGCCCCTCCCGTTCCACCGAGAAAGCCTCCGATAGAGACTGGGCCCTGTGCGACTGCAAAAACCTGCTGGTTGGCAGACTTTAAGGGTGTGAGCAGGAGCGTGCCCCCTTGCAAACTCTTGGCATTCGCCATCGAGGACACAACGGCATCCAGTGTCATGCCGGGTTTCGAGAAGGGAGGCAGCTTGGCCGTCACCATCACCGACGCGATGTTCCTGGTCAATAATTGAATCGGATCGATAACCAGGTGGACGCCCATCTTGTTCAACATGGACATCATCGCCTGAATCGTAAACTGCCCACCGATCACGCGATCGCCGGTGCTGTCCAACCCCACAACCAACCCATAGCCGATCAATTGGTTTTCACGTACCCCCTCGATCACACCGATATCCTTAATTCTTACGGCATCGGCCGGCACAGGGGAGAGCAGGACCGTCGTGAGAACCAATGACCAACCTAGCAGGACAGCTCGTGCACCCATACGGTCGTTATCCTCCAATGAGCTAAGAACGTTTCACGAGCACAGGATGCGCTTTTCGGCCTAGGATGATGCGTGAAAGCCACCCCTGTTCCGAGACGGCTTCGTCCGGAGCTACAGCCTGATGCTCTTCCAACGCCTGAACTCGTGTTCGACTCAACGGAATGGGAGGCAGCACATCAGCCCGACGGACCACTCCACTCCTGACCATCATCTGCAACGATTGGATATTCACCACACGACGTTTGGATATCACCTTCCCAATGGCTTGACGTTTCATCGGAGTCGGCACGGAATCCCTCACTTTAGAACGGATAGACCCAGTCCAGAATCCGGATAAACCACCCTGGCCGCTGCACATCGTCCAGCACACCCAAGCCTGAGTATTCGATTTTGGCGTCCGCAATGGCGCTCGAGGCCACGGTATTCTTGGTATCGACGTCCACGCGGCGGACAATCCCGCCGATGGTCATCAGCTGCTTTTCACTGTTCACCGTCACCTCACGACGCCCCTCAATCCGAAGATCCCCGTTGGGAAGCACCTCCGTCACGATCGCCGAGATGGTCCCTGTCAATGTACCTTCACGATTGGTAGCACCCTTCCCCCCAAACTTATTATTGGCACTTGCGTCGATCCCCATGCCACGCCTGGTTTCATCACTGAAACGGATTCCTGGTATTCCGATATACCCCATCGCGCTTCCGACAAGACTGTTCTTAATCGTCGACTCCCGTTGAGCAGCCGTGTCAGCGGACTTTGATCCTTTATGGTTTTCTGAAATCTTCACGGTCAGAATATCCCCGATTCGCATGGCGCGCATGTCTTCATAGAGATAGGCTCGTCCGTTTTCTTCCTGCCAGAGCGAACCAAGCGTCTTCGGAGGAGGGAGCGGCGGCACAGTTACCTTACTCGACGGACTTGGCGGACTTAAACATCCCTGCAGAGCAATGGTGATGATCAGGCTAAATGCCGCCATAGAGAGCGAAGCCACGTGAGGTTGAACATGCGCGTCGGGCATTGCCACGATTCCGTTAGAACTCCACTTGAACAAGGTTAGGAGCCACGACTTTTGCTCTGAGCTCTCGCCCTGAATCCACATTGGCTACCATGATGGTCTGTCCCACTTGGCCGTTAGACTTGGTGATCCCATAGGTCTGAATCGAGAGTCCCCCTCGCCGCGCTTCGATCATCACCCGATCCCCCTTCTTGATTACAAGCGCGGGTTTCACAAACCCTGTGCGTAACGGAGTATCCGGTTGGAGCGGGCGCGCCGCACTTTTTCCAACCACCTCATCTCGACTCGTGACAAACGGGTGATTCAATTGAAGCACCCGCACTTTGACCGTCTTGAGATCGCCGGCTTCAATCACTTCGTCAGGTTTCAAAAATCGTGTCGGAACGATCGCGTCAACCGTCGCTGAAACATCCGCAATCACTTGAATCGTCTTCCAAGGTTTTCGATCCACTGTGACGGCAATATGGAACACTCGTCGTCCCAACCCTTCATCCGAAGCAGACGGGAGCACGCGCAACTCCACAGCCCCTGCCGGAATCGGCACGGCCTCGGAAGGATCGAGCACCGTCACGGACACGTTCTTGATCCTCTCGCTCCACTCTTCCTCCAGATACTTTTGGATCGCCCCCATAAGACGTTCAGGCGAGAGGTCACGGGGACTGGGCTGAGCTGCTTCGTGCCCAACTCCTCGATGATTCGAACCTGAGGGCACCGTTGAAACCATGCGGGTGTCGGTGCGCGAACCCGCCATCGCCGTGTCCCCTGCCAGGCAGACCTCACTCGAAACCAGTAGGAGTATGAAGATTGCGTATGGACGCATAGGTACTCCTTATCGACGGAGGTTATTGGCAATGGACATCATTTCATCAGAAGCCTGAATGGTCTTTGAATTGATTTCATAGCTTCGTTGAGCAATGATCATATTCACCATTTCTTCGGCTAAATTCACATTGGAGCTTTCCAAGAACCCCTGTTGAATGGTGCCAAATCCGGTCGTAAACCCTCCCGTTCCTTGTGTTGGAGGCCCGGAAGCAAAACTGTCGATAAAGAGGTTGTTTCCCATCGCCACGAGGCCTGACGGATTGTCGAACCGAGTGAGCTGGATTTGCCCGACCTGTGACGCCTGCGTGACACCAGGAAGCAAGACGGAGACGGTGCCGTCCTGGCCGATATCCACCTTGAGGGCACCAGAAGGGATCGTGATGACTGGATTCAGCAAATCCCCGTCCCCCGTCACAAGGTTCCCTACATTGTCTCGTTTGAACGATCCGTTCCTGGTGTACATGATCGTTCCGTCCGGACGAGACACTTGAAAGAACCCTGAGCCGTCAATCGCCAAATCCAGCTCGTTGTTCGTTTGACGCATATTGCCCTGCAGCCATTCTTTGGCGACCGTCGTCGGGCGAACCCCCGCACCTACCTGGATACCAACTGGGAAAACGCCAACATTGGACGCGTTCGTGCCAGGGAGCCGTTGGATCTGATACAGCAGGTCTGCAAACTCGGCGCGGCTGCGTTTGAACGAATTGGTGTTGACGTTAGCCAGGTTGTGGGCAATGGTGTCGACATTGATCTGTTGGGCCGTCATCCCTGTCGCTGCGGTCCACATGGCACGAATCATGGCATTCCTCCTACCTACGAGCGGCTTGTGAGGGTCTGATCAGTACTCCCCTACTCACAGCCGTTTAAACCACCCTTCCGACATCTTGGATCGCCACTTCCACCATGCGATCAAGTGTTTGGATCAGCTTTTGCATCGACTCATACCCGCGCATGCCCTGAATCATCTTCACCATTTCGCCGATGGAGTTGACGTTAGACTCCTCAATGTGCCCGGCCTGGACTTGGGGATTCTTGGCCACCGCGCCTTTCTCTGAGAAAAAGAGACCGTCCGAAGATTTCTGTGGCATCTCCCCTTCTGGAAATTCCATGATTTTGATCTTTGCGACGGACTTGTCATCAACCTTGATTTCACCCTGCGGTGTGATTTCCAACTTCCCAACCGGGATTGTAATCTCACCCTTCATCCCCATCACCGGATGTCCAAGGCCTGTCACCAACCGACGTTCCCGATCCAGCGAAAACATCCCATTGCGGCTGTAGCGAATACCTTGTGGTGACTTGATTTCAAAGAACCCCGGCCCTTGGATGGCGACGTCGAGCGGATTACCCGTGAGCCTGATCCGCCCAGCTTCGAACGTCGTTTTCAGGAGATGCGGCGCGACGAATGTGCGCTCCGTCGGCCCAAAGGGTCTGGCCATCATCTGCTGCACGAGTCCTGAGGAGTGACTGAAAGCCGGAATCACATTGTGGAGTCGGGGGAAAATCGCTTTGAAGGCCTGCTCATCTTGCTTGAAGCCCGCTGTATTCACATTGGCCATGTTGTTGGCGAATACTTGCATCCGCCGCTCGTGAGCCAGTGCGCCGGATAAGATGGGATAGATACCACGGTTCATTTGTCAGCTCCTTCTATTGTCCACAAGGACTAGAGCAACCCCTATGCCACAGTTATTCAGAGTTAGACGCATGGCACGTGCACCACAAATCCAGCCAAATGTGTGGGGAACGCTCATGATTCTTTCAAAATGACGCCGGCGCGCATGCAGGAGGCCGATCATGAAGGTGAATCTTTACCCAGAACAGGTGCAAAACATTCCTAGCGGAATCTCGATAACTTGGGCAGCGACATTCTCGCGCTACCACCTCGCTTCACATACAGCTGGTTGACAGCCAGCTTGCGATGGATGCTGCGCGGAACCTTGAACTGAGAAGCGGAATCTCACATCACCAGAACCAGCCATCTACCTAGAGCCGGTTATCCAGATATACGGGCGGAGATGGGTCGACTGATTTCAGATGGACGCGAGGGACGATCGATTACGTCGCGCAAACCATCTTCTACTCGGCAGGAAGGAGAAGGCCGACCACCCACAACACGGTCAACTTGGCGTTTGCAAATAGGCCTTGAGCCGAATAATGGCTTTAGTATGGATCTGGCAAACTCGTGATTCGGTAACTTTGAGAATCTCTCCGATTTCCTTCATCGTCAGTTCCTCATAATAATACAACGTCAGAACCAGTCGTTCTTTTTCCGGCAACGATTGAATCGCCCCCGCGATGGCTTCACGTTCCCGCTCGTTAACCAGTGCGGAGAGTGGGTCAGGATTGTGCGTGTCAGCCAGCATCTTGACGACTTTGTGTCCATCGGGCTCATGGAGGCTTAAATCTTCCACGCTGATCATCACCGCGCCCCTGGCCCTGGTGATAAAGTCGTCGAGCTCATCTCGCGACATCTTCAGCTCCGCCGCCACCTCTTCATCATCGGGTGGGCGGCCGAGGCGGCTCATCAACATGACATGCGTTTTTTGGAGAAGGCCGATTCGTTCATGAACCGACCGTGGGATCCAATCCATCGAGCGAATTTCATCGAGCATTGCACCACGGATCCTGAACTCCGCATAAGTCTTGAATTTGGCCTCACGCGTCGGATCATACTTCTCCATCGCATCCATCAACCCGATCGTGCCGACCGAAATCAGATCCTCTGCATCCAGATAGGCCGGGAGGCGAAATGCCAGGCGATGGGCCATGGCACGAATGACATGGGCAAACTCCTTGATCAACTGTTCGCGCCTCGTCACCTGGCTCGAGACAGACTGCCGCTCGCGTGATGCTGCCGTCTTATTCATGATCCGCCTGGTCAGTGTGGTAGTCGACTAACGCACCTGGGCTAAACCTTGCCAAAGCAGTTGTACCGAACTTTTGGGAATATCCGGCTTCGGCCACTGGACAACCTGTTGTGCCAGTCTCTTGAACGCTTGAGCCGACGGTGCGTCTGGGAAGGCATCACAGACGGCTTTCTGCTGCATCACGGCCAACCGCACATAATCATCGTCTGGAATCGCCCCGGTAAACTCGATCGCAACATGCAGAAACCGATCTGCGGCGGTATCCAATTTACCAAAGACCTCGGCCGCTTCACGTGGGCTCTTTGCTTGATTGACCAATACCTTAAATCGACGTTCTCGATATTGACGGGCCAAGACTTTGATCAACGCATACGCGTCGGTCAAAGAGGTCGGTTCAGGCGACACGACGACAATCGTCTCATGAGCCGACGAAGCGAAGAACGTGACGTTCGGCGAGATGCCCGCACCGGTGTCGATCAGCAGCACATCCACCTCAGCCGCCAACTGTTCCAACTGTTCCAGAATCATCAACCGCTGACTATCCGACAACTCCGTCAGACCGGGTACGCCGGAACTCGCCGGAAGCACCTGAATTCCCAACGGCCCCTTCAACACAATCTCATCCAGCGTGCGTGTCCCAGCCAACACATCCTCAATCGTGTAGCGAGGAATCAGCCCCAAGAGCACGTCAAGATTGCCTAAGCCGAGATCTGCATCTAACACCAGGACCCGTTTTCCGATCCTCATGAGTGCCATGGCGAGATTCGCAACGACATTGGTTTTCCCGACCCCTCCTTTGCCGCTGGAAACGGCGATCACCTGGGTATAGTTCGCACCGGAGATGCCCGCATCAGCGATGGCGATCTCGGGAATCCTGATTCGTTGCTGCATAGTCCATCCTCCAACAGGTTATTCTGGAACTCTCTGCTTACATCAATACAGAAGCTGGCTCATGTGACCTGACCGCCCGCCCGGTTGGCAGCTGTGCACCAACATAGCGATGAGCCATTAAACAGTCTGCCAACCGTTCAGGTGACGCGACTTCAAGATCTTCGGGAACCCGTCGCCCGGCACTCCAATAGGACAATGGCACACCTGTTTGATGGGCGAGCTCAAACATCGTTCCAAATGATTCGGTTTCATCGAGCTTTGTAAAGAGCAGGCGTAGTTGCGGAAGCTCTCCCGCACGATCCACGAGTCGACGGAGGTCTTGCTCTCTGGTCGATGCCGGCAGTACCAGGTGCGTTGTAATCGTCGTCCCCCCTTGGAACAACCGATGAAGTTCTTTGATTGAAGCGATCTCATCCAGACCTGCCCCAGGCATATCGATGAGCACGAGATCGGTCTGTGCATGCCGTCGTAACCCCTCATGTACCTGCCGAGCCGAGAGACCGGTTGCAAAGGGCACGCCAATCACTTTCGCATACCGCCGTAACTGCTCAACCCCTGCTTCACGATAGGCATCAAAGGTGATCAGAACGACGGACTTGCGCTCTTCGAGACGATAATAGGAGGCAAGTTTTGCCGCAGCTGCGGTCTTTCCTGCCCCGCTGGGACCGAGCAGCACCCCGATGGCACGATCTTTTTTCCCCTTCAACAATGGTCCGCTCGTGCTGATGTATCGAGCGATCTCGTGTCGGAGCGCCTGCGTGACAAGATCCTCACGGTACGGGCCATTTTTTTCTCCCGCCTGCCGAACGCCGTTGACAACCAACTCGGCCGTTGATGAACGCATCCCCTGCTGGATGAATGAACGACTCAGTGTCGCAAACAGAGGCGGTAGATGACGCTCCGATGGTCGGCTATCCTCCGGTAACGAGTTTCCCAATAATCGACTCACCTCCCCCAACTCCGTACAGAGAGATCGAAGACGCCCATCCCTCTGCCCGTGTGACATGATCGGTGGCCGGACGACAGGCTGCTCAGGCCTGGCTGGAGAAGGCTGCCCCAACGTCGGCGTCAATATAGATTGCAGGGTCTGCTGAAAGTTTTTCCCCGCGGCCGACGTAGGAGCTACAGAATCAGGTTGTGGCAGTCCCGCGGCCGCTTTTGGCTCGTTTATCGGTGGTGAAGGACGTGAGAGTTCCTGGTCAGAAGCAGCCATCACTTCGAGGACAGGGCGATTGAATGCACGCAGCAATCGGCCTCCTTCCCGTACCTCTTTCGAGGATAGGATGATGGCGTCAGGGCCCAATTCCTCCTTAATCGCACGCATGGCGTCCTGCATCGTGAGCGCATGAAACGTTTTGATCTTCATGAATCCTCTTAGGATGATTGCGCCAATTCACCGTCAATCCGCACAGTATCCAGCGATTGCAATCTCACGAGTGCATCGACTTCATTAAGACCCATCACAGGAACTGAGTGCAGAATCCGGTCACTCATCCGTCGGAGGTGACGACGAACGGATTGCGAGCAGAGCACGACCGGCTGCTGGCCTCGCGCCGCGACTCGCTCGGCCGCCTGCTTCATACCGCCAAGCAACTTATGCGCAAGCGTCGGATCAAGATTCAACGCGGCTCCCGGTTGTAACGCTGCCGCTTGATCTGCCAAAGACCGATCCAACCGTGGGTCGAGTGTAATGACCTGTAAAGTCCCATCTGCGGCCTGATATTGTTTGGTGATCGTTCTGGCTAACGCCTGCCGAGCATGTTCCGTCAGGATATCGGCATCTTTGGTACTTCCGGCCTGATCGGAGATGGCCTCAAGAATCGATCGAAGATCACGGATGGGAATCCCTTCTTTCAGAAGATTGCCCAGAATCCGAACCACCGTCCCAAGCGGTAACAACGTCGGAATCAACTCTTCCACGAGCTTTGGATGCATCTTCCCGGCTTCATCAAGTAAGGCTTGTACCTCTTGCCTTCCCAGTAACTCGTGGCCATGGCGCTTGATCAATTCCGACAGATGGGTGGCAATAGCGGAACTCGCATCGACCACCGTGTACCCGGCTATTTGAGCCTGTTCGCGACCAGCCTCCGGCACCCAAATGGCCGGCAAACCGAATGCTGGCTCTTTCGTCGGAATCCCTTGCACCAAGCCTCGCTGACCCGTACCGGGATCGATCGCCAAGAGGTGACCGGGCAAGACCTCGGCTTTCGCCACCTCGACGCCTTTGAGAATGATGGCATATTCATTTGGACGCAATTGCAGATTGTCTCGAATATGAATCGGCGGCACGACGAAGCCCATGGCTTCCGCAAATTGCCGTCGTAACGCTTTGATCCGATCCAACAACGCCGTCCCTTGGGTGCCTTCGACGAGCCCGATCAATCCATACCCCACTTGCACTTCCATGAGGTCGAGCGGAACGACTCGTGTTACCCCCTCATCCACCTTCGCAGCAACGGGTGTCGGCGCCACAGGTTCCTGGATCTGCTCCTGCCGGTGGAGATGATAGGCCATCCATGCCACGATGCCGCCCAGTACTAAAAACGCCAGATGCGGCAAGCCCGGGACGAGCCCGAGAGCGAGCAGAATCCCGGCGGCAATGCCTACCGATTTGGATGAGGTCAACAACTGCTTGGTCATTTCGCCGCCGAGGTCGGTCTCCGACGCAGCACGCGTCACCACAATACCGGCCGCAGTGGACACGATGAGTGCGGGAATCTGTGCGACCAACCCTTCACCGACGGTCAACAGCGTGTAGGTCTGCGCGGCCAACGCCGGGCTCATACCCTGCTGGAGAATTCCGATCGTCAACCCTCCAAGGATATTCACCAGGATGATGATGACAGCGGCAATGGCGTCCCCGCGAACGAATTTACTCGCACCGTCCATCGCCCCGTAGAAATCGGCTTCTTCCGAGATTTCACGGCGCCGGCGCCTGGCCTCTGCCTCATTGATCAAACCGGCATTGAGGTCCGCATCGATACTCATTTGTTTGCCGGGCATCGCATCTAACGTAAACCGAGCCGCCACCTCAGCCACACGCCCCGCCCCTTTCGTCACCACGACGAAGTTGATGATGACGAGGATGGCAAACACGACCAGCCCGACCGTGTAATTGCCACCGACCACAAAACTGCCAAACGCTCGGATGACCTCGCCGGCCGCACCCACACCTTCATTCCCGTGCAGCAAGATGAGGCGCGTCGAGGCGATATTCAGGGACAGGCGCAACAGCGTGATCATCAACAGAATCGATGGAAACACAGAGAACTCGATGGGGCGGCGCACTTGCAGGCCGACGAGCAAGATAATCACGGACAACGTAATATCGAAACTGAGCAACAGATCCAGCAAGAATCTCGGCAACGGCAACAGCATCACCATGATGATCGCCACCACCCCGAGGGACATGACGATATCCGGATGCTTGATCAGAGGTGTTCGCTCAAGTGTTTCAGTTTTCGTAGCCATGGATGGTGGTACTCACGATGCGATTACGCCGTGACACCTCTGGCTCGATACACATAGGCCAGAATTTCGGCAACCGCGCGGTAGAGATCGGCTGGAATTTCTCGTCCGATCTCGACCAGCTTGAAGAGCGTTCGTGCGACGAATTTGTTTTCAACGACCGGCACACCATGATGCCGTGCAATTTCGCGGATCCGTTCGGCGATCAGCCCAGCCCCTTTGGCAACGACGACTGGCGCCGTCATCTTGCTGGCATCATATTTGAGCGCAATGGCCAGGTGGGTCGGATTCGTGACCACGACATCTGCGGTCTTCACGGCAGCCAACATCCGTTTCTTCACCAGCTCCCGTTGAGCCATCCGTACACGGCTCTTGATCAAGGGATCACCTTCCGTGGCCTTGTGCTCTTCCTTAATCTCTTGCTTGGACATGCGGAGACTGCGTTCCCACTCGTATCGTTGATAGAAATAGTCCAGGACGGCCAGCACGACGATCGCTCCAGATACGGCCAGTGCCACTTTGACCGCCAGTCCCCCCGCGACCTGTAAGGCAGGGCCCATATCAAACTCGATTAACCCAGGTATCTGGAGGATATCGTGACGGACCATTAAGACGCCGATGCCCGTAACGATGGCGATCTTGAGCAGCCCCTTAATCAGCTCCATCACGGAACGGAGCGACGCCAAGCGTGAGAGCCCCTTCAAGGGGCTGATGCGGCTGAAATCCAATTGCAGCGCGTTGGCACGCCACAGAAACCCGGTTTGTGCCAGGGACACACTGCTTCCTGCCAACAGGATACCGGCGATAATCGGAAGACTCAGGGTCAGAACCGTGACCCCGGTTTGCACGACGACGGCATAGACCTGCTCGATCGAGAGATCCCGATAAAAGGACGGAGAAAATGAGAGGGTCAGCCCCCGGCGAGTCATGTCGGTCATTTTTTCTAAGCCAACCGGCATCGCGGCAGCCAATAGCCCGATACCACCCAACAGAATCGCTGCCGTGGAGAGATCTCGGCTGACCGCAATCTGCCCCTGCCGCCTCGCCTCTTCTTTGCGTTTGGGGGTCGCCGGTTCTGTCTTATTCTGTAAGTCGTCAGCCATGACCGAGGACCTTGAGCAACCCGTTGATCGTAAACTGCAGCTGTTCGATCTCCCGCACGAGCAACCCGATGATGAACGGCATCGAAAGCCCCAGCACCACCAACCCTCCAATAATGGTGATCGGGAAACTCATGACGAACACGTTGATCTGCGCGACGGCACGCCCGAGAATGGCGAGCAGGATATTGATCAACAAGATGACGACGAGCACCGGTGCCGCCAGTTTCAACCCAATGGTGAACATCTGTTGTGAGAGCCGTAACACACCGTCGCCTGCCACGCCCGGCAGCGAGGCGCCAAAGACCGGGATGGCCTCATAGCTAGAGATGATCGTCGCTACGATCAGCATATGGACATTCATTGAGAGGAACACCAATGACGCCAGGAGGGTAAAATATTGCGCCATGAGGGGGACGTGGTACGAAGTCGCTGGGTCAAAGAGTTGGACGACGCCAAACCCCATCTGTACACCGACCAATTCACCGGCCACTTCCAGCGCGGCAAAAAACAGCCGCACCGCCAATCCGATCGCCAACCCAATCACCATTTCACTTAGCAACCCCGCGGCGAGCACGCCCGGATCATGAGACATGGCCGGAAGCCGAATGGACGGCGCCAGGAGGACACCGAGAGCCAATACCAGGGCCGCTTTGACTTTCATGGGCACGACTCGGCCGCTGAGCACCGGTAGCGCTGCCAGAAGCCCGCCGATGCGTGAAATGAGGACAAGGAACGCCTCGAACTGCGGGAGCAGAATGTTGATTGACTGCGTCGCGGTCATAGCCCTGGCTACCGTACGTAGTTCGGAATATTCATGAGCAGATTCGACATAAACGTCGTCATGACATTCAACATCCATGGGAGAAACAACAAGAGTGCACCGAATAGCGTGATCAATTTCGGCACAAACGTCAGCGTCGCTTCGTTCAGCTGGGTCATCGCCTGGAAGGCGCTGACTAAGAGCCCGACGACGAGGCTCAGCCCGAGAATCGGAGCTGAGATGAGCAACGTGGTTTCCAACGCCTGTCGACCCAGTTCAGTCACGAGCTCTGGAGTCATGCGCGCGCCTCCCCATCAGTCAGTTGCCCTCAGCCACACGATTACACTGAGTCGCAGCACCGTTACTGAAAACTGCGGACCATGGATCCGACGACCAGATACCAGCCGTCGGCCAACACAAACAGAATCAATTTAAACGGCAGCGAGATGACGACAGGAGGCAGCAACATCATACCCATCGACATCAGAATACTGGCGACCACCATATCGACGATCAAAAAGGGAATGTAGATCAAGAACCCGATTTGAAACGCAATCCGGAGTTCGCTGAGAATAAAGGCGGGAATGATGGTCTGGGTGGGAATCTGATCCACGTGGTCTGGTTTCGGCACTCGACTCAACGACATAAACAGTTCAAGATCTTTGTCCCTGACCTGGCGAAGCATAAAGCCGCGCACCGGCTCGATCCCTTTCTTCCACGCGTCTTCGTACGAAATCTGTTCGGCCATCAGCGGCTGCAGGGCGTTGTTGTAGACCGTCTGACCAACAGGGGCCATGATGAAGATCGTCAGGAACAAGGCCAATGAGAGCAAGACCTGGTTCGGCGGGACCGATTGAGTCCCCAGGGCCTGCCGAAGAAACGACAGCACAATGACGATTCTGGTGAACGACGTCACCATGATGAATAGCGCCGGTGCCAAGGACAGCACCGTGAGAAGGATGAGGATCTGAATGACGGTGGCCATTTGTTTCGGGCCACCGCTTCCCAAATCGATGCTCACCGATGGACCGTTCCCTGCCGCCTCAGCCGACGTCAGCAGTAGGAGCGTCCCTACCACCACGATCCCCGCCAACATGCCGTAAGAATTCCTGCTATTGAACATGACGTCCTTTGTCGTGCTGGTCGGCGCCAACCGGTGGACAGCGAAGCCACGACGCAAAAATCGATTGGTGACCTGCAATCGAATCCGACAATGTGTTGAGAGCCTTTCCGTCCAGGGCTTCACGCAATTGTGCCGAATCACCGATCCGGCCGAGCGGCACCAGATCCGTCGCGGTCGTACCCACAATCAAATACTCGTCCGCCACGGACACCAGGCTGATCGCTTTACGTGGCGCGATGTAGCTACTGGCCAGGACACGGATAAGCGGACGCCCGCCGGAGGCATCGAGACGATGGCCGAGAAATCGTCTGGCCACCAGGGCAGCAATGCCGATCAACAGTAGGACGATGGCCAACGCCGAGATGGTACGGAACAAACTCTCCCAGAGATCAATCACGGCTCGACTCCCGACGGTTCAACGGAGTTGCTGAACTCGCTCCGCCGCACTGACCACATCGGTCAGTCGAATCCCGAATTTCTCATTGACGACGACCACTTCTCCACGGGCAACGAGTTTGTTGTTCACCATCACTTCCATCGGTTCACCGGCCAGCTTGTCGAGTTCAATCACCGAACCCTGCGCCAATTGCAGAAGATCACGGATCGCCATTTTGGTCGACCCGACATACACTGCAACGGACATCGGAATGTCCAGAATGAAGTCGATGTTTTTGGGGGCCCCTGACGTTTCCGCGTTCTGAACGGGCGGGAATGAGGTAGGCTGCGGTGACGCGCCACCACCCAATCCAGCGGCGTGTGGATCAGTCTGCATCGTAGAATCGGATTCAGCCATGTTTTGCTCGCTTCATCACTATGGGATGATTCTGGTTACACGACATGCGTGATTGCCCTTGTACACGCCAGGACTTCCCTGAAATTTGTGATGCCCTTCGATATAACAATCGAGCGGATCTCCCGGGCGCTGATCCAGAAGCACCACATCGCCCAGCGAAAAGTTCATGACGTCCTTCACCGTCACCGTCGCGGTACCCAGCCGAACCGTGATCGGAACCGGACAGTCTTGTAACCGCTCTCGAAATCGATTCGACCATTCCCCATTTTGATCGATATGATCAGACACCAGACCGGAATAGAGTTTTTCCTTGATCGGCTCGAGCATCGCATAGGGGTACACGATATGAAGCTCTCGTGTGGTTTCGCCTAAAATGACTTGCAACGTCACAACCATCACGATCTCCGAGGCGGTGACGATCATCGCAAATTGCGGATTGCTCTCCGACCGAAGGTATTCCACCTTCACGTCCAGTACCGCGTGCCAGGCCTTCTCAAGGTCGCCGAACGCCTGAAGCAGGAGTTTCTTGACGATCCGGAGTTGCACGGCAGTAAAATCGCGCCCCTCCGGCTTCACGTGGGTTTGTCCTTTTCCGCCGAAGAAATAGTCG
>FRDC01004200.1_pt2 | contig 15422 bp, 8 predicted proteins | sample 1106171 | NCBI WGS metagenome assembly FRDC01 (sample SAMEA3930566, study PRJEB13176) | freshwater metagenome | biome: Drinking water system; feature: drinking water; material: water | place: Singapore | collected 2014-12-20 | reverse complement strand
CTACCGGGGTCCTTTTTCCACGCCGATCCACACGATAGAAGATTGGAAAGTATCGCGTTAGAACGAATATCCCGCTGAACCCCGATCACCGAGGGCATCCGCCACCTATCGAACGTCTCCGTCCGGCGCCGGACACATGACAGCAAGTAGACCAGTTCCGAAATCCGGCGGGCGTTAAGACCCGCCGCTCTGTCAGTTTAACAAACGTCTGATCCGTCGCAGACGCTGCCCGAAAACGGACAGGCAGCTCTTACCAAAAACTTCTGATACAACATAACTCGTTAAACCTTGGTGACGAGCTACCAACGTTCTCAATCGTCCGCCTGCTGCTGCCAGCTATCGATCGCGACGTGGTCCTGGAAGCGCTCCTCTAGCGACACTTACGGCAACAGGTTACGAACTTCGGCGCGTTCGTCTCGGGACAGAGCAAGGTCTTCGCCGAACATGCCCGAGGGTCCAAGGAACTCGTTGACCACGCCATCAGGATTCGCGCGCGTCCAAGTTTGAGCCATCATTTTTGCGTTCGGATCGTCGACTGCTTGCCGATCGCCGCGTACGAACAGGACCCATGCTGCAATCGCCCGAAGGATAGTTGGGGAGGATCGCCCCGCGGCACGATTGTCGGCCAGCGTGGCGAGCCAGCGTGCGCCGATCTTCTGCGAACCATCCGCGGCAATTTGTATCAGTCGATGCGGCAGCGCAGGATTGCGGAAGCGGGCAAGCAGCAGGTCGGCGTAGCGATTGAGATCCTGCCCCGGACTCGTTCGGATAGTAGGTGCGGCCTCATCTCGCATCAGGCGGCCAATGAGCGGCCCGATGGCAGGATCGGCGATGGCCTCGTGAACAAAGGCATGCCCACGCGCCAGCCCCAGGTAGGCTAGCGCCGAATGTGCGCCGTTCAACATGCGCAGCTTGGCGGTTTCAAAGGGCACCACATCGTCGACGAAGGCGGCGCCGGCGAGATCCCAGCGCGGCCGGTCGCCGGCAAAGCGATCCTCGATCACCCACTGGCTGTACGGTTCGGTAATCACAGCGCCCTCGTCGCGCAGACGGAGCATGCTTTCCGCGGAATCAAGGTCTGTCGCCGTCGTCGCGGGAACGATCCGATCGACCATCGTGGCGGGGCAAGCCCATGTCCGCTCGAACCAGCGACGGTGCGACGGTGAGAGTGTATCCAGATGTTCGCCCAGCCGCTGCCGCAGCACGCCACCATTGTTCGACAGGTTATCGCAGCTGATCAGCGTCAGTGGTGCCAGTCCGGCATCGTGCCGCGCGATGACCGCCTGGGCAAGATAGTCGTAGATGGAGCGTGGGTTCGCGCCGGCCACGGGAGCGCCTGCCTTCGCCCCCTGCGCATACCCCTTTTCAGTCACGGTCAGCGTTACGATCCGCGTCTCGGGCAAGGCGAGTGCCGCACTTACGCGCCCCGGCGATTCGGGCGCGACGATCACGTTGGTCACGGCTTGGATCAGCCGTATCGCCAGGCCGCGGGCCTGCCGCTCCGTGACGGTGTACAGACAGCTCTGAGGTGCGAGCTGGTCGCGCACCTGCTGCGAACGCAGCGACACGCCTGTAATTGCCCAGTTGCGATCGCCCGCCGCCATCGCCAGATCGGTGTAGGTCGCCTGATGCGCGCGGTGGAATGCACCGATGCCCAAATGAACGATGCCCGCACGCTGCTCCTGGCGATCATAGTCACCGCGCGCCACGGCGGCAGGCAGCCGATCGGCGGTCTCGGCGGACAGCCTCACAGCCGATACGCCCGGCGGACCAGCCCGCTGGTCAATTCCTGTGCGAGATCGGCCGCCTCCCAATCCTGCAGGCGATGTTCGGCGACCAGGCGGGCGAGAAAGGCGCAATCCACGCGCCGCGCGACGTCGTGGCGGGCCGGAATGGAGAGGAAGGCACGGGTATCATCGTTGAAGCCGACCGTATTGTAGAAGCCGGCCGTTTCCGTCGTCATTTCGCGAAAACGGCGCATGCCTTCGGGGCTGCCATGGAACCACCAGGCGGGGCCGAGCCGCAGGCAGGGATAATGACCGGCAAGCGGCGCGAGTTCGCGCGCATAGACGCTTTCGTCGAGCGTGAAGAGGATGATCGTCAGGTCGGAGGCGTTGCCCACGACGTCCAGCATCGGCTTTAGCGCCTGCACGAATTCAGTCCGCGTCGGAATATCGGCGCCCTTGTCGCGGCCATGGCTGGCGAACAGGCCGACATTGTGGTTGCGATAGCTGCCAGGGTGGATCTGCATCACCATGCCATCGTCCAGCGACATGCGTGCCATTTCGGTCAGCATCTGCGCGCGGAACAGTTCGGCGTCTGCCGTCGTCCAGGTGCCGCCGACGATCCGCGCGAACAACGCTTCCGCCTCCGCCGGCGTGAGATCGGCGGTGGCGACCGTCGGGTGCCCATGATCGGTTGCCGTCGCACCGGCGGCACGGAAGTCCGCGCGACGGCGGCGGTGCGCGGCCAGATACCCCTGCCACTGAAAGACATCCTCACCGGTGAGTTCGCCGAAGCGCTGCATCGCGCGCGCGAACTGTTCATGCTCGACATCAATCACGCTGTCAGGGCGATAGGTAGTGACGACCCGCCCCTTCCACCCGGAGGCATGAATACGGTGATGCGCATCCAGATCGTCGTGTGCGCCCTCGGTCGTCGCCAGGAAGTCGATGCCGAAGCGGTCGAACAGCGCGCGCGGACGGCAGGTATCGCTCGCCAGCGCATCGCCGATACGATCGAAGTAGCGGTCGGCGGTGCTGCCATCCAGCACCTCTTCAAACCCAAACACCTCGGCAAAGACGTGGTCGAGCCACAGGCGCGACGGCGTGCCCCGAAACAGGTGATACCGTTCGGCAAAGGTGCGCCACGCCTCGCGACGATCGGTCGCGGGTTCGCCGTCACGCCGCGGGATCGCCAGCGCGTCAAGCGGCACGCCCTGGCTGTAGAGCATGCGGAAGATGTAATGGTCAGGTTGGAGCAGTAGCGTGGTCGCATCGCTCCAGGGCTGGTTGTCGGCGAACCAGCGCGGATCGGTGTGGCCATGCGGGCTGACGATCGGCGCATCGGCGATGGTCGCATACAGCGCGCGTGCGATGTCGCGCTGGACGGGATCGCTTGCGAACAACCGGTCGGGATGGAGCGCCAGAAGCCGGCTCACGCCTGTGCCTCCGTCATCTGCCGGGCATGGATCAGCCCGTGTTCCAGTCCTCGCAATTCGGCGAGCCCGCGCAACCGGCCGATCAGCGAATAACCGGGGTTAGTCACCTTCTCGAGATCGTCGGCCATCTGGTGGCCGTGGTCGGGACGCATCGGGATAGCACGCTGCTCGCGCGTGCTGAGAGCGACGACTTCGGCGACCACCGCAGCCATCTGCGCATCGCCGCCCAGATGTGCGGCCTCGTGGAAGGTGCGCTCACCCTCATGCGCGACGGCCCGCAGGTGGAGGAAGCCGATACGACCGCCCAGGCGGCGCACCATCCCCGGCAAGTCGTTATCGGCGCGCGCACCGAATGACCCCGTGCAGAAGCAAAGTCCGTTGGCCCGGCTCGGCACGCGCGTGAACAAGGTGGCGACATCCGCCTCAGTACTGACCACGCGCGGCAGGCCGAAGATCGGGAAGGGCGGATCGTCGGGATGCACCACCAGTCGGATGCCAGCCGCTTCCGCCGCCGGGCAGACCGCTTCGAGGAACTCGATCTGATTGGCACGCAGCCGGTCCGCGTCCACATCGCGATAGGTCGCGAGCGCCTGCAGGAATTCGGGCGAGCTGAAACTTTCCTCGCTGCCCGGCAGCCCGGCGATGATCGTGCGTTCGAGCCTGTAGCGCGCGGCATCGTCCATCGTCGCGAACCGCTGCGCGGCCCGCTGCTGCATCGCGGGGGTATAATCATCCGCGGCGCCGGCGCGTTGCAGGATGTGGATGTCGTAGACCGCGACCGCTTCCCATTCGAAACGCAGCGCACGGGCGCCATCGGGCAGCCGCCAGGCAAGGTCCGTACGCGTCCAGTCGAGCAGCGGCATAAAATTATAGGTGACGGTCGTGATGCCATTCGCGCCCAGATTGGCGAGGCTGCGCCGATACGCATCGATCCAGCGCTCCCAGCCGGGACCGCGCGTCTTGATCTCCTCATGCACGGGAAGACTCTCGACGACGGTCCAGCCGAGCCCGGCGTCCGCGATCATCGCCTTGCGCGCGGCGATGCGATCGACCTCCCAGATCGCGCCGTTCGGCAATTCGTGGAGCGCGGTGACAACCTCGGATGCGCCCGCCTGCCTGATATGCGCGAGCGGCACCGGATCGTTCGGTCCGAACCACCGCATCGTCGGCGTCATGCGATGCTCCGCTCGCTTCTGATCAGCGCGCGCCACGGGCAACCTCCGCGATCTCGATCGCCGACACGATCGCATCTCCCCTGCCCGGCACGAAACCGAGGTCGAGCGTTCCGCCCCGCACCGAGACCAGCGTACGACGTTGCAGCGCCTTGCCGCTGCCGCCCGCCTCGCGCGCGATATCCAGAGCGGAGACGATCGTCTTACCGTTCGCGGTCACGCCGAAGACACGTTCGCCCGGCGCCAATGACGGTTCGACGAACGTCAGCGTCACCCGATAACGGCCGTCCGGCAGGGGCACCTTGTAGCCGAAGCGCCCATGGCGATAGGTCGCGGCGACCGCAGCATCGGGCGTTCCCGCGATCTGGGCGGCGACGGCCGGCTTGCCATAGTCCGCCGGCTTGTTGAGCGTCCCCGCTTCGCCGCCGGCGAAGAAGGCGTCCGACCCGAAACGATGCGTAGCCGGTGCGGCGACGATCGCGCCGGCGTCGATCCGCACATTGGCTTGCGCGTCGGCACCAAGCTGCCACGACACGCGATCCTCGACCGGTGCGCCCGGGAAGCGGCCGCGTGCCACCAGATCGTTCGAGCCGCCGTCCAGCGCGACCTGTTGCCAGACGCAGATGCGGTCGGGACAATCGCTGCGGGTGCCGAGCGAGCGCCCGTTGAGCGTCAGCTCCGTAGCTGGCGCATTGCTGTACACTCGCACGTCGGCGACTCGATAGGCGCGGTCGGTATAGCGGTGTCCGTTGATGTGAACGGTGGGCGTGGTGGTCCAGTTAGCCTTGTAGAAGTAATAGGCATCCTTTCGGATCGCCCGGTCGTAGGTCACCAGTCCCTTGGTATTGATGTCCTGCGCATCGCCCTCGGCGCGAATGGTGGTTGCGAAGTCGAATGAGTTCCACAGCCACGTGCCCCACAGGTACGGCCGCGCCTTCAGCGCCTTCCACGCCTCTTCGTGGATATAGCTTTCATATTCTTCCGGCTGCAGGCGACCGCGCGAATCGATCGGCCCGCCCAGCACGTCGTCGGTGTGGATCGTCGTCGCGCCGCCGGCCCCATATTCGGTCACGGACAGCGGCTGGTCGGGCCGCTTCGCCCGCAGCATGTCGAGATGCGGCCCGAGATCGCCGGGCTTGCCGAAATACCAGCCGAAATACCGGTTCGCTCCGCCCAGGTCAGCCGCCGCCGCGGTTGTCGGGATGGCGGTGCCCTCGTCGAACAAGCGCCCTTCGCAACAGGTCGCAAGCGCGGTCGGGCGGCTGGGGTCCTCGGCCTGCGCAAGCGTCTGAAGATTGTGCAGGAGCGGCATCGGATCGGGCGACTTGCCGTCGGGATAACCGGTCAGAAAAGCCGGGAACGAATTGCCGAAATCGACCTCGTTGGCGATCCCCCATGTCACGACGGAAGCATGATTGCCGTTCTGGTGAATCAACTCGCGCAGCTGCTGGCGCGCATTCTCAACCAGCGCCGTCCGCGGTTCCAGTTCACCGCGGCGCGTCCACGCCGACACGAGCGGAATTTCGTCCCAGACCAACAGGCCGTATTTGTCGGCGAAATCGTGGATCGCCTGACCGTGCTGATAGTGAGTTAGCCGGATGGCGTTCACCCCCATCTCGCGCATGATCGCCACGTCGTCCTCCACGTCTTGCGGCGTGATGGCCCAGCCCTTCCCTTCACGATCCTGATGATAGCCCACCCCGTGCAGCGCGACATGTTCGCCGTTGAGGTACAATCCGCTCGCGGGATCGATGCGGATGGTGCGAATGCCAAACGGTTGCGACACCCGGTCGCGTACCCGCCCGCGTGCGTCGATGACATCGACGACAAGCGTGTACAGATACGGGTTCTTCGTCCCCTGCCACAGATGCGGGTTCGCGACAGCGAGCGTACTCGGTACTTCGGATACGGCGGACCGCGGCCCGCCCGCTTTCGACGCCGCGGCCATGAGGATAGCCGCGCCCTGCGCCGTTGCGGCGACCTTGCCCGTCGTGTCGATCAGACGCGCGACGATGCGGACAGGCGTGCGGCCCTTGTTGTCGGTGGCGACGCGCGTCCGCACCGTGACACGCGCCGCGGTCGCATTCGCCTCGAGCGTAAACGCCGCGACACCTGACCCGCCATGATCCTCCATGTCGATGTGGATGGCATCGGTCGTCACCAGGCGTACCGGTCGGTAAAGGCCGCCGTGGACGAAAAAATCGCCGGTCAGCGGCAGGGCGTCCGCCGTTGCGGCATCCTTGTCGGCGGGCGCACTATTGTCGACGCGGACGAGCAGCACGTTTTCCTGACCGGGGCGCAGTGCCTGCGTCGCATCGAGACGGAAGCGCGAGAATCCGCCGGCGTGATGGCCGAGCTTACGCCCGTTGAGCCATACGTCGGCGATGCGGCTGGCGGCGTCAAATTCGAGCCACTGTCGCTTTCCCGAAGCCGCCGTCCCTGCCGCCGCCGGCGTGAAACGCAGGCTGTACCAGCCAACGCCTTGCGTTTTGTTGACCGATTGTTCGGTGTTGACGTGCGACGCCGCGTTTGGCCGGTAATAGCCGACCCGGTTCCACGTATGCGGCACCGTCACCGGTTGCCAGGTCTCGTCTTGCAGCGGCCCAGCCACGGGATCGCTCGCGGGCGCACCCAGGTGAAAGCGCCAGCCTTGACCGAGCACGGTTTCACCACGCACCGGCGCAGCCTGCGCCACCACCTCCCCCACGCTTGGATGCTGCGCATATACAGGTTGCGCAACGATCGACGCGAATGCGCTTGCGGTCGTGAAAAGGCACAGCGCCTTGTTCGTCATAGTGCCTCTCCAGCTATGGAGACCTGCATAGCGGGGTCAAACTGGTCTTACCAGTTAATTTAGACGTCCACAGCCGCGCGATAGCGTGCGCGGGTCGAGGCGATCGTCCGGCGCGCCTCTTCGATCGCCCGCTCCTCGGTCGCAAACAGCAGGTGGTCCATGACCGCGGACAGATGCGCGCGCATCGCCGCGCGTGCGGCAGCAGGATCGTGGGCGCATAGGGCATCGAAGATCGCCTGGTGTTCGGCGACGACGGGGCGGACGTTGGCACGCCGCGCCTTGTCATGAAGCAAGGCGCATTCGGGCGACGTAGTCCGCACGCGCCAAAACTCGTCGATCGTCATCTGGATCGCGGCGTTGCGCGTCGCCTTCGCGATGGCGCGATGGAAATCCCGGTCGGCGTCCTCGGTCACGTCAGGTAGCAGGTTTTCCTCGCCGATCCGGTCGACCAGTGCCCTCAACCCCTGAAGTTCCTCTGGGGTGATGTGGATCGCCGCGAGCGCGGCCGCTTCACCTTCGAACACCATCCGTGCCTCGGTCAGTTCGAAGGCGGTAATGGCGAAGTCCGGTCGATCCTCGCTGTCCCCCGGCAAGCGCCGGACGAACGCCCCGGACCCGATCCGCACTTCGATGAAGCCCTGCACCTCCAGCGCGATGAGCGCTTCACGCACCGCCGGTCGGCTGACGTTATATTCGACCGAGAGTTCGCGTTCCGCCGGCAAGCGGTCGCCGATGCCATAGCGCCCTGACGACAATTGTTCGAACAGGACACGCGCCAGCCGCTGGTACAGCCGATCGCCCGACGCGGGAAACGGATCCGCGGCGGCGGACAGAGGCAGGGGCATGCGCAGACTCATTTCGTTGACAGCGGACTGACCAATATCACATTCCGCGCGGGAAGCGAGATGGGGAGTGGCCAGTGCGGATCGTGGTAGCAGGCGAGGGAATGCTGGAACTGTCACGCGGCCGGACAGCCACGGCGGTCGCACCGGACGCGCCGACGTGGCGGCTCGGCTATGGCGGCGATACGCTCAACACCGCCATCCACCTGGCGCGCGGCGGCGATCGCGTCGCTTATCTGACCGCGCTGGGTGTCGATCCGTTCAGTGAGGGCCTGCGCGACGATTGGACGTCCGAGGGATTGGACACCTCGCTCATCCTGACCGATCCGGCCCGCCTGCCAGGGCTTTACGCAATCCAGACCGATGCCGAGGGCGAACGCACCTTCAGCTATTGGCGTGGCGACAGCGCCGCGCGGCAGATGTTCGCCCTGCCCGCCGCAGAGGCTGCCATCGCGACTGCGGAAGCGGCGGACCTGCTCGTCTTTTCCCTCATCTCGCTGGCCATCCTGCCAGATGCCGGCCGATCCGCGCTGCTATCGCTTGCCGGGCGGATGCGCGCGCAGGGCAAGCAGGTCGCCTTCGATGGGAACTACCGGGCGCGGCTGTGGGCCGATGCGGCGGAAGCCCGCCAGTGGCGCGATCATGCCATCGCCTGTTGCTCGATCGGCCTGCCGACGCTCGAGGACGAATGCGCGATGGAGAGCGCAAGCGCGAGCGCCACCGACACGGCCGCCCGGTGGCGAGCCACCGGCGCGGCGACGGTCATCGTCAAACTGGGTGCGGACGGGTGCCTGTTGCCCGACGGTGAGATCCTGCCGCCGCCCCAGCGCCTGATGCCGATCGATACCAGCGGCGCAGGCGATGCCTTCAACGCGGGTTATCTGCACGCCACCTTGCGCGGTGCCGACCCGCGTGCCGCCGCCTTGGCCGGGCACCGGCTGGCCGGATGGGTCGTGATGCGCGCAGGTGCCGTGCCGGCGCGCGGCACGGATGACGTCTACGCGCGCCTGCTCGGCTAGGAGGCAAGCGGCACAAGACGCGGCCGGCGCAGCAGTGTCCACAGTACCGCTGCGCCGATGAAGTCGAAAACGGCGAGCGCGGCGAACAGCGGATTGTAGCCGATTGTATCGGCCAGCGCGCCAATCAGCAGCGAAAAGCTCAATCCACCGATCCAGGCTGCCGATCCCGCCATGCCTCCGGCCGTTGCGACGATCCGCGGGGCGAACAGATCCGCCGCCAGCGTCATCAACGCGCCCGACAGCATCTGGTGCGCGAAACCGCCGATACAGAACAGCGCGATCGCCGCGGCGGGCGACACGGTCAAACCGATGCACGCGGGCCCGACCATCAGCAGAGCCCCCGTCGTCACCACGATCTTGCGCGAAGTGAGCAGGGACACGTTGAACCGACGCATGACGAAGGGCGCGTAATAACCGCCGAGCAGCGATCCCGCATCCGCCGCCAGAAACGGCAGCCAGGCAAAGGCTGCGACGCTCTTGAGATCAAGCCCCTTGGCTTCGACCAAATAGAGCGGGATGAAGAAACTGAACGTCTGCCACGCCGGATCGGCAAGGAAGCGCGGGATGGCGATGCTCCAGAAGTCCCGCGTGCGCAGCAGGGCGCGCCAGTTGGTCGGCCCGTCCTGATGGCCCTGCGCCGCCACGTCGCGGCCGGCTTCGATGTGCGCGCGCTCGGTCGCCGACAGCCGCGAATGGTCGGCAGGCGAGCGATAGAAGACGTACCAGATCGCCGCCCACACAATTCCAACCGCGCCGGTGACCACGAAGGCGGACTGCCAGCCCCAGATGGCGATACAGGTGACGACGATCGGCGGTGCGATCATGGCGCCCAAGGACGATCCGATGTTGAACCAGCCGGTCGCGACCGTGCGCTCATGCGGCGGAAACCATTCGGCGACCGTCTTCAGCCCGGCGGGAATCGCCGCTGCCTCGGTCAGCCCCAGCATGCCGCGGAACACCGCGAGGCTGGGCCAGCCCGCCGCAAACGCATGGCAGCAATTGGCGACAGACCAGCCGACCGCAAACACGGCAAAGCCCAGCCGCAATCCCATCAAGTCGAGCAGATAGCCTGCAACCGGCTGCATCACCGTATAGGCAGCCTGAAAGGAGGCGACGACCCAGCTATACTGCTGCGTCGTCATCGCAAACTCGCCTTTCAGCGTCGGCGCGGCCACTGACAGCGAGGATCGCGCGAGGTAGTTCAAGACCGTGCCGATGGTCATCAGACTGATGATCCACCATCGCGTACCGATACGCATTCGCCCCTCCTTTGGTCAGGCCAATACGCCGATAGCCCGTCCGACTGTCAAGGATGATCCTTGCTACTGACCGGCTTACCCGTTGACGCACTGGATAGATTGTCATAACTGGCCTGACCAGATCGCAGCCAATTGCGACTTCATCAGGGGGGATGTCCCATGCGAAAGAGTTATGCTCTGCTCACCGGCGCCGCGATGATCGCGTTCGCCAGCCCCGTACTCGCGCAGGAGGGTGCCATTTCGGCATCGCCGACACCGCCGGGCAACGGCACCGCCAGCCCGCTGTCGCAGCCGGGAGATCAGCAGGGCTCCAATACCTCGACCACCGACTCCGGCGCCCTGGAGGACATCGTCGTCACCGCGCAGAAGCGCGAACAGAACCTGCAGGACGTGCCGGTTGCCGTCACCGCTATTACGGCAGACACGCTGGTCAACCGCAACGTGTCGACCATTTCCGATCTGCCGCGCCTCGCCCCCAGCCTGACGGTCACGACCGGCGCGCTGCCGACCAACAACTCGATCAATCTGCGCGGCATCGGCACCGTCGCTTTCTCAACCGCGATCGAACCGTCAGTGGCGGTCATCGTCGACGACGTCGCGCTGCTCCAGCAGGCGCAGGCCTTTTCCGGCCTCAGCGACATTGCCCGCATCGAGGTACTGCGCGGGCCGCAAGGCACGCTGTTCGGCAAGAACGCCTCTGCTGGCGCGCTCAACATCGTGTCGCAAGGCCCGACCGCCAACTTCACCGGGGCGGTGACCGGCACCGCGACCACGGACGACGAATATCGCATCGATGGCGTCATCTCCGGTCCGGTCGCCGAGGGCGTCGGCTTTCGCCTGAACGGCTTCTACGGCGATCGCGACGGCTTCATTCGCAATACGTATGACGGCCGCCGCCTCAACAACGACAAGAGCTACGGCGTGCGCGGGCGGCTTTCGATCGATCCAGCACCCAACGTGACGATCGACCTGATCGCCGGCCACTCGATTGCACAAGCGCGCGGCACGGCCCGCACCTATCGCAGCGTGCCCGCGGGCGCGACCGTCTATGGCGCGCCCGTCCAGCAGCGACTGGGATCGATCGTGCCGGGACGCGACAATTTCGAAACGGCGTTCGACGGCCCCTTGTTCAACAAGAGCCGCCAGACGAACGGCAGTGGCCGCGTGACGGTGGACCTTGGCGTGGCAAACCTGGTGTCAATCACCAGCTACCAGGATTGGCGTTTCCGATTCGCGGAAGACTTCGATTATCTGCCCGGCACGATCCTGGGCCTGCCCGGCGGCATCGTCGCGCAGAGCGGCTTCCATTCGCGCCAGTTCGCGCAGGAATTGCGCGTCGCATCGAAGGGCAGCGGCCCGTTCAGCTATGTCGTCGGCCTCTATTATTCCGACGGCAAGACCGATCGTACCTTTGATCGCGGGCCGTCCGGCCCCGTGGTCGCACGCTGGAATTCCAGCAATGGCACCAAGACGTATGCGAGCTTCGCGCAGCTGACCTACGACCTGGCGGCGACCACCCATATCGACGCCGGCCTTCGCGCCAATCACGAAGACATTTCGGTCAACTACCTCAACACCAACGTGCCCGCTGTGGCCCCGGCCAACAATGCGACCTGTCTGTCGCTGTGCAGCGGCAAAGCATCCGACAGCGTGGTGACCGGCAAGATCGCGCTGCGCCAGGATCTGGCGGAACGCGTCATGGCCTATGCCTCGTTCTCGACCGGCTACAAGGGCCAGGGGTATGACATCGCGACGGGCTTTACCCCGCAGCGTGCCGCCGTGCCCGTCCGCCCCGAAACGTCGAAGGCCTACGAGCTCGGCTTGAAGAGCCGCTTCCTCGACAATCGCGTGCAGCTGAACGTCGCCGCCTTCTGGACCGACTTCAGCGATCTCCAAGCCCAGTCGGGCGTGCAACTGCCCGACCAGACGATCCAGCTGCAGTTGAACAACGTCGGCAAGGTTCGCACGCGCGGCATCGAGGCCGAATTCCAGGCGCGCCCGGTGGAGGCACTGCTGATCGATGGCGGCATCAGCTATACCGATGCGAAGATCCGCGAGTTCCGCAACGCGCAATGCTATGTCGGGCAGACGGCGGCGCAGGGATGTTTGCCGGTGGCAGGCTCCACGACCGGCTTCCAGGACCTGTCGGGCAAGCAACTCAGCAATGCTCCCCGGTGGAAGTTCAACGTCGGCACCACCTATGACGTCGCGCTTGAACGGATGCCGTTCGACGCCTTCGTGCAGGCCGATCTGAGCTACCAGAGCTCGGTCAACTTCTCGCTGCTCAACGATCCCTATTCGGTCGAGCGGGGCTATGCTCTGGTCAACGGCAGCATCGGCATCGATCAGAAGGATCGTGGCGGTCTGCGCGTCGCGCTGTTCGTCAACAACATTTTCAACACGCACTTCGCCAGCGCCCTAGGTGGACCGTCGGGCGGTACGCCGGGCCTGATCGCGCAGACCTTCTCGCGCAACGCCCGCCGCTATGGCGGCATTCGTGCGCGCATGTCCTTCTGATCAAGCGCGGCGTCGACGAACACGGTAAAGGAGATTGATGATGCGCAAGTCCAGGCTCGCGACGCTGGCGTTGACCGGGATCGTGGCGGCAGGGCTTGCCGCATCATCGATCGCGGCGGGGCGTAATGCGCCAACCGCGCCGACGTGGTTGAGCACCAGCCTATCGCCGGAGCAGCGCGCCGAGGCGCTGCTGCGCGCGATGACGCTGGAGGAGAAGGCCGGTCAGGTTTCGCAGCAGTTCATGTTCGGCACGTTCGAGGAGTTCGCGCCGAGCGTCCGCGACGGCAAGGTCGGATCGCTGCTGTTCGTCACCGATCCTGCGATCATCAACCGGCTGCAGAAGGTGGCGGTGGAGGAAACGCGGCTGAAGATCCCGCTGATCTTCGGCTATGACGTCATCCACGGCTTCCGTACGATCTTCCCGGTGCCGCTGGGCAATGCGGCCTCCTGGGACCCCGCCGGCGTCGAGCGCGCGCAGGCGGTCGCCGCAGCGGAAGCGCGATCGGCGGGCATTCACTGGGCGTTTGCGCCGATGCTCGACGTGGCGCGTGATCCGCGCTGGGGCCGGATCGTCGAAGGACCGGGTGAAGACCCGTTCCTGGCCTCCGTCTTGGCGCGCGCGCAGGTGAAAGGATTTCAGGGCCCTGCAATCGGTACGCCCGGCCATATTATCGCAGGCCCCAAGCATTTCGCCGGCTATGCCGCCGCCGACGGCGGGCGCGACTATGACGGCGTCTACCTGTCTGATGCGCAGCTCTACAACGTGATCCTGCCACCCTTCGCCGCTGCGGTGCAGGCAGGCGCGGGCAACGTCATGAGCGCGTACATGGACCTCAACGACATACCCGCGGTCGGCAACACATGGCTGCTCACCGACCTGCTGCGCGGTCAGATGGGTTTCAAGGGCTGGGTCGTCTCCGACGCAAACGGCACCAAGAACCAGGTCGTCCAGCATTTCGCACGCGACGAGGCGGATGCCGCGGTCCGAAGCATAGCCGCAGGCAACGATATGGAGATGTCGTTCGGCACCGCCGCCTCGGCTGCGACGCTCGCTGCCAGTGTGCGTGCGGGCAAGCTGGCGGAAGCGACGCTGGACCAGGCGGTACGCCGCATCCTGATCGCCAAGTTCACGATGGGCCTGTTCGAACGCCCCTTCGTCGATGAAGCACAGGCCCGACGCACGCTCGCAGACCCTGGTCATCGGGATGCAGCACAACAGGCGGCCGAGCGCTCGTTCGTGCTGCTCAAGAACGATGGCGCCTTGCCATTGCGAGCGGGCGCGAACGCGCATGTCGCGGTGATCGGCGCCAGTGCCAATTCGAAGCGCGACATGCTGGGACCATGGGCGTTCCAATACGACCTGCCCGAAACGGTGACGGTGTTCGAAGGCGTCCGCGACCGGCTGGGCCGCGCGGCGACCGTGGAGACGGCACCGGGTGTCCAGCTGAAACGCAACGTGCCTTCGATGTTCGAAAGCATCACGATCCCGGGCCAAGCCAAGCCCGAGCCACGGTGGGACGCGGCCCGCACCACGCGCGAATTCGACGCTGCGGTGGCGCTCGCCAAACGCTCCGACCTCATCATCCTGACGCTGGGTGAGGCCGAAGACATGAGCGGCGAAGGCGCATCGCGATCCGACCTGACGTTGCCCGGCGACCAGATGAAGCTGTTCGATGCGGTGATGGCGCTCGGCAAACCGGTGGTCGTCGTGACGATGAGCGGGCGGCCGCTGGCGCTGGGATCCGTGCTGGAGCGCGCGCCTGCGGTCCTCCACACCTGGTTCGGCGGCACGCGCGGTGGCACCGCGATCGCGCGTACCCTGTTCGGCGACGTGAACCCCGGCGGCAAGCTGCCGGTCACCTGGCCGCGCAGCGTCGGCCAAGTCCCGATCTATTATGCCCACAACACCACGCACATGCCCCAGGACCAGGGCAAGCGCTATTGGGACATCCCCTCGACCCCGCAATTCGAATTCGGGTACGGCCTCAGCTATACCCGGTTCACCATCGGCGCGCCCAAGCTCGATACACCGGTGCTGCAACCGGGCGGTCGGGTGACGGTGTCGACCACCGTCACGAACAGCGGCGACCGCGCGGGAGACGAGGTCGTACAGCTCTACATCCACCAGCAGGCCGGCCGCGCCTCGCGCCCCGTCCGCGAGCTCAAGGGCTTTCAGCGCGTGACACTAAAGCCGGGCGAGACGCGCACGGTGTCGTTCACGCTCGACGAGAGCAGCGTACAATATTGGAACGCCGCCGAGCGCGGCTGGGTGGTCGATCCGGGCACGTTCGACATCTGGGTCGGATCCAGCTCCAACGCACAGAACCATGGTCAGTTTTCGGTTGGCGGTGCTCCGCGGGCGGGTCGTGGGTTTCTGCCAAATGCAACGAGGTGAGCTCATGGGCGCCTAGGTGCCTCAATCGGCGTTGCCAATGCGCTTTCGCCTGAAAACCGCAACGACATCCATGTCGTCCGACCGCGGTCATTGCACATGATGATTCGGTCGCGGGGGTCGGGCTCGGCCTCTGTACGCGCATTGTACGCGCGCTCCTGTTTTGAACGCGCATGTTCCTGCGCGGTTCTGCGAGCGTGAGGCTGGTCCGAATCGACAGAAGTGGCGGAAAAGCTGGCGCACCCGACAGGATTCGAACCTGTGACC